>Ga0214543_1002531_pt1 | contig 35952 bp, 26 predicted proteins | sample CNSS2metaG_FD_160094 | JGI IMG/M metagenome (GOLD analysis project Ga0214543, IMG submission 160094) | Root nodule microbial communities from cowpea collected in UCLA plant growth center, Los Angeles, California, USA - CNSS2 | ecosystem: Host-associated > Plants > Roots > Nodule | place: USA... | reverse complement strand
AGTACCTAGTGGGGATTAATCCTTCTAGGATACAATTTGAATCTGCACCTGTGTCAAATAGGGCAATAGTTTCTAAGACAAAGTCTTCAACTATTATCTTAATATTGATGAAGAATTTTTGTATCGTCAAACGACTAATAAGACCCAGAAAGTCTCCAAATTCTTCTTTGTTTTCTAATTCTGTTTCACGAATTTCTTCTTGATCAGAATTTTCCTCTAACTTGGATAATATTGCATTGTAAATTGTTTGTTGTTCTTTGATTTCTTTGATCTCCTTTTTGATATTGTGGATTTCCGTTTGGAGATCCTGAATGGTTACTGGTTTACAGGCAGATTTTTCTAATTTTTTGAAAATAGGTTTAAGATCATATCTATTCGTGACTTACTGGTATCAGATTCTTCTTCCGAAGTTTCAACTAGAAGATTGTTGATCTTTTCTTCCAATTCTGGTTCTAGATTGAGGTTACTTAATTTTCTTTTGAGTCTGTAGTACTTACTGGTATGACCTGGTTTCCTACAATTGTAGCAAATAATGCTTTTTGTTGTTGGTGGTTTACTTTGTGTCTTGCTTTCTTTAGATTGAAATGGTTTTCTAGACTTACGAAATTTTGGTCTATTATTCCTAGGTCTGGAACTTGGAAATTGTTCTTGTTTGACAACTTTCCTAGTTTTCTTTGTAGAGCATCCTAGTATACCAAATTGCTCACAAAACGTTCCGAGTTCTTTTCTGCTTTGAGATTTTTCCTTAGCAAGTTGTCTTTGGAGTTTATCGTTTTGACAAATTTCTAAGGCTGTTTTTTGCACATAAGAGATAAGTTGACCATAAGTCAAATGGTCGTAAGGAATGATATTATCAGGGGTTAAACTTCTGATTTTTTCCCTGACCTTATCTCCTAATGATCTAGGAAGTCCTGCTAAGAATTTTTCTTTCCAGAAAGGTTGTTGACTATCTTCCCTAGTGTAAATTCTTGTAAGGAAAGTGTCTTTGTACCATTTGAAATCTCCTAAGGTTTTACACCTGAGATTTGATAATAATTCAGCAGACCTATCTTTCCATAAAGATGGATCTCCTATGAAGTGTTAGGCTATTGTAAACACTAGAGTGTTGACAGCATCTGGGATGGTTTCACCATTATTATAAATTAGATCACCATTATCATCTATTTTGACAACTAAAAAAATATCAGACTTTTGGGCTTCAGTGAGATATTGATCCCACCAACCCTTTAATTGGCCGGTAAAACCAGTTACTATAATACTGGATATGGCTTCTTCTGTGGAATCATGGGCTGTTTGGTAGGTCGTACAAACCATGGTCATGTGTTGTAACATTTGCATGATATTGTACTCAGATTTGCCATCAATGTTCCATTCATAAACATTGTTGGCGTTAAATCCATTTGTTTTTGTGCTTGTATCTTCCATGGTAAGATCCAAGGCTGTTGGTTTAGTTAAACTTTTCCATTGCTTGTTTGCAGTGACTAAGATTGGATTGATTTGTGAAGGAGTATTAGGTTCAGATTCATTATCTGAGCTTTGTTCTAGGACGGCTATGGTTTTTGTAGGTTGTCTAATTTTGAGTTTTGAAGAAGTTTCTTCAGTGGGTTGAGGAGTATCTGGAACAACCGTCGTTAATAAATTATTAATTTTATTTAATAATTCACCATGATTTTGATCAGAAGTGGCTTTAGCTTTTAATAGGTTTTGTTTAGCCTTCTGACTTATTTTGAAAGGTTTGAACAAAGGTTTTTCTAATTATTTTGAGGTAGATGCTTGCCCTGAAGAACTACCTATTTTTAGAAGTTCAAGTTTTGGAGAGATTATTTTTTCTCCTAATACTTGGAGATATTTGTTTGTATAATTGGCCTGTTCCATAAGGCTTTTGATATCCTTTGAAGAAAGTTCTTCATTTAAGTCTTTGGTTTTAAAGGGTGCAGCTATTACTGGATTTCCCTTATCATCCCTAAGGTTAGGGAGTTGGTATTGTATTTTTGGAGGTAGTTCGGTTTGAACCTTTTCTCCATCCTTGAGATGCCATATCGTGATGATATTAGTGGTTTTGAAATCTATGATTTCTTCTTGGAAAGGATATTTTATATTGTTTTTGATGGTATAAGCATGAAACCAATCAAAAAATGGGATATTTAGTTTTACCTTTTCAAGAAAATTGTAATAGATTTCTTGAATAATAACTCTTTTAGAATTTTGGTAATTTTTAAAAAACCAATTTCTTTGGAATGTAAAGGAGCAAAGGGGCAAATACAAATATTTAGATTTATAATATTTAGATTTATTAGAAAACCCATCACCAAACAAATCAATCTTATTCAACAAAAATCAAATCAAATCAATTTTTTAAAAGAAGAAATTTCTTTTAAAAATATTGATTTCCAATTAAGCTTGCCCCAAATTCAACAAAATATCAAAAAAGTGCTCCATGGGATTAATCTATATATATACTGAGATTAATTTTATTATACATCTAATTTCTATTTCACTTACATGTGCAAGTTTTGTTTCCATGGGAGTTGATACAATTAGTGATGTCCCTACTAATGATCTTGTTGATTCCCCAACACTTCCATTACCATACATTAAACAACTATCTTTTTTTTATATCTTTGAAGCCATATACCTATTTGCAACATATTAAAGATTTTTTTTTTTTTTACAAATGGCCAAATTAAAATGAGATGTTTGATAACATTGTTGTTGAGACTATAAGTTAACACCACTAAACTATAAAAACTTAATGACTTATAAAGTGGCAAAAAACGAAGTTAATAAATTAGTTCTTATAAACCTACCTAAAGATTTAGGAAAATAAAATACAATTAAAAGAGAAAGGTAAATAAAATAAAGAACTAGTCTGAAACTAAAGCCAAGCACACACCTATAACAAGATAAATAGTTATACTAAAATTAACATGCAAAAATAAAAATATAAAATATAAAACTACATGTCTAATGCAATTACAAAATGAACAAATGTTAATGAGATGTAAAAAAATGCAAAAGATTATATGCCTACAAATCTACAAAGATGTGCCCAAAAGAATTAAAATGCAAATGTTTATGATATGCCAAGATGATTGTGAGGCTATATTAGATAAAAAGAATGAATTTTTTACAAATGAATTAAATAAAATCAAATAGCAATCAAACCGATAAACAATAGATAAAAGACTTAAACAATGACAATGAAATATGTTGATTCCTACTACTTTTTCTAAAAGGATTCATCATTAGTTTTCTAAGATTATTATTCAATTGATTTTTTTTAGATTAACAATATGAAATTTAACTAAGTAACTTCTCAATTAAATATTTATATACATAATCATGTATATTCTTTTTACCTCTTTTATCAAGTAAAGCACAAATTAATCAAAGTAATTTATTGGTTAATTTCAATTAAAGTCTTTACCTTTAATCGAAGTAACTTCTCAATTATTGACAAAAACACATTCAATCACATGAAAGTTTATAACTTTAATCAAAGTGACTTCTCAATTAAAATTAAAAATCCTTTGACTCATATGTTGTTATGTTATCTAGATTTAACAACATGCTAACTTACTACAATTTAAAATCATTACTTATACATGATTAGGAGATAAAAGACATAGATAACAATAAATCACAATAATAAACAAAAGAACAAACAATTTATTCTATTTAACCTCAGAATCTAGTTAAGAAATCACAACAAAGTTAATCCTTATGGCTTAACACTCCATAAAGGATAAAAATAACATAAAAAATAGAAGAATAGAGAGGGGAGGGTAAAAGACATGGCCGAAATTGGGCCCCAAAAATAGTTCAAAGACGTCCTTGTATAGAAATGAATCGTACCACTTTTCTGTAATTTTTGTTGATTAAATCTTCTTTCTATTAATATAATCTCCACCAAATATTCTTTTCATAAATCTAATATATCCATGATATTTTTTATTGTTGTAAGATTTGAAAAGATTTTGACACATTTGAAAAGATTTGAAAAGATAGATTTGGCCCAAATCATATCTTATCGTAAAGATTATTGCATCATCAAAGTTCTTGTAGTGGAAAATATGGAGAAATCTCACAGTTCGATTTTTGTTGGGGATACTTCCAATTTTGCTAAGCCAATTTCTTCCTTGTGTTGGATGGTGTTGGGTGCCACTTCACCATTCAATAAGTATTATAGGCGCCCAGAATGTTCGTTGGGTGAGTTAGATTTTTTTACTGTCCTCTTTTCTTCACTTTTTCATGCTCTTTTTTGCCATTTTCATGTGATACTTTGACATGATTTCTTGTTACTTTGATTATTTTTCATTTTTTACATTATCTTGAAGGTTTCATGAAGTTATGATCAATTTATTTTCACGCCTCTCATAAGCTTAATTTAGTTACAAATGTATCAATACACATCAAAACATTCAAAGATCATTTATGCAACAAAAGAAAATATTTTTAACATGTTTTATATCACAAGCTCAATAAACCTCATTAAAACAATATTTTAAGCACAAAAATAAATTAATAATCCAAGCTTAAAGGTTAAGATCATAAATTTGCACTTATTAATATCTTTTTTCTTTTAATCTTCTTCCCTTGTAGCTATTTATATTACCAATACCTTTTCATTGAGCATTTTCTAGATTTCAAGTATGGAAGATGAAATAGTATTTTATTTGCATATATTTCACGTAGAGCAAATGAAAAGCTTGTTAAGCTTATGATAATGCTTAATTTTTATGTTGTGAACTTGAGTGTATACACAATCATAAACGAGAGAAAATAATGATACACATTCTTTGAGAATTTTATCATATACGATACATGTCTTAATTTGATAGTAATTCTTGTTTACTTTTATGTTTTGGAATAGATTTTTTATCGTCCTGATTCTTTAATATTTTAAATGTATGATTCATTTTATATTTTTCTCATATAATTTTTCTATTAGGATCTATTGGAAAGTTGACTTTCTTGTGTTATCTTTAGTGTTCATATTTTCTTTCCATATTTTTCTTTTACTTGGAACTCCATCTAGATGTAGGAATGTCGAAAAAATCCATATCCGCAAGTATTTGCAGATAAAAACTGCAACGGGTAGAAAATGAATATTGCATATGGATATTCGTGGGTAACATGTACGAATATTTTTTATACCTGCATATTAACGGGACGGGTACGTGTATCATAGTATCCGTACCCGTGAATATTTGTACATGTTATACTCTAATTTAAATTAAAAATAAATTAAAGAAACATGATTAAAATATTAATACATTGATTTTGAATGGATTATTTTTTATCAATTGGTTTTAAAAAAAATTCATTTCTTTGTAAAGTCATTCAACACTATTTAAATGAATTATTTGGACTTTGTTTGAGATTTATGAATGTTATGTATTGTATTTTATTTGAATTTACGATTAAAATATGTTGTTAAATATTTTAAATTATTTTTTTTAAATACCCGCAGGTACCCGTGGATATTAAAAAAATATGTGAGTAGCCGTATAACGGATATCCGCATGGATATGAAGATGGGTATAGGTGGATATTTACCTAGCGAATAGGGTACAGAGGAGATACTACCTGTACTCTACCCGCTTCGTTGACGTCCCTACTTAAGTGTGGAAAAATTAGATGACATATATTTATAGTTTTATTGTACATTAAAAACACTTCTAATATGCTTTATTTTTAGTTTTAAAATTCTTTTAGAAGTAATAATTAGATTCAATGTACATATTTACTTTAATTTTGTATTTTAAACTAGTTTGACATTTATTGATTATTTTTGCCATAACTTTTTATGTAGATGTTATTTTTTGTTTATTAGCTGCATCATATTCTACATATTCTACATTTGTGGGACTTTAAAATAGACATAGGATTTGATAGATTTGGAGTCTTCTATTATTATTTTTTAAGTTAAAACAAATTTGTTGAAGTTTTGTAAAAGAATTCATGTGAATTCATTTTTTCTTTTTTTGATTTAGATTTTTGTAATTGAGCTTATGGATATAATTAGAGCTCACATTTAGGTTCATGATTAATTTATATTACAATGCATGTAAATATAGCCTAAATGTGTTCTAAAAGGGAAAAAAATAAACTATTTATTTTTTCAATTAATTGGGAATCAATTGAATAATGATTTGATAATTAAATACAAATTATATCGTATGATATTTTGACAGTGATTCATATTACTAATTGAATAGATTAATTGTTCAAATTTGGATCTAGATTTTTAAAGAACTATGATAAAGGAATGGTTTGATTCTTTAATATGTGAATTGATCTTTCATCTTCTTGTTTGATGATTTCAATATTTATTTTCATTTTCAATTCATTTTAAATCCTTAGACTTCCAAAATAAGTAGTATGGAAAGAATATTAAAGATCAAATACAATCCTCTGATAATCGACCTTGGTTATGCTTTATAATGCTTTGTGTGGTAAATAAACTTTTTCTATCTCCCAGTTATTAGCTAAATTATAAGAAATCAACTTACAAATATTTATATATATCAACTCACAAAGTGTATTACTAAAAGTTACCTTATCACTACCTTAATTTCACTTAGCGATTCCCAAATTACTGAATTGATTCACCCCAAAGAGAAAGGTTGGAAATTAGGATATTTAACAAACCATATTTGCTAAGAGTAATACACAGGGTTGAGAGGATTAGTTCTGGAGACAAAAAAACTTGATTTTTTTTTTTATAAGACTAAAAGGGTTAAGCCAATTTGAAAACAAGGCTTAGCATATGGTACATGGCTAAGAAAACTTCAAAGGGTTGAGCAAATTGTGTAGAAAAACTTCCCAATTCATTTTTTCATAATTTCGCTTATTGAAAGCAAATGCGTTGAGCAAATTTCGCCAACAAAGACATTTTAAAGCTAAGTATAAAAAGGCTAATTTTGGATACTGCACTTAACCTAGAGAGATGTTGTACACTCAAATAGTTAGGAATGACTTTATGCTATTGTGTCAAAAATAATGTAAGTATGAGTCAAAGTCTCACATTAAAAAGAAAAGACAAAGTTAAACATTAGATAAGATAAAAAGTACATAATCCTATTACCTTAAAATTTTGAAGTAAAAAGATGTAATATATATATATATATATATATATATATATATATATATATATATATATATATATAAACACAATTTTTAAATGATTATAATCCAACCCTATAAAAAATATAAACCCAAACAGTTGTTATAAGCTAAAAATAAAAATGATAATATCTGTAATATTTGTTGATTAATATAACCTTTCGTAGTTTGCAAAGAAAAATGGTATTGTTATTATCTTTTATTACATATTGCATATATTTTTGGCTATCTTTGTAAGAAAAAAAAAAAGTTTTACAGTGAATGTATTTTGCAAAATTATTTGATGAACCCAATATAACATCTTTTGGGATATTCTATGAGAAGCTTTCCAAATGCTTCAAAGCTCTACTCCAATCTCCATTTCTTAACCTATTTTTTCACATTCATGTTGTTCAAGGTTGTAGAATACCTTGTAAATATTCCTTTAAAGCATGTCTTTGATTTTAAAGCCACCTCCTATGCTTGAAAACTTCACCAACTCTAATGTGGATAATTACAACCAAAGGGTAAGTGAAAGGAAATAGACTAAAAGTGCAGAAAATAGAAAAATAATGAGCAATCTAATGAATTCAATGATGAAGTGTTAAGCTCAGAGGGACCATTACTTTAGGGGATATCTTATTTTTGGTTCTCATTTCTCATGGTTATTTTGACACCTAAATTACATTATCCTAACAACAAACACTGCAAAAAAAAAATGTGTTTTATTGACCATCTATTTTGGTCGTTAAATGACAAAAAATCGTTCGTAAATCATTTAGTGATCGAAATAGAGACTAAAAAGAACTAGTGGCAAAAACCCTAGTCGCAAATCATTTAGCGATCAAATAGATATTTGGTCGCTAAATAACTACTAAAATTATAGTCGCTAATTGGTCACTAAAAGGATTGGTCGCGTTTAACTTTTGGAGACCAATTTAGTAACCAAAAATTTCGTAGCTGATTCGGTGGCTATTATTAAAAATTTAGCAACCCTTTTTTTTGGTTGCTAATGACAAAAAAATATCTATGATTTTAAACTAGTTTGGTCGCTAATTCGGTCACAAATGTGATAAAATAACGACCATTTTTTTTTCGATCACTAATAATGAACGGTGTTTTTTCTAATGAAATTTCTTTTTGGTCGCTAAATCGGTGGCAAAAACTAGAAATGTATAGCTACGAATATATTTTGGTGACTAAATCAGTGGCTAAATCAATGACAAAAAAAAAAAAATCAGCAACAATATCTTTTATGGCTACATTTGAATACATAAATTTACCTGCTTATACACAATATTTAAACATTTAATTATACTAAACAACAATCAAGTCAAATATATAATGTATTAAAGACTAATAATATACACAATATTTAAACGAAAAGTATGAATAACAATATTTAGAATTAAAAATACCAAGCATACTTGTAAAACGAAAAACATTCAAACTTATAAAAAGATTTTCCAGTCATAAAATGTGCTATTCTCAAAATTTCATATACGAAAATTTCAATCCATCTATGCTTCTAGCATCACCTAACAAAAAACAAAAAAATGGGCTTTAAGTGAAAAAAATAAGCAACAGTAAGAAAAGTGACAGTGTGTGGTGTTACAGAGCATAACAAAGATTTGAAGCAGTGGTTGTATGCAAGAATGGTGCGGTGGGAAAGTGGCAGAGCATAAACTTGAAGCGGAGGTACATTAGTGTTATAAAGTGAGAATATAAGCAGGAGTTCAGAAGAATAGGGGGTTATAAAATCTTCAAACATATTTCTTCTTCTCAAAATAATCCAGAACCCACACCACACACTACCACCAACACAAACCAAACTAACCTCGCTTGAAGAAAACGAAGAGACCAAAATTTGTGGCTCTAAACTGTCATTTTTTTCTCTTTCTGAAGGAACATGAGTGTGGCAGTCGTGAAAGGGAATTGAAGAGTATGTGAAATGGAAAAAAAATTAAAGACAAAAACTAAGTTTCGAATAGTTGCTAGGCATTGAAGAGTCTGTGAAAGGGAAAAAAATTAAAGACAAAAGCTAAGTTTCGAATAACAGCTGGGCATTGAAGAGTCTGTCAAAGGGAAAAAAAGTTTAAAACAGGAAAAGTATTTGAAAAGGAGAGAAAACTAGATTTTGGCACAGGCGTAATAAATTTTAGATACAATTTTTTATTCACTACTACAAATTCTCATATTATATGAAAATTTTCTTGCAAATCTATTAAAAAAATTTGCAAGAAAGGGCTTTTTTCTGCTATTTTTTCTAAGAATTTTAATTGGCAGCTAATTCCTTCGTGGGTAATTATTTCCTACAAAATTATAAAATTCGCAAGTATTTCTTACAAAATTTGTTACAAAAAATATTTTATACAAAATATTTTGCAAAAAAATTGGCAGCAATTTCTTACAAATTTATTTTTCATAACAAAATTTATAAATATTTTCCCTACAAAAAAAATTCAAAACAAAATTGACAGAAAATATGAGTTTTTTTAGTAGTGATTTTTAATAAAAAAAATTAATTGTTTGTATCATTTAAACGCACACATAATTATTTTGAATTTCATTAATGATTATCATTAACTGCTTCGATTATGTAATTATTCATTAATATGATTTAATTCATAATATTATATTAATATTTTTTATATATGTTTTTCCGGTACACGTTATCTCATTATTATTGTATTTTTTTTTGGTTTTTAAATTCTTAGAATCCACTTAGCATCCACTTTGGTGACTTTAATTTTTTTTAATTACTTTATATCATATAGAGTTGGAGTTGGTTTAAAGGACGCTTAATAGCGTCCCATTTTTAGCGGACTCTTGTTTATGGTAGCTAATCAATGTAATTCTTATAATGAATTAAATTGTAATGTGATAGAGAAAAAGTTAGAGAATCCAACATATATTAATTAATATTATATACCAATTAAACTTTAGAATATGATACAAACCAACTTTCATTCTAGGTATATATCTTCATAACATGGATTTGAAACTAACATTTTCATTCAATTTTTTCCATTCAGTATAATCAAGTAAAAGGAATTTAGAAATTATGGTATAAACTTTGAAGAATGTAGAATGAAGATAATAATCATTGATTAATCATTAATTCTTAATTATTTAATAACTAGTGAATGTGAATTGTTTACTAAGCATTAAGATACCGAGAATCAGTCAACTGTCACTTGTCTAGCCCATTTAAACCAAAATATTTACTAAATTCAAAATTAGTGAGAATCAATTCAAAACTTAAATAAAATTCATATTTATCTAAGGCAAGCACTACTACAAATTCTCATATTATATGGGAATTTTCTTGCAAATTTTTTTAACAAATTTGCAAGAAAAGACTTTTTCCTGCTATTTTTTCTAAGAATTTTAATTGGCAGGTAATTCCTTCATGGGTAATTATTTCCTACAAAATTATAAAATTCGCAAGTATTTCTTACAAAATTTGTTGCGAAAAGTGTTTTATACAAAATATTTTGCAAAAAAATTGGTAGCAATTTCCTGCAATTTTTTTTTTCATAACAAAATTTATAAGTATTTCCTACAAAAAAAAATTCAAAATAAAATTGGCAGAGAATATGAGTTTTTTTAGTAGTGAAGAGAGCAAACAAAATATGGTGTTCCTAAACTATAACAATCAAATTGCATTGCATCTAAGTTCAATAATTAGCTATCAACACAATTAAGCAGCAAAGAAAAATGAAGAAACAAAAAAGGAATTACGAAGTGAAGGGAGCGCGACGTTACGTCTGTCGTGGGCGACCGTCGCTATTATGGGTGACCGTAGCCTAGTTACCTTCACAGCTGTTAGGAGATAAAAGATTAACGATTAGGGCAAAACGACAACGAGAAAAGAAATGTGGTGGTGGTGGTGAAGGTGGTGGTAGTGATAGTGGTGGTGATGGTGGTGGGGGCAATGATGGTGGTGCTGATGTTGGTGGTGGTAGTGGTTCTAATGGTAGTGGAGTATTTTTTAAAGATATTATTTTTCTTTAAGTGTTGACAAAATGTAAAAATACATAATTTAATTAATTATAATTTATATTAAATAAATAATATTTTAGCTATTGAAAATATTAAGTAACTACTTAATATAGTAAATATATTTTATAATATAATACTTTATTTGGTGACTAAATTGGTGGCTAAAGTATTAGATACTGGATAATATTTTAGTGAGCGAAAAATATTCGGTGACTAACTAATATATTTAACATATTTTATAAAATAATATTTCTTTCGGTCGCTAAATCGATGACTAAAACATTACATATTAAATATTGTTTTAGTGACAAAAAATATTCGGGAGCTAATTATCATATTAAATATATTTTACAAAAATTAATTTATTTTGGTCGCTAAATCGGTGGCTAAAATATTATATATTAAATAATATTTTAGCGACCGAAAGTATTTGGTAGCTAATTACCATATTAAATATATTTTACAAAATAAAATTTATTTTGGTCGCTAAATCGGTGGCTAAAATATTAGATATTAAATAATATTTTAGCGATCGAAAGTCTTTGTGGCTAATTACCATATTAAATATATTTTACAAAATAAAATTTATTTCGATCGCTAGATCGGTGGCTAAAACATTACATATTAAATAATGTTTAGCGACCGAAAATATTCGATGACTAATTACCATATTAAATATATTTTGCAAAATAACATTTATTTTGGTCACTAAATCGGTGGCTAAACTATAATATTTAGAGACTAAAAGTTTTCGATGGCTATTTTAGTCGCTATAGTAATGAATATTATTGTACATTTATTTGGTCACTAAATCGGTAATTATTTGTGACTACTATGAATCAGTGTTATTTCTATCATAATTTGCGACTAAATTATTTCAATGGCTAATATTGATGGCTAAATTGCATTTTTTTTAGTAGTGAAATATAATTAATGAAATTAAACTTGTTTTGCGTTTGATAAGTCTCTTTTGTTTATCTTGCTCTTATTTTTGTTGAATATTTTATACAATATGCTTTGATTATTAAGCCATCGTAAAAGGGGAGGTTGTTAAACCAAATATGATTACGTATCCTTACTTTTGATGTTAACGAGTAATTGAGCATGTTTAAAGTATTAGATGGTGGATTTGATATTTCATTTATAATCTTACAAACAAAGTTTCGGTATGCTGACATGTAAATGATAGGATTTGCACAACTTTATTTTATGCAATTATACTTTTTTTATATATATATATTTTTTTATATTTGACATAGAAGAAAATAAAATATGAATCCTTATGACTCAATAAGTCATTGATAATATCATGTTTATATTTCTAAATTTTTTACTTGTATAAGAAAATATTATTTAATTAATATTTAAAATAGTTAGGGAATGAATACAGTTGCAGATGTAAGTATTTTTATTATTAAATAGAATGAGAATGAAACAAAAATTGCATACTCATAAATATAATGATGTGAATGAGAATGAATTCCTATTTCAAATATAAGCATAATAAAAAGATAGTAAAACTCATACTCATCCTACCTTCTTGTTATCTTGTTATCCCTGCCTTAAGCTTTGGTATTTTCACTTCAGCTCAATGTTGCAAAATCTACTGAATTTCTTAATCATGGAAAACAAGAGTACAAACAAACATATAGAATCTAAACAATACATTCGAGATTGTCAAGAAAATATCACTGAATAAATCCTCTTTCACTATTTAATTAGCAGGGGCAAAATTGTTATTTTAATATTCATAGGCTGCATATAGAAAGCTTGATGGTGAAAAACAAAAAGAAACCCTCAGGACACCGTTTATTGGGCCCCTTTTAATTTCCCTTTCACTCCAGGCTTTGTCTTGTTACACTTGACAATTTATTTATGTATCTCCATTTTCTAAAAAATATCCAATTTTATTTCTTTCTTTAACAAGTTTAAAATAGTATATATATATATATATATATTTATTTCAAATATCTCAGTATTTCAAAATGTCTTTCATCATTGTTATATGATTATGAATTAAAAATATATTTGACGTGATTCTTAAATGTATGATTAAAAATGTGCTTAATATTCTTTTAAATTATGTGTTCTGAAACACTATAATCTTATAGTAGAAATATAATTATGGAATATATATTTTCTGTAATGTATTATCCAAAATATGCTAATAAAATGATATTTTATATTTATGGACACAAAATTATGATTTAATTAGTACTTAGATAGTGTAAATGTTATTGCTCCTTGCTTCTAAGTTATGAGAGTTATGTTTTAGTGGATCTAAACTATTATCAATTTGCCCCTAGTTTTGTACTTGGAATATGGCACACTAGTGTATTTGTCATCCCTCGGTCGTTTTCTAGTACGTTTAATCTTAAATCACTTTAATACATTCTAAATAACAGTTTTTTTTTTTAAATGACACTGATTTTAAAAAAGTTACTTTCATCAATCTACTATTGTGTGAGATGAATTAATAGCCTATGAAGTTGTGAATATGTATTTAAGGTATGCTTAAATATGCTATGTTGGGTTTAATAGTGTTTAGAATTTCAAATTTAGTACCTAGGATGAACTATTTGTTGTAATACTTAACTCTTATGTTATCTCAACTAGTATATTATGTTTCTAAGTTGGAGCTGCTTTGTGTTTGAAATTTTAAATATTGGATTTTTGTTATATGTTAGCTCTCTAAATGTGCAAAAACAAATCTCACGTGAGCAAGGTCAACATATATACCTAATGGGGTTTCTTCCTGCATCCCAATATTTCTTCTGCACCTCCAAATATTCATGCTCTTCCATTTATGCTTTTGGAAAATTAAATAAATAAAAAAAATTAATTAGGTAGACGCAATAATTAAACAATTATGAACTGGCAGAGTTACTTGGCTGCCTGAATTAATTACCAGTAGTGTTTTATATACCTTGAACCCCCTCTTCTTTTACTTTCACTTGCACTACAATTATTTCACTCTCACTTTTTCACTTGCACTGCAAAAGAAGAAATTTCATTGGTGGTTGAGGTGTGAATTTTCAAGTTGAAGGTCCACTCGTATTTCACCATTTGCTTCATTTTTTCTCAGAAAAAGGTACGCACATTAGAATATAAGTTTATATTTAATAAGTTTATGTTTGAGGTAAATGTTATAGGTGAAAAAAATAAGAAAAAACTGAGTTGTGTTTTTAATATTTCATGTTACGTTTTACGGAAGTCATTTTTCATGCAGCCATTTATGGAAGTCGACTTCCGAAACAGAAGTGAACTTGTGCGGAAGTCAAGTTATTTTTTCCATATACGGAAGTCGACTTCTGGAAGTGTATATGTAAAACGGAAGTCGACTTCCTGAAGACAAGTGAACTTCTACGGAAGTCAAATTATTTTTTCCCTTATACGAAAGTCGACTTCCGAAAATGTATGTGTGAAACGGAAGTCGACTTCTGGAAGTGTATGATTAAAACGGAAGTGGACTTCCGGTGAAGTGAAATTTTTTTAGTGTTACGAAAGTGGACTTCCGGTCTTTAAGTGAATTTTTCACAATGGAAGTCGACTTCCGGAGAGTATTTTTTTTTTGGTAAGTAGCTTTTTGTTGTGGTGAGTAAATTTTTTCCACTTCCGTAATAATGTGGTTTCTCTTCTTTTTCACTTTTTCCACTTCCGTAACATGCTTTCTATTTTCTACCATGCTTTTTTTTTCACTTTTCCACTTCTGTAGATACTTTTAGACTAAGTGATATTTTAATTTAGTTTTATTTTGTAATTTATAATTTTGTTAGGGTTTGAATAATAACTTATGTTTTATTTATTATTTATTTATATTATTTATTTAACTTTTATTTACATGAATATTTATTTTTTGTTTATATATTTTTTATTGTTATATTTTTGTGTGTTTTAATTATTATTTGTTTAAGTTTACTATTTATTTATTTATTGTGTGTTTGTTTTATATTTTTGAATGAATATTTTTTTTATTGATTTAATTTTATTTATTTTGAAATTTTATTTATGGTTGAGGGTTTATGTATGTTTTATTTTTTTTATATTTATTTAGTTGTTTAAGGAATATTTTAATTTTTTTTATATTTATTTTATTTTGTAAAAAGAGGTATTGATTACTAATGTTAGATTATAGGTGGTTAAAGTTATCTAAGATGGACAATCTCCCTTTAATTTTCATGGATTCACAAGTAAATTCGAGTTTCCTCTCAGATTTCTCTTCTTTTATAAATGAGATGAGTGATGGAGACCATACAAATAATTTTGCGACTGATCAGATATTTTCAACACAAGATGAGTTGATTCAGTGGGTTCGAGGGATAGCATTTCATCTTGGTTTTGTTATTGTCACTATCAGATTTGACAAAACTACTGGTCAACCTGAGAGAAAAACGTATGTATTGTTAGGCTGTAAAAGGGGTGGTAAGTATAGGAAGTATAAATCTGATGTTCAGCCTAGTGTCTCTGGCACAAGAAAATGTGATTGTCCATTTAAACTCAGAGGCAAACCAATTAATAATGGAGATGGTTGGATGTTGTAGGTAATGTGTGGATATCATAACCATGATGTGTCTCATACACTAGTTGGTCACCCATTTGTTGGGAGGTTAAAATCTTCTGAACAGTCCTTGCTTGTTGACATGTCTAAGAGTCAAGTCAAGCCATCAAATATTCTACTCACTCTGAAAGAAAATAGTGAGTGTAATGTCACAACGATAAAGCACATCTATAATGCAAGATACACTTATAAACGATCGTTGAGAGGTTCAAGAACTGAATTACAACACTTGATGATGTTGTTAGATCGTGATAATTACATCCATTGGAGTAGATGTCAAGAAGAATCTGAAGTGGTTAGTGATCTGTTTTGGACACATCCTGATTCTGTTAAATTGTTGAATGCATTTAATATCGTATTCTTGATGGACACCACCTACAAAACCAACAAATATCGATTGTCGTTACTTGAGATAGTAGGGGTGACATCTACAGGGTTGACTTTCTATGTTGCGTTTGCATTCATATCTAGTTAACGAGAATCTAATTTCACTTGGGCCCTAGAAAGATTTAGAGGATTATTCATGACCTCTGAGGGTAGTCCACAAGTAATTGTGAGCGACAAAGACCTTGCTTTGATGAATGCTATTGGTAGTGTTTTTCCTGATTGTTATCATCTCCTCTGCCGATTTCATATTCAGAAAAATGTGCAAGCAAAGTGCAAAATGTTAGTAAATTCTGTTGACGCATGGGATGTTGTGATGGAAGAATGGAAAAATGTTATGTATTGTGAAGATGATTCGTCCTTTAATGATTGTGTTGACCGCCTTCGTCATGTTTGTATTTCATGGCCTTTATTCTTTGAGTATGTCAATGAAAGTTGGATAATTCCTTATAAAAAATTCTTTGTAAAGGCATGGACAAATCGAGTAATGCATTTAGGAAACACAACATCAAATAGGTATGTTTCATTGTTATTATCATCAGTTATGTTCTTAATTCACTTATAATATCGTTTATGTTAAATATAATAGGGTTGAATCAGCGCATGGAGCCTGAAGAAAGTTCTAGGAAGCAGTATGGGAGACTTATGCTCGTGTTGGGATGCAATCCATAACGTTATTATCCTCCAACATAATGAAATCAAGGCATCTTTTGAAAAAAGTATAAATCTAATCAATGACACGTATAAGGGAGGCATGTATAGAAGATTGGTTGGAATTGTATCAAGACATGCTTTAGGACTTATTGCTGATGAGGTTGAACGAGTCAATCATATAGGATTTGCAGCGGGAGTTGTGGATGGGTGTTGAGAGCAACATATGGTTTACCATGTGCTTGTAAATTAGCATGATATGTCTATGGGGAGATTCCTCCGAATGTTCTTCATATAATGTGGACTAGATTAAGCTTCTCAAATATTTCATCAAATGAATCGCTTCCTAGGTTATGCATAGACAAGGAAATTGATATGGTTATGAATCGTTTCAGCAAAGTCGACATTGTAGGAAAAGTAACAATCAAACAAAAGTTACATGAAATTGTGTGTCCTGCAATGACATAAATGGTGGCTCCAATGCAAAAAGTTCAAACCAAAGGTGCACAACAAAAAAAGGTCATCGATCAGAACGATCCACTAAGCGTGATCCATCCTACTTTGAGCATGTCGACGCTTTCTTTTCCTCTTAGAGTGGTCATTCCTTGAAAAGTGACACGAAATCTAAAAGGAAATGTAAAGAAAGTGCAATTTTGATGTTAGATCAATTTCATCCTATCTGTCACCCTTACATTGTCAATGTTATTGATGTGGTTGCTGATGGCCATTGTGGGTATAGATGTATTGCTGCCTTGTTAGGGATGGGTGAGGAATCGTGGCCCCTAATCCAACATGATGTTTTTAAAGAACTTAGTCAATGGCGTGATGAATACGCAAGATTAGTAGGATCTTATAACCGTCTTGAAGAACTAAGGAAGTCATTGTTAGTGGAATTGCAAGCAGGGGTATGTTATATCTATTTCCTGAAACTTTACTTTTTATTTCTTACAAATACGTTTCTTAACCAATATTAATCATTATTTACATTATTTACAGGCTAATATGGATAAGTGGATGACTATACCTGATATGGGCTACGCGATTGCTAATCGATATAATGTTATCTTAGTCTGCTTATCATCACGACAAAACATTACAGTTTTTCCACTACGTACCAAACCACCAATTGATTCAACATAACATAAGCTAATATGTATAGGACATGTTCACGATTCTCATTTTGTTCAGGTAACCCAATTGTTTTATTTTTTATTTGATTTACAATTTCAATGTATCACATCATTCATTTGTTAGCGGTTCACCTAAAAGATGGTTGTCCTATACCCATGGTAGATATCATATCATCTGCACATTGTTATCCCGAGGTTCGAGCTTGGTCTGCGTTTTACGCTAACAGGATGCAGACATTTGTGCACTTGATGGGTGTAAATACTAGTTATGTGGACCTGGGCATGGACTGATGTTTGTATTTAATTTTTTAAGGATAGTTATTTTTGTAACTCAATATTTTGTCATATAGACATTAAAAACTATTTGTAATTATTAAGCATATTTATAAAATTATAACTCCTCTGGCCAAGGGACGAATATATTTTGGCCTTAGTGCAATCACCATTAACTCAACAAGAAAAATAATTGCATATAAACACACATTAAAACATATTATGCGATTAAAAAAATAAGAAGTTCTACGTCATAAAATATCAAAAGTTCATGACTATTTAACTAATATAAAGGATAAAAATAAAGTCAAGTTCACATAAGAATATAAAAAGGTCTCCTATCCAGAACTAGACCGCCTCCCTCGCACATTTCAACCTCCTCTATTACTACTGCCATATTCTTCAACTGCTTGATAACCTATCCACAACGCCTCATTAGTGTGTTCCCATGCTACTGTCCCCTCACTCACATCGCGACAATCTACCATCCTCTGCAAGACGGAAATCATGCGTCTAATAGCACCCTGTAATGACAACATGAAATGGAGTAAATTAAATAATTTACATGTATTGAAATCTAGTTTTCAAATACTTACATATAAGCCGGATGATGAATCGGGTGATCTCCTTTGCGGTGGAAGATCATCTGGTACATGTCGTCGAAGTCGGGGCACTAAAGTAGGTCGATCGTCATGGTTACTCAGAATAATATACGGATGAGATACCTGTCTAAACCACTGCAGGTAGCTGTCTACACATTAATAAGGAGGTATAGCTGGAAGCACACCTTTCAACACATGATTCGCGAAGCGAATCCATCGAGCATCAATGTCTGCTAAGCCGAAATCACCAATAGAAAGTGGAGACCTCAGGATATGCTGCATAAACCCAAATTGGTGCAAGACACGGTCCGACAGATGACGGTGCACAATTTCTCCCAACTGGATGAAGCCACAGAATAGAGCGATGTTCATAAGAGGACGAGTAACCTGATGTGTTGCGTAGGGGTTCCAAATAACCCCATCGTACGTAAGTGCATCCAATTGTGCCCTAACCTCAACCAAAGTACAATTCAGTCTCGGTGTCACATAACACATCGCCCGAGGTCTCTGTTCATCATAGCTGTCCAGTACTTGCTTCCTTTCCAATCCTGGGAAGTGCTCATATATCCAACTCTACAAACAAATGCAAAGATTTTTCAACAATGAAACAAAAAATATGACCAAAGTAAAAAGTTAATTTTTGAAAAATAATTTTGTACCTGTAAAAGAGTAAGATATCCAGCTAATTGCTTGGTGTGGGTAAGGCTGGCATCGCTAAGCTACTCATAAAGATGTGTCAATGCAGCAGCTCCCCATGCAAACCATCCACAAGACTGCAGATCTGTAAACATATTGAGGTACGAGACGTTGATGAAGGTAGCGCTCTTATTCACAAAGATGGTGCAGCCAACAAGATGCAGCAGATACGCCCGTGCCGCAAACTACCACTGTTGATTGTCACAACACTCAGTGTAGACGTCTCTCAACCAACTGAGTCTTACATGGGGACCGCGACAATGATTCAACTCAGGTGTCGCCTTCGACCGTTCAACGCCTAAAAGATCAATCACACACTCAAGAGCAACATCAAAGTCTAATGCTTCATTGCTTAAAAGCTCTCCAAATATAGGCAAATGGAGAAGGACAAAGACGTCGTCTAATGTCATAGTCATCTCTCCAAAAGGAAGATGAAAGTTGCTGGTCTCTCTATGCCACCTCTCAATAAAAGCTAGTATGAGACCCTTATCAGGATATTCATAAATTATATCACATAGTGGCATCAACCCTGAATTTTGAACAAATGGCTCAACAACTACATGACAAACTCCGAATCTTTTCAATTTCTTGCCATGGGACACTAACTTCATGTCCACTCGGTCCTAATAAAAGCCATTACACAAATATTTTAAATTCATCCACCAATTTCAACAAATAAATTATTAAAGTACAATATTAACCTTGCCATCCCAAATAGCACATGCAACATGATCAGCAAATCCGGTCAACAAAGACATATCCTCCCGTCCTCCAGGAAATCCTCCTAAAACATCATGGTCCTGCCCCGCAAAAATCTCCTCATGGTGAATTATATTTTCTTGCTCCTCATGAATATCAGTAGGAGTTGGTGATGATGGACCAGCTTCTCCATGACCAATTGATGAACCAACTTCCCCATGAGATGATGGACCACTCTCTCTATGATGGCTTACGGAAGTCAACTTCCGTAAGTGCCATTTTTAATTTTTTTTACGTGATCTACACTTCCGAAACTTGTTCTCTACGGAAGTCCACTTCCGTCACTTATGAAAGTCGACTTTCGGGTTTGTTTACGTTTTTACATATCTATACTCAAATAAAAAAAATGACTATATACATAGATGCAACAAAGCAAACATGGCAGGAACAATAAAAAGAATTAAAAAATTAAAAAATACAACAGGGGATATGTTTACCTTACCTGTTAATGTAGAGGAATGGTGAAGGGAAGAGGAAGAGTGGAGCAAAAAATAGAGAGGAGGAGTGGGGCACCATAGAAAGGAGAGTGAGGCAGATGAGATCTAGGAGGGTGAGGTGAGGCGGCAGCTAGGGTTTAGTTAAAACAGAGTGAGGCATTAAATAAGAGAGAGAAATGAGAGATTGATTGATTTAAAATTTTAAAATAGTAAAAGGGCAGTTTTGGAATTTAAGAAAAGTTTGGAGGTGCAGAAGAAATATTGGGGGTGCAGGAAGAAAACCCCATACCTAATTATGATTCAAAATATAAACCATGTTCATGATTCAATACCTACCAGAGATACAGGAATGCAAAAGGGGCCCTAATATGCACCTTACCAAACAAAAAAAAAGGATAACCAAATTACACACTCGATTCCTTGTGTTTTATGCATGCCTTTCACAATAATCAAACATGATGTTTTCTGTGTTTTCTCCTTAAGTCATGCTTCAAACCTTCATTTTTGCCAATGCTATTTTGACACGTAAGGAAATAAGAGCATCCAGAGATTATCTTTTCACAAATATTTCAAGCCTAAAGAAGGGCATAAACACCAACCACTATAAGAGAAACTAACATTTGGAATTATGTGTTTCATCCATGACCATGTGCTTAGCTGGGCTAAACCAAAAATTTCTTCCGGATCCACCCTCGTTTGCCTAAAAATGACCTCATTTCTATGTTTCTAAAGTCCCCAATTAATTGCTAACCACATACCTTTCTAGATGAGATTATTATTACTATTTAGGTTAAAGAGGTAGAAATGTTGGAACTTGCCCTTAGGTTGTTTATGATGCACCGAAGACACATCATCTTCACATGTATTCCACAAACTTTGAGATACTCTACACGTAAAGAGGAGGTGTACCACACTCTCCTCATAATTTGATCACAGCTCACACAAGTTATTTTGCAACTGTATCCCTTTTACAAGTAATTTATTCTTTGTTGGTAGTTTATCCAACAATTGCTTCCAACCTAATATAAGTGCCTTCAGAATAGCCTTAGTTGTCCATATCATTTTAAATGCACTACACTCCACACATCTAGGATTCCTTGTAGCTATTGAGATGTTTCCTAATCCCACATTGTTCTCGTCCATGTTAGATTCCACATCAATGTATTTGCCTCCCAATCTCCCCTAGAGTTATATCTTTATAGTTAGAGATCATATAAAGCCTAGGAAATTTACAGCGTAAAGGTTCATCCCCTACCCATTTATCCTCCCAAAACTTGACTTCATTCCCTTGTCCTACTCTCCAACAAAAGTTCTTATCAATCCAAGTACCTTCCTCATAGTTCCCACATACTTTACATAATATCTTTCCACCTCTATCAGTCCTTGTTAGATGTGTTATTTTAACGTAAGTTTCTCCAAGACCTATATTTTGACTCCAATACCTCTTTCCATACACCCTAATCCTTCATTCCCAACCTCCACTTCCATTTAGCTAATAAGACTATATTTTCAATATGTTTTAGGCCCAGTCCCCCTTCCTCCCTTGGTTTACATAAGTTTTCCCACTTGACCCAAGCTATCTTCCTATCCTCAAACCCCAACCCCAAAGAAAATTTCTTTATAGTTCTGTGATTTCATTACACATACTTTTTGGAACTTTGAAAAAAAGATAAAAAATTAAAGTGGTACTATTGAGATTACTGATTTTATGAGGCATACCCTTCTCGCATAAGATAACAATTTGCCTTTCCTTCTAGATAGTTTGTTTTTCAATTTAGAGATCATGACTTGCTAGAACAATTCTTTCCTTGAGTTCCCCCTATTGGCATACCTTGGTATTCAAACAATATATTCATACATTTGTAGTTTAAAATCTTTAATAATTTTTGTATGAATGTTGTATTTAGTCCCAATCCCCAAACTTAAGTTTTGGAAAAAATCACCTTGAGTCCGGATACCATTTTAGAGCTTCTTAGTATAGATTTTAGGACCCAAATGGTTTCAACATTATCATTACAGAGAAAAAAAGTTGTTGTCTGCAAACTATATAGAAACCTCACTTTTGTTCCTTTATTGCCTACCTTAACGCCATAATACAAGTTTTTCTTAATAACTTTCTAACCAACCCTACTAAGCCCTCCGTTACTAGGAGAAATAAGAATGGTGCTAAAGGTTCCCCTTGTCTCAAGCCCTTCGTTGAAACAAACTCCTTAGTTAGGCATCTGTTTACCAAGACCGATACTGAAGACGACTCTAAGCACTCTTTGATTCATCCTATCCATCTATCACAAAACCCAAGTCTTCCCATCATATATTATAAAAAGTCCCAACTTACCCAGTCATAGACTTTTTCATAATCCACCTTGACTATTACCATCCTCTTCTTTGTATGCATATACTTATCCATTATCTCGTTTGCTACCAAAATGTTATCCAATAGTCATCGCCCCATGATAAAAGTTGTTTGAGAGAAATCTATGATTTTAGATACCACACAATTCATCCTATTTTTTAGAATCTTCGATATTATCTTATATGCACATCCTACCAGAGATATCGGTATATAGTCCTTCAAGCCTAATGGATTTTGTTTTTGGGGTACAAGTGTTATGAATGAAGCAATAATCTTTTTTGAATTTTTCCCACGCTATAAAACCGTTTAATTGCTTAATATACTTCATTCTTTATAGTATCCCAATTATTTTTGATGAAGTAAAAATTGAATCCACTTGGTTTTGAACTCTTAGTTTCGTCGTATTGGCTTATTTCTTCCTCAATTTCCTTCTCATCAATTTCTTTCACCAAGATCCTATTATCGTTGTCACTTATGCTTGGGAATTCAACATCTTGAAGGTTGAGGCACCACTTCTTAGCCATTATAAATCTTTTCTCAAAGGCATGTTTAACCTCTTCTCTTACCTAATATAGGTTAAAGGCCCATATAGAAAACTATAAATATAGGTCAAATGTATGGTTGTTAGGACTTTTTCTCTTGCATTTATTACATGATTTATTGTTTTCACCGAACCATTGCTGACTTTAGCATCAGAGTTCCTTTAACAGGTACGTTGTTGGACAAACAGACAAAAGAACCAAACGAACAACTAGAGTGAAGAGTAGAAGACTTGACAAATTGTTTAATTGGAAGTTTGGCCTACACCAAAACATGTTTATTTCTTTTAAATTATTCTTTATTACAAATTTTAATTGTTTTTTTTTTCAATTCCCTTCCATCTCTCCATATTCGGAAAAACATACATAAAACCCCTCCTCTCTTAACTCAACTCCTAAGATAGGATTTTTTTCCCAAAAGGCATTGTTCCGCTTTTTAATTACCCATGTAGTACATTATGCATAATATTTACATATATAGCATGGTTTTGAAAACAAGGTCAGAATTCGGTCCCTAGGGAGCCGAATTCTGACCTTCGTTGGTCCAAATTTTTTTTGATTTCCTAGTTGGAATTTAGTTCTCGAGGAACCGAATTCTGAACTAGTTTTTTTTTTCTTTGCTTTTTAAAAAAGTGGAGGAATTATATTTGAAAAGGATATTTTAATAATGAATTTAGTATTGTGTACTAAGTTATTTTAGGTGTCATTTGAAAATATAAAAGTAAATCTTTATTTTTTTGAATTTGTTGAGTATTATTTTTTGATAATAGCAATTTGGAAAAAAAAAGTTTATGAATTATAATAGCGGTAAGAAAAGTAAAAATAATTATTGTATAATGTTTGAGGTGGTGTTATACTATTTACTTTTTGATATTTATTGATTATTTAAAATAAAATAATTAAGTGGAAGTTACAATTTATTTTTTAATTATATTTTTGTATTTTGATTTCTTTTTAAAATTTTAATTGACAAAGTGTTTTTGTTTGGACACAAATAAATAATGTAAAATTTGTAGTTATATTGTGAAATAAAATAGTAGCTATTAACTTTAAATATAAAATTAAAAAATATTTTTCTAAATATCTTAATAAATAAAAAAATAAAAAATTGGTTAAAATTAATTAGTGTTCTTGTAACTTGAAATATATATTTAATATATGTGTTTTTTAATTGAAATTTATAAAGTATAATTGAAGAGAAAATATATTTATTTAATAAAAGTCATTACAAGTACCCTAATTGACATAATTAAAAATAAAATTAACTTGACTAGTACTAATAGAATGGATATTTAAATTTCACACCCCATGGATCTGTATTGAACCAAGGCTTTAGTTCTTGCCTCATTTCATCTCTAGTAGGTAGACACATATATATATATATATATATATATATATATATTTTGTTTATATAAATAAATATATATATATGTTGTTTGGATAAACAATTCAATATATTGCCAAGTGTTGGGACATGCCACAAAAGGTCCAAACGTTGAACTTCTTTCCACCTCTTGATCATTTGTGCAACATCACTATCTGTTTTGATTTCAGCCGTGTCATGGATAAGTTTGTTGTTGACTACCCTCATGGGACGAAGGTAGTCAATATGAGTTACTATGGAACGAGTCCCATAATATATTCTTTGCGTTATTTTCTGTAGAAGCTCATCAAAGGTAAAATTGTGGGGGATTGACATCGTCACAATAGTGTCTAATCTAAAGTATAGGCCATAACCATATGGGTTATCTATAAGACCTGTGGAATTTAATTAATTAAATAACTAATTAATTAATAAATGCGGGTAGTAGAAACCTTGATGATATTAAATGTTAAATGGTATGATGTGGAAAAGTACTAGCTTGAGTGGTTGAGAGTACTTAATTATGTGAAAGGACTTGGGTTCGAGTCTTATGTGTGCCAATTGTATTTTGATTTATTATTATTTTTGATAATATACTTGAGCCTGTTGGGTGATAGTATAATCGTAAGATTATAATAATTATCATGAAAACCCATCATTAATTGTATGTATTGTGATTTTCATTTCTGCTATTCTCCATTGATTTCTGTGTGCTGTGAATTTCGTATGCTTTTGGGATTAATGGAATGAGGGTTTTGGTACCGAATGATTGTTTATGGTTAAGTTCTAAGTTTTTGTGATCCAAATGTGTTTAAAACATGTTCATATGGTTTGATTGGTGATATAGATTGAATGGTACCAATTGAGCTGTATTTTGGCATAGTTTTGGTTGTTTTCGTGTCTGAACATGGGAGAACCTCTGCACATTTTGCCCAAGCAAATCATTCTCGCCGAAGCAAATATTACAGAAACTCGTTCCTGGTTTTGGGTCGAGCATCACGTTCAGGCGACCAATTTTCGTGTTAAGCGACACGTCCTCTCGCTCAGGCGAGAATGGCTCGCCCAATCAAGGTTGCGATGAGACATGTTGCGTTTTACGTTCGAATCCTCGTCCAGGCGAGGGGTTGTGTGTTTGAGCAAATGAGTGTCTCGCTCAAGCGAGAAGGTCTCGCTTAAGCAAGAGATCGTGGTGAGCCACTGTTTCACACTCGCTCAGGTGAGGAAGTCCAGCTTAAGCGAGACAGATGCACTCGGTTAGGCGAAAATTCCTAGCTCAAGCAAGAACGGTGAGGATTCATGCTTGTGTGTACTGGTTGAGCTAGTTTGCTTGATATTTCCTAAATTGTGGGAATTATAAGCATGTGTTTGTGATGATTGGGCTTAAAGGACTAAGTCCATAGGATTTAGGATGTGCTTGGCTTGAGTCACGAGCGAGGAGTTTGTGATGGGTGGATCGCATGCAGAACGTGAATGATTTAGTTCACTAGAGGTACTCTTGTTTCGGATGAGTGAGCGAGGGAGTTCATTTTATGCTCAACTTGAGAATGCTATGAGCGAGGGAGTTCATAGTAGGAAAGGTGGGTATATGGGTCTGGGTCCGAGCGAGGAGTTCGAATGACGGGCGAGGGAGTCCGTGAAGTAGGACTACGAGCGAGGAGGGTTATGGAAGCACAAGAAGTCCCAAGATTTAGAGTGCATGCATGAACTCATAATGGTTATGAGTGTGGGAAAGTGGGTGCTTTTGTAAATAAATAAATATTTATGAATTGGCGGGTGTGTTTATTTCATATTTATTTATGTCTATGTGCATAACTCGCCCTATCTATTTGTGTGTGGCGATGATCGGATAACTTGTTATCCATGAGCAGATGATGTTACAGGTGAGCCAGAAGCTGCTTAGTGGCGGAGAGTGGGAGCAGAGTACATGAGAATTTTATAAAGACTTTTTATTTAATTTTCATGTAATTTAATTACTGCTTTGGACTTCTAAATTGTAAAAGTGAATTATGAGTATATTTGATTATTTATAGCGGTTATTAAACTTTAAAATTTTAAAATTTCCCGTGTTTTTGGGAAAGGTTTCAATAATAAATGAGGTATTTATTTTCAATTTGTTTATTTATATTTATTTTAAGTAATATCCTACCTGGATGTTATATTAGCTATGATGCATGCCCGACTACGCAGTCCTCCATAATATAACTTTGCTGGTGAACGCGGGATAGGGTTTGGGATTGTGGAAGAGGATGAGGGAGTTGGTTGTAGAAGACTAATTATTTCCTCAACAGACCTTATAAACGTAACAAACAATTCAATTATTATGTTAATGGGTAGATGAGACTTATAGTGAATGATTTCTGCAACGTCATCATCAGTTGAGATTTGAAGAGCATTATACATAATAACTCCTTCTTCATTAAATGTGGGTTTTCTGAAGTACAACTTATTGATGGATGTGGTGGTTGGAACCTCTAGAGTTGAGCATACTTTCTGGCTCAAAATGTTGAATGTGCAGTTCTCTGGTATGCGAAAGAATTTTGGACTATCACATTGGAACTTCATACCATCTTCACATTGCATCATTTGGCCATTGAAAAACAAGGCTGCAAGGTAGGAATTTGAATAGTTCTCTTGGGTGTTGATGCCAAAGTGTCATATGTCAAACAATTGGATGTGTTGATCTTTTGGTAGTGGTTGTAGTTGGTAGGTTTGTTATGCAATACCATAGTACACTAGGTTGCTTTTAGAGTTTATGTATTTATAGGGGAAGTAGTTGTGGGTCTTGGTATGGATTCAAGTAAGGTGTATAGGACCCGATATCCAAATAAAGGTGATATATCATGTCTAGTGTGAATTAGGCCATGCATTGTAACATGACTTAACTTTAACAAATAAAGTTAGTAAATGGCTTGGCATGCTATCCCAATAAAGTTCATACATCTTGTCATAGTGTTAGGTTACATGTGATATGATTAATGATTACATTGTGTAAGGCCATGTATTGAAGTATCCGTCAGCTTTTCAATTGGTCAATTTATGTATCTTTATTGGCACACTATCCCAATAACATTGACAAGTCTTGTTGTAATGCCAAAGTTCTTGTGAGAACATTATTTTTTACACTGCATAACCTGATTTAATACAATATATGTCAGCTTTGACATTGTATAAGCCCATGTATTTAAAATATCCAATCTCCATTACGAACCTCCCCGCTCATACTAATCCACCATATCCCTAACAAAACCATCAAGAATACCCATGCAAATCGCTCTACAACAGACCCCTTCCCCTGCACTATCGTCTGACACTGCCTAAGCGCCGCCAAGCGAGAACATACTCCAGACCGCCTGGCAGTAATCCTCTGCCGTCAAGCGCCACGCGCCCAGTGGCCCCTCTATTTGTGGCTTATCGTCTGGCAAAAGCTTATTCGCTGCCAGGCGCCACACCAGTAAATTGAATTTTACTGGTTTAGGCACTGCAAAATTGATTCTAACACATTAAGCAATCATATCTGTAACATCCCTGGCTACCCCTCCTCGGGCCCCAGAGGCTGTCAGGTTACTACAGCCTCTGGGCCCGAGGAGGGGTAGCCAGGGATATTACAATATCCACCCATCCAGAACGCAACTTACATGTTATCACAACTAGGATACTGCAAATCGCATCACCATAGTTTCTAAACATCAATCAAAGCAAGAACCCATGCATTTAAACTTGGAGATAATCATCCTTTAGAGTAGTCTAGCACATACTTGCAACATGTGACCCATAAAACTAGCATTTCAATAATAAGTCCAGACATACCAACATCACAGAACAAAACTATATTTTCACCATAAAGTACCACATACGAATTCAAGTCTCCTTTTCGCCGCATTATAACCAATTCATACACAAGTACATCTTATTTAATTATTTGACTAACTTTATCAAAAAATACCTGTAAATGAAGCACCCTCAACTTGCCACTTTTAAACTTTTACAACATACAACCAATTTATCAATACCATCAATACTCATTCTACTTTTTTCCTTTCCATGTCAACCCAATACAAATGCCATATGGAATCCATAACTCTAATTCATGTATCAACACCTCTAATTAAACACTTACACATCATACAATCACACAAATTCATGAGCCCGAACCATCTTCATTGATCCCCAAGATCGGATCATACAATCGATGGCGGATCTTGAACAAAAAGTTTTGGAGGGGTCAAAGTCATACAATTCTCTGATCATTAGGTTGGAATATTAGTATAATGCTTAAAAAATGACTCTTCTAACTGAACAATTAGATCATTAGATTGAATCATTAATATAATGCTTCAAAATATATGGAAACTAGAATCAATTTTGGTTTCATCTTCACACAAACAACTTGCCTTTTATCACTTTAAAACAATGAATCTATTATTTTATTTTTCATCAATATACTTTAAAAACAACAAACTAATATTAAAAAATAATTTATAATAATCTAATAAAAAAATTGAGAGACGTAACTATTAAAAGAAAAATATGTTATAATCAAGTCACAATTAGAAAACATTGATGAAAAAATACATAATACATAAAAAAATGTATTAATAATTAAACTAATATTTCATTGTAAGGTGAGACAAGAGAGAATTACCTTTTTTTTTAAGAAAGGAAGAGAACAAATGTGAAATGAAAGCAAAAATAATGAGTTTGTATCTAACTTCCTTTTTTTTTCATAAAAAAACATAAAGAAAACATATGAGTGTGAGAGAAAATACAATTTGTGAAAAGCTAAAAAGATAATGAGGAAGAAAATAAAAAATATCTTAATAAATATTTGGTTTAATTATTCTCTTTGCCCTTATTTTTATCCAAAAAATTTAAGTTGGTCATCTAGCTTTTTTAGTCTCAATTTGGTTCTAATTTTATTCAAAAGCCTCTAATTAAAAAGGCCCACAAGGCCAAAAAGCCCACAAAAGACCTTTGGTTTAGGCCAGTCCATGGCCTTCCTTTTTAAGCATGAAAAATATATTATTATTTATTAAATATACCATTAAACTTTTGATTTAGGCCAGCCAGACTCGACAATCGACCTTGGACCATCCATCTCGTCAATTGATCTAACCAAGCCAATATTGATCGTCGGGTCGGCTCTACTCGATCGTCGGGTCGGCTCTACTCGATCGTCGGGTCGGCTCTACTCGATCGTCGGTCCAGCTAGACTTGTCTCAACTGTGGGTAGGACTCGTCATGACTATGGGCTTAGGCCGACCCATCTCGAACGTGGGCCTAGACCGGATAGTCTCAGACGCCAGCCTAGGACGACCCATCTCGATCGTGGGCCTGGGATGACCCTTCTTTATTGTCATCCCGGGCCAGCCCGTCTTGGGCGTCAACCCCGATCAGGCCGTCTCGTCGCCCCAAGCTAGCCCTACTCAGTTATGGGCCCGAGTTGGACCGTCTCGAGCCTCGACCCAAGCCAGACCATCTGGATCGTCAGCCCGTGAAAACCCGTCTTAGCTATCTCGTCTCGGCCAGCTCGGGCCGACCCATTTCATTTGTGGGCCTAGGCTAGCACATCTCGTTTGTAGGCTCAAACGGGTTTGTCTTTTCCATCACCCCGACTTGGACTTTCTCGATTTTCTGTCCAAGCTATTCTTGCTCGTCTCAGCCATTGGCCCATCACGGTCTTTGGTTTGGCTTAGCCTGGTCGTCTAGTCTCAACCTTCGATCCAGGTTGGCCCGAGACAATTTAACTTCATTTTTTACCCAAGCTCAAAATATTATTTTTAAGAATTAGTTAAAATATTTTAGTGGGTCAAACCCACCTTGACCCTAGTCCTAACCTACTTGAGAGGGCTTAGGGTAGGCCCATGAACCACTGACCAAATTGGCACCTCTATACTTATTTTTTTTTTAATCACAATAGAATATTAGAAACCACGTATTTCTTAATTTATTATTTTATTTGAATGTTGATATTTTTTAGTTTTTAAAATATATTTTTTTTTGTATTTTTGTTGAAAAAGAAATGGTGGAGTACTAGGATGATGCATACAATCACACGAGCACTACTCCCTTTATTTTTGAAGCATTAAATGATCCAGATGGTAGTTAAACATCCACAAGAAAAAAGTAAAATTTATAATTTTGATTTAGGTATATTTACTTATTTGGTATCCCAATTTTTTGGTTAAGTTCAATTTGGTCCCAATATTATTGGTTTGTTCAATTTAGTACTCCAATTATTTACATTTTTACCATTGTAATTTTTTACACTTGAAATTTTTTATACTTGTAAAAAATAAAATAATTTGAATATTTAGGTGTAGTGATTTGATGTTAGTGTCTAGATACAGAAAGGGTGAGCTCATGTAACAATATAAACATATAACTTAATACATAGAAGTTCACCCCAAATTACTTTATTTCAGCCAATGCTTAACCAAGAAACCTTATTGCCCTAAGGTTTCCAACCCACAATTTTGTGACCATAGATATATATATGCTTCCATGAACATGCTTGCTTGTGGTCCTACCTCTACGAACTTTCTCGCTCGTAGTCCAACTCTACGAACCTCCCCGCCCTACCCGTAGTCCAATACACATGATCCAACAACTACAAACCTCCCCGCTCGCAGCAGCCCTCAAGTGTGAGCACAGAACATACGAACCTCCCCGCTCATATCCTCACACGAGAGCAGCATCATAATATGAACCTCCCCACTTATATTATCATGTGTTGACCACCAACCATGAACCTACCCGCTCATGACACAGTCAAGCACCTCCTGGTCCAAGTCCACATCGCAATATATTAAAACAAATTTAAAAAACACATTGTCCTATACAAGATACACACTCAAGCTGGTCTTAGGGATTCCAATGCTTCCACGAATCTGCCCGCTTGTGGTCCAACTCTACGAACCTCCCCGTTCATAGTCCAACTTTACAGACCTCCCCGCCCGTAGTCCAACTCACGAGATCCAACAGCTACGAACCTCCCCGCTCGCAGCAGCCCTCAAGTGTGAGCATAGAACATACGAACCTCCTCACTCGTATCCTCACATGAGAACATCATAATATGAACCTCCCCGCTTATATTATCATGTGTTCATCGCCAGTCATGAACCTACCTGTTTGGGACAATATCAAGCATATCCCAAACCAGGACCAACACAACAAGCCATGCAAAACATATCACAAACGCACCCTACCACTGCACCATTGTCTGGCATAACTTAAGCGCCACCTGGTGAAATGAAAGTGCAGGCCGCTTGGCGGTTCCACAACACCACTGGGCATCATGACACACAAAGCTTCCATATTTCTGGTTATTGCCTGGCGGTTCAATCTGCACCGTAAGGAGCTAGACCAGTAAAGTGACACTACTTGTTTTAGGTACTCTAACTCAATTCCTAGCATCCAACAATTCAATTCTCAAACATCCAGGAACCAAAATACGCATTCATATACTTCTTATAGTCAAATTTACAACATCACAACCATATGCATCATTCAAATATAAACACACATCTATACCTTTCTAAATTCATATAAAACCATCAAAACAAAACTATTATACCCAACACACAATCATGGACAATCAAACAATATACAAACCAGGAAGAACACATAACCATTGTCTCAAAATATCGCACGGGCAATAAAATAGTAATAATGATAATAATAAAAATAACAACAACAACATCAATAATAATGATAATAATAATAATAAAATGAAACAATAAAAATAAAAATAAAAATAATGAAGGTAATAATAAAATAAAATGAAACAATAATAATAAAATAATAATACTAATAAAATAAAATAATAATAATAATAAAATTAAATAAAGCACTAATAATGAAACAATAATAATGATAATAAAATCATAAATAAAATAAAACAATGACAAAATAATAATAATAATAATAAAATAATATAATAATAATCACAATAAAGTAATAATAATAATAATAGTAATAATAATAAAAAATAATAATAGTAGAATAAAATAATAATAAAAATAAAAATAATAATATAAATAACAATAATAATTATTATAATACTAATAATAATAATAAAAATAATAAAATAAGATAAAAATAAAAATAATAATAATAATAATGATAAAAATAATAATAATAAAGAAAATATTAAAATAAAATTAAATTATAGTAGTAATGTAAAATAATAATAATAATAAATAAATAAATAAATAAATAATAATAATAATAATAATAATAATAATAATAATAAATGTGTTGTGTTTTGAAGAAGAACTCTAAACATGCACCCTAGAAGTCGAATGTAGCTAAAGCCAATTAATTAAATACCAACCTAAATTAATAAAATCACCTCTGCAGTCCCCATTTATAAACCACTTTCTATAACTATTCCCTTCTCCTCTTATATAATATATTAAAAATTACTAATTATACCACATCATAATTTCTATAAGAAAACACTACAAAAAAAAATACTAATTATTCGAAAACCTTAAGTGCAGCGTACCAAAAGTTTAGTCACTACGAAAGCTTAATACCCAAAAGCTACAAATCATATATAATATCAAATACAACAAAAAAGAAGAAGAAAGAAAGTCAGCCCCACTTCTAACCTTATATATATATATATATATATATATATATATATATATATATATATATATATATATATATATATATATAAAAAAAACTATTTAGTGTAATCGATGCTCTACACCAAAGCAAATAATTTGTTTCCCTATTTTTTTCTTTAATATTATATAAATTACGATATGAGGAATGCTGCAAAATATCCTCCTAAAATATTATAACATGCCATAACACCGCATTTATCTACTTTTTCATATAATTAAAAAAATGAAAGTTCTAGAATGCAACCCCAAGTCACACTACTGTAAAACAAAAACATAAACCCTAACCTTTCCTTTGCATCATTCACCCACAAATCAAGAAAACCTCAATGCATTCATGCTATATTAGCTTTCGTATCACTAAAATTCATCAATGACATACTTAACATTCAAATGAAAATTTGATGATACTATATCACCATTGCAATCAAAATTTCTAAAATACAAAACAAATGCATCACATATTTTTTTTATTGTAAACAATAATTAAATCAAACAAAACTTAAAATCTTCTTTCATAGGAAGAGATTAAACTAGTTAGCTCCCCCTACCTAGAATTCTCGCTCCGATTACGCTCCTAACATTCCTTTTTGCCCAGAATTGATATACCTTTAGCTTCTCCAACTTGGCACTCTTTATAACCTTTTCACTCTCTCCTTGGCTCCATTTTCAGTGCTCTGACATTCTCCATTAGCAGTTGTACCAAAAACCCCTTCAATTTCCACTAACTCTCCTTTTAAATTTCATTTTTCAGCCCTTAAAATAATTTATTAACATTAAAATACGAAAATTTAAAACAAAAGGTTAATGGCCATCAAATGCCATTAACATGGTGGTTTCTCAGCCCTTCTAGCTTCTCTCTATGAAGGCTAGGGTCTCTATGGCAGCTAGGGTTTTTCTGACCATTCTCCATCATGCCAAAAAAAAAAATGATTTGGCAAAAAGAACTTGTCTCACATCCTCCAAGATTTGAACCCACAACCATATAATTTCAAAGCAAGTGTACAACCAATTCAACCAACTCACATTTGGAAAATTATTATATGTAATCGATGTTGTGCACCAAAGTAGATAATTTATTTCCCTTTTTTTTCTTTAATATTATATAAATTACTATATGAGGAATGTTGTAAAATATCCTCCTAAAATATTATAACATACCATAACACCGCATTTATCTACTTTTTCATATAATTAATAAATGAAAGCTCTAGAATGTAACCCCAAGTCACGCTACTGTAAAAGAAAAACATAAACCATAACCTTTCCTTTGCATCATTCACCCACAAATCAAGAAAACCTCAATACATTCATGTTATATTAGATTTCGTATCACTAAAATTCATCAATCACATACTTAACATTCAAATGAAAATTTGATGATACTATATCACCATTACAATAAAAATTTGTAAAATATAAAACAAATGCATCACATATTTTTTTTATTGTAAACAATAATTCAATCACACAAAACATAAAATCTTCTTTCATAAGAAGAGATTAAACTAGTCAGCTCCCCTTACCTGGAATTCTCACTTCGAATGTGCTCATAACTTTCCTTTTTGCCCAGAATTGATCTACCTTTAGCTTCTCCCACTTGGCACTCTTTATTTATAATCTTTTCACTCTCTCATTGGCTCCATTTTCAGTACTCTCATGTTCTCCATTAGTAGTTCTACCAAAAACCCCTCCAATGCCCACTAACTCTCCTTTTAAATTTCATTTTTCAGCCCCTTAAAATAATTTATTAACATTAAAATACGAAAATTTAAAAGAAAAGGTTAATGGCCATCAAATGTCATTAACATGGTGGTTTCACATCCCCCAAGATTCAAACCCACAACCATATAATTTCAAAGCAGGTGTACCACCAATTCAACCAACTCGCATTTCATCATAATTCCTATACATCTAGGATTATATTATCACTATCACAGTCCAATATTTTATTAAAAATAATAAACAATTAAATTAATACATAATTGGTATACACATGACTCAAACCCAAGTCCTCTTAGCACAACCAAGTACTCTTAATCACTTGAACTAGTACTATTTCTTGTCTTCTCTCTCCACATTAAATAACTTGAGGATTGTTGCCATCACATTTATTAAATAAATATTTATTTATTTATTTATTTTTCCCGGATCTTACAAAACTTGTTTAATACACACTCCAAGACACTATATTATTCCTAAATTGTATTTTCGATGATAATAAGTATAATTAAGCATTGAATTAATTATTTTATATCTTTATATTCCTCATTAACTTATATCGATCTAATATATATATTTTCTAATTAGACAAATATATTTTTTAATACGTTTTATAGGATAAACAAGCACTAGATAGGCCAAGTAGTAACTACATATATTGTTTCCCATATATATATATATATATATATATATATATATATATATATATATATATATATATATATATATATCTTCTCTTTCTT
>Ga0214543_1002529_pt1 | contig 35969 bp, 28 predicted proteins | sample CNSS2metaG_FD_160094 | JGI IMG/M metagenome (GOLD analysis project Ga0214543, IMG submission 160094) | Root nodule microbial communities from cowpea collected in UCLA plant growth center, Los Angeles, California, USA - CNSS2 | ecosystem: Host-associated > Plants > Roots > Nodule | place: USA... | reverse complement strand
ATAACAGAACATGCTTTCATAGATTGAAATAATAATAATAACACAAAAAGTATCATGCATAGGACTCGAACCCAAGTCCTTTAACACAATCAAAGTGCTCTCAACCACATGAGCTAGCACTTTTCCACGTCATACCAACCATAATTTAATGTCATAATTATTACCCCTCCCGTATTTATTAATTAATTAATTATTTAATTAATTAAATTCTACGGGTCTTACACTTTTCAAATGGGCTAAGGAAGATATTAAAATCTAGATGAACATTTGTTTACATGTGGATTTCGACCAATGTAATTGGGCCACCTTTGTAATTTTGTTGCACATTGAATGATGGATCAAAATTCACCAAAGCATTGCTTAATTGGCCTCACGACCTCATTGAGCAAGCCTTGGCCGAATAGGTGCTCTAGGAAGCAAGTCATGTTTACCACATTTGTGACATATTGCAAATGTAAGAAGTGTGACTTGCCATTTGGCATTTGATCCATGAAATAAGGAGATCTAGATCTAGATCTAGAATTGAATTTGGCACATGTTAATTAGCATGGCTAGCCAAATTCTCCTCCTTCCTTAGGCTATAAAATAAGATTCCATGCACCTTTGTATAGGTTACACATAATTTGAATGGTAAATGCCTTGATGTTGAGAGCACTCCACACATTTGCCTTATTGAGAGTCATAAGAGTTAGGAATCTCCTTAGATCTCCTCTAGTCTCCTTCCTCTAGGATAGCTTCTCCTTCCTAGAACTTCATCTACACCACACCATTCATTGCTCAAGGGCTTTCAACCTTGCTTCCATTCCAAATTCCGCTACACCTATGAAGCTCCTCCTCTCTTAATTCGTGCAATGAGCTCTATTAGAAAGAGAAAGAAAGGGGAGACCATGAACAAAAATAAAAACAAAAGGAGGAGGGAGAAAAGAGAGAAAAATAAGAGACAAGAAAAGAAGGGAAAAGAATTAATACTTATAGAGGAATTGCTACTGAAAGCACCTTTCGCACCTACAACCATCATTGAAGCAAAGATGTTGAAGGTAGTTGTCAAATATTTGAGCTCTTCTCAGTTCATTAAATATTTTCATTTCTTAGTGTTTTTTTCTGGTCTATACTCTTGAAAATTTTTCAACTCCATTTCCCATCCTCATTGATTTGGAATTGTTATTAAACTTGTAAAGATCACACTTTGAGTTAGTGGTACCTAACTTAAGGTTACAATTAATTTAAAGTCACAAAAGATTTTTTTTTATTTGTGGAGTAGGCCATCTTAGTTTTCAAGAAAATGCTTACAAAAATAAAAGAATGCCTATTTCTTTTATTATTTCCTTTAGATAAAGTTTTCTTTGGGTACAAAAGTTTATTTAAATTTTATTTTATGGTTGTTATAGATATATCTTTGATCTGGGATGAAATAAGTAGTCAAAGTTTTGATCCTTAATATATCTTTTCGATATGAGAACAAACTATCTTCAAGAGAATGGTATGGTGGAAATCCATATGAGGGGTTGCGACATGGCTTAATGGCAAGGCCCAATCTTATATCTTTGTTTCGCAAAAAAGTAAATAGTGGTAGAAATTGTGTATAGGCCTAGTATTTTCTTTGTGTAATTTGTAGATTACATTGGACTTGTATTTATTGGCCTTTGTGTCCGTTAATATTTTGTTTGGGGTTCTGTTTGTCGTTTCTCCCTGCACCTCCAACAATTTCGTCAGCACTTCAAAATTTTGAAAAAAGTTCCCAAAATACCCTTGTAACTTTGACAAGCTCATTAATCTGAACCCCTAGAAATAAAGGTATCGGATTTCGACATCCGAAATATATATATGTCGACAACTGATATAATATATTTTCCACTAATTACATCATCTAATACAACATCAGTTATAAAACCAATGTGATATGCCCAAAAAAACTTATGTTAATATTCCTTTGCTACTACTAGTGTTTGAAAGTATTGAATATAATTTGCATCTTAATTTTGCCTTCATTGTTGTTTTAAGTTCACATAAAATTGGGAGTGTTTTCTCCTAGGCTTGCCTTAATCATCCTTCCTTTGATCTGTTAGCATTCAAGTTCATATTGAGGAACTTGGGAAAGTCATATTCATTTTCTTCCATTGTGTGTGTATGATTGTGAGCCTTGAAAAGCCATCTTTGATCATTAAATTATGCATTCTCATTTATGCATTTCATCAAATAGATTCAAAATTTATAGTAAAGCATATCCTTTCTACATTTTAATCTTCAAAACATACTTTTGTTTTCATCCATGACATTTCATAGCTTTGTTAGTGCATTCTAGTTAGGAACTCATTGTTTCATATTGCATTTCTTATTCTTATAGATTACATTGGTTTTACCTTTTTCTAGTATCTTCATATTTTCCCTATCATTGCATCTTTCCATTTTAGATTGAAGTTATACAAATACATCGTTCATCCTTTGCCATCTCCTAGGCTTGACACTCGAAGTCTTTCCTTATATTTCATTAGGGTGCTTTGTAATTTTGATTGAGTCTAAGCGCAACTAGGGGCCTGAACAATTTTATTTTTTCTTCTCAGTATTGTACAAAATTGTATAGAATAATTTTCTTTTGTAGATGCATGTATAACTATAAATTTTCTTTTGTAAAAATTAGGAGAATAAACTCTCAAGTGAAGTATAAAATATAAACTAATCTTCATCCTTCTCCATTAGGTGTTCCAAAACCTCATTGGAGAGTCCATGAAGGAGCATTTCATAGCCACTTTATGCAACTCACACAAGCTTTCACTTTACCCAAGCAAAAGGAAGTTTATAAAGCCTAGGGAAACGCAAGAATTGAAAGATGTGTGACTTGAAGAAGGCTAGGAAATAAATTCCATCTTTGCTTTGGGATTTGTTGACTCTTTAGCTCACAACCTCTTCCACATATGTCTAATTCAACTTAAATTTGTTGTATTACATTCTAGACTGAAAGAGCTTTAATTTGAGTATAAAAGCATAATTTTTGGAGTTTTGAGCTAGATTTGATGCAAATTAGAAGCTAGAAACAAAATTGATTTGTACAATAACTTATGCACTACATTTTATGCATTTTAGTTTGACATCTCCTAGGTCTTTGAGTGTTTGAGGCCTCTCCATTTATATATATTAGAGGCCTACTCTTCCCTTTGTACTCATTTTGAATTTAATGAGAATTGATAAGGTTTTTGCTATGTCTTCTTGTAATTTGAAGTCAATTTTAAATGGGATTATTTCTACTAGGCTCTCTACCAAGGAACCTTCCTTGGGTAACTTATTGCATCAAAGTTTCCTTGAGAAACTCAAGAAAGTTAAAGTTTTATTTGCCTTGCTTTTGCAACCATGTCAAGCCGTGGAAGACTTGTCGTTTAGGCTGGGTCAACTCATCTCAAACCGTATCGGCTCGGCACGACCTTTCGCCTAAGCTGACTCATCACGACTTTGAACCCACGTCGACTTAGCTCGAGCTTCAGCTCGGGCTGATCCTTCTTGACCTTTTGCCTGGGCTGACTCATCACAACCTTTAATGGCTTTGCTTGACCCTTCTTGTATTTAGGAGTTATTAAATTTTTTTGGTGGGACCAAACCTACTTTAGTCCAGACCTTTACCCCTATTAAGAAGGGACTTTAGGAGCTTGGGTTTTTTATGGTCCTCATTTGATGGGCCACTAGAAAGCAAGACTAAAATTTTAGGAGTGGGTTAAGACTAGCCATTGATCATGGAACAAATTTACACCTCTATTAATAAAGTTAGTCTCTTCCATATAACTAAGTGTATTCCAAAGGGAGCAATAACCTATGTTTTACTAGATTTTAACTTCAATAGACTTGTTTTCTAAAGTTTTTGTTTAACTTGTAACATATATTTCCAAAATTTGATTTTACATACATTATTCTCAATAAAAGTTGTAACATATATTCCAAAAATTTGATTTTATATAATGATTCTTAATAAATTTTTCATCATATCTTTATCAAATTCATTTTTCCAATATTGACATTTTTATATGTATACCATATGTGGAAAATGGTATATTACATCGAATATGAGGAAATGATAGTGTTCTTACAAAGCTGAATATATTCTACAAAGACTCCAATTCCATAGTTCACCTAGCTCCAACCTCACACTATTAAGTCGGGCTATCCAAATACTCATCTTTGCTGGTCCGAATGGGAGTTGTGCCTGTAAAAGACACTCTAACGCTCAAGTTAACCAAGTGCGTAAGATAATATTAAATGTTATAATGAATGAAGGTAATTAATTTACAACGTACATTATGTTATTTATACCATATTTATGGACCCTTACTTAGATGGGTCTGGTCCACACGGTCTAATTACCTTGATTAATCTTGTTTAATATGGTTTGAACTTCATCTTAAATTACTCATATCTTGCTAGCTTTGATAACCAAGCCGAATAAATCTCATCTTGGCTGAATATACTTGGATCAGGTACATGTCAACTCAGGTGATCGAGATGTACTCAAACATAGTACAAACTTGAAGCCTCAAATTTGAATAAAAATCAATGATTAAACCTTAAAATCAAATCAAAGTGTCAATAAAACCTAAAGGTATTAACCAATTAAAGAGATTGTGTGAAAAAACATGGAGCATATGTATTAGGGTCCTATATGCGCACATTTCATAACCACGAGATATTTATATTGAACGAGCTTTGAGGTAAGGCAATTTTGCTATTGTGATGAGACAGGACAACAACATGGGTTGTGTTCTTTTTCTTCCAACTTTCCATAATTCTAAACTGGTTAAATAGGTTAATCGATGTAATAATAATGTACTTTAATTTTTATAGTAGGCATCTTTGGACTTGGAGTTACCACTACAATATCAATAGGCAATAGATCTAACAACATCTACAAAATTTGAACTACCACCAAAAGAGTCCCCTTAGTCTTTATCTTTCAAACTATAAAACTGCATGGTGAATAATCAATAATAATCTTAACAACTCTTCAAAATTGAACATAGCGCCCTTAGATTTTATCTTTCATACTAAAAGACTATATGGTGAATAATTAAATTGTTTGTTTTGGTGTCAAACTCAAATTCAAGAAACTATTCATAATATATTTTGTATGTTTCAAATTGTTTAGTTTATAAATTTCAATTATTTGAAATAGTTATATGATATCAATGCGTAAACCTAATCTCAAGTATTGTTGAACAATGAAATGACAATGTAAAATGTGATTACGCGGACATGAAGTATGCATCTGCTTTCTTGATATTTCCGAATTTCCGTGAACGACCCTTCACAGTGATATCTCTTGACAAAGTCACTGATTAGAAATTTCAAAAAATTGAAGATTTAAAAAAACAAAAAATTGTTTTACGACGGTAATACAAGGAAAAGAAAATAAGAAATTCCTTTTTCCGTGTTTTATATTAAAGTAGAATCCTTTTTTCGTAAATCAGTTAATTTTCTAAAACTGTTAATGTAACACCCACCCCATTTAAATTATAGTCATAATTAAAAGAAGCGTGTACACAAGATAATACAGAAGTGCAGTCCTGGAGTTTAAACACCACTCCTTACGATAATCAAGGCACGCCACAGTGTCAAAAAGAATCAAGATATAAAGTTGATAGAATCATATGGGAATTTAAAAGGACCGACAAGTACATGGGCCACAACCCTAAAAGAAAAGTCCAAAATAAAACGTGAAATCCAACCCAGGTAGACTATGCAGCCGAATCATCTCTCATTTCTTCCTTGTCGACCTCGAGTACCTCTCGCATCTGCTCCCATCAATAAATTGATGATCATCGCAAAAGTAGAAGATCAACATATAAAGCAATCAAACAAGCAAAGGGTAAGCTAGAGCCAAAAAGATTTTATCATGCATTCAGATACACTTTCACAGTCCAATATACATACATCATCCAAGAACGTTATGACCTCCCAATCAATACACTAAGACTCGACTCGACTCATCCAGATACATATAATTTGGTCGGATTCAGCGGATGCTCGCACTTGTGGTGGATACCTCTGCTCACCCCCAAGCTGCTCACCCCCGAGCTATGTGTTACAAGTGTTACAAGTGTTACAAGTGTTGCAATGAATCAATTCCCTCACACACAAGGTTAGCCCTTAATGAATTTCAGGCCTCCTACTACTCTCACACAAGAGTCAGTCTGTTCTAAGTGAGACTAACTGATTCCTTAGAGTGTCAGGATGCAATCCTTACCTTGAATCCTTACCAAATTATATAGATGGGCACCACCATGGACACCCACTAACAAGGGCTATGGAATTACGTCCCGACCACTGAAGCACTACCCTGGAATCTCACCTAGAGATCCCAAGGATTTACGTACTGACCACATACTATACATATTCAATCAATCATGAAATATTCACCACACATGTCAATATCATATCAATCTTTGTAATCATCCCTCATTCGTATCTCATAGTTAGTCAACCACAACTCATCCTTCCTAAAGCCATGAAAATAGAATTGTACATCATGCCAATACCATGCCAAGGAACATCATTCATTTTCCACAAATCCCTCCATATTTCATATCCACTCCATAACCAACTCATCATGTTAAATTTTGTGAACCAATCCCATACAAGCATCATGCTCACATCATGCCAAAACTCATGAATCATAATTTCCATCTCATTCATACAAGGTCACTTAATTCATACAGTTCGAACTCAAGGTAAAGCATACTAAGCCAAACAAACATGAAAGGAACAGTTCTATAGTGAAATCCTGTGCCAGTCTCGCCCAAGCCACAGGGTCTCGCTTAGGTGAGACTGTCATTAGGGAACCCTGCGAGACTTGCGGATTCTCGCTTAAGCGAGTCGCTACTCGCCTAAGCTACACATGCATCACATACCTCAAACCCCCACGCGTCCTCGCTTAGGCGAGCCTCTCTCGCCTGAGCGAGATGGTGTCTCGCTCAGACGAAAACTCTCCGCCTGCGCGAGAGCTCGAGCGCGAGGTTGGGTTTGTTTCTGCAAGTCTCACCTAGGCGAGGATGGGTCGCCTGGGCGAGAGTGTCGGGTCTCGCCACTATTCATCATGCAATAGCCATATTTTCAAATCCAAACAATGATGCCAACCATACCATACATTCATAGCAACATATAAGCTCGAAAATCACGAAACACAAGCAAGATAACAACCATCGCACCAAACAAGAGGGTTCTAACTTCCCTTACCTGGAACGAGCTAGCTTTAATGCCTCGACATCGAACAGCGGAGTACCACAGCTCTAGGAGAAGATCACAGAGCTGGAAAGAGTGAATAGAGAGTGTTTACTACTGAAGCTCTAACACTACACACGGAAATAGGACCAGAGATTTAGAAGTATGGGTTGGAAATACTTACGTGAGTCAAGAACAGAGTCAAGCGGAATGTGAACTGAAGGTATGCTTTGGAACCCTAGTAGAGGCGGCAGCTGCTCTAAGAGAAGGGAATTTGTTTTTACGAAATTGAGCACAAGTTAGGATTTGGACACTTTAAGTCAGAAATCGAATTGGACCAACCCCCTTAGGCCCATAAGATTGGACAGTTTATAAAATAGAAGGGGCATAATTAATTGGGCCTTACAGTTAAATTTTTTATTTTATAATATTTTTAAAATATTCAAAAATCAATCGTTTTAAAATTAATATCAATAAAAAATTGACATAAAAACAAAATTGAGTCATATTACAAATATAAATGATGAAATAAATATAATTTATAAAATAAAAATTATCAGTAAAATAGATTTAACCGAAGGCGGGGTGAGGATAGTCTTTTTCAATTATATGATATTTTTTCAAGTCTTCTTCAAGAATTAAGAAATATCGCACATTGTATTTCAATTTTCTTTTTATAGTAATATTATATTCAAATTCATTTTCAAAAAGTTCTCGAAAGAAATTATCAATATATATATATATATATATATATATATATATATATATATATATATTCGAAAGAAATTTTATAGTATAATTTTTATATTCAAAGTATTTGTTTTAATTGCATAAAAAATAATTTATTATTTTGTCCAATTAATAGTAACAAAATTTAAGGTAGAACGCTAATCCTTTCATGCAATGCTATAATTTTAAACATATTACCAATAATATAACCAATTAAATAATTAATATAAAATTATATGGCTTTTAAAAAATTGGTATTAGAATTAAAAGTTGGTAGAAGTGTTTTTTACTTCTAAGAAGACTTAATTGTGTGATTGACTTAATGGACTATGAATACTACAATTAAAAAGATTTAATTGGTCTCTACCTAATTAGTAATTTTACCAACTAATAATTTAATTTCTAAAACCAAACTTTTTTGTTTGTAGTTATAGTAACTCATCAGACTTGGTCTCATAGTCGTTTGAAAGTATTAATAAAAAAAGCTTTTTATATATGATATTTTAATTTTTTTACGTTTGACCTAAGTCCTAACTACGGAAGATGTAATTATGGGAGACGTAAATTTACGACGAATAAAATACCAAATATAAATTTATGTTTGGTGCATATATAACATACATAAATTTGTGGTCTGATATTTTTTATATATATATTTTTTTGTCAAAATTTACCTTCACCGAAATCATAAAAGTTAATATATAATACAAGAAAATACCACAAAAAGTTTCAGAATTTTTGAACTAATATGAAATCTAAAATAAATATGTGAAGTATAGAACTATTAATGGGTGAAAAATACAAAAAAAAAATAAAAAAAATATTGTAAATGATATAATTTTTAAAATTCCAAATCGTCAATTCTCTTTGGCATTGGCCACAATTCGTCACTCTATTTCTAACAAATTTTGTTTTTTTAGGGTCTGCATCCGAGTTTCGTAATAAAGGTTATGACCATTTGAAGTTTTTAACCACTAAATTAACAACTCTAAATCTATAACTAATATGTGCATATATATATATATATATATATATATATATATATATATTAGTAAACAATATTATGAGTCTTCATCCAATAATGGTGGTCAGATTCTTACCCCACAAATGAGTAAATTACTTCCTTATACTGTGGAGGTATTGATGTGTCTCTAAAACTGGTTATGGACCAACATGGAAGGTAATGAAATTAACACTTTTACTTAGATATTTTAATTAAGTGATTGTTAGAAACTAATAAAAGTTATTACAAAAAATATTGAGTAAAAAATCATTTTTTATCTATTTTTGGTGAATTTTATAAAATCAAAAACATATGTGTTAAATTAAAATAGCCACACCTAGGAAAAAAGATGAGAATAACCAACCTTAATAGTAAAAAATGCAACTTTTAGGAACAACAATTGCAAAAAACGCAACTTGTAGACACACACCAATGGCATAAAACACACGATGCTTCTATTTGCACAATGAAGAAAGTCAAGGAAAAAGAAGAGTGCACTAGGAGTCTTTTCAAACAAATTTACATCTGACCCTTATAGGTCAGACATAATTTATTTACTTTTACATTTGAGCTATAAGGTACAAATGTAAATTTACGTTTGGCCTATATGAGTTAAACTAATCGATCAAACTTAAATTTTGACAACTTAATTAAAATAATGTTACTGTACATTTTTCACATTTGATTTCTATAGGTCAACTGTAAATAAAGTAATATAATAAGCATATTTTGTGTCGGTAAAGATCTTTTGATCATTCAACATGTATCGTCTGATCAATTTTAAATTGTTTGATTAGTTCTACTCTTATCCAAATTTAGAATGTGTGAACGGATCTTTATAAATGATCACTTATCTACCATACAAATTTGAAATACATATATTATGCTATACAAATTATGAAAATAGATAGGCGACGATTTTGAACTTCTTAACTATAAGAAATAATCTTATATTTTGATTATATATGTTATTATTTGTATAACATAACTCATCCAAATTACTCATCCAAATTTAGAATGTGTCAATAGATCTTATGATCACTTATCTACTTTACAAATTTGAAATACATATATATTATGCTATCCTAATTATGTTATACAAATAATAACATATATAATCAAAATATAAGATTATTTCTTATACTTAACAAGTTCAAAATCGTTGCCTATCTATTCTCTTAGACGATGAGTTTACACAAAATCATCACCTAATATAATAATCATAAGTGACGGTTCTCATTCCAACTATTATTTATATGCGTATTAGGGATGTCAAAACGAATCAAATTTGTGGAACTGACTTGTCAACCCATCGAGCAAAGGACAGACCGGGTTAAAATTTCTAACCCGCCAATCTATTATGATCTGGCTCGCCTAACCCATCCAACAAGCGGGCCAAAGGCGGGCCAAAGGCAAGCCAACCTGCTTGGCTCACCAATCAGTAATAGGCGAAACAAGATCTTCGGAAATGGACCTATAATCCCACATGTTTCCTTAGCTTTTGTCTCTCGGACTATAAAGCTACATGGTGAATAATTAGATATTAAACTTAACATCTTCGAAATTTACGTGGTGAATAATAGTAATAAACTTCACAACATTTTTGAAATTGGTCCGTTTCTTAGCCTTTATCTCAAGTATTGTTGAACAATGAAATGACAATGTCAAAATGGATTACGCGGACATGAAGTAGGCATCTGCTTGCTTGATATTTCTGAATTTCCGTGAACGACCCTTCACAGTGATATTTCCGCATTTCAAGAATTAAGACATCTCTCACATTTTTATTTTTCTATTCTCTTTTTATAATAATTCAATTTCAACAACTTATCAAAAGCAACAATCAAAAAATAAAAAATAATATTTTCTATAATATAATTTATATATTCAAAGTATTTGTTTTAATTGCATAAAATATAATTTATATTTTTCAATAGTAATAAATAAATAAATTTAAGGAAGGACGTTAAACCTTTCAAACATATTTCCAATAATATAACCAATTAAGTTATTAATATAAAACTATATGGCTTTTAATAATTGGTATTAATATTATAAGTCGGTAGAAGTGACTTTTACTTCCAAAGCGACTTAATTGCGTGATAGACTCGGGAGACTATGAATACTACATCTTTTTGTAGCCTATAAAAGAGAGAGATTTTTCAAATGAGAAATATCTCTCAGCACACACTTCTAAAAATACACTATGAGAGGACACATACTCCTGTGCTTTTTTCTTATACCATTTCTCTCCATAAACCACAATGCCAACGTCTTTCCAGCCAATGCCTATTTGCTTGGCGACGAGTGTTCCATGTTGCTCCATTTCAAAAATAACCTAATATTCAACCCTACAATTTCAAAAAAACTCACTCTTTGGAGTCAAAGCGAAGACTGTTGTCATTGGCATGGGGTGACATGCAAAGAAGGTCGTGTTATAGCCCTTGATCTCAGTAGAGAGTTTATCTCAGGTGGACTTCTTAATTCATCCGTTCTTTTTGGCCTTCAATATCTTCAAAGCTTAAATTTGGCTTTCAACAACTTCAGTTCGGTGATTCCCTCTGAACTATGTAAATTGAATAATTTGAGGTATGTGAACTTTTCAAATGCTGGCTTCGAGGGACAGATTCCATATGAGATTTTTCATCTAAGAAGGTTAGTTACTCTTGACTTGTCGTCTTCAATTTCCTCACCTCACAGCCTGAAACTCGGGAAGCCAAATATGGCGATGCTTTTGCAAAATCTTACAGAAATCACTGAGTTATATCTAGATGGTATAGCAATATCTGCCAAAGGACAAGAATGGTTTCATGCTTTATCTTCATTGCACAATTTACATGTTCTAAGCATGTCATCATGCAATATATCTGGACCTATTCATGCTTCCATAGCTAAGCTTATGTCACTCACTGTTCTGAAATTAAGCTACAACAACATGTCTGGAACAGTGCCAGATTCTTTAACAAATTTGTCCAATCTAGTCATACTACAACTCAGAAGTTGTGGCTTGAATGGCTCTTTTCCGAAAGATATCTTCCTCATGCCATCATTAGAGGTGCTTGACATCTCAGACAATCAACATCTTACGGGTTCTTTGCCAAACTTCCAACCACGTGGTTCTGTTCGTGACTTGAATCTTAGCGAGACAAGTTTCACAGGAAATGTTCCGGGTGCAATTTCTAACTTGAAACTTTTATCTACAATTGATATATCTTATTGCCAATTTAATGGAACACTTCCTAGTTCAATGTCAGAACTCACCCAACTAGTTTATCTCGACTTGTCTTCCAATAACTTTTCAGGTCCACTCCCTTCTTTTAATATGTCCAAGAATCTCACATATTTATCCCTCTCTCATAATAGTTTAACAGGGGTGTTGCCATCCAGTCATTTTGAGGGCCTTAAAAATCTCGCAAACATTGATCTGGGGTTTAACTTTTTCATAGGTAATCTTCCCTTATCTCTGCTTAAACTTCCATATTTGCGCGAACTTAAACTTCCCTTTAATCAGCTCACTGGTATCTTGGATGAATCTGTGATAACCTCACCTACACTAGAGATGCTTGATTTGGATAGTAATCATTTGGAGGGACCCATTCCTTTGTCTATATTTAACCTTAGAACACTTGAAGTCATTCAACTTAATTCAAACAAGTTTAATGGCACATTACAATTGGACTTGATTCGCAGGTTGAGTAATCTAACTACATTAGGGCTCTCGTATAACAATTTGTCCGTTGATATATACTCTACATATGATCGTGATTCGTCACCCTTTCCTGCTCTAAGAAATATAATGTTGGCATCTTGCAAGTTGAGAGGAATCCCTGCTTTTGTGAAAAGTCAATCAACATTACTACATCTTGACCTTGATGACAACGAGATTCAAGGAACAATACCATACTGGATTTGGCAGCTTAAATATCTTGTTATCTTGAACCTGTCCAAAAATTTCCTAACAAAATTGGAAGGAAATGTATGGAACTTTAGTTCAAACCTTTTGCATCTTGATCTTAGTTCCAACCAACTACAAGGGCCATTTCCTTTCCTTCCAACATTTGTAAATATTTTGGACTACTCAAACAATAGATTTAACTCTGTCATTCCAGCGGACATTGGAAATCGTCTCCCGTTCGTAACACAATTGTCTCTTTCAAACAATAGTTTTCACGGACAAATCCCTGAATCCTTTCTCAATGCTTCTCATCTTCTTCTGCTGGATCTTTCTCACAATAACTTTGTTGGAACCATTCCCCGGTGTTTTGCTAAGTTGAGTAGCACTCTTCGGGTGTTGAACTTTGGTGGAAACAAACTTCAAGGATATATTCCTGATACTCTGCCAACTTCATGTTCTCTCCAGTTATTGGACCTAAATAACAATCTCTTGGATGGTACCATCCCAACATCTTTAGCTTTTTGCCAGAAACTACAAGTCCTTAACCTTGGAAGAAATTTATTAACCGACAAATTTCCTTGTTTCTTAAGTAAGATTTCCACCTTACGAATCATGGATTTACGGTTAAACAAACTTCACGGGTCAATTGGATGCGCAAAAAGCAGAGGTGACTGGGAAATGCTCCATATGATTGATGTAGCATTCAATAATTTCAGTGGTGCAATACCAGGAGTCCTATTGAACAGGTGTAAAGCAATGATGCGAGACAATGAAAATGTGGGACCAGAATTTGGCCACTTCTTCATTGATATCATTGATAACTATGATCCCAAGAATTTTAAGGAATTAATGTCACTCTTAGACAAAAGTATTGTAGCAAAGTTAGCTAAACTTGTTGCACACATACCTCGCTCTATTCTTGACCAGGGGTCCTCAGAACCATATAAAGTGGATCTTACTCAGTATCAAAATTCAATTCTTATTACAAATAAAGGTCAACAAATAAAATTGGACAAAATCCAGAGAGCCTTCACTTACGTGGATATGTCAAGCAACAATTTTGAGGGTTCAATACCAATTGAGCTAATGCAGTTCAAGGCAATGATGGCTCTTAACTTGTCAAATAATGCCTTCTCTGGTCATATCCCATCATCTATTGAAAATTTGAAGAATCTTGAATCCTTAGACTTGTCAAACAATTCTCTAAGTGGAGAAATCCCTAGAGAGCTAGCTAGTCTAAATTTTCTTGCATATCTGAATCTCTCAAACAATGACCTGGTGGGTGAAATTCCAAAGGGCACACAAATTCAGACATTTGATGGAGATTCCTTTGAAGGAAATGAAAAGTTATGTGGGTCTCCATTGACCCGTAATTGCAGCAATAGTGGAATGCCAACTCCTGAAACACCTCAATCTCATTCTAAGAACTCAATTGATTGGAGTTTATTAAGCGTAGAGTTGGGATTTATTTTTGGCTTTGGAGTTTTCATTATCCCTCTGCTTTTCTGGAAGAGATGGAGCTTTTGGTATTCCAAACAGATGGATGAGATCTTTCACAAGATCATTCCCCAACTTGATTTTGCTTATGAACACCAACGAGGTCACACACGACAAACTCTAAGGAGGAGATACTGAAATCTAAGGTAAACTACTTTTGTGATTTAATTTCTACAATAAGTAACTTTACATATGCTACGTGAAATTTCAATTTTATGTTTCTGAATGAATTTTTCTTTTATTATGAGCAGTTTTCAAATAAGGATGTTGTCCGTTATCCATGTTGGACCCAATAACGAATTAGTAAGTAATTTTAATATGAATTTAGTAGATGTTTCATAGTTCCTTCTATTCAACTTGCTGCTGTAAAATGGATAAGATAGCTGGGTGATGTGCGTGTTTCTTTATAAATTCAAAACAATTACTTTTATAAATTCAAATAAATTATTTTAATACGTATATAACTTACACTTAAACTTATTTATTAATTTTATCTCAAATTGAAAAGAAATAAATTGGATTATTTGAAGGAATTGAAGTACTAAATTGAGCAAAAAATTTTAATAAACAACTAAATTGAAAACAACTATTACTATTATCACGTTTCATAATTGTAAATTGTCACGTGGCACGACAATAACTTGACACGTGGCAGATTATAAATTTTTAGAAAAAATATTAAAAATTAAAAAAATTAAGAATTAAAAAAATTAAAAATTAAAAAAATTAAAAAAATTAAAAAATTTAACAGCTTGACATGTATCATGTACACAATGTTAGTTTCAACTTAACGGAGATGACCAAATTGAATCCTTTTAGATAATTGGGATATTAAATTGAATCAACCAATAATAAATGGACCAAATTGAATTAAACCAAAAAGTTAAGACCAAATCATGAATTATACCTTCAATTTAAATTAATTATTTTTTATAAAATAATAAAAATTATTGTAAAAAAAATAATATTATCAAATATTGAATATTGAATAGTAAAGTAATATATATTTGTTTTTGTTTGATAGCAAATATTTATAAATTATATTATATTAAATGAAATTTTTTTATATAATTGTTTCGATGGAATTACACTTATGATATTAAATTAAAAAAAAATAATTATATAAAAATATCAAAATAATATTAACATGATAAAAATAAATAAAAAAACAAAAATATTAACAAGAAGTCCAATTTGTGTCTTCAAAATAATTTGATAAACCATTGAATGAAATCATGAAAAAAAACAAATATATAATTAAGGTACGTTAATAATAAACTATGAGTATTTAGTGATTTAAACGGGAACAAAACATGAGTGAAGATGTGTATTAGAAGGTAGATAACGACGGGATAAATATGTACATACAAATCTCCATCTCCTTATACGAGTTTGGACAATACTCACAAAAACTAATTTATTTGTCATCACTACATGTATCACATTTTTATTTAATTTATTTATATTTGTTAATGAATTTATCTTTTCACACGTACACAATAAAATAATATAATATAATATAATATAATAAGACATAAAATTATCTGATTTAAACATTAATTATACATGATATTGTGCACATGTAATCTTTTAGAAAATTAATTAATCAATAAAAATAATATTAAATTAGATAGTATTTGATAATTTTTTTAAGTTTATATATACACCATTTATTTATTTCACCTTATTATAATTACTACATAGAAGTCATATTCCAAATTTAGCATATATTTTTATGGCTCAATTATATTTTGTCTCTCTCATAATAAATTTGAAAATTTTCAATTAAGTTTCTATCAAATTTTAGTGTTTTATTGAGTTAAATCAGTTAGATTTTTTAAGTTAATTATATGACATACCAGATATCTTACACTATCATTTGCTTAGGTGTCAACAATATCGTACTTTCAAACTAGATACCATAATAACTACATCCTCGTCACATATTTGTTGTATTCAAGAAAAAAACTATTAATAAAATATATTAAAATTTAAAAATTCAAAAATTAAAAAATTAAAAAATTCTAAAACTAAAAAAATACACAAAATTATAAAATATAAAATTAGATAATTAGGTACTAATAAAATTATAAAATATATATTTGTAACTATCTGTTTTATAATTTCATAGTATTATAGTTTTATAGTCTTATAGTCTTCTAGTCTTGTAGTCTTATAGTGTTATAGTTTTATAGTCTTGTAGTTTAATAGTCTTATAGTCTCATAGTCCTATAGTCTTATAGTCCTACAGTCTTATAGTCTTAAAGTCCTACAGTCTTATGCTCCTATAATTTTATAATTTTATAATTTTATAATTTTATAATTTTATAACTCTATAATTTTATAACTCTATAATTCTATAATTCTATAATCTTATAATCTTATAATGGTGTTAGAAATGTCATATATTATTAGCTTGTGCAAATGCGGTTGAAAATCTAATATTAACTATTTTCATGTGACATATGTCACATTCAAAGTTGCACAGTGAATAATACAAGAACAATTCCAGGTGTCCCTCCCCAAAATTCTCCTTACCAATTTATATTCGGAATAAAAATAATGACCAACACTTTAATTCTGCACAACTTGTAAAAATGTAAACAAGGCCGATATATTCAATAACAAATATTAACATGGACATTTATAGACCCAATAAACATAATAACGAAGATTAACATAGATTAATGGTGATTAACACAATTAACGTAATAATATAATCTCCACACAAAATTGTTACCAATGCAAGTTTAAAATCAATGTAATAGTAACAAGTCTAAAATCAATTTACTTTTTCAAGTCTAAAATCAATGTAACTAATGTATATACACATAAGGAAGTCATGGTTAATCGGAAAGGATTTGGAATGGTAATTGGAGTATCCTTGAGATAGGAACTACCCAAATTGATGAAGTACATCCAACAAAATATTGGTACTAGAAAATCCTAAACACAACGCTTTTGAGAGCGAGATAGTTGGGAGAGTGACCACAACGTCTACAACAGCGAGAGAGGCCACAAGAGTGAGAGCGACAACACCACTATAGCGAATGTGATAGTAGCCACCACAATAGAGCGATCGCTCCAGGAGAGAAGAACAAAACCTCGAGGAGACGAGAACCAAAGCCACCAGTGAAGGGTAGAGCGGGAGGAGATGTGGCCAAGGAGGGTGCTTTAAGTTGTAGAATGGTGAAGTGCAACGAGAGGGAGAAAGGGGAAGAAGAAAACTGAAGATTCTATGTCAGTTATTGTGAAGAACAAAGATAATATCTATTTTTAAAATCATAATAAATAAACAATGAAATTGAAATCAAACAATTGCAATGTGATAACTAATGAAACTAACTCATTCAAAATATGCAAAATTTACTCATTCAATTTAAACAAATAGACACAACTCAAGGTTATGAATTAATATAGCAAACTAAGCTAGACTAGTATATCTGAGTGGTAACCACCTATACTAATTATGCAGACCTTAAAACTAAATAATGCAAGGCTATCAAGGAAGGTGTACAACAACAGATATGACTTAAAATACAAAAATAGCCCAACTAGTGTGTGAAAACTTAGTAAAATTGTCATCATTAGCAAACTGAAAGTTTAATAGCATTTAAAAATAAATAAATAAATTGCACTAGCTAAGGTTTTTTTATTGAAAACATGACTGACAAACAAACAATGGAAATGGAACCAATACTACAATCCTAAACACTAAATTCTGCGGAAAAGTCAAACATAATATCACACTATGTTGTGAAATTCAAAAGACAATACAAATAAACCGAAAGAGATCACCAGACATAAAAAGTTGGCATCAATGAAATAGTAAACTAAATGAGATAATATTGGTTAGAGAGATTTTGTAGCAAATTGAAGTGGCAACTCATGTTGATAGTAGAAGTAGAAACAACACATTAGCTAAAGCATTCATCATGGTTTTTAAACTACATAGTCAATGAAAACTGAACCATGAACTAGAATAAAACACACAATCCAACTTAAAATTCAAAGATGTTCAACACTTAGTCTTGAAGGACTTGAAAAGAAAAAAACTAAGGAACTCCTAACAGTACTAAGACCCTATTTTCTTTTTCTTGTTCTACCACGCAAATCAAATCTCTTTGAGTTAGAATCCAACACAAAAAAGAATCAACTCAATTGAACACATATAGTGAAAGTTACGAGCAAAACAGTAAGCAAAGGTCAGAGTTTAAAATCCTACATTTTGGGTTCCTAGATTATGTGCATTGGGCACCACATTATGTGGACTGAGTCATAACGTAACATAGGCTAATCCTTTCGGTTGTGTTGGACACCAATTAAATGGTGCGAGACATACCAACACAATGTATGGTTTTAAAATGCACCCAACTCGAGTAAAATGACGTTGGGCGGCGTTTTAGCTTTTAAAAAAATCCTAAAAGTTGATAAACCAAACTAAAAATGAAAGATACAAGAAATAAAGATCTTAACTGAGTGTAATAAGTTTTAATATTAGAGTATAGAACTTGGGTTATGAACCTTTTACTCTTCTGCACCAATTTTTCCAGTCAGACTATTCTTTCTCTTCTTCCTATCCTCATTCTACCACCAGGACTGCATCCACTACCTCCTCGGTCTTGTTCTTTTCCTTGAGTGTTTGGAGCCTCTCCCTCCATTATGAGTAGCTCATCCCCTTCCTTCTCCTTCTCCTTTTCTTGCTCGCACACCTCAAGATATCAGGTAAACTCTTCAAGCGAGAGTGTTGATAGGTCATTGGACTCCTCAATCATGCATAACACATTCTCAAAGTCGTCCGATAGCAATCTTAATATTTTCTCCATAACTTGGGAAGTGGATAGCGTTTCTCCCTTTTTGTGAAGTTAGTTCACCAAGGTTTCTATCTAAGTTATCTTCTCGGACACTTCTTCAATCGTCTTCATCTTCTTGCACTCCAACTTACCCTTGACTATTTGAAGGTGGATTTGCTTCACTTTATTATCCCATTGTACGCTTTCTTTAAAATGTCCCCCTTTTTTGAATATTTTGCACTTGCAATCTTCTTAAAGCTAGACTCGTCAACATCTCAATACAATATGTATAAGGCTACCTTGTCCTTCATGCACATTGCTTTCAACACATTATTTGGGGCATTGGTAAAACCAACTATGTTTTTTGGTTTTATAAAACCATCTTGAACCACCTCCCAATTATCTTGGGCACCAAGAAGAGGCTTCATCTAGAGACTCCAATTGTCATAGTTGACAACTTTTGTCAACCTAGGCAACAATATATTATTTGTAAGACTGACATCTAACTCAAACTTCTGAAAGCACACTTAGACACTTAAGGTCTTTAGCTTTGATGTAAATTTGTTGACAACAAATTTACTTTGTGAATAACCTAATTCACCTCTATTGTTGTTGTGTTATTTATGCAATCAATAATACATTATAGACTCACATATTCTTGATCGTTGTACTAAAAACAGACAAAAACAACTAAAAATGGCTAAACGTTAAGTACGACTCCAACGACTAATACATTAAGTATTTGTAACAAATTTACTTTATGAATAACTTAATTCACCTTTGTTGTTGTTGTGTTATTTATGCATTCAAAAATACATTATAAACTCACATATTCCTGACCGTTCTACTCAAAACAAACAAAAGCGACTAAAAACGACCAACATATTAAATACAACTACAGTGACTAATACATTTGAATTTATGCCAACCCTAACATAAAGTTTAGCTTAAATAACACACATTTTTCTTTTTCTTTTTTCAAAATAGTAAATGTGGCTTTCAATGATAGAGATAGATGGATTACTATTTCAATTTAAAATCCAATTTTTGAAAAGCGAAATTTTGGACTACCATCAAATTCATCTGACAGTAAAGTACTTGGAATTTGATTCCTAAAAATTCAAATTCGAAATATTTTTCTTCCGCTTATAATTAACAAAGAAAAAATTAGTGGAAAAATATAATAATAAAAAAGAATGGTTTGAAATTGTTCATGTAGAACAATAACAAATTATCATGAGACATAAATATTGCCTTACCCAATCTTCAAACCTCTCAAATGGATACTCTACAGTCTTGTAAGGCATGTCTTCGTATCTAATTATCGGATGAGACATTTGGAAGGTTACCTGCAGAAATGACTCCAACGATCAAGTCAGTGAGAGCTCTTTAAGTTAAATCTCAATTTTTAGTATTAATGAATTGTGTACCTTAAATTGCTGGGGTCCTCTTGTATTTATAGAATATTAATCACAAATTACATGGCTTATGGGTTGGGCCTATATTGGGCTTGCTGGATCTTCTTTGGGCTTGTGTGGGCCTAGTTAGAGCCCAAGTGCCAAGCTTATGAAGCGATGGCTATTATTTTCTAAGTTTAGGGTAAGCGGCCTTTACCGGTATGTAACCTTAGCTGACATGTATGTAATATTTTTTTATATAACTGACCAATGATCTAGACTAAGCAGGAGTATAAGTTGATGGATAGGACTAGGTACTCGATCTTATCGGTCTTATCCGCCTAGTATAGTACATCAGTCCCTCAGACTTTCGCGGGATATGTCATGTCAAAGGTTTCTCTATGGTTTATCTTTTGCAAGAAAAAAAAAATCCTCTTTTCTTAGTATTCTTGGTATGTCTTTATGGTAGTCTTCTAGCCTCGGGGAATGGAAACGACGTTGAGGCTATGTCAGAGAAGATTCTAGGAATGTCAAGGGTCGTGTTAGGAGAAACTGAACAGTCATTCTAATTATGTAGGTTTCACTCTTCATTTAGGATTATTCGACATATGCTATCTTATTTTCTTGCTGGGGTACAAGTTGTGCATATGCTATCTTATTTGCTTGCTGTGAGACAATTGTATCATTTGTGGTAGAGTGTGTCTGATATATATTCCCCTTCTCTTTGTGTCGTCTTCTTTCCACATAAGGTATGTCTAGTCCCAGTGATAGCTCTTCTGCATCGGGTTCGGGTAGTAGGGATAACGATTTAGTTAGCGGGTCTAGCGGTTCTACGTCTGGTGAAAGAGGGGTCCAAATGGAGGTTATTCCTAACGTTAGGGAGGATCCAACTAAGGAAGTGGTAGAGAATAGTACATCGGCAAAGGCCGAGTAAGAGTGGGTGGCTTTAGATGTAAGGATGCAGTACTCCTTGTTCAGATGGTCCCGGTTACTTAACTCGTGGTTGGGTTGTGTACCTATTTTAGAGAAGGGTACTTCCCCAGACATCGTTTCTTTGGAATGGGTTAATGTTGTCGAATATGTATGCCATGATCAAGGAGAGGCTGAAAAAGGGTTCTTCTATATGTATGTGTGCCACTTTTCTCAGTTGCATATGAGAATTTCCTTTGATGATTGCAACATGGGTATATTGCAGCTACTGAACGCTGCACCAACCTAGTTACATCCCAATAGTTAGGGATACTTGCAAGCATTCAGGGTGTTATGCCGAACATTATACTTGCACCCTTCCCCTGAATGCTTTTCATATTTTTATGACACACGTCCAAAAAATCTGGTTACTTGGTTATCCTTTGTCAAGCGACTAGGAAAAAGTATGTTTGGTGCTTTTTCTCAATCTTTTAAGCATTTTAAGGACAACTTTTTTAAAGTTTTTGTGATGGAATTAGGTTGTTCACTGTTTTATAATGAGGATGAGAGTTCCTATTCATCTGGACAAATAATCCTCGTTCATTATAAGGGGATGAAAAAGGAGGAGGTTTTCGTGCATGACAAATGAGTAATAAAAGTTTTTGGGAGATTTAGCGATAAGCTACCCACTAAGGGCTTAGTTAGAGTTTATTTATTAGTGCATTCGCTTGTTGATTTAGAAGGTATCCTTTTTTATTGTTTCCGTAATGTTTGGTATGTTCGGGTTCATGGCGGCTCGAAGTGGAAGGCGTCAGTTCCCGTTCAAAATGAAGTTAGGAAAGATATGAAGTGGGTAAGGGTCGAACTACTAGGACCGACATCGACGATAGAGATTAAAAAGCTTGAAGATTGCTTAATAGAGTTGCCAGAGACATCTGTCCGTCGTGATATTGACATCAATCTGGCGGAGGCTGTGATATCCTCTATAGATAATATGGAGCCTAATGCGATGGTAAAGGTTATGCTGGAATTTAACAGCAAGGCCTTGATTCTAGGCCGGATGGTAGGCAAGTTCGGGAAAAATTGAAGACTTTGGAGGCCAAGCCTGATGGGGAGAGATGGGATAAAGAGAGGGAGGAGTGGACGGCTGAAAGAAAACAACTAGGTCCGTGGAAAGTGAGGTGCCACTACAAAAAATTAAAGTAAATATGGCGGTTTTAATACGGTGGTTCTAAAAGACTGCCATAATTTGTTGTATAATATGACAATTTTATAACTGCCATATTTTGTATATAAAATATGTCATTTACAAACGTTGTTATTGTAGTATTTTGTACTAATCCGCGTTCATTTTCCCTCAAGCTCTTCTTTCCCTCTTAATTTTTTATTTGAAATTCCCTCCCATTTATTATTTTTTATTAAAACAAAAATAGATCAACTCAAGAAATAAATATTTAGCTCTCCTTACCCTAATTATCTTTACCCTAACATAAAAGAAACATTTTCCAGATTGAAGCCACCACAACACCTCGTTGTCTCGATTGAAGCCACCATAGCACCCCGCCGTCAGCCAATGACGAATCTCCTTGAAGCTGGCCAGAACCGTTGAGACTACGAAGCAATAATCGACGGATATCACACTTCTCCATCGTGCAAATCAATACAATCGCGTGTCGTCCACGCAAATCGTCTTCTTGCGGTGCAGTTCGGAGCTCCATTGTCGACCTTGAGACTTCGCCAACACATTTGGATCTCTACTGTTCTCACGCTTCTTGCATTAGGTGGTTTCATTCTATCAAAAAGTAAGTTAATCACACAAACTCTTCAGTGAAAAATTGAAGCATTTATATCATAATAGGAAAACCTAAGTTATTGCTTTATGCATTTCATTTCCAATGAAACAGGGGATATCAAAAGCTGATGGATTTGGGGTTTCTGGATTTCACATTTAATGTATGGGCAAAATGCTTTGATGATCAATGAATTTATCGAAAACAACTAGCACTACGTAATTTATTGAACTAACAACTTTACAATGTGTATATTATTGTTAAGAAAGGCATGATTCTAAGTTCTTTTCTCTCTAATTACAGGCTACCTACAATTTAGGAGTTGTAGAGTTGCGTATTTGGACTCTTGTGCATTCTTCATAGAATGGGTTGTTTTGTTTTGCTCTCAAATTCCTTGACTGTGAGTACCTTTCACATCATTTTGTACTTTGAAATTCTTATGTAAATGAAATATTTTATTAAAAAGAATGCACCTAAATTTGCAGCATTTGATAAGCCACAAACATCAATAACTGACCATAAGCAAATACACCAAATGGAGGAACTATGGAAGCATAATTACCACACAGAGGTGAGCAGTGTTTGTTATTTGTCACTCATGATTTGCTAGAGCTTTATGTGACCTATGAACCTGCATTATTAGTTCTATGGAATTTATGTTGCATAAGTAAAGAACTTTTCCCTTAGGCAAAGTTTTGTTTGTGATGATTTTTGATCAAATTTTTTACCCTGTTTGGTTTTATATATAGTTTGCGAAATTTGGACTCAGAAAAGAAAATGAAAGAAAAATTAAGAATCTGGAGGAAGACAATGATGAGCTAAAAGAAAAATATGCCGGTATCGAGAACGAGTTGAAGGATTTAAAGAAATATAAAAGTTAAGAGCATATCAACGATTTTAACAAAGGCTTAAGGCAGACAACATTCTTTTGTTGCATCTTAGCCTGCCCTTCAAGGATGGCGGCTAAGTCGACATGCTTTACAGTGACATCCTTGGATAATATTTCCGCCTGTTTAGAGACGCCAACTTTGCTGCGGGTGTAAACCATCTTCAGAGATTCTTTGGTTGGTAAGGTGCTATTCGTGCCCCACGGTGGGCGCCAATTGTTCCCGTAGAACAATAACAGATTTTCATGAGACATAAATATTGCCTTACCCAATCTTCGAACCTCTCAAATGGATACTTTGCGATCTTGCGGGGTATGTCTTTGTATCCAGCTGTCGGAAAGGATATTTGAGAGGTTACCTGTAGAAAGGACTCCAACGATCAAGTCAGCGAGAGATTTCAAAGTCAAATCTCAATTTTCTGTATTAATGAATTGCGTACCTTTAATTGCTGGGGTCTACCTATATTTATAGAATATTAATCACAAATTGTAACATCCTGACCGAATATTACGAATTTAAATAATAAAATAAAGAAAGTAATAATTACGCTTCATTGAATAAAAAATCATTTCCCAAAAGCGCGAGAAATTTAAAACTTTTATTATATCAATAATAAATCGAACAACCATAATTATATATAATATCATAATATCCAAAAGTTGTGTAATACAAGGATTACAATTTATTTTAAAAACTCAAAATATAAAACTCCCCAAGCTATCCCCGCTCCGTAGCTAAGCCTCACTAAAACTACCTACAACAACATCATCTGCTCATGTATACTGCGTACACGATCATCGCCAACCAAAAGTAGATAGGGTGAGCTTAATAGATAAAACATATAAATATATATTCACATATGTAAAACACTTATATATCACACATCATTCACATCAAGGGAAATTTCCTTTCTTTAGTTCCATACCACATGTCCACAACCATGTGAATTGTGTTCTACATCTTCTAGTAATTACCTCAAAATGACTTATTGCCATACCTATCGGCCACAACCGATAGAGCACGTGCGGGAAACCATTGCTGCGGATCATACACCGCAACGCTAAGTGGAGCTCCCAAATACGAACATAGTTCGCGACGTCCCAAGACTAGCAAACTCGTCAGCTAACCATTGAGGATGACAATCTATCTGGACCCATCCGTACTGGCCACAACCAACACACTCATACTGACAACACTCGTTAACCTGAGCTCAACTCAAGGGTTCCTCATGTTCATCCGCCATCCCGAGCTCAACTCGAGGGATGCCATTCCGAGCTCAAGTCGAGGAATGCTACGTGCTTAACCCCTATCCCGAACTCAACTTGAGGGATACATTTTAGGCTCAACTCGAGGAACACCAGCAATCCCACCTTTGAAGCATCACTAATGCCTTGTAGATCACGCACACAAAACCAACAACCCAAGGCTGCTGCAGCATAATTGCCTGGCGGGGGACACATACCGCCAGGCGCCAAGCGCCTTTATACCATCAATTACTATAGACACCGCCTGGCGGGTGATGAGTCATTATTTTCTTCCATTCCACTAGCCTTTGTGTACCCATTAGACAGTTGTTCAGTGCTTAATTATTCATCTTTAGAGTGTTTTTCATCTGTTGGGCTTTATTGGGCCACTGTTCTGAATTTGGACTACTTTCACATTACTTAGCCTAATTTTTGTTTAATAATTATTTTTAGGTATTTGGGTGAAGAAATTTTGGAGCTTGGACATCAATATTCAGTTGAAGAGAGTCGCCACATCATTTCCACATAATTTCCATGTCATTTCCACGTCAGCAGAGTGAATGTGCCAACATTAGAGGCCCAAGAGTGGCAATTTTGTAATTCTGAGTGGCAGAGTGGCAATTTTGTAAATATGAGTGGCAGAGTGGCAATTTTGTAAATATGAGTGGCAGAATGGATGTGACCACGAGTTTTAGGTCTCCTTCCATGCACCCAGCCGCAACTTCATCTTCTACATTCTCTCTAACCACCATTTTCGTTCTCTAAGCTTCCATGGAGGTGCTCCTTGCGATTTTTCACATTTTTGGCTAGTTTTTATCGTTTTTATGCACATTTGACAGCAACCATTGAGGGTTTTACGTTTTGAATTCGTTTTCTATCTTGGGCAGCTCGTTTTGTGGTTTTATAGACTTAGATCAACACCCATTAATGGGGTTTTCGTGTTTATATATCACAACATCGTTTTACATTCCATTGAAGTTTGAAATCTCTCTTTTTCAGAGAATTCATAGGTTAGGGTTTTTGAGTTTGATATTCTGTTTCAAATTCGAAGTGGTTGATTGTTCCATTTTCCATGTCTAGCTAAGTTTTTCATATTGGTTCCTTGAAGAAATTGAATTGAAACCATGAGGTTGATGTTTTGCAGTGCACTCCACTTCCTATTTTCTCTTCATCCTATTCAATTTCGTAGCTTTGAATGAAATGGAATTTGTGATGCTTAATCATGGGTCCATGTTTTCCACAATTTTAGAACCCTTGTCATGCTTAGTGAGTTCGGGTTCTGCCACAGTTGCTTAATCTGTGTGTGTGTGAAATTGAAAGAAGAATGTGTGGTATGCTTAATGGCATAATGAAGCTGTGTTAATTTTCGCATAATTAATTAATTCAGATTTTATGAGAGTAAATTGAATAAGATAATTGATTTAGTAACCTGTGATTGGTGGATTTTCAGTGGAATCAAGGAATCAATATATTTTGAATTCTATGTTTAATTAAGTTTCGCCGTTTCTATTAGAATTTAGCAATTTTGTGTGAATCTGCCAAACCCCCCCCCCCCCTTTGTGTTATTGTTGTGTTCATATGGAAATTTAAGCTTTGAATGAAAATATTGGTCGTTGGGAGACGACTTGATTCACTTTCCTATACTGCATTTTATCTATTTTAATTTGGTAGGGTACGACCTCTATCAAATTTGGCGCCGTTGTCGGGGACCAATCGTTTTGTTCAAAGTAAAATTTTCAGTGTGTTTGTGTTCAGTGTTTTGGTGTGTGTGTGTAGTTCAAGTGTGGTTGAGTTGGTGTATGTTCATTGTGGTAGTGTTTCTTTGTGTTTTCGTGTAGTGTGCATGTTGTCTGTGTAGTAGAGTGAATAGTGTCACGGCGTGCGTGAATAGTGTCATTTGTAGTAGTGAATAGTGCATGAATAGTGTCTGAATCTGACATTTAACTTCTGGATTTTTGTTCTGGTAGCTACGGGGCTTGTTTTGACTTGACATTTTTTCCCCGACTTCTAAGACATTGAACTTGATGGAAAAAATAGCTGGAGCAGTTGGTATGGTCTGAGTTGAGAGATTCAAAAACATTTTGGACTGATTTTTAGTCAAACTTCAGAGGACCATAACTTTTGCTCTGGTTATCAGAATCACTATTGTTTTATATGCATTTGGGGTGGAATTTGATTTCCTACCTTGTTGGAACCTGCTTTTTTGGTTTGCGAACTCAGATTCTCCAGAAAATGCCATTTTCTACATTTCAGCAATGTTTTTTGTGATTTTTCTTCATTTTTCCACTTTTAAAAAACTTTTAAAAATACCTGTACTTTGAGTTTTGATCTGAGTTTTTTTGTGGTTCTGTTTGAGCACTCAAAGGACAATCCTACAAATTTTCAAGTCATTTGGAGTTCATTTGAGTATACTTGTAGTTATACCCTATGTTATGCCAATATCACTAGAATTAATGTATTTTGGTGCATGACTAGGGGAAACCCAAGTGAATTACGACCATTTGACCCTAAGATTGATAGGACATTCCATAGAGGACGTAGGCATATTAGGAATCCATCTTTGCATGCTGAATATTCAGTGACTTTTCCTAACTCTTCTGATTCTCATCATACTCTTGACACTCCTCATTCCTTGCATTCTGAGCATACTGTTTATTCTGAGCATTTTGATTTTCATACTGATAACATGGCTCAACCTCCTCCACCTCATGAGAGGACCATGAGTGAGCTCATTGCACCAGAGTTCACTTATGATAGTTTATGCATTCAATACCCTGAGGAGGAAGTTCCATATGTGTTAAAAACTAGATTAATACACTTGTTGCCAAAGTTTCATGGCCTTGTAGGTGAGGACCCGTGCAAACACTTGAAGGAGTTTCATGTCGCCTGTTCCACCATGAAACCCGCAGATGTCCAAGAAGACCATGTATACTTGAAGGCTTTCCCTCATCGTTGGAGGGCAATGCGAAAGACTGGTTGTACTACCTAGTACCCAGGTCCATCACGAGCTGGGATGACCTGAAGAAATTGTTCCTTTCCAAGTTCTTCCCTGCTTCAAGGACAACAACCATAAGGAAGAAAATTTCTGGCATCAAGCAACAATCTGGGGAGACCCTCTATGAGTATTGGGAGAGGTTCAAGAATCTCTATTCAAGCTGCCCTCACCATCAAATCTCTGAACACGAAGAAGTTGGAAAGTAAGATTGATGCTCTTAGCACACTGGTCAACCAACTTGCTTCCAATCAGAGAGCTCCAGCTGCAAGAGTTTGTGGCCTTTGTACATCTATTGATCTTTTTATAGACTCTTACCCAGCATTGCAACAACAGGCTGCTGCTGCTTCTTCTTCTACACCAGTGGATACTCCTCAGGCCTATGCAGCTAATATTTTTAACAACAATAGGCCCCAACATCAACAACAAAACCATGATTTGTCAACAAACAGATATAATCTAGGATGGAGGAATCACCCTAATTTGAGATGGGGAAACCAGGGCAACTAGCAGGAACAAAACCAACAATTTCAAAATGTGCAGCCACCTCCACAACAAAGACCTGCACCTGTACAAGCTGCTCCGGTTCCCCCTGTACCCACACCAGCTCCTATTGCAGCACCTGCACCTTCTTCTTCTACTTCATTGGAGGAGTTGGTCAGGATGATGACCCTTTAAAACATGCAATTCCAGCAGGAGACTAGGGCCTCAATCCAGACTTTGACAAATCAAATGGGGCAGATGGCCACTCAACTAAACCAAGCACAGGCTCAGAATTCTAACAAGTTGCCATCACAAACGGTGGAGAATTCGAGAAATGTGAGTGCCATTACATTGAGATCTGGGAAGAACATTGAAGTTCCCACTCCTGAGCCTATTTTGATGTTATACAGTTAGATTGCATTAACCATGTTGCAGGAAGTACATATGCATCTAATTGTTATGTTGAGGTACATGTTGTGGAACCCATTTCTCCCTCCCCTCCGGTTCCTGATATTCAACCAGCATTCAGCACTCTAGAGGTGAAACCCTTGTCAGACAACCTCAAGTATGTCTACTTAGAGGAGGAGGACAAACTGCCTGTCATCATTTCCACCTCCCTCACTATTGAACAAGAGCAGAGGTTCTTGCATGTTCTTAAAAAGAACAAGAAGGCAATTGGATGGACATTGGCTGATATTCCTGCTATTAGCCTATCAACATGCATGCACAGGATATTATTGGAAGATAGAGATAGGCTAGTGAGACAACCACAGAGGCGACTCAACCCTGTCATCTCGGATGTTGTCAAGAAGGAGGTGACCAAGCTTCTACAAGCTGGGATCATCTACCCCATTTCTGACAATCAGTGGTTCAGCCCCATCCATGTTGTTCCTAAAAAGACAGGCCTCACTATAGTCAAGAATGAAAAAGAACAGTTGATTCCAACAAGAGTGCAAAACAGTTGGAGGGTTTGCATTGACTACAGAAGGCTAAATCAAGAAACCAGGAAAGACCACTTCCCCCTGCCTTTTATTGATCAATTGCTTGAGCGCTTGGCAGGTAAGTCCCACTATTGCTTCCTTGATGGTTTTTCTCGTTACTTTCAAATTCATATTGCACTTGAGGACCAAGAGAAAACCACATTCACCTGCCCCTTTGGCACTTTTTCCTATAGGAGGATGTCGTTTGGCCTATGCAAATGCCCCTGACACATTCCAGCGATGCATGCTTAGCATTTTTAGTGATTTTCTTGAAAAATGCATAGAGGTGTTTATGGACGACTTTACTGTGTATGGGTCCTCTTTTGATGCATGTTTGTATAGTTTGGACATAGTTTTAAATAGGTGCATCCAATCTAACCTTGTTCTCAATTTTGAGAAATGCCATTTCATGGTAGAACAAGGCATAGTATTGGGGCACATTATTTCAAGAAAGGGCATTGAAGTTGACCCTGCCAAGATTTCAATTATTTCACAATTGCCCTACCCCTCTTCTGTGCGAGAGGTTCGTTCTTTTCTTGGCCATGCAGGGTTTTACAAATGCTTCATTCAGGACTTTAGTAAGAAGGCCCTTCCACTGTCCAACTTACTGCAAAAGGATGTTGACTTCATCTTTGATGAAGGATGCAAAGAGCCTTTTGATTGCCTCAAGAAGGCCCTGACCACCACTCCAATCATTCAGGTGCCCGACTAGACATCCCTGTTCGAGTTGATGTGCGATGCATCCAATTATGCATTGGGGGCTGTTCTAGCTCAAAGAATTAACAAACAGCTGAGGGTAATCTATTACGCCTCCAGGACATTAGATGTTTCCCAAGCAAACTACACCATAACAGAAAAGGAACTCCTTGCGGTAGTTTTTGCACTTGAAAAGTTTAGATCTTATCTGTTTGGTTCTCCTGTTGTTGTGTTTACTAACCATGTATCTCTTAAGTACATGTTGAAGAAAGCAGAATCAAAGCCTCGGTTGATAAGATAGATGCTCTGGCTCCAAGAATTTGATTTGGAGATCCGTGATAGGAACGGAGCACAAAACCTGGTTGTAGACCACTTAAGCAGGATTGAGAGGTCTACTGATGATGCTTCACCAATCCGGGGTGACTTTCCTGATGAAAGTTTGTTGACACTCTCTACTTCTTCCTCACCTTGGTTTGCTAACATTGTGAATTATCTTACTGCTTCTGTTTTTCCTCCCCTAGCATCCATAGCTCAATGTGATAAACTCAAGAGCGATGCTAGGTATTACAGTTGGGATGACCCCTATTTGTGGAAAATGTGTAGTGATCAGGTTACTAGGAGATGCATTCCGGACCATGAGATTGACTCGGTCCTCAAATTTTGTCATTCATCTGCACTTGGTGGTCACCTTGGCACACAGAGGACAACTTGCAAGGTGCTAGATTGCGGATTTTATTGGACCACCATCTTCAAGGATGCGTGAAGCATTTGTAGCACGTGTGAGGAATGCCAACGAGCAGGAGGAGCCATTTCTTGGAGACAATAGATGCCTCAACAACCCATGCTAATTTTGTGAGGTGTTTGATGTCTGGGGGTATAGATTTCATGGGCCCTTTCCCTGTCTCTTTTGGTTTCACTTACATCTTGCTTGTTGTCGATTATGTTTTAAAATGGGTGGAAGCCAAAGCCACTAGAACTAAAGATGCTTGAGTTGTTGTGGACTTTGTTAGGTCTCACATATTTTGCAGGTTTGGAGTTCCTAGAGTTATCGTTAGTGATCAGGGCACCCATTTTTGCAATAGATCCATGGGGGTTTTACTTCAAAAGTATGGGGTCGTGTACAATCTTTCTACACCATATCACCCCCAAACTAATAGGCAAGCCGAGATCTCAAATTGAGAAATCAAGAGGATCTTGGAGAAGATTGTGCAGCCCAACAGGAAGGATTGGAGTAATAGACTTGAGGACGCTCTATGGCTCACAGGACTGCTTACAAGGAACCTATAGGGATGTCTCCTTATCGGGTTGTCTTTGGTAAGCCATGCCACCTTCCAGTGGAGATAGAGCACCGAGCCTACTGGGCTGTCAAGTCATGCAACTTCTCTCTTGATCGAGCTGGATAGGAAAGGAAGCTGCAGTTGAACGAGTTAGACGAGATCCATCTGGAGGCAAATCAAAACTCTATGTTCTACAAGGAGAAGACCAAGAGATTCCATGGTAGCTCCATAGCTAGAAAGGAGTTTGTTGTTGGTCAGCAAGTTTTACTGTATAACTCTAGACTTGGACTCATGGGGGTAAGTTGCGATCAAAGTGCATTGGTCCTTTTGTTGTCATTAATGTTTATCCTTATGGTGCAATTGAAATCAAAAGCCAGTCCACCGATAAGAGCTTCAAAGTGAATGGGCATCGTCTGAAGCCATTTCTCAACAATCCTGCCTTAGTAGATACTGTTGTGGAGGAGACTTCCCTGCTTGACCCCACTGGTGTTTCACCATGATTCAGGGAGTTTTCTTTCTCCTTCTTTACTTTTATTGCACTTGTCCAGGTCTGTCTGCTATTGTTTCCTTTTTGTTAATTTATGTTAATTAGTGTGATGTTTTTGTTTTCTGTTTGGGACACTCACTTCACTCTTGGAGGATGAGTTGTTGGTTATTTTGTGGACTGATATCCTTGCTTTCTCTTTGCATATCAAGTTGCTTTTGGAATTATTTTACCCTGTGTGAGAATTTGAGCCACTCTTTGTTCTTTGATTGTGTGATATATGCCTCTTGAATGCTTGCACAACGGTCTTGGTTTGACTCTTTCTGTTGCTTTACTGATTCATATGCATGTTGGGATATGATTTAGGCAATTTTGTTCTGTGAGCCTACAGCCAGATGGGCCTACCTTGAACTGTTTCCGTTGATACCCCTTTTTGAGCCTACATACCCTTTCATTGTTCTACAGCTCATTACAAGCCCTTAGCTTGAGAAACCATGATTATTCCTACCTTAGGAATTTTTGGAGCTTTGGAATTGTTTTGAGAATGGGTGCTCAATTAAGTGTGGTCGCGCACAACAAGTGTGGTTGTGCGCGCACTTGTTATTGGTTCTTGAAATTGCTCATTTGTATACCCAGGTGAGATTTCAAAATTGTTGTTTCTCTACATGTTCTTTGTATAGAAAAAAAAAGAAAAAGAGAGGAGAAAACAAAAAGAAAAGAACAGAAAAGAAAAGAAAACAAAGAAGGAGTTTGGGTTTGAGCATTGTTTGAGAACCATATTTGGAAGTGTTGGTGTTTGAGATTACTTTCATGCTTGATTGAGACTTATTCCCCATTGCTCCTCTATTTCCTTTGTGTATTAGCTACTTATCCATATGTTCCACACCTTGTCTTCAGCCCTATTACAACCTTGAAAAGTCCTTCTGATCTTGACCCGCATGTGTTTTTGGTTTGGTTGTTGGTTCTAGAGGCTCGCCAAGTTTGTTGATGTTTGTTTTTCAGGGGTGCTTTGAGAGTAAACAATAGCCTAGAGATTTGAGTGATACAATGCATATTTCGTGAGGTTATGTTGCTTTCAACTCTCTCTTTGAGCTGAACTGAACTGAGTACTTGACATGTTTTGAATTGCTTGGATGATGTCCATGGATACCTTGCAGCTTTGAATCCTTTTGTGTTGGAGAATATAGAAGATGAAGTTGCGGCTTGGTGCATGGAAAGAGACCTAAAACTCGTGGTCACATCCACTCTGGAACTCATATTTACAAAATTGCCACTTTGTCACTCATAATTACAAAGATGCCACTCCTGGGCCTCTAATGTTGGTCCATTCACTCAGATGACGTGGAAATGATGTGGCAATGATGTGGCGACTCTCTACAACTGAATATTAATGTCCAAGCTCCAAAATTTGCTTCACCCAAATATCTAAAAATAATTAAAAATGAAAATTAGTCCAAATAATAGGAAATTAGTCCAAATTCAAAATAGTGGCCCAATAAAGCCCAACAGATGAAAAACACTCTAAAGATGAACAATTAAGCACTGAACAACTGTCAAATGGGTACACAAGGGCTAGTGGAATGGAAGAAAATAATGACTCATCAATTGCCACGACCCAATTTCTTCCAATTCAATCACGTGCACCATAATTTATCACACCAGCCAGATTTCAATTTGATTCCAGCATGGGTCGGGATCCTCGTTCCTTCACGTGTAGCCCCAAAATTATCCACGCCTGGCTTGCTCTACCATATGCACATCACACGCTTCTTCAAACTGTTTTCAACCTAATTGGGCCCGAGCCCAATCCTTCCAACCAGTCTCTCTTCACGAGAGAACGACGTGCTGCTAGGGTTCACGAGAGAAAACCCTCTCTTCCCCTCAAACTGAAAAGTGCATCCTCTGTTACGGTTAGGAGAATCTGTTAGGGTTTGCTTCTTCTCCCGCCGCGTTCCACCTTTAGGGTTGTCGCTCGCATTTCATTTCACTACACCATTGTTGTTAGTCGTTTCCTTCTTCTGTTTGCTTTCTCACAGTTGTCATTCGATCTATAAAATGATAAGCCATTTCGTTGTAAACAAGTTTAGATGAATGTTAAATTTGGTTGAGAACACTCCCCTTTTGTCTTTGCTCAAACCCTAAACCCTAGATTAGGTTTTTACCTCTTCGGGTTGCCTCAAACTAGTGAAAAAATAGAGAGATTCGAGTGATAAACACCATCACCTGAGTATTCCACTGCGTTTTCCTCGCATACCGCGAGTTTCAATCAGTAGAACACTAATTTGAGAGGTTTTGCCGGCGAGTACCGCGACGGAGCAGCCTCATCAAGTGGTATTCAGAGCCACTCGTTCTTTAACTACCGCGAGATAAGTGTCAATCTTCTTATCTCTATTTCTTCTTCATATGTTTGTTCGGTATTATTCTCGATTCCTTTGCGTTCTTCTGATTTTTGAATTTTTTTTCGTTGCTGCTCTGTTTTAATCAATGCTATGGTATTTTTTATGTTGAAATTGATTCCTTAATATTGTTCAAATTGCCTTGAATCAATATTGTGATGATGAACTGTCTAGATCTTTGATTCTACCGCTCAATGCATGTCAAGTATGTTTAATTTCAGTTTTGATTACCTAGCTTTAAATTTTATAATCTCGTGTTTTGTCTTAGGTTTTGTTTAGTTCATTTTATATGTCGATAATTTCGTAGTAGTGTTGCCTAATTTGAGTATTGTTCATGGTTTTGTCCTTGCTTCAGTCCATGTTTTGTTTTTCCATCATTAGTTTATGTTATTGTGTATGTTTTGGAGTTTTGAGATTGCTAGTAAATCAATCACAATTTTTCTGTAGTGCATATTGCCACTGATTCATGTTTTCTTTGTGCTATTGTCGTCCTAATCTTGAGTTTCTATTGCATACTGTGAGGGGGGCGTATCTGGTGAAGCGAGGTTGGCGGGGTTAGCGTGGACGGGTATTAGGGCATGGGTGAGGTTGTGGGGTGGGGTTGGAGGTGGGGTTGGAGGTGTTGGCGGCGTAGTCATTGCAGAATTTGGTGTGAAGGGTTTGCATTTCCTCCATGCGGACGTAGTCGGCTGCACGTAGCTTGAGTTCGTGCATGGAGGTGGGTGGGTGGAAGTAGACGTTGTTGGCGAAGGGGCCGAGCTGTAGGGTAAGAGTCATACATTGGAGTATCATCTCCTGGTTGAGGTGTGGTGTACGAAGGGTGGCTTTACTGAAGCGATCGATGAACATTCTGAGTGGTTCATTGGGTTCCTGTCTAATACCCAGTAGGGATATGGTGGTGGTTTGATGTGGGCGGCTTTCAGCGAAATGGGTGGAAAACATGTGGGAGAGGATGTCGAAACTATCAATTGAGTAGGGCGGGAGGGTGGTGAACCATTCTAAGGCAGGGCCTTTGAGGGTGGTGGGGAAAGCTTTGCAAAAGACTGCGTCTTGGGATGTGTACAGGGTGACATGGGTGATGTAGACTTTCAGGTGTTCGTCAGGGTCGGTTTCGCCGGTATAGCGATTCAGGTTGAATGGTTCCCACTAGGCCAGGAGAGGGGTGTTGGCGATAAAATCCGTGAATGGGTGGCGGCGTCTGGGCTGGTGGGGGGGGCATGTGGGGTGGGGGTGGGTGGTTGATCATAGCAGGAAAGGTGGAGGTGATGTTGTGAGGAGGAATGTGGGTTGTGGGAAGATATTGTGGGTTGTAGGGTGGGA
>Ga0214543_1002526_pt1 | contig 35994 bp, 17 predicted proteins | sample CNSS2metaG_FD_160094 | JGI IMG/M metagenome (GOLD analysis project Ga0214543, IMG submission 160094) | Root nodule microbial communities from cowpea collected in UCLA plant growth center, Los Angeles, California, USA - CNSS2 | ecosystem: Host-associated > Plants > Roots > Nodule | place: USA... | reverse complement strand
ATTCTGACTCTATTGTTCTGCCTCTCTCTTTATTTTATAGCCTCCTCTCCACTAGGTTTAAGTGAGACATGGACTTCTCAAATTTTGGGCCTTTTCTCCACATAGGAAGGGAGCCCAATACCCAACATAAACCCATGTTATAAATCTAAATTTTTGTAGCGGTAGTTGTATTATTATTACTTTTATCACTACGCGATATTATTATAGTGGTATTATTGTTAATATTATTATTATTATTATTATTATTATTATTATTATTATAGTTAAACGCACATTCAACTTTTATTTACTACGTGATCATATCTCAAATACTTGCACTTTTTATTTGTTTTGTTGTTCATTTTATCTCTATATTTGTGTAATTATTTGAATTAAGAAAATAGTTGCTAAAATTGGTAAAATGATAAAACTGACAAATATTTTTTTATTATGAATAATTATTTAAATTTAACAAATAATAATTAAGAGGATATAAAATTGTAAAAACAAAAAAGAGAACACAAAAAGTGTGTATCTTTATATATATATGTAGTTGTTGTATTATTATTTTTATCACTACGGAATATTATTATAATGGTGTTATTATTATTGTTATTATTATTATTATTATTATTATTATTATTATTATTATTATAGTTAGACACACATCTTATCTTATTTACTACGGGATCATTTGAATTACTTGTCCTTTTTATTTGTGTTGTTGTTGATATATATCTTTATATATAATTATAGATTATTCTTTTAAAAATTTTATAATTTATAATTTATATTAATACTATTATTAGTATTTTTAATGGTTAAATAAATATAAGAACAATTATATTATTATTTTAAACAAATTTGAAATAAAACAAAAAAAAACGTTCATACACACATGGTTCATAAACTATTATAATTATTTCGTAAAATCAATTAACAGCACCATATTGTGATAGAAATTCTATTTATTATATTTAAAACTAAAATTATTATCACATCACTTAGATTTACTACTTCATTACTTTAATTATAATATTTACAATAAAATAACCTAATTTTCATGACATTTTATTACATAATATTTTCACTACTTTTTTATTTTAATATATAAAATAAAGGCTTAAATATACATTTGATTCATATTTTTGTTGTTTTTATTCAATTTGGTCCTCATTTTCGTTTTGTGTTCAATTAGGTCCTCATATTCGTCAAACTTTGGTCAATTTGATCCTTTTCACTAACGGTGTTTAAATATTTAATATTTTTGAACAGTACAGGCCACATGTCAACTCTTGTTTTTTTATTTTTCTTAACTATTTTTAAATTCTTTTTAATTTCTTTTTAAATTTTTTAATTTTTTTAATTTTTTTTAATTTCAAAAAATTGTCCTTGTGTCAAGTCACAATTGTGCCACGTGTCGATGCTAGTGCCACATGTCATTTTGGTTGTGTTATTTTTTTTTTGTTCAATTTAGTCCATATATTCGTTATTTTTGTTCAATTTAGTTCCAATTTTTGTTAAAATAAGTCAATTTTTCCATTTCAAATTGACACCAAATTTAAACAAATTATATTAATATTTTTTTTAAAATTGACATTTTTATTAACTATTTTTTAAATTAAATTATAAATTATTAAATTTAATTATAAATTGAATAAATTTTTATATGTAATTGCTAAATAGAATATAATTATTTAAAATATTATAATAATATAATTATTAAATGTTTTTTCTAATATTTATATTCTAAAATACTTTTAAAATTGATATTTAAAAATATTTTAGAAAAGTAAACTAATATTTTTAAAATTAACATTTAAATACAAAATATTTTAGATTTTAATATAAAAAATGCAATAAAAATATTAAATATTTTAGATTTAAATGTCAATTTTACAAATGTTAATATATATTTTTAAAATTTTAATAATTATATTTTAATAGTATTTTAAATAATTATATTCTATTTAACAATTGAATCTAAGAATTATATTTAATTTTTAATTAAATATAATAATTTATAATTGAATTTAAAAAATAACTAATAATAATGTCAATTTTAAAAATTAAATTGTTCCATTTTATCAAAAATTGGGACTAAATTAAATAAAAATAACGAATATAGGGACTAAATTGAACAAAAATAATGAATATACGGACTGAATTGAACAAAAAAAAAAATACAATCACAAACTGACACGTGATATTAGCATGGGCTAGTGAAATAATTATAACTTGACACGTGAAAATTTTTTTGAAATTAGAAAATTTAAAAAAATTTTAAAAAAATTTAAAAAAAACAAAAATAAACTAATAGCTGACACGTGGCATGTACTATTAAAAAACGTTAACTATTTAAACACAGTTAGTCAAAACGACCAAATTGACCAAAATTTAACGAAAATGAGAACGTAATTGAACACAAAACGAAAATGAGGACCTAATTGAACAAAAACAACAAAAATAGAGATCAAATGTATATTTAAGCCTAAAATATAAAAAAAAAATACAACTCGTGCGTACGCACGGATCAGTCTACTAGTTTTATATAAATCTCATCACACTCATCTTCTTCATTCACATTCAAAAATCTTCTCACACTTATATCTTTTATCCACACTTATCTCCTTCACCCTTACTCATCTTTTTCATCCACACACATCCATCTAAATTTTTTCCATCATCTTCTTCATCCATATTCTTCTACTTTTGTCCTTTATTCATATTCTTCTTCTCATCTCCTTCCTTCATACCCATTTCTTCCATCTAGATTCATCTCCCTTAAACACATTCATCTCTTTCATCCCTTAATTATTTTTCCATTTTTTTCTTAGTTTATATTTGTTGAATGTGTCTTAGGATTTCCTGAATTTATTGTCATTAACGTCAGCCAAGCTGATGCTAAATTAAATAAATTGTAAATCTCTTTAACAAAAAATAAATTTAAAATTAGTAATGAGTTAGTGTCGACTAAGCCGATGCTAGTTATAGGTAGTTAAAGGTTGATGCTAACGGATTATCGTCCATAATTTTTGCTTGTTAGTGTCAGTTTTTGGCTAATGCTAAATATACCTTTTTTTTTTAGTCTCTCATCGATATGTCCATTTAAATAATGCAACAGTTTGAAGAAACATTACAAGAAAATATATCCTTAGCATTGGTCAAAAGTCAATGCTAACAAGCAAGCAAAAGTTGATACTAAATGATTATTAGTGTGTGATTTGCATCACACACAAGTGAGACTCTATAGTTATAGAAGCTAATTCGTTAGTGTTGACTTTTGAAGACCGGGCCTACCTAACATTAATACGACATAGTTCATCACTAATTTTTAAATTGGTGTTTTAATTAAAGTAGTTTAGCGTCAACTATTATGATGCTAACTCATCAGTAAATTTTAAATTAATTTTTTAATTAAAACAATTTAATGTCGATGTGGTGTATTTTTATATAAATTAGGGTCAACTTAACTAATACTATATAAAATATATTTTTATATTAGTTTTATTTGTGTTAGTTTAGTCGGCAGTAATGATAGTAACTTCAAAAGAAATTCTCATACAACGTCTTCGTGTTCAATAAAAATAAAATATAAACGAAAAATATACAATAAAAAATTATATTGAATGATGGAGATGATGTGGAAGAAGGAGATAAATGTTAATGGAGGAGACGAGTATGAATGGAAATAAGGAGAAGAATATAGATGAAGAAAAATGTGGATGAAGTAGTGTGTGGATGACAAATGCTAACTTAAATAGTATAAATGTTAAATATAAACTCATGAAAGATTGCATTGGAGGAATTATGAATGGTAGATCGACTATCTCAATAGGATAAATTCTAACTAAACTTTGATACCATAAAAAAAAGTTGTTTTTAATAAGTCATTTGTCTTACTATTCAAATATTGATCATTATATAGACATTTGAAATAATAGAAAGATCTACCAGAAATATCATTATATATTTAATAATATCATATAAAATACTTATCACTTCAATATTTTTTTTATTAAAAGGTTTTTTAAGTGAGAAATATAGTTTTTCTTCTCTCTTAAGCATTACACCATGTAATGGTTTATAAATACTACATAGATGTAAACACTATAAACCAAAAGTCTAATCAAATGCTAAAATTTTTAATGTGAGTATTTAATTTAAGAGTTAAGTATGTTTTTAGTCTCTGAATTTTGATCCAAAATTGAAATTCGTCTCTGTTTGAAACTTCAATATATTTTGGTCCCTAAACTTTAAAAATGAATGAATATAGTCCTTTTAACTTAATTACGTTAACTTTTTTTGAGGTGTCGAACATATTTCTCAATAGATATTGAACCAAGAATGTGTCAAACAGTGTAAAAAACTCTAATACTAATATAAAAAGTGTTCGACACGTCAAAAAAAATTAACATAATTGGGTTAAAAAGACTATATTCATTTATTTCTAAAGTTCAGGGACCAAAATGTATCGAAGTTTCAGACAGAAACGAATTCCAATTTTGAATCAAAGTTCGAGGACTAAAAACATATTTAACCCTTAATTTAATTAAGTTAGTTCTATCGCTATTCTCACCGTTAACAACTTAAATATTAATATCTTTTTTCACAACAGAAAAAAGTTTAAATAATGAAGTTGAAATAAAAAATGGCACATCATATATTCTAAATATTTTAGAAAAAGTTAGATCTTATTTAATGTAAAACTACTATTATATTATAAAATGATTTCAACTTAATAAAGATTAGCATCTCGATCTATTAACATAATTATATATTTAATCGTTAATATCATAATTATAATACTAATAACATGATAATACAAAACAATTGAAACAGTAATCAAGATCCATTTAAATAAACATTTCTTAAAGAAAACTATAAATATAATACATTCATGATAGACTTATATATAAAAATATTTTTTTTTAATAAGTAGTCCTACATTAACAACTACTTGTAGATGCTCATGAATAATAAAATGGCAATCATAATTTATAGTAACAATTAATTGACAACCATATATTATGTTGTTGACTATTAAAATGCAATGATAACAATCCAATAATAACTGATATAAATTAATGTATAAATTATAATACAGAAATATTATCGGATAAGGTGTTGTAATGAAATATAATTAAACAATATTACTATACAATGAAACAATAATAATTATAACATGATAACAATATAACAATTGTTACATGATAACAATACAAACACAATTAAGGGTCAAAGGATCTTCACGCACATTCCCAATCACCCAAACGTCATTTAGAATAAATAATATATATTGCAAAGAATGAATAGATGTCAAATTATTTTCTTCATTTGATTATTTTCAAGATAATAATTGTGCATAGTCATATCCAAATAAAAGCCAATAATAACATTCATTTACAGTTTTGCACTCTTATGGGCTTGATGCGAGTATACTGGTGTGTATAATAAAATAATATATATATATATATATATATATATATATATATATATATATATATATATATAAAGTAAAAGTATAATTGAATATTGATAAAGAAAGCGGAGAAATAAACTTGTAACCATTAGTAGAATAGAATGAGTTATAAATTTTGACCAATAATTTTAAACTAAAATAATATATCTATTGTTTAATATATATATATATATGCAAAGTTATTAAAATTCATTTTTTATAAGTAGTGTAGGAATTTTTCTGCCTCCTATACACGCTCACAAGTAATGTGACAGTGTTTCTTCCTCCTACGTATGTTTTTAACTTATATGTGAACAAATATATAAAGTAAATACACTAGTTATAACTTTATTTTATCGAGAAAATAAATAATGTATATAATTAATGACAAGATAGGAGGTCAAGACTATTCTGTTGCCCAAAAAGCTTTGCTTCCAAATAGGGGCGAATCTGAGTAGGTTAGCAGGTGGCCATGCCCCACCTCCAAATTTTTAAATTCGGGTTAAATATATATTTGATTTTATTTTTTTGTTTAATTTTGTTACTCTAGTCTTAATTTTATTTTTCTCGATAAGATCTTTGTTAATTTTATTTTATTGGGTATTTTTTATTAATATGTTTTAAATTAACAGTACACGTTTTATTTCGTGAGTTTTTTGTTTTTTGTTTTTTAATTATTTGTTTTAATTATTTTATTGGGTATTTTTTATTAATATGTTTTAAAAGATGTCTATGTGTCAACCTAATCGTGTGTTACATGTCAAAGTCAATATTTTATATTTAATTTGGTTCTATATTCATGATTTTTGTTCAATTTAGTTTCAATTTTGTTCCTCTCAAAATTGAGACCAAATTTTTTATATAAAATTTATAATGATGTTTTTATTAAAACTCACATTTTTATTAATACTTTTAGTTTAAGGTTATAATTAATTAGAATGAAAACTTGAAGATGAGAACTAACACCATTCATCTAAAATTTTAAAATTGGTCCCCGTCCTTAAAATTTTTGTTCTAATATTAAACTAATTGTAACCCTAAACCAAAATATTTAATAAAAATGTGAATTATAATAAAAACATTATTATAACATTTATATAAAAGAATAAATTTGGTCCCAATTTTGAGAGTGACAAATTTGCTCCGTTCTTAAAAAATTTGGGATTAAATTAAATAAAATAACGAATATATAGACCTAATTGAATATAAACATTGATTCTGACACGTAGTATGTTGCTGGGTTGACACGTAGACATCTTTTAAACATAAAAAATATTAATTTTAAAAAAATATATAAAAAAAAAACAAAAAAATCACAAAGTGACACGTAATAGTCATCATTCATTACGGTTAATTATTTAAATGATATTAGCTAAAAAACAAATTGAACAAAATTGATGAAAATTAGGACCTGATTGAACAAAAAAAATAATACTAGGACTAAAATGAAAAAACTGAGAAAAATAAGGACCAAATGTATATTTTAACCCTTTTTATTTTTAAGAAAATAGGTATATTGATGAAGAATAAAATAATAGATTCATTTTTTAAAAGTAATAAAAAGAAAGATACCCGTGAAGATGAAAACAATCAAGATTTACTTCTTCACATATTTTAAAGAATGATATTAAGGATCCAATTGTTGAATTAAAATAATCCTTTAAGATTCAAAATATTACAAGTGGAAAATTTCATATTACTTTATTTGGAACTTATTCTAGAAAAAATGTTTTCAAATATGGAAATATTCCATGAGTGAAAGAGATGAAATTAGAAAACCTTATTTGAAATGAGTTCCATATCAAATACAACTTCAAAACTATCATTTTTTCTAAGGAGAAAAATACAAGAAAATTTCAATACTAAATTATATTTCAATACTAAATTATATATATTTTTGTTATATTAGTGATAAAAATTAAATATATAAAATTTGAGTATATTCTTTTGCCCCTTCAAATTTTTTTGTCAAGATCCACCATTGCTTTTGATAAAGGCTCTATGGTGACAGGTCAAGTCAGGCATGAATAATGTCTACCATTACCTGATCTGCAATAATAGAAAGTGTGACCCAATATCAAATTTTTTTTTTAGGAGTTGTGGGTATCATAAATACCTACGGATACTTAAAAAATTAATTTATAGATTTTTAAAATAGAATCTAATTAAAATTAATATATATATATATAACATAAATTAAATATAAATTATATTTTAATTTTAATTAAATTTAAACCAGTAAAATATAAATTCTATTATTAAATTATAAATTTTTTAAAATAGTTATCGATACGAGAAAGTGGATATTTACCATAGTTCAAAAGTCGATAATAACAATTGACACAAAGTAGTTATTAATGTCGGTTTTGTATGTGTATGTCACACTAAAATCATGGATACTAGTTTGTTTGTAATGATTTTTGAAGATTGAGTCGACACAAATTTATCACTAATTTTTACATTAATTTTTTAATTAAAACAATTTAGTATTGATTTGATTGATGCTATAGCATTTTTATAATTTTAATATTAGTTTAATTTACATCAATTTGGTCTTAAAAAATTGTACATAAACTCCATGTTAAAATAATATAAATGAAAAAAAATATATATAACGGATTAAGGAGATAACTATAAATGAAAAAGATGAATATGTGGATGGAGTAAATGAGTATGAATGAAGAAGATGAGGAGAAAAATGTGAATCAAAAGATGAGGAAAAAATTGTAGTTGAAGATATATGTGGATCAAAAACATGAGCGTCAATAAGGGAGATGAGTATGGATAAAAGATAGAATGTAAAGACTTAGATTTAAATATGACAAATCTCCTCACTCATAATTTTATTCTCTCACTTCATTGCACGCACTCATCTTCGGTGGCAGATCTTCAACCAATATTTTGGGAGTGTCAAAATTTTGGTTGAATTAACTTTTTTGTTCATTTTTTCGTTCAAAAATCTCAAGTTGGTTTTTCAGTTTTTTTAGTCTCAATTTGGTCTTGATTTTTAAAAATTGATGCATGGTCATTTTCGTTAAATTTCTTTGAGTAAAGCAAGAATTTTTCATCAAAGTTGACACTAGAATTATGTCATTACACCAATAAAGCAAACCATCTATATCCACAACTTCAATATTGATGAAAAAACTTTGATTTGATTCAAGAAATTTAACAAAAATGAACAAATTACATAATTTTTTCAAAAATCGGGATTAACTTAAGACTAAAAAATTCTGGAAGACCAACTTGATATTTTTGAATAAAAATAGGAATTGAAAGAATAATTCCAAATTTTTTATATAAACTAGTAAAAACATTGTATTTACTTGTTTTATGATAATAAAAAAAATAAAATTATAATTATTGTTATTATTATAATTATAAAATTAAATATAAATAATTTTTATAATTTTATAATTATTAATTTTCATTTAGAATGATTAATTTTAAAAATATAGTCAAATAAAAAAATGGTTATAAAAAAATATTACATAAAAATATAATATTAATAATATAATTTTTATTTAAAAAAATTAAAAAATAAAATTGAAAATAAATATGGACAACAAAAAGAAATTTTTTATATATATAAATATAAATGTATATTTTTTAAAAAAATATCAAATATATCAAATATATAAAATATATTAAAAATATTTAATTTTTAATAAATATACTTAAAATTACATAAATATAAAAATATTTGGGGGGCCATGGCATCCCCTAGTCACTACTATGGTTTGTCTTTGCTCATCTTCTTCTTTCACATTCATAAATCTGTTTAAACTTATCTTTTATGCACACTCATCTCTTCCCTCACATTCATCAAAATGTAAAAAACATACATGAATTCATAATATATAATTTAGCGTAAGTTAAGCATTCGTTAAGTTAGATAAATAAAATATTAAAAAAAAAAAAATTAAATATATTTTTAATCCCTAAAACTTGAACATGAAATTGAAATTCATGTTTATATCAAACTTTGATACATTTTTACCCCAAACATAAATAAAAAAATGAATATAGTACTTTTAATACAATTATATATTTATTCTTAAAGTTTGAAATTAAATTGTTTCAAAATTTAGGATAAGAACAAATTTTAATTTCACGTTGAAGTTTATGGACTAAAAATATATTTAATCCAAAAATAAATAAGGTCAGTGTTGTTAAGTTGACGATAATCTTATTTATTTTTAAAATTTATTTTAATTTTTTCAAATGATTAATACATATTTAACCCATACTAACTTAAATAAATTTAAATGTTAAAAAATAATTGATATGCGTTAAACTAACACTAACTTTATTTATTTTCAATATTTTATTTAGCATCACTATGAAGATCCCAACACAAATATTTATTTAATAAAAAACTTAAAAAATAATTTTTTATTTTAAAATTTATTCTAAATTACCTTAGCAAATTAACTTAGCGACAATTAAGCCAACTAACATAAGTATTTATTTATTAAAAGAAATATAAAAGTGATTTTATTTTTTATAAATTTATTATTTGCATCAAATTAGAGACGACTAAGTCGAGGTTAATAATATTGCAATTTGATAGACGCTAATATTTAAAATTTAAATTTATGTTTCCTTATAGTTTATAATAAAGTATAATGAAAAAATTAACTCGTTTCTACTCGAAATTAATTGAATTATAAACATATTAACCACTCATTATTATTTTAAGTTGGATTTTCTAATGTGTTAGATACACTGCCAATATATTCTAACCGAATCTTAATTTCTTTGAAATAATAAAGAATCCTAATGAAATAAAATAGATTATAAAAATTATAAATGAAAATAATGTCATTAAATATTATACTTTATCATGTAATATGAATGGATAAACTTTTTGATACGTCAATTAATCATAAATAATCCGTGTAATGTTATTGACGATTAAAGACGCATGAGTGAAAAAAACACCATGAACCTCAAGGCTATCTATTTTTCTATCAAATATCAAATAGATTATGATTTTTTTTTTCTTATATAGTGGTCATTTTATTCATCTTAATTCAAAGTGGAACTCCTAAACCAACTTACTTAAATTGGGAGAAATGGAAGAAGTTCACTCCTTTTGCGCTGTGCCATTGAGGGTATCTTAAACACTCCTCCACAAAATTATAATGTTTTAAATCTTCCTTTTGTCGTTTATACCAAAAAACAAAAATGTCGGGTATGTCTAGAATATTTGGTATGAAGCTGAAACTACAAGAGAATCCGACTTATATATTTTCTTCTGGTTTACTTACGCAGCAACCTCTGCAACTTTGCCCGTCTTATATTTAATCAGTACTGAATTCGTAATGTGTGCATTTGTGTGTATGGTTAAAGAGAATCTCAAGTTAAATGACATTTATGGCTAAGAAAGGTGAGAAGTTATTCTGGTTGGAAGTTATTCTGCACCCACCTCCCAGCATAAAGTTGATTTCAACATAAGCCTTAGTCTTGTTTTGTTCCTTTTGGTTTTCTTATGAATAACAGAAACAAAGAGTGAGAGACAAAACATGTGGAACAAAGCTCCTCTTACACGAAAATGAAAAAGTTATTTTGTTAGCCTTTATTTATAAAAAGAAACATGCATGTCGCACAAGTCAGCAAAGAGACAATGGTAAGGTTTAGGACTAAGACTTTGTTCATGAAAGAGAATATGTAACATGCTGGATCTAAGGAGTGTATAGCCAAATATGAGAGTTATGCATGTGAAATAATGAGCCTAGCTAGCTGGTATACAACAGAACTCAATTAATTTCTCGTTGCAGTGCCTATATTCTGTGTTGTGTTTAGCAAATTAAAGTCGACCCTGGATACATAGCTAGTACCGAAACCAGTGGCATGTGCAGTACTGACACAAATAGTTTCTCAAACATTGACAAAAACCACTCCATGGAATTCTATGTAACATGGTCATTTTGATTTTCGGTGGATGCTGTAATCAAGAGAAGGGAACCTTTATCGCTGTGTGTACAATTTTGGTAACCATGGAACCCAATTTCAACTTTGTCACGGAGCTCAACCAAACCACAGTATTGGACATCATTCGGAACAAGTAAAGGAACCAAAGTTTTTACGTTTGGAAAACCAACTTAGTTCTATATGAACAGATGTTGTTGTATATGTTTGTTAGCTTAGGAAAGTCACGAGAGCTCTCTCACTGCCACGCCAAATATCTGCTGCATCTAACTTTTCGATCACTTTCTGTTCTTCTGTTTTTTTGCTTCACCATAGCTTTAGCTAGATCTTAGATTCTCGCACTTTATCAAACACTTTCACCTCTATTTTTTAGTCTTTTAAACACACCGATATGAACTACCGATATCTAAAATCATTAACAATCATTGAACAATTATTTTCATCCACAACATGTTTTCTTTCTGTGTCTCTCCAATTAATCAGGCTCAGTGCATTCTAATAAGGAATAATATTGTGTACCAAACTACATTATGTGAAATAATGCAGAGAAAGGTTTAACAAAAAAGTATGATTCCATGCGCTTAGTTGAGCCATGGTAAACAGTAATGTAAAACTTATATTCATGATTTACTGAATAGATATATATGGGTGGAGATTCAATCATTAGGTCATAATACATATAAAAGAACGTCCACGTCTAAAATAAATTTGAGAATATGAGGTTTATTAATAATTTTTGTGATTGATAACAGTCTTATTGAAATAAAAGATTTTTGGATAAGAAAAGAGAAGATGGATTGTGAATTGAATGAGTGGAAAGAGTTTTAGATAGAGAATGTTAGGGTTTGATTATGAAAAAAAAAAAAAAAAAAAATTGGGAAGAGAGGATAGTGAGTGGGGTGCCCTGCAGCGGCGCACATGGCATAGGGTTTGACCCTTAAGGGTACATACGGCCAACAAACTCACATGGGCTTTTTTGTGGGCCCTCACACTTCATCCACCTCTACCCAATGAATCTTACCACATGCCTCTGTTACCCATGGGTCCCACTTTCCTCCACCCTTCCCTCTCATCTCATTACCCCATAAGGAGGGGTACTGCAAAAGGCTAACACAGAAATAACCTCCTTGCTTCACCATTTTTCCTACCTTCAATGCTTCTTTCTTATTCTCTTCATTACCTACCCTTTTTTTCCTTCACATCTATTCTTCATTATTTTACCATTTTTTCAACGTTTTTCTTACTGGAGGAGGACCACCCTCATTCAAACCTCAAATCAAAATTTTAAAAAGGTATTAAAGACCCCCAAAAACTCTTCCACACACCACAAAATTACCAAAATAAGCCAATAAAATTAGATCGTTTTATCATACATGGTATAGTTTACCTAGTAATTTCATTAACCTTAAAAGAGACAAGGGAAACTCAAACTTGTACGAGGAGTGATAAAAGATAAATGCAGATCAAAATTTTAAAAAGGTATTAAAGACCCCCAAAAACTCTTCCACACACCACAAAATTACCAAAATAAGCCAATAAAATTAGATCGTTTTATCATACATGGTATAGTTTACCTAGTAATTTCATTAACCTTAAAAGAGACAAGGGAAACTCAAACTTGTACGAGGAGTGATAAAAGATAAATGCAGATGAAAAGTGCTTTTTCTTTTTTTTTCGTTATTTCGAAGATGTTAATGGACTCAATTACTTAATCAATTTCCTTAGGAAGATGTCTCTGAATTTGCATTGTATAGTCATCCCACAAATCAAAGTCATAGCCGAACAAGATTTGTTGTTTCGAACACGGGGTGTAACTATCTACCTAGGCTAGGAAAATCTTAGACACAATCTTGAGTTCATTATTTTCTCACGATCCGATGTTGTTTTTGCCCCATTGTTGAAAGGTAGCATAGGTCAACTTAATTGTGCTCTCGTGCGATTCTAAAGCAACACCTCAGATATCAATATACCACAAATCTAGTACATGTATGCACGCTACAACAACAACAACAGTAATGTCCTTCTTCTATATCTACTTTTCATCCCACAATTTCTGTTGGTGAATCATCTTCACCACTAACCACATCCCAATATAAAACTTTTTAACTTCACCACAAAAAGATTCTACGTAAACTTTTAGTCTTTAAACTTCGCCACTAATCCCTTTTTCCGATGACGTCAGTGTCCAAAAGCTGTTATATATCACAAAGGCTACACTACACAAAGCATGATTTACTTTTGTCACAGTTTATAGCAAATCACTTCAAAAGATCAATGACATTCTCGCCATATCCAAAAAAAAATATTTTACTCTTGTTAGTGTAAATGTACTTGACGTATATATATATAGAAAACCATTTTTGTGAAATAAGAAATCTACTTCAGAAATGAAGTCCTTGAGTCTAGGATTGTTATTCACTGGTCCCAAATTATACATGATGGATCGCAGACCGACAACTAACTGATGATGATGCTAAATCCAAAGATGAATAACTGAGTTCACACCCTGCAACCACGATCTCTGCTGGATGAAGAATACCATAATGCAATGCACATTTAATCCTAAACATTTGTCAGCAACACGAAAGATACATAAAGTCCTTTCTATTTTTGTTTTCCTGAAAGAAGAAAAAACATTTACAGTTGCTAACTCACATGTCGTATTAATTTGTGAGGTGTGAGTGCGTGCATGCAGTAGAAAGTTAGCCAAGAAAAAAGTTATACATGACGCTGATAGGTAGTAAATACCACATCTGCATGATAGCAGTGAGGTAGCTGGAACGATACACGGAAGAACAAAATAGTAAATAGTATAAATTTACCACCGTTTCTGTGAAAATAGAAAACCCTAGAGGGGTTATGATAATGAAAAATAAATAAATAAATAAAAGAAAAAAGAAAAATGTAAAAGGAGGTAAGCAAGAAGAAGTGGGCATCCACTTCCACTTCTTCCACTCAACAATCATAGGAAGATAACATGACGTTGTCGTTGCCTATCCCAACAAGGTTGTAAAGGTCTCGGTCGCACATTCCTCCACGTGGCAGAGACCCATTGCTCCATGAAGTTGTTAAAATGACAAACCACCCCATCGCTTGTTGTATTAATGCCCACTTCACCCAAACTGTTAACGAATTAACGTGGCTGCCCCTATATACCTCACCCCACTACTGTTATTATTATTGCACAAAAGAGCCAAATCCCTGAATGCTTAGAGAGAGAAAGAGTGATAAAGTGGAAGAAGAAAAGAACAAGAGTTAAACTCGAAGATGGTGTTTGAGGAAACTGAACTCAGGCTCGGACTTGGACTACCTGGGAATGGAGCCACTGCAACTGAACCACCACCAGCAGCAGCAGCAGCAGAAGGAGTGAGAAAGAGAGGTTTCTCTGAAACTGAGACTGAAACAACCACCGTTGATTTGAAGCTTAACCTCTCCCCAAAGGAAGTTTCTTCTGCTGATGGAACAGATCCACGTAATAAGCCAAACACTTCGCCTAAGGAGAAAACCCTTTTGCTTCCCGATCCCGCCAAACCTCCTGCTAAGTAAGTACTACTGCTATACAACAAACCAATAATTTTTACACAAACTTTAGTGGTTTTATGTTGTTACTGCCTTTAATTCTTCTTGTATATGGAGACTTGTTCCTGCTAATTTTCTATCTGTAACTTTTTCATTATGTTTCATGGAGTTAAAACACGTAAGTTTAATAAGGATGTTTTTATCGGTGTTTATATTAATGATATGGTCAACTTGAGGTGTCTGAATAGAATTTATAGAAGGAAGTAAAAACCAGTGACTAAAAATTTTCACTGTAAGAGAGAATATGAAACTGGATCTACAAAGCAATAATCTTTTGATGTAATAACATAGAAAAGTGCATAAGCATGAAGACAAATAGAGTTAGTGATAGTTATGAATATGATGAATAAAAAAATTTTAGGGAGCAAGTTGTGGGATGGCCACCAGTGAGGGCTTTCAGGAAGAACATGTTTGCAGCACAAAAGAAGATGGTAGAGGAAAGTGAGAAGAATAACAGCCCTAATGCAAGCTTTGTGAAAGTTAGCATGGATGGAGCACCTTATCTCCGCAAAGTGGACTTGAAGATGTACAACAGTTACCCACAACTCTCTGATGCCTTGGGAAAAATGTTTAGCTCTTTCACCATTGGTAACTATAATTAACCACTCATTAATTTCTTTCTTTTTCCCTTATTATATTGAAGCAACAAAAGATATGGATCTTAAATTTAATTATCCATGCATGTGAACATAATAAGATTGAACGGTGTGGTGTTGATATATTGAAGGAAATTGTGAATCCCAAGGCTTTAAGGATTTTATGAATGAGAGCAAGTTGATGGATCTTTTGAACAGCTCTGACTGTGTCCCAACCTATGAAGACAGGGATGGTGACTGGATGCTTGTCGGTGATGTTCCATGGGAGTAAGTTATCTTCCACTTCATCTACCCAAATTATTTATATAATTATTTCACCTTCTAAAATAGTTTCAATAAGAAAGAAAAAGAAAAGAGAAAATAAAACCACAAAAACAAGACAGGAACTTCGTATGCACATCACATTGTTATTTCAAACAAGTCCTTATCCAATAAACTTTGCGTAAAAAAATGTGCATGTTTTAAGGAAATTATGTGTGATCATCTCAATTTTTTTAATCATGTCCATGTGCATCAGAATAAGCATTCCTCTTATTATGCTATATATATATACAGATTAATAGTGCACAACCTTCACATTAAAATATATGTATTACCAGAACAGAAAATTTTCTCAAGTGTTTCCACATATATATTTAGATTACTTCCTAATTCTCAATTATTGTATAATTTAATTAATAAATAACATGGACTAATTTGTTTGTGTCAACCAGGATGTTTGTTGAATCATGCAAGCGTTTACGTATCATGAAAGGAAAGGAAGCCATTGGACTGGGTTAGTATCTTAATTTATTTGATGTACTTTTACTTTTACTTACTCTTTATACAAAAAAAGAAACCCTACTCATTACTCATGATTCCATGTATATATAATAATCAATATCCCTCCATTATGAAATGAAAATGGTTTTGTTGTTGTGTCTCAGCACCAAGAGCCATGGAGAAATGCAAGAACAGGAGCTAGAGCAGTAATTAGCATAACCTGTTCCAGCATCGCTAGTGGTGGTTGACTTAGTAACTGCAGACACGGATGGAAAGAGCAGGGTGTTAAAATATAGTTAAATGTGCATCATTATTATTATTATTATTATGGTTTGTTATATAATATTATTTCAAACAAAGCAGTGAGATGTCTAAGTATAAATTATGAACACAAACGATAATCACTCTAAATTATGTTCCAAGACTTTCATGTTTCTTTAATCGTTGTGTGCTTGCGTAATAAGTTTAATAAGTTGTTTGTCTTGTAGTTATATATTTTTCATTTTCTACTTTTCAACTTGTCCTTTTTTCTTCTCCGCCATCATTGATTCCTTGTATTCATCAAATTTTTTATTTGTATAATATTAAATTGTATTGCATGGATGTTAGTTTTTGTTTTAGGTCTAGAATGGAGTAGCCAGTACTTGAAATGTTCCCAAACATGCTAGATTGGAAGACAACATCATGTGCACGCACAAAGAGCATTTATGCATGTCTATATTCATATCAGTTCACTTTATTATTCTTTTATATATATTTGTGAAGAGTTATTATCATCACTATATACAAACTTCTTTTTATACAAACTTCGTTTTATGCCACCTATTTATATGTCTCCCTTTTTTTATATAAATTATTATTGTGAGATTGTATAATTAGTACCACTCATGACAGTTTTCTTAATTTAATGACTCAACAGTACTTGGTTGGATTAATATAAGGAGAAATTGAATTAATTAATACAAAAAATTCATAACAAATAAAGAATTAGAGAAAAAAATATATGATGAAACTAGATCGATAAAGAGAAAAATAGTATTATTAAAATGTTATATAAATATAGTGTATGAATAATATAAGTCTAATGTAAACTGTCTTGCCTCTCACATCTGTCAAGATTAAAGAAAAAACAATTTTAGACATGATAAGGTATAAAAGCTAAAGAATTAAAGAGCAAATTTAGTGACAAAAATTGTTTTTTATCGGTGTGAGAAAATATTTCATTAATAATCAATTTTAGTGCTAAAAGTTATTAATTATTATAGTAATCAATTTAGACATTAATTTACAAAATAAAAAATTATTTGTTATTAAAATAGTCAATATTATCAATAAAAAATTATATTTGGTCTCTAAATCAATTTCTAAAATTTAATTACTAAAGAAAATTGATCACTAAAAACTATCAAGGTTTTTATTACCAAAGAATTAATTTTTAAATTATTATCCAAGTAATTAGTGACCAATTTAGAGATCAAATTATAATTTTTTAATCATAATATTGACTATTTAAGTAATCAATAATTTTTTATTTTATAAATTATATCTATATTAGTTATTATAATGTAACTAATAAATTTTAAATTTTAAAATTAATTATTAATAAGATATTTTTATATAATGTACCGGAGAGCATAAGATTCTAAAATATTTTACATTTGTCATTTGCCGATATAAGATCTTACTATCACATAAAATTTACATCATTTGTCAATATTTTAAATTTTATGTGGTGCCAAGATAATTTGTCAATATTATTAAAAGAGAATTTCTTGTAATATCTAGAATTGTATTTTATGTTATGAACGTCTAACCAATAACTAAAAAGTGAAAACTAAAAACATATAGCTACTAGAAGAATAAATGTGTAACAAAATATTATTATTTGTCTTTAATTTAAAATGATTTTTCTATTTTTTTTTTATTACGAAGAGTTTATATTAATCATTATTTTACGAATAAATAGCCTTTTATTTTGGTACTATATGAAGGGAATTTGGTGATGGCTGGTGTGTGGAGTTTATTGAAATAATACATGATCGTTCTCATTATAATATTATACTAAACAAGGTAAAGTTTAAGAATTGTTTTCCTCTTAAATGCAGTTACTTGCAGAAGTAATATTGTTAAAATTTTAGACACTCCTGTCATGCACATCCCCTTCATCCCAGTTTCTTATAAAATACAGTTCTTTTAAACAATAAATTTAGCCATCTGAAAAGATATTATAATATTCTAGATCTTACAAATAAAAAAAATAATAATTAAACTAAATTTTAAATTAATGAAAATTAAAACGTAAATAAAAACTACATATAAAGATGTAAGCTTTATAAAATATTATAGTTTAAACCAAACTTACAAAACAGTTATAATCTAATATAACAAAATTTAATTAAAATGAAAAAAAATTATTATGAATATATTTTATTTAGCTCTTACTTAAAACATACTATAACCAGAAAAATTCTTCAGAAATTCAACAAGAACGAGTAATTTATCTATTTTTACAATACTAATTAAAGATGTATTGAAATACGTGATGCAATTTATCATTTTTTTTGGGGTGAGAGATGTTCTGAGCTTAAACAGTAGTGATACTAATGAGTCAATGTCAGGGAATTAATGAGTCTTTAATATGATAATGAGTCACTGTCACAAACTTAATGACTCTTTAAGACGACAATGATATATTCTTCTGACAATTACTTTGCCAGAAAATATGCTTATTCTAATATCCTCAAATTGTTCCTTTCAACTTCTATATATTACCAAACGCAAATTGTTATCCAATATTTCAGAATTGTCTTCAAAATATTTTGCAATGTCTGCGTTTGCAAGAAAATCCTGTGTTACTGTGAACCACAGTTGTTGCCTCACTATTAATGGAAGGAAATTAGCTTTATGAATCTGCTATTTTTTTTTTTCCTTTTCTCTTCATTAGGTGGAGACTGAAAATAATGTACAGAAATTGCTTGCCATCATCATTATATTTAAGATTATTGTTCATTTAAACCTTTATATTTCTTTTATTCAAATGAGTCTCGGTATTTTTTAAAAGAATCAATTTTATTCACGCATTAATGTTGTTTGAAAGATATTACATGTTAAAAAAAATTCTAATGTAGAAGATGATGATCCAAATTTTTTCAACAATAATAATACTAATTTAACATAAAAAATCAAATTGATTCTATACAGAAAATGCTAATTCAAGTATTGAGATTAAGTCAAATTAATTGATAACTTACTTTAAGTTTATTTGTATTTCTTTAAAAAAAAAATGGTTTTTAAGTCAATAGGATACCTGCTTTTCTTAATTGATGGTAGGAGATGCATTTGAACCTAGTTGTCATGCACATAAAATACTTCCATGTATATAAAATACTTAGAGTTATTCATATTGGGAATCTTAAAAAACATTTAAAGTTTTGAGATACTCGCAATCTCCTCTCCACCCCTCCCAAAAAATCCTGAGATTGAGATACGCAATTCGAGAGCAGACTATCAAAATAATAAAAATAACAATTAAATTCATTCCACATTATTATTTTTATTGATATTTAAGGGAGGAAGTGACTTTAATATAAAATAATCTACAAACTATTCTTCTGGAGATCTTTTTAAAAGCTAAGACTAATTTATACTATTCACAAAATTCAATTTTTAAATATTTGGTTCATTTTATGAAAAAACGAACCATTATTATACAAAAACTAAACTCACTAATTTCAGAAACAAATAATTCTTCTAAGAAAAATATTTTGACTAATCGAAGAAGTCGAGCATGTATACTATATTGACACTTAGTCTATCACCCCCATACAGCACCCAATGAGTGACTGGAAAAACTTCATAAAAAATAGTGTTTAACTTTATTACAATATGAGACAGTCATGCAAATATCATACAACAATTGTCTTGTAAGACAGTTCTAGGCGCCAACGGCTAACATGAAAATTTATATAACTAAGGATGCATAATGAATCTAGAATTTAAATAATAACTCATTGCACATGTATACATTAGAGAATCAGTTGAAGGAAATACAATTATCAGCCCCGAAGCACATTACAATGCTGTCTATCGATCCTCCTCCGTTTTTTTTCAGGTTCAGGGGACTGCAAATAAACAAAATAGTTTATAATAACACCATTACATGTTCTATATCAAAAAAATCTTGTCTGAAAGGGCATTGAAACAAACACCAATTCGTTTGAGAAACATGTGATCCTTTTGTATTATTGATGCACAGTGCATTTAACTTTTCCACACAAACCAAGAAAAGAGGTAAAAAGTGGAACATGTCACATTACCTCCTCGCTGAGTAAATGTGGAACCTGAACCCTTTTGGAGCCATCAGGTAGACGTTTAGAAGGTGAATGGTTTTCCGTAGCAGCATAAGAAGCATCGCGAACCTGAGTACAAAATACATATTTCCAATATCAGAACCGAAGAAGTATGGAATTTCAATCCAATTAAGTCCAAAGTATTTTATATGCTTGCTTAGTCACAAACTGCATTTTCTTGTGTACCATTTAGTTCTTTAGACCCTTACATTAACTCATGAAGCTCACGTCTTAAAATACAGTAAATCTATTATGAAAGAAATCATCTGAAGAATTACTTGGTTACCTGACTCTGTATGGCGCCTATTAACATATCCTGACAACCTGATGCATGCACATTTTCCAAAGTGGGGCACTGGAGCAAAAGTCTTCCTGAACCAGTCAAGTTAAAAGAAAATAATCAAATTTTCCATTCGTAAAGGAAATCTTAATGTGATGACTTCTATTTTGACATGATGATTACGGAAGAACAGGAGTATGAACTACCTGGATGCAAATTTGTACAAGAATTCAGATTCAGATCAATGAGTCGTGGGCAGTTTAAATACAGGGCCTGCATATCCATTGAAAAAAAGATTCAGAGATTAGAAGCATTGGAAAGACTATATAGCATAGAGATCTTTAGTCTAATGAAACTCACGTCTAAGCCTGTGCAGCCCCAGAAACTGAGTTTCCTTAAACGGCTGTGTTTGATAATTAGTTTCTGGTTTATAAGGTGTACATTAGAGACAGATGTTTTCTGTAATTTGCAGTTGTTTTCGTCAGCAGCTGGATTTTGCAAATTAGGATCACATATGGTCATGCCACAGTCCATGATTTCAAGGAGCGGCAACTGAAATGTCGCAAACTGAATACCACCTAAGTTAAATAGCAGCAGATTAGAAAGCAGAAACTCAAGCTCGCATAAAAGTTGTCAAGTTATTGAATATGCAATAGAAAATTACTTGAAGTCACGTTGGGGCAAACAGCAAGAAGGAGTCTTTTCAGGGTATCAGGGAACACATTGCAAATCATACTAATGCCACTGTCACTAACACTAGATCTGTGAAAAAAATTATCCATTATACACACTTTCCAAGAGATAAACAAGGAAAATAAGAAGAAAACAATGCATCCCTGAAATAAAATGTTATATTATATTGTCTTTTATCTCTTTGTACAGTATTAAGTTCCACGGATTTACTACATTGAAGATTCCTATAGAATTTGATTACAGTAAGAATCAGGTACATACCCACTGAGATCAAGCAGTTCAAGATTTGGATAGCTTGAGGAAATTGCAGCAACAGATGCATCAGTGATTTCAGACCCAAGAACAAGAGAAAGCATTCGCAGCCCCCTTAATTGTATTGAAACAAAACTTCAATAAGTTCATTAAATTAAAAAAAAAAATAAAGTACATAAAAATGACATTCTCACTGATTATATAAAAGGCATCACCATGGGATTTCGGATATAAATATTAAAATCGGGATCAAAATTCTAAGTTGATTGTTGCCTGGTAATTTGTGAGCGTCCTGTGTGCATGTGTGTGGGCTTGTGAGAGTGTATACATACTAATATTGTAGACATGTTATTTGTTTCGTTTCCTTTCTTAAGCACGACACTTGAGTGCAGCATAAAATTGGAAATGGTCATGTTTGGTCATGTTAAATGTTTGGTTCATTCACCACCAGATAATATGAACACTAACAAATACAGATGCAAAGTTCAAAACATTGTACATTGCCACCTTTCTTTTATAGAGGAGAAATTTAAACATGAAGGCATATTGTCGATGCTAACTGAGAAAATAGAGATCAAGATGCCAAAAACAAATGACAAACCTCAACTGAGCAGCAGTAAGAGCTAGCACAGCAGAGTGTGAAAGCCGTTCTGAAGCTATATGTATGTTTTGCAATCTCGGGCAACTTCTCCCCAAGCCTTCAATCATAGTGGTGAGATCTGTACTATCATTTTCTTGGCAAGAAAACTCCAAGGAAATCTCCCTCAATTGGGGACAATTAAATACCTACAATTTCAGGCATGTTAGCAACTAGAATTCAATTCACAAACTCGGAAACATATAGTTATTGACCATGTCATAAATAACATAAGAAAAAGTACGAAAGAAAAGGCAAATAATCACCATTTTAGACAGAGAGTGCAAATCTGATAGCCAGAGTGTACAAAGACTTGACGAACAGAGGAAAAAACACCCCAAGTTAGAACATCCTTCCATCTTGAGGCTTTTGAGACTTTTTTTATCAGCAACAAACCGGCCTAGTTCATCCCTGTGTTATCATAATCGAATATTAGATAAAGCTAGAAAGAAAGAGGCAGCATTCTTTGGTTAAACATGCATATGCAAATATCTAGAATTATATAAGTATAGAAAGGCCAAGAATGACTGTGTAAGAAATTAAACAGATCAAAAACAAAGACAGTAAACCAGAACTAACTTTTACACAGCATACTAGCAATAAATAAAGATCATACGATGCGTAAAATGATTAAAATTAAAAGATCAGATTAAAAAGATAAGATCGATCAATACCCATTAATCCTAATGGTTGCAGCATCGAATGTGGAGATTTCCATACTCTCAAGATTAGGACATGAAAAAGCGACGCAAGCCAGCATAGTTGAATCAAAATCACTGCAGCACAACAACAAACATGTTAGATTCATGAAAGAAAAAAACATCAATGGCATTTTCTGATCCCATTTTCAAAATTCAATCCATTTATTTCCTTTTTTAATTATTTTGTGTCCACATTATCCTTTTTGAAGGGCATATCACTAATCTCTCTATTTAGATTAAAAGGATCGATCTGGATCAACACAGAAACTCTTGTTTACATGTTTAAATATGATTATCTACGTTATCCCTTTTTTTATCTAGGTTATCACTTTTTCTTTCAAGTGCCAAAACAATCTTTGAACAATTTTTATCATATCCACTCGTCAGTTTCTCAATCAAAACGACATCGCAGATGGAGGTCCTACCTCTCCATTCTAAGCGAGAGTCTCACAATCCCAGGACATTTCTGCAACATCGAGGCAACAAACCCAACTGTAACGTTGACGGGAACCCTAAGTTTCAACTCCTCAGCCGCTCTCCATATCCTCTTCGCCGTCTCCCTCCACCCACGGCACACCTTCGCGGCGGACAGCAGCCCCGCCGGCGGCAGCCTCCTCATCACATCCCACAGAAGATTCACCGGCAGTCCACACGACTCCGCATCCAGATCCAGATCAGGATCGGTTTCAGAAAACAAATCTGCATCCACTCTTTCTTCCTGTTCGGACGGATCGAATCCAGAACCGCCTTCATCAAGATCGTCAAACGACAGAGCGCGACGGAGACTAGAGGAAGGATGCCGGAGGCCAGATGCAGCAGAGGAAGGAACGGATACAACGGAGAGAGAAGAATCAGGAGGGGCAGTAGTGATGGAAGCAGACACAGGAGTCTTGATGGTGCAGTTGTGACCTTTTTTGGGAAGACCACAGCGACCACAGTTGTAACTGCCACGCCTTTTGCCACGCTTGCCGTCAGTGGCGGCGTCTCCGCCATGGGCCGGTGGGAGCGCGGCGGTGACCTGCATAGTCTATAGATAGAGTGTGGGATTGAATGATGATAGAGGGAAATATAAGAACAAAGCGCGGGTAGCCTTCGCGCGCTAATTTTGATGTCTTTTATGATATGCTTCTTTCTTTTTGATAATAATTGTTGTTGTTTTTTTTTTAAATGACCTAAGTTTGTATAAATATGCCTAGTGGACAGTTATGTGAAAGGTTGTGACTCTAAGTAAATGTGACTCATTAGAGATTTTGGATTTTGCGATCAGTAACAACGGATCCTTCCTTAATAGTCACGGTTGATTATTTATTTATTTGATTGATTTTTTAATTGTTTATAATTATTTATTAAATTTGGAAATTAATTACTATTTTTCAATAATAAGAAACTTTTTCTTTACATTTAAATATAAACAAAAAATAGTTTTTGAATATATAATTTTATACAAATACAAAACAATAGTTTAAAATACTATATTTTCATTAGAGGTTGTTTTTTCATTAATTTCTAATTATTTATAAATAATTTCTTAATATTATATATATATATATATATATATATATATATATATATATATATATATATATTTTTATTTTTTATATATATTTTTTTTTTTTTTATAAATATATATTTTTATTAGATATTTTTTTTTTTTTAATTTTTATTTATATATATATATTTTTTTAATATTATATATATATATATATATATATATATATATATATATATATATATATAAATTGATATTCTATGTAAATTGTCAATTTTTTTAGAGAAATATACGGTTAAAAAAAGATGTAGCTCTGTGGATAGTACATTTGTCTTCCTAATTAATAATTAAAAAAACTACTTTCTTTGTTAATTATGGCACTCTTAAATATGTGATATATATTGTTAATTGTGCATGAATACAAATAATGCTATAAATGATTTCTATTAATATATTTGAAAACTTTATACAAATTTGTTCACTTTTTCAATTATATTAATATTATAGTCATCTATATTTAGTGTTAAAGTTTTATGAAATATGTTTTTCAAGTATATATTAATGTTCTAATGTTATTTGCATTGAAAAATTATTGTGAAAATTATTTTTTCCCTAGAATATAAAAACTAAAATAATGAAAGTAAAAATAAAATTAAGTTTGACAAATTTTAAACAAGATACAAAATAGATGTTTTAAGAGAAGTAATCCACTAATTTTTTTAACAAAGTAACGTTACTTCAAATGTACCATCTCATTATCAAACTTTTATCTCATACCCATTCCCCACCGGGTAACGGGTATAATCTCGTATACATACCTGTACTCGTTTCCTTACTACTTCAATATAAATTTTAATTATTTTATAAATAATAAAGAATTATGGTAAAGGAAACATAATATTATCAAATATTCAAAATTAGAAGAATGATTGTTTCTTCGATATCAAATATTTGAAATAAATTATAATTGTTTACATTTTAGATTAGAATACCAAATAAAATTTCATGAGAACCAAAACATTTATTAAATTTGTAAACTACAAACATTAATGAAACCTAGTTGATAAAATTTAAAAATATTTTTAAAAAAATTTAATGGAAAACAAATATTCAAATTAAAATATATTTTAAATGTTTGTTTACTTCAATTTTTTAAATTTTAATGAATCTCTTTTTTATACACTAATAAAAATGATAATACATCACTTAATAAAAATGACGGAAATAACAAATAATAAACATAATAATAAAATTTTGACATAGATATTGTATCTTTTGAACTCCAATATATGTTGGATGGTGATAAAAAAATATTCATGACAATTACATTAAATTTTGATATTGTAGTACATAAAATTTATTTATACAATTATAGTGAAAAAATTACAGTATGATTGATATAATGAGTTAGAAAATAAAAAATAATTAGATAAAATGTACTAAAATAGTATTCTACATGATGAAAATAAACATTAAATAAAAATATTAAAAAATTAAAAGATGTGTGTCTTAGAAATAATTTGAGAAACTATTGAAAGAAATCGCACAAACGAAAATAAATGTATAATTAAGGGTATGATAAGATGAAAAATACCTTAGACATCTAAGAACACTTTTCAAATATTAACATATATACTCAATGGTTGAGAAATAATTGTTTTAGCGAAACAAAAGAGTTATTCAAATGAAACAAAAATTAATAAAAATAAGTATTTTTTTTATATTACCTAGTAAATTAAATGTTTATGTTATTAAACACTTAAATTGAGAGTATTAAACATACTCAGGTGAAAGAAAAATATATAATAAATAAAAATATTAAAAAATAATAGAAATATTCAAATATGAGACATAAAATTTTAATTGACATACATCATCTTAACATAATTACATAAATGTTATGATAAGATGAAAAATATATTGGAGATGCTAATGAGTTTCATAATAAACCAAATAATTAGAAGAAATAAAAAATTGAAATATATATATATATATATATATATATATATATATATAGGGTTTCTTAATTAATTGTGAATATTTTAATAATTTAAACGATGATAGAGATATGGCAGGGACGGATATTATGGCGGGGATATGTACATCCCCATAACCATCCCCATACCCAATTGAAAAAGTGGGGGGTTCCCCATACCCATATCCATACCCAGTCAATGTGGGGATTCCCCGTCAAAATGGGGACGGGTTCGGACAATATCCACGGGGACGAGTTTATTTGCCATCTCTAATCACGCATATACATTCTTAATCTACTATACTATACTTCTATTACCAAACTATACCTAACTAGATCTAATATGCTCGACCACCCAAACTAATGGTGCCTCAATCACAAGAGGTGCCACTACACCTACATATTCATCTGCTCATACCAATAAGGTGATTATTGCAAAAGAAAAGACAAACAACATAAGACACAAAGTGCAAAGCTAAACTAACTGAATAAATTATATAAAAGCACTTTAAAACATTTCATATACATATAAGGTTTTATTCCAAGATATACAACACAATCACTACTCATGCCATATTATAAATCAAACTCATTTAGACTTAATATTATTTGGATACGTGCACTTGTGTCAGACTAGTGAAGCCATGCACCTTTGGTGATATAACCTGCTTTACCGAGTTACCACATACAAGGTTAATCCCTTTCACAATCATAAAAATAATGGAACCATCCTTATAACAGGACCTCTTGCTACTCTCCCCACCTAACAATTCTCCTTTACGTGAGTATGAATAGCTAGTAGAATTCATGATAACTTCACAAAAAGATGAAACAATATTGACTATCAAGGCACACCCTAATAAAACACATCACCAATGGGATTTCCTCCCGATAAATACCTTACAAGATTTCACTACATACCTTTGTTTCATAATATAAACCCATCATATACATCCTTAATCACATCTTCATATTCACTTATCAATAATTCTATTTCAAACAATTACAATCTCAAACATATACATACATAAAGTACATCAAAACGGTGAAAATCATTTCTCTAAACACAAACTTCAAAACAAAGATCTCACTAGTAAAAGTGAATATCCATGCGTCTAGGATTAGCTGCCAAAATTTCAGCTCAATTCGACGGTTAACGAAGCATGAATCTTCATTTTACCAAGAAAACACAAATAAGAAAAACAAGGTGGCACCCGAAACCTAACTCCTGGAATCAACTAACTTTTACCACCCGACAGTCTAAAAATGGCGTTTAGCGACACCAAAAGTCAAGGGCCTATCGCCCGACAACACTGTAACGGTATATAAAAAACATGTTCCTGCAGAGAACAAATAAGATAAGTTAGGCACCAGTGTCACCTTACCTAGTCCGCTGTCTCCTCAGTAGGCCTCTTCCCTGTTGGCGTATGTCTGCTTGGACCCGGAGGGGTTACCTGTAGAAGGGACTCCGAACCTCAAGTTAGCGAAAGCTCTCAGAAAGTCAAATCAGGTGATTAAGGAAGTAATGAATGTGTATCTTTAATTTGTGGGGTCCAAGTGTATTTATAGATTATTAATTGTGTTTAACCATTCCACGAGTTGGGCCCTGGTTTGGGCCATAGGTGGGCCTGGGCCCTAGCCCAGGCCCTTAGTCCTGATTATTATGGGCTTACTGATTTTTAGGAGTGTTTTGGTTTCGTCAAGTCTCTTAGAGTGGTCGGTGTAGTCTGATTACTTCTTTAGCGGCTTATGCCGTCATTGTTCGCATGTCGTCCTAGGCTGGCTGTTCCTTTAGCGACTTGGGTTATCAGTTTAGGCTGGTTAGGCTTAGGTCAGCTTGGGCCGGCTACCTGAATTATTTTCCGTATAGATGTGGTGATCGTTTATTATTATTATTATTTGGTTGAGTTGGCTAGGTGTGGTACACCAGTCTCCCAGCCTTTGTTGATATAAGTATGTCGGTGAAGGATAATATGTGCTGATGTGCTAGCGAGACCGACTAGGTGTGGTACACTAGTCCCCTAGCCTTTAAGTGTGATGAACAGTGTGAAGGCTGAAAACGTGAAGGGATTTGTGGTAGGTGAAGGGGTTCGTGGCAGGTGAAGGGGTTTGTGGCAGGTGAAGGGGTGTCAGAAGTATAATCTAGAGAGGTTTTGCGCCGTCATTTTGATGCTTTATGACGATTGGAATAAGTTGTGACTTTTGGCGGGAAGGAGTTGTAACGTTTGAGATTCGTGTTTATAAATGAAGATATTGCTGGTAGTGCACCCACTTTCTTTCATTTGCAAAAAAAAATTTGGGATCAGTTACTTCGTGTGCGTTTAGAGCTGTCCGATATCTTCCTTACTTCCTTTGTCATCCTAAAAGAATCAGGTATGTCTAGTACTAGTGATAGGGTTTCGTTGTTGAGTTCGAGTAGTGAGAGGTCTGAAGGTAGCGAGAGTAGTCGAGCCGATAATAGTGATATGGAGGAAATAGAAAACGTAGGGAGGATCCCAATGGAGAGGATAATTGAGGTTAGGGAAGACCCACCCGAGGAGTTGGCGGAAAGCAGTTGGCAGGCAAAGGCCGGGTAAGAATGGGTAGCGGCAGACGTGTGAACACAACAATCGTTGTTTCGGTGATCGCAGTTATTGAAATCGTGGTTGAATTGCACGCCACTTTTTGAGAAAGGTGCTCGGAGGGACATAGTGGTGCCGAAGAGGGTAACCACTGTGGAATGTGTTTGCCATGGTCGAGAAGGAGTTGCCGAGGAGTTTTTCCATATGTACATGTGTCATTTCTCACAACTACACATTCGGCTGCCATTTGATGAGTTCACCATAGGAGTGCTCTGGTTGTTGAATGTCGCTTCTACTCAGCTGCATCCGAATAACTAGGTATACTTGCAAGCGTTCCGATTGTTGTGCATGGCGTTATATCTAGAGCCATCTCCGCGAGCATTTTTGTACTTTTTTGTTACGAGGCTGAAAAGTCCAACAATGTGGCTGTCGCTCATAAGTCGGCCTGGTTTCAACAGACTAGATGCATTCACTCAGTCATTTAAGCACTTCAAAGATGGGTTCTTCAAGGTGGTGGTGAAGCAAGCTGGCCGGTCACATTTTTATACAGCTGATGGTAATACTAAGTTTCCATTTTTCTAGACCGGCAACCCTTGAAGGTATAAGGTGATTTTGAGGGAGGATTTGTCGGTGACCGAGAAGGAGGTGGTGGATACTTTGATGCAGTTTAGCGATAAGATACCCACTAAGGGCTTAGTTAGGGTGTATAATTTGGTTCACCCAATTATATATATTGAAGGTAGCTTTCTGTAATTTTGAGCATTATTTTATGTTCGAGCATTTTGATGGTTTGTGTGTTGTGTGTTGCAGGACATATGGCACAGATGGGCAAGAAGAACTTGACGCTTTTCCAAACCTTGCGAAAGGAGAAAGCGGCAAAGGCTAAAGGCACTGGGAGCACTAAGGTTCCCAACCCGCATGGGTCGTTGGTAGACGTGCATGTGCACGGTGGAACCAAAAGAAAGGCGGAGTTGCCGGCCAGACCTGGCAAGGGGAAAGACGTGAAGAAGGTGCGGGTCGTCTTGATGGGGCCAGGTTCATCAAGTGGAGTGAAGGGACCGGATGCTAGACTGATTGAACTTCCAGAGACTACTGTGAGGAAGGACATCGAGATCAACATGCCAGAATCGTTGATAGATTCAATTGATAATATGGAGCCGAACGCCTTGGTGAAGGTTATGGTTGAATTCAGCAGCAAGACGCTGATATTGAGTTGGCGTGTGGGGTCTTTGTACCAGAGGGAGCTGAAGGAGGGGAGCCGGACGAATGTTGATGAACTTCAAGAGAAGGTGGACAAGTATGCAGAGGAGAAGGAAGCCTGGAAGAAGGAAAATAAGGAGTGGGAAGAGGAAAGGAAGAGGTTGGCTACATAGAGGTTGCGCTGCCTTGATTCTGAAGAAAAGTTGAAAGGCCGGATTGCAGATCTTGAGGCCGACTATGATGAAATAAAGGAAAAGCATGACGGGTTGGAGGTGGAAATGGAGGATCTAAAGAGTTGCATCATACAAGAACATATCAACGATTTTCAGAAGGGTGTGCGACAAGCGACCTTTTTTTATGAGAGTGTTGATGTCAACGACGCAAGGTTCGATGTGAATAAGGACGTGGTTGATGGGGTACTTGTGGACGAGGGTGAATCTAGTCTCGAAGGGGATGGGGAAAAGGGGGTGGAGAATGTCGATATTGGTGGTGATGGAGTGATGGCTAAGGATGCCGAGCAGGAGACAACTTAGAAATGTTATTTTAATATTTCCAATTTGCTTAATGATTCTAAGTTTGTAATAATTCGTACATTACTTACTTTTGTGCTACTACAAATGTCATATCTTGTTTGTTTTATGCCGATTGCCCGCGTGTTTAAGGTATGAAAAGTATGCGAACGCGATTATTTGTTAAGGGTGTTCGGCCCAGGACGTTTACTTGTGGTAAGGGTGGGGAACTTAAACGAATTAATCATCAAGTTAAGGGTGTTCGACCCAGGCCGCTTACTTGTGGTAAGGATGGGGAACTTAAACAAATTAATCATCAAGTTAAGGGTGTTCAACCCAGGCCGCTTACTTGTGATAAGGGTGGAGAACTTAAACGAATTAATCATCAAGTTAAGGGTGTTCGACCTAGGTCGCTTACTTGTGGTAAGGGTGGGGAACTCAAACGAATTAATCATCAAGTTAAGGGTGTTCGACCCAGGCCGCTTACTTGTGGTAAGGGTGGGAAACTTAAACGAATTAATCATCAAGTTAAGGGTGTTCGACCTAGGCCGCTTACTTGTGGTAAGGGTGGAGAACTTAAACGAATGCGAGAAGTGAAGTGAAGAATAGTCGTGAAGTTGGGAACCATTTTGTTTATTCATGAAATCTGGGGTGCCTCGTTAAAACCTCCCTGGCTAAAACCCTCCTTAGGGAAAAAAGACCAGGTGAGGAAAAAGAGTACACCCAGGGTTACAAGTGTTTGATACAAAACATGTCCTTAACTAAAGTAAAACTTTAGATGGGATACATTCCATGTATTGGGTATTTCTTCCCCAGACAACTGCTCTAGTCGATATGCTCCTCCCTTAGCGTCTTCACGTATTCGGTATGGGTCGTCCCAATTTGCGGAGAACTTGCCATCCTTCTTTCTTGCACTGTTGGCCATTCTCCAAACTAAGTCTCCTTTTGCGAACGATCTCAGACATAGGTTGGCGTTATATTTCCTGGCAGCTCTTTGTTTGGCAGCTAAGTTGCGTATTTGAGCTTTTTCTCTTAGCTCGGGTAGGAGGTCAAGGTGGGTGGCCATGTTTTGATGATTTTGGGCTGAGTCATATAGTTCTCGGCGTAGGGATGGTTCACCAATTTCAACGGGTATCATGGCGTCTACACCATATACTAGGATGAACGAAGACTCATTTGTTGCTGATTGAGGGGTACACCTGTAGGCCCATAGCAATTATACTAGTTCTTCTAGCCATCGGCCTTTGGCGTTGTCTAACCGCTTGTGTAACTCACTAGTATAACCTTGTTTGCCGCCTCGGCCTGTCCGTTGGTCTGGGGGTGTTCAACATAGTTGGTTACGTGCTTGATGCCCAGGCCGATGTAGAACTTAGCGAGTTCTTTATCTATAAATTGTCGGTCATTGTCGGTGATGATGGTGTGTGGGACGCCATATCGACATATGATATCCTTCCAAACGAATTATTGTACTTGTTGGGCTGTAATGGTGGCAAGTGGTTTGGCTTCTATCCACTTGGTGAAGTAGTCGACGACTACTATCAGGAATTTTACTTGACCTTTGCCAGGGGAGAAGGGGCTGAGGATGTCCATTCCCCATTTTGCGAAGGGCCACGGGGATAGTATAGGATGAAATTGTTCTTGTTTCTGGTGAATGAGGTTGCCATGCTTCTGGCATGGTATGCATTTCCTGACGAAGTCTTGGAAGTCGGCCTCCATGGTTGGCCAGAAGTAACCGATGCGAAGGATTCAGGTAGTCATGGTGCGCGCGCCGGAATGGTAGCCGCATATGCCCTAATGTAATTCTTTAATTATGTACTGAGCTTGTTCTACTATGACACATTTGAGAAGTGACTGGCCGTATCCGCGTTTGTAAAGGTCGTCACCTATCATCATATACCTAGCGACTTTAGTTATCCAAACTCTGTCGGTGTTAGGTGGAGGGTTACGGGTTTTGAGGTACTAGATGTAGGGGGTTGTCCAATTGTCGGCTTGGTCTTGGGTTAGGTTATGGCAAGTACTTATGATGGAAAGGGCGGGCAGTGTTTGTTCTAATAGGGATCGGTGCCGACTTTTTAACTTGGTGCTGGCCAGTTTAGATAATATGTCGGCTCTAACATTTTCGGATCTGGGAATGTGTTGTATGCGGACTTATTCGAAGGCGGACTGGACAACTTTCCGGACTAGATGGTAATATTATAGGAGGGTAGGGTCTTTGATCTGGAACTCGTTATTTAAATGGCCTATAGTGAGCCTGACGTCGGTTTTGCATGTTAGCGACTTGATACCAACCTCGCGGGCCAGGGATAGGCCGGCAAGGATGGCTTCGTATTCGGCTTGGTTGTTAGAGTTCTTGAAGGCGAAGTGTAGGGATTTTTCGATGAGGATGTCGTTGGGGCCTTCTAGTACGATGCCAGCACCTACTCCCTTCGGGTTGGATGAACCATCAACATAAAATGTCCATTGGTCCACTTCAGGAGTTTGTTGGAGATCGTTGACAAAGTCTAGAAGGCATTGAGCTTTGATGGGGCCGTGAGGTTCGTAGCGGATGTTGAATTCGGATAATTCCACGGCCCAGGATGACATCTGTCCTGCATGGTCTGGTTTCTGCAATATTTTGTAAATTGGGTAGTCGGTTTTGACGATTATGTTATGATTTTGGAAGTATGGGCGTAGGCGTCGGACTGCATGTACCAGGGATAGGGCCAATTTTTCTACCATCTGGTATCTAGTTTCGGGGTCTTGTAGGGTTTTGCTAACGAAGTAAACATGATGTTGGTTACCGTCGACATCTTGGATCAACGCGGCGCTGATGGTGTGATCGATGGCGGTTATATAGACCAATAAGGGTTAATGCGTATCCGGTTTATGAAGGATAGGTGGTGAGGTGAGGGTGATTTTAAGCTTCTGGAATATTTGTTCACAATCATCATTCCACGAGAACTTGGCGGATTTTTTGACCAGTTATATGATGGGTTGGGTTTGTTCGACTAGTTTGGGAAGGAAGCGGGAAATGGCTGTGAGGCGGCCTATGAGGCGTTGTACCTCTTTGACGCTGGTTGGGCTTCACATTTCGATGATTGCATTGCATTTTTGAGGGTTGGCCTCTATACTGCGCTGGGTTAGCATGAATCCAAGGAGTTTACCGCGGTCGACACCGAATACGCACTTGTCGGGGTTGAGGCGAAGGTTGTACTGTCGTAATGCGGAGAAGATTGCTGATAGGTCCTGAGCATGCTGGTGATGGCTTAGGGATTTGACAACCATGTCATCAACATATACTTCAATGCATTTGCCCATTAAATGACTGAAGACTTTGTCCATCAATCGTTGGTAGGTCGCTCCAGCGTTTTTAAGTGATCCCAGAGCCGAGTGGCCGCTCGATGTGATTGGTTTACTGGATGGGGAGTTGTGGGCGTAGGCTGACCATGTAGCATTCGCGTGCAAGGCGTTGATCGCATTGAATGGTGAGGATGTGTCCAAATAGGGAGGGAAACTTCATGGCCAGATGAGGGGTGGAGACGACAGCGCCAAGGGTGTTAAGCGAGGGGCGGCCGAGGAGGACATTGTAAGATGTAGGTGCGTCAATGATGAGGAAGCGGACAGGAACGATCTTGGTTTGGGCTCCATCACGGAAGATGGTATGGAGGTCAATGTAGCCGCAGGTGGAAACTTTTTCCCCAGAAAAGTCATAAATTGGTTCATCGTATGGGACCATGGCGGTGTCTGGGAGTTAAAGTTTCTGGTTTGTTGCCCAGTAAAGGATGTCGACGGAATTGCCTTGGTCGACGAGGACTTTTTTGACTATGTAATTTTCTATTTCAATAGTGATGACAATAGGGTCATCTTGTTGGTGGTCGAGGCCGTGGAAGTCGTCGTCTGTGAAGGTTATGGGAGGCATGCAGCGTCTGTGATGGGAATGGGTAATGTGGTTGATGGGTTAGATATGGCAGAGGTGTCTCTTTCTGGTAGAAGAGGTAGATCCTCCACTAGCAAAACCACCGTAAATGGTGTTGATAGTGCCGCGTAGGGAAAGGGTCGGCGGGGGTTACGTCGGTGCAGGCCAGTTAGGGGTCTTGGTTCGTGGGTTGGTTTGGGCATTTATCGTGGCGAGAGTCACGAGGAGGGCGTCTGTGGTTGGGACGAGGAGGATGATGGGATCGAGAGGAATGATCTTCTTTACGAACAAAGCGACGAAAGTGGCCAGCACGCACTAGTTCTTCGATTTTATCCTGGAGTGCTTTACAGTCCTCTGTAGTATGACCATGGTTGCGGTGATAGTGGCAGTTTTGGTCATGTCGGCGTTGGGGGGAGTGGTCGTCTTACGTGGCGGTGGGATGAGGTCGGCCTATAAGGCCTCATCAAGGAGGCGAGATCTGGGGACATTTAGGGGAGCATATCTGGTGAAGCGGGGTTATCGGGGTTCTCATGGTCTCGGATCAGGACGGGGGGTTGTGGGGTGGGGTTGGCGGTGGAGGGTGCGTAATCAATGCAAAATTTAGTATGGAGGGTTTGCATTTCCTCCATACGGACATAATCGGCGGCATGCAGCTTCAACTCGTGCATAGAGGTAGGTGGGTGGAGGTAGACGTTGTTGGCGAAGGGGCCGGGTTGAAGGGTGAGGGCCATGCATTGGAGAATCATCTCTTGATTGAGGTGTGGGGTGCGAAGGGCAGCCTTGCTGAAGCTATTGATAAATGCCCGGAGCGTCTCACCTTATTCTTGCCTGACGCCGAGGAGGGATATTGTAGTAGTTTGGTGTGGGCGGCTACCAGCGAAGTGAGTGGTAAACATGTGTGAGAGGGTGTCGAAGCTGTCGATAGAGCATGGTGGGAGGGTCGTGAACCATTCGAGGGCGGGGCCTTTGAGGGTGGTAGGAAAGGCTTTGCAGACTTTGAGGTGTTCGTCGGGGTTTGATGAAGGATTGACCCCAACCAAGGATGGAGGCACATGCTTAAGAAGACTAAGCATGTTTAGAAAGGAAGTTCACTAATCCTTCATCCCTTCCATTTGTGTTTGTTATTTTTGATTCCCAAAGTT
>Ga0214543_1002523_pt1 | contig 35998 bp, 13 predicted proteins | sample CNSS2metaG_FD_160094 | JGI IMG/M metagenome (GOLD analysis project Ga0214543, IMG submission 160094) | Root nodule microbial communities from cowpea collected in UCLA plant growth center, Los Angeles, California, USA - CNSS2 | ecosystem: Host-associated > Plants > Roots > Nodule | place: USA... | reverse complement strand
GGATTGCATCCCGAAACTCTAAAGGGTCAGTGAGTCTCAAGTAGAGCAAACTGACCCAAGTGGTGAGAGTAGCGGGAGGCCCTAGTCTTTGGCAGGATAATGGCCTTAGATGCTTAAAGGCTAACCTTGTGTGTGGTAGGGTGAAACCCATTGACAATGGCTCTGCAGAGTAGTAGAGGCCACCACAAGTGCAAGCGTCCAGTGAATCCGATCTTAATATATGTATCCGGATAATAGAGTCATAGGTGTCTTGCTTGTTTGCCATCATATGATTTATGTGTCTCTGTGTTGTATGCTTGTGTATGTTTATGCACTTATTCTTTTACTCTATGATAAGTTTCATGTTACACTAGCTTACCCTTGCTTTTTGTGTTGTTTCTGTTATGTTTCCTCTTTTGCGATGATCACCTTCTGGTGGGAGCAGATGAGAGGGAGGTTTGAGATGGATCTGAGAAACGGAGTGGTGCGGCCTAGATTCCCTGTCTGGATGTCTTAGGAGTAGTTTCATGGCCATGAGGCCTTTTGTATTAGTTGCCTTGAGGGCAACCCTTTTGCAAGACTGTTAAACTTTTAAAAATTTCCTTTTGCTTAGGGCTATGTGGTATGCCTAAGTTTCCTTTTAAGTACTTCAGGATGACTGTAATAGTTACCTTTCGTACGCTTCATGTTCATCTGAGTGCTTCTCGTTATTATAACTGTGTGATGTTTTATTTAGTAATGTAATCTATTAAAATGGGATGTCACAGTAACACTTTAAACCTTTTTGTCGAAATGTTCTCCAAGGATTTTTAAGTTTATTAAAATTGTTATCTGAAAAAAAAATTCATAAATTCATTATTTTATGAATTTTTTCAAGTTTCACTCATGTCATAATTGTGTCATCTATTTCTGATAAACTCTATAAAAATCTATCATGTATAAGATTTGATGGTAAGTTTTGACGAGTAGCTTACACTGTCGTGACAACACCATCACATTCGACATAAATGATAAATGACAATATGGATCGACTCACCTCATTTGTCATGCAAAAAACGAGTTCTCTCATCCAGCATAAAAAATGTGGTTTAGTCTGTCTCACATATAATAGATTATCTTTTGTTAATGTTAATAAGTGAATTTTAAATTTAATTTAATATTATAAAATTAATTTGTAAAAGAAAATTTATATCCATTTATACACTTTAAACTAGTTTTACCATTAGTTAATGTGAAAATTCCATAGGTTAGAATGGCTCTTTAAAACTTGTCTCTATTTATCGCTTGAAATTATTTACACACCATTTTATTTATTTATTAATCTTTATTGTGGATATAAATATAATTTTTCATTCAATAACTCCAAGCCCAAAAAGTACTTTCCTGTGTACTCAGTTTGCTACCTGCAACTACAGGAGTTTGCTTCCATTCATTGCCCGTTGAAACTGTAGTTGTGGAAACCCTTTAACCGGTGAAGTTTTCTTGAAGCATTTATGTAGTGGATTTGTCAAAACATGAGAGTGTTATCATCACTGATAATTTCACTTAGTATTATGTATTATGTATTCCAAATAAACATGTTTCAAAGTAAATTATACATTTGAAGAATGAAGTTGAACTTGAGTTTTCATGCAACTTCTTAAGTTTTTTAGACATCTCTTTATAAGGATCTTTGTATATTTTCTAGAAACTGTGATATTTTAACAATTCTTTTTTTTTACAAAATTTACTTTTCAATATACACCAAACATTTTTTTTTCTTTCTCTAAGTCACATCAAATCTTTCTTTTATTTCATCACGGGTTATTGTCAAAAGTTTGTCGACAAAACTTTGTTAAAAAATAATTTTCCTTTGTCTTATTAGTTTGGATATATAAAACTTTATACTATGTAAATCTCTTTTCATTGTAAATTTTATTATTCATAATATCATTGTTTATGATATTATAACCATGTCTTCTCTTAGGTGTTACATGGGAGACTATAAGCTTTGAATTAAATCTTGAAAATGACTACCCACACCCCTTAGTAATAACTTTAGGGCAAACATTCAATGCTTTTTTTAATTTCTATTTGTTCATAGTTAGCTAGCCCTCACTTTCGCTAACCAACTTTGTCTCATTTGTAGTAGGATTGTTACAAAACTACTCAATCATTTTTTCTGGTTTCTACTTCTTACACCCTCATAATCTCTCTCTACACCCCAATCTTTCGCCTCCTTTATTTTTTATATTTGCAACGAGACTCCATTATTGTCCCTTGGTGATGGCTAATAGTGGATGGTGCAATGGTTGACAAAGAGTGTTAATTAAGCACAATGTGTTAAACTTAGTGTGTGGTTGGAAAGTTATGGTGAAAAATGGAGTTTCTCAACACTGGTTTTTCTTTTTTTTTTTTTTTTTTTTTTATGTTTTCGAAATCGCATTACCTAAAAGTCTCTTAGATATTTTAAAATAGATATTTTAAATTATACAATTTATAAAAAAAAAAATCTTTTTATTAAAGATAAAATTATCATTTCAACATGTCTATGGAGTGCTGGAAGAATACATGGGTGGAGGAAGCAATGTCCTTCTTTTTTTCTTTATCTAATTCATTTTGATGAAACACAGAAACAGTAGTGAGTTTAATATTTCAGAATCACTTTCTTCACTCCTTTGCATTTCCTCGGCTATATAAACGAAAAAACAAATAAACTATGATATATTGAAGTTTCGGGGTTTAGAGGAAAGCAATTTGTGAAGAACGCTATAATAATTTTTATTTTTAAGGATCAATATGTTTTTGTCCTTAAAATTTTAGTAAAAATTGGAATTAGTCATTTTTAAAATCTTGAACCAATTTAGTCCTTTAAACTAACTTTTTTTTTTCAAGTTTATTTGAGTTTTAAATGTGTTTCTCAACTAATATTGATGTAAACAAACAAAAATACTATAATGAAATATGTTTAAAACGTAAAATAAACTTGATAAAATTGGATTAAAATGACTAAATTCACACATTTATAAGTTAAAAAACTAAATTAGTTCGATATTTTCAAGAAGAACTAATTTCAGATTTTACTAAAAGTTGAAGGATAAAAACATATTTAACCCCTTTTAATCATTGTTGCTTTACTTGTTTTCTTTGGTTCTGATACCTTTGATTATTCTTTCGATAAAAAATCATAAGATAAATTTAATATTCATAAAACATGAGTTTAATTGAAATATAATAAGAGATCGTTAGTATTTTCAAATCAAAAATTTAAAACATTACGTTTATGTATTTTTTTTTCTTATATATTATTTAATTTTTTTTCATTTTATTTAATATAGAATTTAAATTCACATTCAGATATCTCAACATTTCTTACTTAAAAAAAAAATAAAACTAATAAAATATGGATTAAAAAACTTATAATAATAAATAATGAAACTCTACCCAAAATTTTCTCCTATATGGTTCCCTCATTGTTGCCAAAAGATTCGAATTGTATTAAATCCTTGACTAAATAAATGTGTTTGGCCTCATAACTTGAAAAACTAAATTAATAGAAAATTATAATTTATTATAACACAAAAAGTTATATTCAGGAATTATATTTCTAAAAAAATTGGCCTACTTTATTTTTATAAAATTTTAATTTTGGTCTAACTCATACACATACACATACACATGTTGAATCAACTTAGCCAAACCTCTTGAATATTGACATTGATTTACAAGGCATCATTTTCTAACTTATTCGGGATATCTTTCTTTGATGTAAAAAAAAAAATTCTGAGAAACTTTTCGTTGTTTGATATATACATAACATAGCATTTTTTTTTTATTCTTAATTGTCTTGTAGCAATCTTTTTTAATATATAAACCTTTCAGTTCCCCGATATACCATTCTATATATTTAAACATTTATTTTCCTCAATAAATAAAAATGCCACTCATTTCAAAAAGTTTTACCAAACCGGCACGCCATACAATTATTTAGATTAAATTACTTTTCACAATCATGATTTTTCTCAATTAAGTTTTTCAAAATTCTATCTAAACATTCTATTCTTGTTTTAAAAAATTACATCACGACTCCTTTTAATATTATATACATACTTATACTCCTTTGAATTTTGAAGAGACTATGTGCTTGTATTTATAATCATATCTTTATCTATTAAAAAAAAAAAAAAAACCCAATTTTTTTGGTTGATATAATAATCAAATAGGTCCTCTTTGCCACATTCAATCAAGGGTGAATTGTTTCACCTTCTATTAATATCAGAAAATATTATTAGCCTAATTACAATGTTAAAGATGGAGAATAATAGTAAAATAGATCCTCTTCCTATGTCCCTCTTGGATTTGCCTCAATCCACCTTGGATTTCATTCTCAAGTGTCTTTCTCCAAAAGATCTTTTCACAATGTCAAAGGTTTGTGTTTTCTTGAAGAGAAAATGCCAAAGTGATAGCTTTTGGGAAAATCACATAAAAGAAAAATGGGGTAGAGTGATTTCTGATGCTGTTTACAAGGAGTGGAAATGGCACATAGCAATTGCAAAAAATGGAGTTTTGTTGAAGAATCAACACACCAATCAAACTGGCTCAATGGGTTCCTTCATTGGTGTTTGGCCTAACATGTGTCTTTGTTCATACTTAGAAGATTTCAAGTTTCTCAATGGTGAACAATCAAATAACTTCATGATGTCTTTGTATATCTCTCTTGAGAGTGGTAGGTTTTGGTTTCCAGCTCAGGTTTACAAGGTAAAAAACTAACTTCATTGTATATTTTAAGTCTAAATTTTATAACAAAATTAAATAAGTTTTAGGATTTACATTTATGGTTTAGGATTTAGGTTTTCAGGTTATTTTGAAAAGTTGAATTTTTGTTCATAAACTAAATTTATACATATTTTAACAAAAAAATTCAGTTTAAAACCGTGTTTTATATAACTTTCTTAAGATTAGCAACTTCATGATGTCTTTGTATTTATATCTAGAAATGGTAGGTTTTGGTTTCGTGCTCATGTTTACAAAGTAAAAACTAACTAGATTTTATATTTCAGGTCTAAATTTTCTAATACTTTTATTATATATATAATGAATATTGTGTTTTTCCAGGGACTGATGATTAACAATGCCCTGGTCAACTATGACTCACGATCTAATACTTTTCAAGCAAGGTGTGTGCAAAATGGAGACATCTTTGAAGTATGCATGCATGAACTGAAAATTACCCTTTTAGGTCCTAAATTTTGAGACAAAAATGAATTTTGAATCTTTTAAACTGAAAAAAAAAAGCATATTATTTTAGTTTCTCAAATTAAAAAAAAATTTATGGAGCAAATAACATTAATTAGAAAAGAAAAACGGATCCGTTAGAAAATAAGCATGTATGAAATACTTTAGTAGCATTATATAATCAATAGAGAACATATATTCTTCTTGTTTCAATTCAATAGAGAAAGAACATTATTTACTATAAAATTCAAAAGCTTGATGCATGTGCAATATCAAATATAAATTGTTTTTACTCATAGATCCATAAAAGAGGTTTGTTTTGTGAAGGATTAAGTGGATATGATTTATGTTATGTTAGGGATCAAAATGGAAGTTGGAAACTTATAGGGAAGAACATCGAGTGGGATATGGTGAGAGCTCCCTCACTTCAGATTTCTCCATATCTTCTGCATGTCTCTCACTCTTTACAAAACTTGAAACCAGAGGATCATATTGAGATTCAATGGAGACCAAATGCACAATCTCCTTATGGTATATCATTCTAAATTTAAGCCAATATGTTTTATTTTCTAAACTCAGATGTGAAATTATAATTTTATCTCTCTTCCAAACTTTGATATATTTTGGTTCTCAAACTTTAAATAAATAAATATGACCCTTTTAACTCAATTGTATTAAATTTTGTTTTGTGTTAAATGGTCATTAAAGCTTAAACATCACTACAATTGTGTAAACAGCTCAATCATATATCTGAAACACAAGGACACTGGTTAAGGATAATTAATATACATTAGATCCTACAAAAATACATAGATAAGTGTAATATTAAATAAAACCTGACCTAATAACCATTAATGCAACTTTATTTTCTTTAAAAGACAAAAATGTGCATAAATATTGTACATGTGTATTTAATATTTTATTTAATGTTCACAAATAAAATTTAAAAACTAATTAAATAATAAAATAAATATTTTAATGTTGTTAAAATTTAAATTAACAAAAAACCAACAAAAAAATAGTGGTAAACATCTAAAACTTAAAAAAAATATAAGAAAGTATAAATTAACAGAAAAATCAACAAAAAATACCGTTAAACATCTAAAAATTGTTACAAAAAAAGAATAATTAAAGTGTCAATTTAAGACATAATTGATTTTTTTTCTTTTTAGTAGAGACCTTAAAAATTCCAAAAACTTGTTTTGTAACAGTAAGTTATTGTCTACATATTTAAAAGGGTATTTTTGTCTTTATAAAATTTATTATGTGCATTTATACTATTTTAATTACTGTATTTAATTATTTCAGCTTTCAATGTAAAAATGATGATATCAAAGCACATTTATTATTCCTTAACCAGTTTCCTAAGAGCACTGGTTAGCATTCTCCTTTATTCATTGCTAAAGTTTAAGAACCAAACTGTAACAAAGTCTGAGACATGGACTAATTTTAATTGTGTCAATTTTTTTTTTATAATGATATTTAATTTTATTAAACAACTATTTCTTTATTATATTTAAGAATAGAAAAAGTAATTCCAAATATTTGAAATTGAATGGCTTTGTGAAATGTTTGCAGATTGGTTTTACGGTGTGATTGGGCACTTGGAGTCGTGTAATGAAAATTGTTGTGAGTGTGTTTACAGTGGTAAGAAAATTGTTGATTCCATGTTTTTATTGAATGTTGAAAATATTTTAAACTTAATTTTTTGATGAAAGAGATAACAAGATTGTTACTTATATTGTGTGACATAGATACATTGATAGTGGAGTTCAGGCAATTTCCTAAAGTATCAAACTTGAGACGAATAAAACTGTGCAGAAGGAAGAAGGAAGACCAAAATGATGGAATAGGTGGCTACTGTGGAGGAATCAGAAAGCTTGAGAACGAAGATGAGATTAAAAAATGGAACAACCTCTTACTTCAACTTCAGGTACATCATTTTACTCTCACAAATTTCCGTTATTTAACTGTTTAAACTGATTTTCGGTTTTTAACAGATGATACATGTGTTACATTTGTCTCCAACGGGGCCTCCAATAATAGGACATGTCCAAAGGCTCTAAAAGTAAATCTCAGGTATGACAATATATATATAACGAATAAAAAGTAAATCATACAGTGTGGTCTTTTTTGTTTGATTTATGATTTTGTACAGAATCTCATTTCATTAGTTATATTTATACATTGCAATGCTCCTTATGCAGAAAGTTTGTGACTAAAATGCTGCTGAAGCTGATTGTTGCTGAAGAAACATTGCTGCTGTAATATATATATATATAATCTAAAATAGGTTGGAACATGAATTTAAGAAGAAACTCTTTCTCTTGTATTTTGAAAGGAGACATACTTTTCAGCTATATAATTTGTGCTTAAAAAATATATTTGTTAACCAATACTCAAACATCACCCTTCGATAAAAGAAAAAACTATTATTTACTGATGAATTTTCATTAAATATTTTGGGATATCAAAATTTTCTTTTATAAATATATACAAATTTGAAGGTACTTAATAAAATAAAAAAAATCTTTTACTTATATAATTATATAGTAATTTTTTTTTTTTGTAAATTTTGGGAGGCACATCTACCCTATTTCATAATCAAGCTCCTGTTACCATTTATATAGATTCATGTTAGTTATTAGAATTAAAAGTGAAATCAACCTAAATTTACAATGATAAGAGAGCATAGTGATTTGGCGATTTTTTTACAACAATGGATAAATTTTGAAAAGAAATTTCAAAACTAGGCATATTTTTAAAATATTACAAATAGGAAGCAAGTCGTGTAGAGAGGTCACGATTTTGCACATAAAAGATTTTGCACATAAAAGTCGTGTATCCTCTAACAAGTTTCATAAGTCAATACATCAATGTGCACACGAGATTTATCCTATTAGAAGTCGTTTGGCTTTCACAAATATGTCATCTTTGGGGTAAACAACTTTCAATTTGAAATTGGGGGGACACAACTTATGTTAGAGTTGGTTTTTTCCCATCTACTGTTAGAGACCAACATTGCAACAATGGATTCAAAAATAGTTGCTTCTATGTCATTGAATTAATAATGTTCCTTATCCTCACTTCACGAAAGCTATCCCAAGATTATCACAAAGATCTTCCATTAAAAATTTTTCTAGGCCTCAATTCTCTTTTTGTATCCATTACGGAAAAAAAAAATCAACTATAACGACTTTCAATTTCAAATTGGAAGTCATACCCCCTTATGACATTCTTGTTGAAGTCGCATACCCCACACAACTTTCAATTCATTTGGGTGTTGACGTGTTGACTTATGAAACTAGGGGGTACGTGACTTCTATGTGTAAAATCATGACCCATCTACACGTCTTGCCTATTCTTTGTAATATTTTCAAAATCTGTCAAGTTTCGTAATTTCTTTTTAAAATTTAGTCATTGTTGTAAAAGCCTTTCATATCAATCCGTACTCTCTTTATAGCATGGATTTAAAACACAAAATAGCAACAAAGGTAGGGGAAAGTGTACATGTTTGAGTATTCATTTCATCATTCTCAAGTTGCATAACTCACAATATATACTTAAAGCTTTCCAACCTTTGTGTGCATCTTATAAAACTATAACATGTCATTTACACAATTATGCAGTAGATGTGTTTAATTTCATGGCATTCACATTTGGTTATACACACATTATGACTTCACGTAACAAGAAGAATATGATCAATCATTGTATCTGAGGTATTGTCTACTTTGGAGTATAGATTCAGATAACATTGTTAGGGTCAACCATTGAGGTACTGTGTCTGCTTTGAAGTCTGAAGTTCCGTCACAAATTTATTCTTACAAGTGTTATTGACTTTGAGTCCTTAGTATAATGGATTGTAGTAATATTAATGAGTGTAATTATTTCATAAAAGGTATTTATAATTAGATTTTAATCTTTAGTTGCAATTTTATTTTCTAATAATGATAAGAGTTGTCATGGAAAGTTCTCATTCTCTAATTACAAGAGTTTCTCGTTTAAAATGTCTTTATACATGTGTTGAAGAGAAATATATAGAATGAAATATATTCAAAAAGTTACAAATGAGTACATTACTTTTAAAATAACTTAAACTTAATTCATTATTTTATTATTGAAACTTAACAAAAATTTAATTTATTATTATATTTATTTGAGTTAGGAGTGAATATGGAAGAATATTCCTACAAGGTAGAAGAAACCTAATATCTAAAAAAAAATACTTGGTTTTTTAATATAACATTATAAAAGTTATCCAAAACTAACTTAATATTTATTATATTATAAAATATATCTTAAAAGAGAACTAAATTTTGGATTCAACATTTAACACTTAAAGGATCTCAACGCGGACCTGATCCATGTCAGGCCGACTCGTCACTCTGATTTTGAAAATGGTGGATCCAATCATATGATTTAACTTGCGAACCCGTTGCAGACCGACCTAAGAAAGATGGCCACCTGACGAGTTCAAAGGGCGGGTTTGCACAGGCCAACTCGCAACTGTTAAAATCATATCTGTCTAATAGCTCAACCTAGAAAGGGATCAGAATTGATTAATGAGTCTTTCACTTGGTTAAGTGGAATCTTGAAAGAATCTTTAAGTCTTATAACCCAATTAATCAATTTCGCAGTTCTGTGTTAATGGACTGTTTAACGCAATTAAAAAAGATTGTAAGAGAAGAGATAAATCAAGACACAACAGTTTATACTGGTTCGATTCAAGATGAATATACGTCCAGTTTTCTCCTAAGTAAACCCACTTAGGAGGATTCCACTAATACAATTAGGATCCAAGAATTACAAGAACATCTATATAATTCTAAAATCAAAAAACCAAAGAACTTGATCTACCAATCAAGAACTCCCCCTAGGAGCAATGCATCCACGCAATTGCACCTAGGCCTACACTTCACCAATGAAGCAACTGTAATCAGAAATACAATAAAAAAGAATCAAGAAACAAATACACCTATTATTGTGCAGATTTGTCAATTTGCTCCTAGATTCAAGCTAGACCCATCAAGGTAGAATCAACCATCAATCTCCTTGAATCTTCACTTGAATGATCTTCAAGAATGCTTAAGAACTCTGTGAATCTCAGAGGGATGTTTCTCAGAATTTTTTTCAGTGACTTGTAATTTTTTCCAAACCGAAACAAATTTCAGAAAACAACTTTTATACAGAGTTCTCTGCTGTCATTAATGGATTAGGAATTTACCTAATCGATTATCGTGAGTGTATTTTCACTGCCTTAGTGCAGTACTCACAGCTAATCCATTAGTTAAACAGCTAATCAATTCATGATTGCACAAGCAAGAGTGTGATGGTTAATTACAACTTAATGCAGGCTTGATTTACATATGATAATTTCATACAAACAGTCTAATGCACAACCTAACTAAAACATGAATAATTCTAAACTGGTAATGCACATGAAGTGTAGCCTTGGACATCATCAAAACCATCTTCATATGAGTTGGAGTAGCTCCCCCTTTCAACAGCAACCCATTTGTAGAGAATTTACTATATGTTGTTGTTTGTTTTCGTGAAAGAGGCATTCTCATTTTCATTTCTGTCTTGCGAGAGAGTTGGAGAAAGGTTCAATCATGTTGGGATTTGTAGGGCTTTTGAAAATATGAGAGATATGAGATATATGAGAGATATATGTGATATGTTATACGGAGGAACATTTTTTGTATTTTATTGATATACTCTATATATAGAGAAAAAAATGTAACAAATATCAAGTAGAAAATATTTAAAATATCTCACTCCTAATCTAAAATAATAACTAATTTATAAAATTGAAATATTTCCTAAAAACTAATTTAAATAAAAAAGATATTAAGTAATATTCTCAACAAATCAAACTGTCAAGAAAGCCACCCCAGTCTAGTCTCACTCATCTTCTCTTCCTCAACACAACTAATGCACCACGCGACGCTAGGAAGAGCAAGATCGAGAGAGGAAGTGCACAATGGTGGTTCCCCAACGGCGACAACGGCCAGCATCATGAGCACGATCGCTTATTTATCCCTTAATTTTTTTGATTTCCCACACCCTAGTTTTGTTGTGTGATTGTTCTAATTGATTTGAGTTCTACTAATTACGGTTCTACTGAATGATTTACCACCCCTGATTAGGGTTATGTGATTTTGTCTTGTGAGTGTATTTAGCATTCTCTGTGATATCTACATATTCTTCCCCTCCCTTATCTGCATAGATGCAAGCTATCTATTGTGTAGCAGTGCAGAAAAAAAATCAAAATTGGCATGTAAGCCCCATGCTTGCCTTGTTGCAGGACGAGTTTTGCAATTCAACCCGTTTTGAAGTTGTGAGCTAGTCGAACCTAACTCATTTTTAGTCGTTCAATGACGGGTCGACTAAAACAAGCTAGATTGATCCGTTTTGTCATGATATAAATTTTTTTACTTAAGAGCATAACAATTTAGGCATCACAATTTGATTGTGACTCAACCTACCTGACGACGGTCGTGAAAAAATTGATGCACCTTACAACACTAAACATAATTTAGTTTGAATAAATTTGTATAAATGGGTTATTATATTAGTAGACTATTGTCTTTTATTTTACTTCTTTGAAAATTGATTTTGTTAAAATATTTTTATTCTACTTGACAATTGCCTTTTAGACTTTCTAGTAAGAACTATTTGTTTTCTTGACCTTTTGCAAAAAGTTTTTAAACTTTATTTAGTACTTGTTATGAAATTAATCTTGCATTTCACTAATCATGCATATGAGTATTAATGTGAGAAACGAGGTTCAATTTTGATTTTAAGTGTTAGAAAAGTCAAAAGTGAACTAATTTTACCAATACAACTTATTCTTACAATGACATGACAAACAAATGGAACATTCATACAAAATCATAATTGAGTTTCCAAATAAACAGTCACGGTTAACAATGACATAGATAGACATGAATCCCCAAACCACCACTATCTTGTTATGAGAGAACAAACTCTAACTTGTAAACAATTTTACTATTTTTACACAATGAAAAACGAGGAAGAGAATCCATAAGAAATTTACATTGGGTGTCTTAGTGTGCGATGTAAAACATATCATTTATTTCAGATTTTGTAGTATTTAACGTTAATAATATGTTTTACATTGGATACTAAAAAGTCTAACTTAATTTGTTGTTTTCACTTATAAAAATATCAGTGTTAAACAAAAATTAGATGAAGTTATTTTCGGAAGATTCAATTTATGTTAAACTCCTTGATTAAATGTGTTTGGTCTCATAACTAAGAATTAAATTAATACAAAATTACAATTTAGTAGAACATAAAAAGTTATATTCAAGAATTATATTTCTAAAAAAATTATCCTAGTTTTTATTTTTTTATAAAACTTGAATTTTGGTCTAACTCATACACACGTTGAATCAACTTAGCTAAACCTCTTCAATGTTGAAATTGATTTACAAGGCATCATTCTGCAAGTTATTCGGGACATCTTTTCATAATGTGAACAAAAATTCCTCGAAACTTTCAATTGTTTGATATATACATAACATAGCATTTCTTTTATTCTTAATTGTCTTGTAGCAATCTTTATTAACGTATAAACCTTTCATTTTCACGATACCATTCTATTAAACATTTATTTTCCTCAATAAATAAAAATGTCAGTCATTTCAAAGTTTAACCAAACCGGCACGCCATAGAATTATTTAGACCAAATTACTTTCACACTAAAACTTTTTTGTTTATTTTTTTTTATCTAAATATTCTATTTTTGTTTTAAAAAGTTACACTATCAATCCTATTAATATTACATATATATATCCTTGAAATTTTGAATATATATATTTTTATTTATGACAAGGGAAACTACTAATAGTTAAGAAAATAATATAAGTATAATCTGAGAAGATTCTAATACTCAATTATTTATTTCCACATCAATAATGAAGATGATTTTTTTATGTGTAAATTTAGATTTTGCAACTCTCAATAATGAAGCCTTTTTCACATAACATAAATAAAAGACATGCCTTAATGTTAGACCTTGAACTTATCGTGTGTATTTTTAGATTGTGTCTCTCTCACAAATGAGTAATAAACAGCTTAATCATATCTTTGGCTATAAACCCAAATTTTTGCTTGATATAATAATCAAAGTGGGTCCTCTTTTGCCACATTCAATGAAGGGTGAATTATTTCACCTTCTATTAATATCAGAAAATATTATTAGCCTAATTACAATGTTAAAGATGGAGAAGAATAGTAAAGTAGATCCTCTTCCTATCTCCCTCTTGGATTTGCCTGAATCCACCTTGGATTTCATTCTCAAGTGCCTTTCTCCAATAGACCTTTGCAGAATGTCAAAGGTGTGTGTTTTGTTGAAGGGTAAATGTGAAAGTGATGAGTTTTGGGAAAATCACATAAAAGAGAAATGGGGAAGAGTGATTGGTGATGCTGTTTACAAGGAGTGGGAGTGGCACATAGCAATTGCAAAAGATGGAGTTTTGTTGAACAATCAACACACCAATCAAACTGGCTCAATGGGTTCTTTTTCTGGTGTTTGGCCCAACCTATATCTTTCTTCATACTTAGAACATTTCAAGGTTCTCAATGGTAAAAACTCAAACAATTTCATGATGTCTTTGTATTTCTCTCTTGAGACTGGTACCTTTTGGTTTCCTGCTGAGGTCTACAAGGTAAAAAGCTATAACTACAGGTTTAATTTTTTTTTTAATATTTATATATATTAATTAATGTTATGTATTTCCAGGGATTGATGATTCACAATGCCTTGGTTAAGTATGACTCACAATCTAATACTTTTCAAGCAAGGTATTTGCAAAATGGAGACCTCTTTGAATGCATGAACTGAAAATTTTCCTTTTTACTTCCTGAGACAATGATGACCTGTAGATCTTTTAAAATGAAAAAGAAAATATTATTTTAGTTTTTTACATTTTAAAAAATAAGTTTTAATTTATGGAGTCTAATGATTAGAAAAACAAAAAGTGGTCCGTTGAAAATCTTATTTCGACTAGAGATCAGGTCGATTTATAATATATAACTAAATACAAATTTCATTTTATAGGTTTTATAAGATGAGTTTACTTAAATTCTATTTATTAATATGGTTTCAAAGTTGTTGTTTAGAATTTATCTTAACAAAATTTGTTGTTTGTTGAATTATAAAATTGAATTAAACTTAAAATTCAATTTCTAACAAGGTATCAAAGTAATAAGTTAGAGATTATCTTTATTTTATAAAGAATTGTTATTTGTTGAATCCATAATAAAATACCATTTGACACGTTAGAGAAAATTTAACATCATTAAATAAGAAAGATTAGATCTAATGTTAGAAGATTAAATAAAATCAAAGTTTCAATAATTCACGAATTACAATTTTATGTTATAATTGAGAGATAAAAAAACATATTTAGTCCTTTTTAAAATGTATGGAATGTCTTTGAAATATGTAGGTGAATAACTAAATATATAGGGTTATACATATAATTTTTTTGTGTGCGTGACACTTATCAGGCAAAGTGTGAGATGTGGGACTAATATTCAAGTCACTCTATGAGAGCTTGCATTTTTTTAAGACGGAGAAAGAAAGTTAAAATTAACTACTTCTACATAAGTTCAAATTATGGATAAACTAATTTGTAGAAATGCTTTTACATAGTTCTTTAAATTTTCTATTTTAACTTAAAAAAAATTAATTTTAACTCATATGGATCACTTTTATAAATGAACTAATTATAACTCAAATAACTTTTAATGAATCTATGTTGTTTGGCAAAAGAATTTTGTTTTGTGAAAGATTTATGTTATGGTAGGTATCAAAATGGAGGTTGGAGATGTTTAGGGAAGAACATTGAGTGGGATATGGTGAGAGCTCCCTCAGTTCATACTCCTCCATATCTTCTACATCTCTCTCATTGTTTAGACACATTGAAACCAGAGGATCATATTGAGATTCAATGGAGACCAAATACACAATCTCCTTATGGTATCATTCTAAATTCAAACATTATTTCTTTTTACTTTTTCTAAAATATGAAATTCAGAAATTTTATATTTAATTTTATTGAATATAACTCTTGAAATGTTGCAGATTGGTGGTACGCTGTTATTGGTCACTTAGACTTATGTAATCAAAATTGTTGTCACTGTCATTACAATGGTAAGAAAGTTATGTTATGTTATCTTTAGGAAAAACCTATGTGATAATTTTAAAAGTTTTTAATGTTGTTGTTTGATAGATACATTGATAGTGGAGTTCAGACAATACCCTGAAGTATCAAACATGAGACGAATAAAGTTGTGTAGAAAGAAGAATGAAGAACAAGGTGATCGAATAGGTGGCTACTATGGAGGAATCAGAAAGCTTGAGAATCACAATGAAATTCAAACATGGAAGAAGCTCTTCCCTCTTCAACTTCAGGTTCTCAAAATTTTCCACATATAACTCAGGCTTCAAAATTCCTTTTCCACATATATTCACCCATTCATCAATCAATTATTCTTTTTTAAACAGACGGCACCTGTGTTATATATGCCTCCAGTGGCAGCACAAGTCCAAATCCTCTAGATTTTGAACTCAATATCAGGTATTACAATACATATATATATATATATATATATATATATATATATATATATATATATATATATATATATATATATTCGAAGACAAACTCTATTTTTCATTTGGGCAACCAATATAATGTAAATCAAATTTTGCTACTCTCATTTCATTAGTTAGATTTATACATTGAAATGCTCCTTATGCAGAGAGTTTGTGAGTAATTCCAAAAACCATGCTGCTGAAGCTGATTGTTGCCGAAGAAACACTACTGTAATATGTGTGTGTGTGTGTCTATATATATATAAGCTTGTGTGTATGTAACATTAATTCAAGAAACTGTTTTTCTGGTATTTTGAAAGGAGACTTACTCTTAAGCTATATTATTTGTGCTTACAAAACATAGTGACTTGAGTTTTTATGGTATGGATAGAAACTACAGATTTTGGTTCCAATTATATATAGCATTGATTTAAAACACAAAACAGAAACAAAGGTGCTGAAAGTGTACTAGTTTTACTATTCATTTCATCATTTTTTAAGTTGCATAACTCAATATATAGTTATGGCTTTCCAACCATTGTGTGGATCATATAAAACTATATAACACATCATTTTAAGAAAGAACGAAAAGCACGGCATAAATCTTCAATTGCAACACCCTGATACGTTAACACAACCTGAGGAAGTAAGAAAAAAATTTGACATCGTACTAGGAAATAGAACAGCGAAATCAAGAAAAACTATTTTTATTCATCCGATGTATTTTTATTTACCTTTTAATTAGGACAATACAAAACCTTATAGATGGAGAAAGAATCTTCGTGTTGAAGCAAATAAAAAAAAGTCTTCAAATGATTCACATAGTCAATCGTTATATCTTGGACTTTTCTTCTCCTATCCCAATGTTTTGAATACCACCTTTAAATTTATATGAAAATAAATATAAAAATTATTGCTCATGCCCATCCATCTCATTGCTCGAGGGTTTAAATAGTTTATTGCTACTGATAATTATTTTCACGGTGATTCAAACCATGTGTAACTCCTTTATGCACTCGAAAATCATGCTACAGTAACCTTTGTAATTCCCCTTCCATCTTCTTTAGTTCTCCTTTGCAATAAATGCTTCAGAAAAAAAAAATGAAATAAGTTTACCTGTGTATAATCCCAACAGAACTCATCTTAGGCTAGATCATATGATAAAAGATCTATTATCCCCATGATTGCACTTCTCACGGAGAGAATTTAGAGACTTGAAGAAACATAAATTGAAATGTTGCACGATCAAGTGCAGTAGTATAGTTCAAAGCAACAGCCTTTCTGATTTGGGAACTCTGACCAAAATAAAGTCTTGGTGTTGGAAGATTAGAGGACCTATGACATTATATTGTGACAAGTCGATAATAAATATTGCCCATTATCTAATACATGGGAAGCAAAAGGAAGTAGATAGATACTTAAGTGGAACAATTTATACATAGACTGGAGATTAACTATGTGGTGTCATGTTACAATCAGTTGGCATGCTTCGAATGGATGATATCCATTCGCCAAGTGCATTTCTTCCAATGAGATACACATTATTAATGGACCTTTCAAGTGTTTTTATTATTACAACATTCAACAGAAAATGCTAAAACAAAGAAACCTTATAATGCAGCCTTGGAAATGATCCATGTGTTAATCGTCAAGCTCAATAATCTTCACAACTGAGGAGTCGCCAACTTTCTGGCAAACAACAACTCGATCATGTGGCTTTATGATACCAAAAGCCTTGCCATGGTCTAAAGCAACCTTCAAAATTGATTCATTTGTTCCACTTTTAGACTCGGCCTGTACCCAAAAGACATGCTTTCATGTTAACAAGTTAATCACCACAAATATACTTCAGCAATACCATATAAAAACTAAACTTTCACAGTTTTGTAATGGCTAACCCCAAAATAGATAGAATAAAGGAATATTCAAATCCAAACTAGAATGTCAACGAGATTCCAATAGTCCTAGAATATTGCTTCTGATGAGGGAAATAGAAAACGACGGTATCGTACCAAGCTTCAATATAAGAAATAAACTAAGATTTAAGGTACAATCGGTAGTAATTTGAAAATTAGTGATTAGATGTTGAGGCCTTGGAATACTTGCAGTTGGACTAGTATTTTACTTGCTATTCTGAATTGGGATTAAGTTAGGTTTGATAATAGAATTTCTTTAATTGATTTGCATTATATAAGGCACATTAAGTTTTAAGATTTTAAATATTAGACATTCCGAGGTTTTGAGATCTACATTGGTTCCCATTCCCTATTTTACATTACTAGATCAATTGACGTCAAATAATTCTTACTGGGTGTCGTGGATCTGCCAGCATAGGGAAAAGACCTCTCACTATAAGTGATTGTCTTGCCTGCCATAGAATCATAAAAAGAAAGAGCAAGAACACATTAGTTTCAAAGCAGAATGTTACAATACAAGTCAAGAAAAAGAATGAAAACAATCAGTCAGTTTAAATCAAGATTAAAAAATCACAGAAAAATAATATTTTTTTTCTCCATTTTCCCTATCAAATCAAGTTTTTTACATTGGCAAAATGGCTTCCTCTTCTATGGAAATAATACAAACAAGCAAAGCTTGCATCTGCTACGGACTTTCAAGGCACTGCTTGTGTGATTAGTCGATACACCAAAATAAAGGCACACCATAGTGCTTCAAAGAGAAATTAAAGAATGCACAAAAGTCAAAGACAACATACAACACACGAGAATTGATCACTTATAAAATCATTATTCCACTGTACATAAAACTAAAGTTATCAACGTACAAAAGCTGATACAACTGGGAAAAAAAATGTATGAATAATTTTAGTCAGTAGTCCACTCGAATCAGGCGTTTTATCAAGCTCCATTACAGAAGAATATATACAAAGCACCAGGTTTAAAAAGTATATACCAATGCCAAAAAGACTGAGCCGACTCAAGGAACCTAATCATGCTGAATATTTCATGAAACAAATTATGTTCATTTATCAATTAAATACCTCAAAAGCTCCGGTGAAAGTCCATCTAAGTTGATTTGTTTTTAGTTGAGGAATGACAACAGATATCACGGGCATGGTTGGACGGTACTTGGCAATCAGCCTACAAATTTACACAATAAGAGATAACTCAAATGATTTGTGCAGCATAATTAATTACTAATAAACAAGAGATGCACAAACATTTGAATCCATAACCAAAGCATGAGAAAGTTCTTAAAATAATAAGAGGCAAGTTATGAAGAATTGAAATGAAACCTTGCAGCCCTTCCGGATGAAGTAAAACAAATAATAACAGAAGCCTTAACCTTAATGGCTGCCCGAACCTGCATGTTGACACAAGGAAATTATTTCCAAATATGCATTTTACTTATGAAAAAAAAAATTGAAGCAAGTGAGTAAGGTAATGGCAGTGAGGGAAAAAATTAAAACTACCCTAAATAAATTTTAGCGAAAAAAGACAAGAGTACCGCAGAGGAAGTTATTGATTCCAAATGAGTCATTGGCTCACCCACAAATTTGACAGCCTTCTTGAAATAAATATCTTGATTATAAACTTTCTCTGCCTGCAAAGAGCATTTGGTTAAGAGAATGCTTGCCAACACCTTAAAAAGGTATCACACTCTCTGTGTTTGAGGCCTAACTAAGTGTATGGTTAAAAGAATACATTCTAGTTCCCACCTCGGCACAAATTTTTCCAACAGTGGAAATAGTGTCCACAGGGTATAATCCCCGCAAAGTCTCTGCCCCTAGAACAATTGCATCACTGCCTACACCGTTAAAATGGAAAAAACAAAGTAAGATACAACCATTAATAAACACCATAGAAGTGGAAGAAGTATTAACAAATAAACAGAAACAAGAAGTGCATCTAATGCTAGTGACTAGATAATTCATTAATCCATAAAATGAGTAAAAGAGAAAACATTAGAGATGATAGAACCATGGATTAGCGCCACAAATTGAAGGAATATTAATAAAATGCTGCATATTATCTATTCAGGTTGTAGTGGGATTGCAAACTGTATATTGATGCAATAGCATTCTTTCCTTCTTTTTTTATTTAAAAAGGGTAGGAGCATGCAGTGCAGCCGATGCTTTAAATCCATCAAAAATCAAAACTTGACTAAATGAACTATCTCAAGAAAATAAAACTTACCATCTAAGACTGCATTGGCAACATCAGTTGCTTCAGCGCGAGTAGGTCTTAGGTTGTCAGTCATTGTGTCCACAACACGTGTGACAACAGCCGGTTTTCCAGCCATGTTACATTTGTAAATAGCCGCCTTTTGGAATAAAAACACCTGCCAAATCCATATAGATACATGACAAATTTGAGAAAATTATTATATTATGCAGGTCACAAGATTTTACGAGTATAAATGAGATGTGTGGTCCATTAGGGAGTTGTCAACAAGTTCAATACTATGTAGTAAGAAAAAACTGCTATAAATAGCCATATGCAGACACATGTTAAAAAAAAAACCAAACAAATGGAAACAATATCATAATACTATAATCTACTTATAAGTGAATCATAAACATTGAATTCTTCTGTCCAGAATTAGAAGAAAACCTTCTCAGGTGGAAGATCTATCCCCAAATTTCCACGTGAGAGGATGATACCGTCAGCTTCTCGCAATATCTCGTCAAAATGAGTCAATCCCTATTACAATTTACAGACAAAAGATGCAGTTCAAAATCAATATAAAGCACACACATCAACAATCTTGAACTACTGCTTTCATTTGTAATAAGGTTCTAAAAGATTTGAAGTTTCTCACCTCTATATTCTCAATCTTTGCAAAAATTTGTGTTTGTTTGAGGTCACCTAATTTAGAGAGAAACTCACGTGCCTGCCAAATAACAAATAGTCAAATTTCATTACAGTGTTTTGAGGAAAACTAAAATAAAGAGAATGACTTACTAAATCAACAACACTGTACAAGTACAACAAAACAAATTTAGAAGTTAAAAGTAAATCAGATAAATAAGTAAATTACCCTCCCCTTGTGCTTTGCATTGACTATAAAGGCCCCAATTCTTTTGAAAAAATAGCCAAAGCAGTTGAGTATTTTTGGAAAAATAAATTATAAGTTCATAACTAAAATCTAAACAGTTGCTATGGCAACAAATTTGTTAAAAAATGGTTGGTTATAATTGAATGTCACAAATAATCAGTGAGTTTTTCACAGCCCATGTATTTGAATATGTTGAGATGTATGGTGAAGAGAAAAATAATAATCTGTGTGTATCTATTACAACAGTGGACCATGTATATATATATATATGTCTCAAATGCAAAAAAGATACAAAGAGATGGGACAAGGCCCAAATATTTAGTTACATCTACTAGTGTACATAAATATATAAAGATGAGTAAAATTATGTCTTAAAGAAGGTTACAGTCTATGTTCCTTAAACTAAAGCTAGGTACACCCAGAAACTAGTCTATGTTATATTGTTATATATAACATTGATCAGTCAAATGACATTCTGACAATTTCTTTTAGCCTTGAGTATGCTGCGAAAGGGGAAGAGTACATTTTGTGTAATTCAATCTTCAATTCAAATGTTTGAAAACAAAATGAACATTCCATTCAGCTTTCTGAGTCTAGAGAAGGCTAGGAATAGAAATTGATACGAGAACATCGTAAGCATCACTAGAATTCATCATATGCTAGACAGCATTTTTGAGGGACTGATTTAGTTGCAACATTTTCCATTAATTCAAGTTTTGAACGCGTTTTCATGAAAGAGTGAAGTCTTTGTAGCAAACGATATATGAGGAAAAAGAAATAATACATAATTAATAGGATGAAACCTATCAGCAATAACCCTTACATGGCGAACATCTTCAGCGTGCCTGGTGAATGATAATGAGAGGAAGTCTATATTGTTTTGAACACCCCAGGTGCTTATTACCTGAGTTAGCGAGTGAAATGACAAGATTAGCAGTACCGTAAGAAACTAACAAAACATTGTAACTTATATCATGATAGTCTTGTGGTTGGTGCAGACAATATAGAATTTATTTTGAAACACCTGAAGTTTTTTTTCTTTTAGTTCCAGTGAAAATAATTTATTTAGGTGCAGGACCCACAAAATTTTTAAAAACATACCCATATTTACACATCTAAGGTGATTCTACTTCATCCAGACAAAATCAACGCTTTAAAACTCACTCTTAGAATATAATTCCCCAACACAATATTTTAAGAATCAACTTCACAAACCAATTCTTTCAAAATCAATTTGACCGAAACCTAAAGAAAACCAATCCAGATTGTTTTGGATTCTAAAATAAGTAAAACATTCCTCACAAAAATAACAGGAATAAGTCTTTTTTCGGAAAAAAAAAATGAGTATAAAGCACTGCTAAAATAAGCTATAATTTCAACAAAGAAATAATTACAATTTCATCCATAAAATATACTCATGAATATAGATTAAAAATTGAAAATCACAATCTAAAGCACAAAAGTAGAAAAGAAATTTGACCATATAATGTGCATCTCATTACTTTATGCACACAAATTTCTTATAGTTACCTCCTTATCCTTATTGGTTAGAGTGGGAAGATCAATACGAATTTGTGAGACGTGTAAAGTATACAGTGACCCAGCAAGAGTAGCAGAATTTTTGATGACACACGTGACATCATCACCATTCACTTCGCTGACCTGCATTACAAAATAAAAACTAACTGAGTGATGATGATGAGTTAATTATGACTGGTATAAGCAGTAAATTACTTTCTGCATTCCATATCTAAAACACTTTGTCAGAAAAGTTGAGTGCAAATAAGAAGCAAGCATGTTGCTACTATTATCCAAGGCAAAACAGAACTTTCTCCCATTTTAAGGTCCTCTGATACCCAGTTGAAATGACAGGGTGGCCTGTAGCTCAGAGGATTGGAGCATGGCTACAGACTGAGTGTCAAAACCCTCCTCACCCAAAAGCAGCCAATTTAAGGATTCTAAATAAATATAAATACAAAACAAATAATAGTTACCAAGTAGTCCTCCCCCTTTTCAACAAATAAAATTTTAAATACAAAACACTCACAATACTATAAGAACCTCCCCTTCATATATTTTAGAAGCAAAACCAATCAAAGTTGGTCCTCATCATATTATTAATCCTAGTATATTAATGGGTTTGTACTGCTGGAACTAGTGCATGACCTAATTATTTGTATATGTGTAGTAATACATCACATCAAGAAACAGGTTTTCTTATTATAATTATTAAGATATCTTTAATATCTTATTTTCTGTTTCTATTGTTATTATTCTTCGTATGTATTTTGGGCTTAGCCCATATGTTCTTTATTATAAATACAGCCCCTATGTGTATTTTCTACACAAGGGAGATTAATCTGAATCCCTATTTTCTCTATATTCAATTTGGTATCTAGAGCTTAAGGAAATTTTTTTTCCTACCTCGGTCTCTGGTCCACAGTTCGACAAAGATGGTATTGCTATTTCTCAATGAAAGTATGCACGGGATATTTTGGAAGAAACTGGATTGATAAACTCAAAATCTGTTGACACACCTATGGATCCCAATACTAAACTTCTACCAAATCAGGGGAAGAGTAGGTCAGATCCCGAACAGTATAGAAGATTAGTTGGGAAATTGAATTATCTTACAGTTACTCGTCCTGACATTTCCTTTGCAGTCAGTGTGGTAAGGCAATTTCTTAATTCTCCGTGCGAAGATCATTGGAATGCAGTCATTAGTATACTGAAGTATATTAAAGGATCTCCTGGTAAAGGGTTGTTATGTGGTTGTAATAACAATACAAGAGTTGTTTGTTACTCAGATGCTGATTGGGCAGGATCTCCTTCTGATAGAAGGTCTACATTCGGATATTGTGTCTCAATTGGAGGTAACTTGATCTCTTGGAAAAGCAAGAAACAAAGTGTTGTAGCAAGGTCTAGTGCAGAAGCAGAATATAGAGCCATGGCTTCAGCCACTTGTGAGCTTGTTTGGCTTAAGCAGTTGCTCAAAGAGTTACATTTTGGAGATGTTAAACAAATGATACTTATATGTGATAATCAAGTTGCTCTTCATATCAGTTCTAATGCTATCTTTCATGAGAGGACTAAACACATGAGATTGATTGTCATTTCATTCGAGAAAAGATTATGTCTGGAGACATCAAGACTGAGTTTGTTAACTCAAGTGATCAGTTAGCAGATATTTCACTAAATTTTTACGGGGACCGAGAATTAGTTATATTTGTAACAAGTAACCAACTTGAGGGGGAGTGTTAAGATATCTTTTAATATCTTATTTTCTGTTTCTATTGTTATTATTCTTCATATGTATTTTGGGCTTAGCCCATATGTTCTTTATTATAAATACAGTCTCTATGTGTATTTTCTACATAAGGGAGATTAATCTCAATCCCTATTTTCTCTATATTCAATAATAATAATAATAATAATATCCTTTTCAAAATCAAGATAAGAATGCTATTGCATCACTATACAAGTTAGAATCCTAACCTAGGTTAGAATTACAACAAGTTTCAATCATATGCAGTATTCCTGATATAATTATAAGAACATATCAACCCATTATCATGTTATTTAAAGTTTCCTTTCCCTATCTAAACCCTATAAAAACAAAATTACTAAAATAGTCAGCAAAAACTATTTGCAGAAGCATTGAAGATAGAACTAATCTATCCAAGATTGCATTACCTCAAGCCACACTGACGTTGTTTCACTTCCAGTAAACAGGTATTGGCCAATAAAAATAGTATCACCCTTCTTCACAGCCTGCAAAATTGTACATCCCTAAAAGCATGAGAAATAAGAAGCTAAATTTATAAAACCACAAACTGTTATTATATAATAATTTTAAAGTAAAATGGTCAAGATTGGAGCCACTGAAATTGTTATAATTCCTCAATTAATAATACAAAATTATGATTAACATTATATTACTCAGCATGTCTCTTATAGACACCTAAAGTAACAAAATAAAATCATTAATTACGGACTTATAGCCTATCACTAAATTTCAACTCTACTTGCAGACTCTCTGTTATTGGGATCTTTAGGCAAATATTAAACAGACTGTCTAGGAAAGACAACAGAAAGTGCTGCCATGAGTTCAGAAATTCCCTCCAGTTTTACAATTAATTCTTTCTTGCATATCTCAGAAGAGTACTAGTTTCACATAATTTCCTTCCCTTCATATGGTCTTTTTAAATCAATATGCATACTTCTGAGCATATTTACAAAAGTCCTTGCAAATTTTATAAAATATCGCATTATAAAGGAAAATCAGCCATTAAAATGCAGGCTCTTGTCCCCTATTCAGTTTTCCTATTCCTTTTGCCAAAAAACCAATATCATGCTGTCTCTTGATATCCATATTCCCCACCTTAATTGCAATCTTTCAAAAAAAATTTAATCTAAAGCATATCTGAATATTTTCCATGGCCATCAAGTACCTACATGCATCAAGAAATTATGGCTTTTGGTGACCACGTGCTTAAAGGCATATTGGTGCAAATTTTGGAGTAAAATTGTAAAATATTTTTTTATAAGTAACAATTAGAAAGTAGCAGAATAAATAGGAAAAATTGAACACTAACCTAGGAGTCAGAAAAAAAGCTCTACCTAACCAAGATAGAAGTAGGTAAAACAGAAATTGCTTAATATATATATATATATATATATATATATATATATATATGTATATATATATATATATATATATATATATATATATATGTATATATATGTATATGTATGTATATATATATATATATATACATATATATATATATATGTATATATATGTATATATACATATACATATATATACATATATATATATATGTATATATATGTATATATATACATACATATACATATATATACATATATATATATATATATATATATGTATGTATATATATGTATATATATATATATATATATATATATATATATATATATATATATATATATATATATATATATATATATATATATATATATATATATATATATAACATGCCAATGTCTCTAAATGTCGCAAAGATGTTAGGTGAACAATTTGATCCCAAGTGAACACATGCATCAACCAAAATATCTTTCTACCAAATACACCAGATAACTACATATGAGAACAGTACTAAAGCCTTTTAATTTTAATATCTTTGCCAGAATCAAATCCTCTAAAATTAACACATAGGGGGCTGCTTGAGATTCTTAGGCAAGCCCAATCTTCACCAAAATACCAAAAAGATTATCCATAAAGAGAAACTTCTGAGCAAGGTGTAAACTAGTGAGAATTAGTTTCAGAACTCAGTCTTCACATTTCACAAGGTAAAGGTGTTATAGGCCTTCGAATTAAAAAGTAATTCATAGTAATTCTGCTTATACAAAGAATTTGACATCAGAGCAAATGGATTTCCAAATAAACTTATCCAAATGGAAAAATTCATTGCTTAGAGGGACCTCTCATACCAGCAATAGATTTTTTATTATTATGAAGTGAAAAAATACAAAATAGAATTTGCATGAAAATGAGACCAAGGTATGAAGTGAATAAATCTGTTTGTCTGGATTAGAAGAAAGATGGATTGAAATCTAGCAACACCGTAAGTGATTACAAGGAACTACCCATCATCAACTTTTCCCTTTTTAAAGTGGTGATCCATCTCTAAAATTTAGGTTCTAACAATGAACTAGATTTGTAGCAATGATAATAGCAGTTCACTATCGTACAAGACTTTCATAGTATTTTTAAAGAAATTCCAAGTTCATTGAGCATCCATTGGAACAAACGCCTTCAAATCTGCTTCTTGCTTGTCCAAGTAACCAAGTAGCTATTTAATAATATGGATTAAAGACCAAGATACCACAAGTAAACAGCTGGATAAGATGACGACAACATGCACTTGACTACTATTACAATACACATGTATGCAAACCTCAAAAAGATTCAACATAAATATAATGCCCCTTCTCTCCTCAGAAACATTTGTTAAAACTTAAAGATATAACATTACTGACCTTTGAAAGCCCATTAAAATTTAAAGGCAAAAGATTTGAACCAGCTTCTTTGTTCTGATCAGGAGTTAAGACAACCAATGTGTCAGCCTGAAGGGAAATTGGGTGCTCAGTTTTGTTGACAACCTGTAGTTCTGGACCCACAGTATCTAGCATAACCTGGAGTTAGACAAAAATGCATCTTTATTTTAACATAAATTAACCTTCAGATAGTATTTTCACATTTTGAAAGCATATTGAAGCATAAATATTAAGGAATTAATATCAGTTACTTTTATGATATACCATAAGTCATCTTATCTATGTCATGTGCAAGGAGTAATGGTTACGGTAATCTTAGTTTCCTTGTCCAGACTTTTTTACAATAGATACCTATAAATGAACAGAATGAATGTTTGCAAGGCTTCAGACTGTATTAGACAAAAGTCGAAATTTTGAGCCATACAAGTTAATAACAGTTAAAAGTATTAACGCATGGTAGCTTATACAAATAACATGCACCCAAATAGAATTAATCTATTTTATATTACTATTCAAGGCTACACGAGGATGATAATATTGAGGAATAGGTCAGAGGAGAAAAATACAAAATGGAAGTGGTGTAACTGTAATTAAAACATTCTTGAGGGAATTTGATGCTTTGCCTGTAGAGTGTAACGTAATATGTTTTACAAGTAAAAACTAAATATTAAAATAAAAAGTACAATAGAAAAAAAAAATAGTTGTGCCACGTTTTTGAATAAAAAAAATAGAGTAAGGGTAGCACAAAAAGAAAAGGTGAAGGACAGGAGAAAAAGTTAAAATTGTTACTACAAATTTTTGACTAATGCATAGCACTACTTAAAACTGGTTTTCTTTCAAATGTAATTGTCTTTCCTACAACCCCTTTCTGCATGTTTAGTTTTCAATTTGAGGCACCAAACAAAAGTTCACACTTTCCAAAGCTGAAAATTGAGAAGCAAGTATATTGGTGTGCTGGAAAAAACGTGGGTTACATTAACCCCAATGTTTTCCCAAACACACTGTTTGTGTTCTATCCCTCACCAAGCCTCTTAACTGCTCCACCAAGTTTAAGTACCCTGATGATATCTAAGAAAATACCATGAACAGCCATTTTCATCCAGCATGGGTTAGCAACCAAGTTGTCATAACTTGTTCCAGTTCTTCCTTTTGCTCCTCAAATTCAACTTTCTACCAAAAACTTCTTCATAGCCACTCATAAAGGTTGACAAATTTTCCTTCAGATTGTTAATGAGGAGATTGTATTAAAGTATTCATAAATTTGAGCTTTCTTTAAATACCAAAAGGAACGGGTCTACACTTTTTTAGTAATGCGTAAATTCTTAAACATTATATTAAATATAAAAAGATAATTGAAAAGAACGATGTGAATTATTAGAGTGTATAAAGGACTGAATAATAAGCATTAAAATAATTTAAAATGTCAAAAAACTACCTTGCTCTTTTTTACATGTAAAACAAATATTACACAATGGAAAGGGTATTATAGCAAAACTTTTATTGTTTCGTTCAGTATCTATGTGCTATTTACAATCCGCTATTTACAGTATTTCCCCTCAAGTTAGAAAATGAATATCGTTCATCCCCAACTTGCCTACAAGATCCTGAAATGTGCCCAAAGGAAGTCTCTTGGTGGGAATGTCTGTTATTTGAAGTCCTGTAGGGACATGGATTGTAGCCACAATACCTTTTCCAAGATTATCTAAAGTGTCAGTCAATTTTAATATGTTTGATCTTATCATGTTGTAATAGTTTATGGGAATACTCATGGTTGACTTGTTATCGCAATACAGTTGCATAGGGATATCAACCTTGATTGTTAGGTAATGATGACTATGATTTTAATCTAGAGTCATTCACACATTCCTTGAGCAAGGTCTCAAAATTCAACTTTTACACTAGATCGAGACATTTTATCATGTTTTTTGTTTCTCCAGGCTACCATAGTTTCTCCAAGAAACACATAACACCTAGAGGTTGACTTTATGTCAATAACAGAACATGAATAGTCTACGTCAATATGTATCCACGTGATCAAAGTGTCTTCTTTAATAGTAACTTCTTTCTTGGACTTGACTTCAACTATTGAAGAATTTGGTCAATTGCTCACATGTGTGTTTTTCTCTTTGATCATCCACAGACTAACTAATCATGCAAACTGCATAAGCAAGGTTTGTTCTCTTGTGTGATAAATAAATAACTTTTCCTACCAATCTCTAACATTGGATCTTTTCTACAGAATAACTCTTCACTTACAAATTTATGATTATGTTCAATAGGAACTCCAGATGTTATACACATCCCAGTTTACCTATTTATTTGAAAAGATCAAGTACATATTTCTTTGAGAGATGAAAATCCTACTTTTAGAATAAGCAACCTCTATTCCAAAGAGATATGTGAGTTCTCTCAGGTCTGTCATTCCAAATGAAGCTGTCAATTTTTCCTTTAAAGTCGATTTCTTTGGTTCATCATCTCCTACTATAATTATATCATCTACATAGACCAATAGTACAGGGAGTTTACATGTAAGGGAGTGCTTTATGAATAAAGAATGGTCTCCTTGGATTTGCTTGTATCCTAATGAAACCATTGTTTCTATAAATCTTCCAAAGCATACTCTTAGAGATTGCTTAAGACCATAAAAGACCTTCTTTAGGAGGCATGCCTTGTTCCTTCACAGGAAAGGAAGAGATAATTAAGAGTAGAGGGGGTGAGTGGCGGGAGGCATCAATTGTCCCATGGCACGAGTCAGGTGGACCAAGTCACAACCGAATATGGCGCTTAGACTACTACCATCTTAAGTAGAAATAATCGCACCTTGACCATTAGTTTTAGTTTTTGACTTAATGGTAAGAGCTTAATCTAACAAATAACACTTAACTCAACTTCCATGTTGGTCAACTAGCTCTGATACGAATTGATAAACATCCAAACACTTGGGGAACTTACACTCAAAATCTAGATATCTCATATTAAACGATGTGGGACTTAGGCACCCCATATTATCCAAGTTCCTATCGCAATTATATCAAACTATCTATATTTAGCCTTTGGTTTTCTTTTGTATAAAATGCACCAGTACTATAAATAAGATAGATCATGTATACACAAGACACGTAATTTCTCCTAAACACTCTTAGCTTATTTTTAACTAGACACCAAATGACAATGAGCCGGTGATAGTAGTGTTCTCTTTTATGCTTAAATCTGTTAGTAGACCTCCAAGATGAGGGACCACTTCAGAAGAGATAGTCAAGAAGATAGCCCATTAGAGCTTGAGTGATTACATAACATTTAAATGAACAAACAAAAAACATAACACATTTACCGCACAGAGTTTTCTAGTTCTTTTAATAGCAGCCCTTAGATTTTCCAACGTCTCTTGGTGGTATTCTGGATCACCCCATGAAAAATCAAACCTTGCCACTAGTACATTGTAAGAAAAGAAGAATAAGACGAGTCATGACCAATTGAAAACTCAAGCTTGTCAACTATCACAGTAGACACATAAGGGAAGCTGCAAACCATAAAGAAGCAACACTAATGCTACTAGATTCTTACTCGTGCAATAGTTAAAGATTTTGAGAAAGAGAAAGGCCTTCTAATTCCAAAATAGTTGATTTTATAAGACAAAGCTATCCAATTTCAAGTTTTCTTACTACAATTACTAGAAAGACAAAATAACCAGGCAGTCCCTTATCTATTTGCATTCAATTGTTAAATAAAGATCACAAGAAATCAAAGGTTGCATTGGAAAAATACCAGACATTCCTGCCTCAAGACATTGAGAAATCACATCAACTGATCGTGACTTTTGGCCAAGTGTGCCAACGATCTTTGTCATGCCTGGAAAGAAACTCTGCAGAGGCATTTCAACAACCATTTAATCAAAATCTAAATTGACAAGGCGCACAAATTCTCTAGGATAGGCTAACGATGCTTGTAGTTTCACACTTCAACACCAAAATAATACACAAAAGAACAACAACATAACCCACCAGCTCCAAACCTCAAACCTAGAGTGCAACATGAAAGCTAAAATAGATCACAATCTTGTGACCAAATTTGTGGTACTTCCGTAGCAGCTGCCCCATTGTTCTGATTGTACTTTTAGTTTGACCCCTTTTTCTAACTTTTATTTCAAAAGAAAATTAAAATGTGAAAAAAGAAAATACAACCTTTATCAAGACTTTAGTGATAGAAGCACATTACATAAATTAAAAGTTTTTTTTCCAATTTTGAAAATTTTAAAAGCACAATACACACCTTCCCCTCAACTCGAGCTGGCGCAGCACCATATAAGGTTGCCAAATGAAAAGTAGTTAAAAAAGCGAATTTCCCAATCGAGACCTTTGATAAAAATCTCAGACACCGAATTCGAACTCTACTCCGACCATGAAAAGAAGTCTTCTCCGATCTGCTAACTTAAAATTCGAATTCTAAAAGGAAGATGCAAACAAGAGAAAAACTCAGAAAATACTTTAAACATCTTCATTCTCAGTAAAAGCCAGTGATTAATTAGAAGTTGACTACTGAACTTTGTTTCACAAAAACAGTTTTCAAAATAAAATAAAAAAAAAAAAAGCGAGATCTGAAACAAACAGTCCCTAAGAAAAACATTTTTAGTTTCCGAAAAAAAACTAAAGGCCGCTTACCCACGCTTTCATTTGGCATTTTCATCTTTTGACTTCACTTTCTAATTACAAATTCCCTTCCTGTGTTTAAATATTTCAAAGATTCACCAATGAAACACCAACAAACTCATTTCCGACTGCTAAATTAACAACTACCAACCAAACGAAGCATCAAGAAATGCAACTCCGAAACAACAAGCACACAAGAAAAACGATTATTATCTCATATTCTTTCTTTCATCACATAGCTTGAAAATTGAAAATACCACAAAATTAACAAAATTGAAAACAGAGAGAGAGAGAGAGAGAGGAGATGCTGACAGGCTTGGATGGCTCGAGGATGGAAGCCATTCTGATGGGTTCCTCAAGGATCAACGGACTGGACTGCATTTTGGCGAAAACTGAAGCGGTCAACTTGGGTGAAGAAGAGCGAAGAGATTCTGATAGTGTGCGTGAGAGTGAGTGACACAAAAAGCATCAAAAAATGATATGAATGAGGAAGAAAAGAAGAGAAAAGGAAGAGACCGTCCACGAAAGTAACGCAAACAGATCGTGTCCGTACGAGTGTGGGACCTTGTATTATTTTTTTTTTTCAACGTATTTAAGTGTATTTATTTTGGGTTACGTGAAATTGTGTACCACAAAAATTGATCCACATTAAAATTTATTGCATTCAAAATATCTTTTTCAATAATTTTATCACAATATATTTTCTTTTATTTTAATATATTTTATCTTTTTCACCAATAGTTTTATCCCATTGTATTTTAATGTAAAGATAAAAATTTAATTTTTTTACAGATTTTTCTTTTATTTCTCTTCATTTTTCCAATGTTATTTTCTTGATTTTTCATTTTTTTTCCTCAAATCCTTTTATTTTTATTAAGTATTTTAATTTTTTTTTCAGCAAGATATCATTTTATACTTCGTGTGTGTATATGGATAAAAATGTGTATGGATGAATGGGTGATATAAAGATAGTGTCATTTTGTGCACTGTTTTCTCAAAATGAGAAAGACAGGTTTCTCAAAAATGAGAAAGAGAGGAATCTAAATGTTTATGTATAATTCCAAACGTGTTATCAAAATATGTAACAGGACTTGAAAAAAAAAAACTTTTTTTTTTTGAGATAAGTTCCTTAAGAGTAAAAATCTTTTTTATCCGATACCACTTACTGCACTTTTAAGAATGTACTGTATAGCTTGTCACGGATTGTTATAAGAGCAAATTAGTTCTAAAAAAAATTTAAGTATTTTTGTTGAAAGTTTCACATCGATTATAGATAAGGTCAATTCATAATATATAAATAGATACAATCCTTATTTTATAAACGAGTTTTATAAGATTGAATTAGACTTAAAATTTACTATATTTAATTAAACACTTTCGAAAAAAATTTCATAATGGTCTCCAGATCATTAATAGATTTATAAAACATGTTCACAAACCTATTAAAAGGATAGGAAATAAGTAATACAATGAGTTCAGAAGAGTGTTGTTTACATCACGTTGAACCTTCCATTTTAACACTATAGTGTTGTTTACTTCATTGAGGTAAGGGAGTGAATCTCAATCTTCAACTTTTCATTTTGGCATATTTTTCTCCAAATATACAATATGCCTAGTTTTATGTTTGTAAGTTCACAATTTGAAATTTCTAAGTCCAAAATAGATTCCTTTAACATGGAAACTTTGGGGTTGGGATAAAAAATCACCTCATTTTAGAGTTTTTTTTTATTATAAATAAAACATGTTTAATGTTTTACTTTTGAAATGCTTACGTAGAATTTTTTTTGTTGTTTGTTGTTTTCATTTTAATTTTCTATAATTACATTGTCTTATGGATAGCATCTTATTTAATGTTTTAAATTAAATAATGTCCTCATTACTTACATGTATATATGTGTGACTTAAAGCACATGAATAAGTCTTTCGAATTGTAAGATTATAATGTAATTGAATAACCTTTTGTTGAAGATTAAATTGAATTTGGAGATGTACAATTTCTTGAACATTGATATTTTGAGATCATATATGTATTTGCATGAATTGTATTTGTTGTGTAGTATTTTTATTATTATTATTTTGAGACATTCGAAATGTAGTCATTACGTTGTCAAATTTTATTAATATGAAGTTTTTGTTAATGAAATTAAGTTTCAAAAGGTGTATGGAAAGATGAATGTAAGAGCATGATTTCAAGATGAAATATGATATTCAGATCTAAAGTAAATTGCAACGAGGGTAATTAAGGTACATGAATAATAAAGTAAAGTTATGTGAATTTTGAGAACTACATGATTAGTAGTTACAAAGATACATATTGGATATAGAGTTTGAATAAAGGTGAGGTAGACCTAAGGGAATATAGAGTAATTGCATAGTTATCCTAGATTGTTGTATACAATTAGTCAAAGTAAATTTAATCAACATCCTTACGCTTTATTCTTAACTTTACTCTTGGCTATACTTTTTTCCATAGGGTCATGTAGCTCACAAGTTATATCCACCTGACTATACAACCTATTGGCAACTATATATATTGTTGAAGGTGCAATTAGCTTTATAAAGGATAATATGTAAATGTTTAAACTTTTTTGCACAATTTAATATGAAATACTCGACGGAAAATAAATCAATTTTGAAACAAATTTTAGATTGGTTCACCCAACTACATAGATTATGTCCAGTTCTCTCTTAATAACATTATTTGAGAGGTTCCACTAATCAATTCAAATAATTGCAACATGAATTTAATTTTTCTAGGTATCACGAGTATAGTCTTTCTAAATACAAGTATCATTAACCTTTATAGGAAACATGAGTATCAACCACTCCTGGTCAAATGAGTATCAACATCTCCATGTATTATATGTTTAACCTCTTTAGGTGAACATTCTTAATCTTTCCTTGTGATTAAGAACTCTCAATTTGAATGATAATAAAAATAACGCTCTCAATAAAAGAGAGTACAATCTAAATTCATAGGGTATACTCCATAGTTGTGAATGATATTAAAATAACTGAGCTCATAATCCCAAGGTTTTCCATATTTGACAATATAAGCTCAATATTCATTTATTTCTTTTTCTTTTCTTCTCATTATAAGTGTATCACTTTTCTATCTCTCTTTTTTACACATTATTTCTCCAGAGTAATCTAAATATATAACAACTCTTCTAAATTTGACTAGAGTGCTTGTTGATGTTTTATTCTTCATTGGTCTTCCATTGGTCTTCCATTGCTTGATTCAAAATCTTCATGGAGTATTAATGTAGTATATATGCTTAGAATTCTTCTTTAGTTGTATGTTTTAATCAATGCTTTACTTCAACACTTTCTCCTTTGAGAACTCTAAACATTTGATCGTAAAAACTTACATATATGAACTTTCAACGTTCAAATGTTTTACTAAAGTGAGCCAGGATAGTGAGCCCGTGGCCAGGCCTGCGAAAAAAACGCTGGACGGGCCAGGATAGTGAGCCCGCAGGCTCGCAGTGGCCCGACCCGCATAAGCCTGCAACCTGCGCGGGCTGGTCCGCGGTCGCATAAAAAAAAACTTACACTTGTGTATATTAATTACTTTTTTTATGGACTCTTTCATTAACGTTTCAAATTCTTGTATAACTGGAAAATACAAGTATTATGTATTTTTTAATGTGCTAAAATTTAAAGAATATATTGTGTATGTTATAGTATGAATATGAATATGATGAAAATGTTAAATTATCAGTTTATCATTCAACTCCCCAAAGTCTTTACTTAATTTTGTGAGTTTTTAAAGTTTTCCAATTTGTAAACATTGAAAATTTTATCATAAAAATTTTAAAAAAGTAGGTCAGCCCATGGACCAAATGTGAGGCGGGACAGGCCAACCCACAATGTGCGGACCTTATACAGGCCGAGCCGCATTGTCATCCCCACACACACACACACACGCACGCACGCACGCACGCACGCACGCACGCACGCACGAGAGAATCCAACAATTATTTAGGTATTATAAGTGGATTTGTTGAACATTGATTATGTTACTCTTTCTTTATGTTGTGGATTGAATTGAAAGACGTTGTGACATTGGTAAATATGACTAGATGATATTAATGTGATAAATACATATGTTATACAAGTAATAAGTAGGGAACTGCCATTGAGTTATTGATGTTTAATTTATGTATTGTTAAATTAGGAGGTTCATTGATATTCTAGATTTTACCTAATATATTGAGTCATATAAGTGAAGATATAAGGTGACAAGAGTCCTAAAAATTTATAATATTAAGTTGAGGTGAAATATCCTTAATCCTTGAGAAAATGTGATAAAAAAAAAACCATCTTATCATAGAAAATTGATAAATGAAGTTTGTACCAGAGTGGTTAAATGGTTACGCAAACCATATATTATGACACGTGTTAGTCTTTTAAATTGAATTTAACGTTAGCCTTTTGGAAATCGTCAATTATGATATATATATAT
>Ga0214543_1002518_pt1 | contig 36023 bp, 21 predicted proteins | sample CNSS2metaG_FD_160094 | JGI IMG/M metagenome (GOLD analysis project Ga0214543, IMG submission 160094) | Root nodule microbial communities from cowpea collected in UCLA plant growth center, Los Angeles, California, USA - CNSS2 | ecosystem: Host-associated > Plants > Roots > Nodule | place: USA... | reverse complement strand
TATATATATATATATATATATATATATATATATATATATATATATATATATATCAGAGTGGATTAAAAATCAACGCTGAAAAATAAAAGTCGATTGCGAGTCCGTCAAAGAAGGACGGTCAAAGCTTGAAGCTAAAATAAAATTAGAATTTATATATGTGTTGACGACGTTATCATGTCACAATAAATGCTATATCTGTTAATATGAGATTCTTAGGGGGTAATGCATTTAATATTGACGAATAAGAAAAATTCGTCGAATTATTAATATTTGATTTTTAATTTTCACTCTTCTTCTTTCTTTTCCTCTTTTTCTCTTTTTTTTTTCTCACTCATTTTCAATTTATTTATAAGACATATTTTATCAAATTTTGCCAAAACTTAGACAACTATTTTATCAACCGATTTATATATATATATATATATATATATATATATATATATATATATATATATATTAACTCGACGGATTTTTTAAAAAAAAAGTTAAATCATTTAATTGGTTTCTACTTTTTAGAAAAATCTCAAATAGGACATTTTTTTTATTTATTCAATTTGATCTCTATTTTGATAAATTTGTTATAATTAGGTCTCTTATTTGTTAGTAATATACTATCAATGTTAAATAATTATTACGTGTTAGTTTGTATTTTTTTATTTCTTTTGAAAAAATAAATTTTTTTATCAAATGTCAAGTTGACGTTGTGTCACTTGGTTGTGGCAGTGATACGGTCACAAGCCACGATGTGAGTTTGACACGTAAAAAAAAATTATTTTTCAAAAAAACTTATAAAAAAAATTAAAAATTAAAAAAATCATAAACTGACACATGGTACCTCTTTAACGTTGGTAATTCATAAACTTGATTGTAACAGATCTACCAAAATGTGGACCAGAATGAGAAAAAAAAAAGATTGCTCATTTGAGATTTTTATACAAAAATGAAGACCAATAGAATGATTTAACCAAAAAATAATTATCAATGGATTTACAGACACTACAATCTCTTTTTAGTAATCAATTTTAAGGATACAAAATAATGATTCACTACAGTGACCAATTTAGATACTAATTTATAAAGGTTTAATTACTCGGATCATACCCATTTTGGTTAGAAATTTTCAAAATGGTACCCACTTTGAACTTTGTCTCAATTTAGTACCCAATTTATTTTGATTATTGCATCAATGTAGTACCATCCGTTAAGTCTTCGCAAACGCCGTTAACTACCTTGCCAGGTGTCAGCCTCTGGTTTTTTAAAAAAAATTAATTTTTTTTTTAATTTTTTTTAATTTTTTTAATTTTTAATTTTTTTTTTAATTTTTTTTTAAAAATGTCACATGTCAAATCCTTGATGTGACACGTGGCATTGTGTCATGTGGCAAGGTATTGCCACGTGGGTATCTCCACGTGGCAAGGTACTGCCAAATGTCATTGTCTTGATTTCAATTTAGTTCCACATGTGTCTATTTGTTTCAATTTAGTACCCATATATGTTTATTTGTTTCAATTTAGTACTTGCTCTATTTGTTTGAATTTTGTTTAAATATATTTTTTTAAATGGAAAAATATTGTATCTCTTTTAAGACAAAATTTATTATTTATATAAATGTTATATTGATATTTGTTACTAAAAATTAGTTATAAAATTAAGTATTGAAATTTATATTAAAGTTAATGGTAAAAGTCATGAATAACATATTTATGTTTTGTTACAATGATATTTTTTATACTCATGAATAACAAAGTTTTGGTAAATTTTTTATTTATGACTTTTAATATTAACTTTAATATAAATTTCAATACTTAATTTTATAAGTCATTTTTAATAACAAATATAAATATAACATTTATATAAATAATAAATTTTGTCTTAAGGGAGACACAATATTTATCTATTTTGTAAAAAAAATTCAGACAAAATTGAAACAAATAGAGTGGGTACTAAATTAAAACAAATAAAGTGGGTACTAAATTGAAACAAATAAACATATATGGGTATTAAATTGAAACAAATAGACATATATGAGGACTAAGTTAAAATGAAGACAATGACACTTGGTAGGTACCTTGCCACGTGGCGATACCTTGCCACGTGTCACTGACAATGCCACGTGTCACATCAAGGATTTAAAAAATTCAAAAAAAAATTTAAAATAAAAAAAAAATAAAAATAAAAAAATAAAAAAAATTTAAAAAAATTTAAAAAAACCAGAGATTGACACGTGGCAAGATAGTTAACGACGTTTGCGAAGACTTAACAGAGGGTACTACATTGATGCACATTATGAATTTGGGTACTAAATTGAGACAAAGTTCAAAGTGGGTACCGTTGTGAAATTTTTGAACAAAAATGGGTATGATCCGAGTAATTAAGCCTATTTATAAACTTAAAATTATTAGTAACTAAAATAGTTTCTAAATTAGTCTCTAAATTGGCTACTATAGTGAATTGACCAATAGTCTCTAAATTGGTCACTCAAGGTTATAACTACCGAAAAAATTGGTCTCTAAATTTGTTCCATTATTGTGACTTGACTTTGAATGTTCTTAACCTAATTTGGAAAGTGGCTACCATAAATGAAACTGAGAGTTTGTTTTACAAAAATACAGAAGTTAGAAAGTCTGGGTACTTGAGAACTCTTTGTGAGTTTAAAAAACCTAGTGTGGGTAGAGCGATAACTTTCACTAAGTGAGTTCTTGTGTAATTGAGTGTTTCTACTATTGCTAGGAGAAGTTATTCATCCTTTGTGGGATTCAAAGAAGGTGTCCATTCCTTGTGGATTCAAGGAAGGTGTTTATTTATATCTTGTGTGATTCAAGAGAGGTGTCTTCATCCTTTTATAGGACTCAAAAGAGGTATTCATCCCTTGTGGATTTCAAGGAGGTGTCTTTCATCTCTTCTAGCTTCAAGAGAAGCGCTTTCTATCCTAAATTATTCTTTCTATGATTATAAATTTTGTTTATTTTTAGTGATTTAGTTAATCCCTCTTTGGATAGATTAACAACTAAACGTATAGTCTTTTTATCTGAACTAGTATAAAGTACCTTATGCAATTTTGTGTTCCTTTCTCTCTTTTGTGATTATTAAAATAAAGAAAATAATTTTAATTAAACTTTGATATTAGAAAGGAAAAATTTTAAAAGAAGCATAAATTTTATTGAGAACCCAATTCACCCCTCCGTCTTGGGTTTTGTCCACATGTGAAGATTCCGCTGTGTGATTCTAACATTTTTCCCCTCTTTCCCTTTCTTTACGTTCATCTCCAATTCATTTATTAAACATATTTTATCAAATTTTGCCAAAAATTTGGAGACCATTTTGTCCCACATGTATTAAAAAAATTCAACTAATAATTATTGCTGAATTGATCAATTATTTAAAAAAATTTCAATTATTGATGAATGTAAAAAGAGCAATTATTGAAGAATTTGAAAAAATTCAATTACCAGCGAAATTTATCGACAAATTTTACCATGAAATGGTTAAAGTTCAAAAACAGAAACTTTGACGTTCATTTTATTGATAGATTACTAAAACATTCAATGAACGACAAATTTGACAGATTAATCTAGTATCGACGAAACAGTTAGTGATGAAAATATCTAAAATGTTTATGATAACACGAAAAGTAGGAAATATGTCGAGTTGGATGTTTGATGAGGTTTGGAACTAACTACTATTGATGTGTAATTCTTCTTCATATCATGTAAAGTGTTCACAAGCCCAACAAAATCGACCATTTGAAATAGGAGGCAGTTTACACATAGGTGGCTCCATTAATACATATGGGCATGCAATTTTCATGGTAAGTATACCAAAGAGAATTTCTTTTTACTTGTGATGGTGTTTGTAGGAAAAGGAGTTGGGTTGTGCACCCAGTGGCGGATCTTCAACCAAAATTTTGGGGGTGCCAAAATTTTGGTTGAATTACTTTTTTGGTGATTTTTTTGTTTAATAATTTTGAGTTGCTCCTCTAATTTTTTAAAATCTCAATTTGATCTCGAAGTTTAAAAAGTTGATGTAGTTGGATATTTTTCATTAAATATTTTGAAGTGGAAGAAAAAATTGTCATCAAAAATTGACACTAGGACTATGTCAATTACACCAACAAATCAAACAATCATTCTTATTCATAATTTCAATTTTGATGAAAAATCTAATTCAAGAAATTTAACAAAAAATGACAAAATTGCATCATTTTTTCAAAAATTGGAACCATAAAAAAAACTGAATGGCCAATTTGATATTTTGGAACGAAAATAGGAACCAAAAGAGTAATATCAAAATTGTTATATAAACTAGCAAAAACATTGTATTTACTTTTTTCATGATAATAAAATATAATAAAATTATAATGATTATTATTATTATAATTATAAAATTAAATATAAATAATTTTTATAATTTTATTGTAATTAATTTTCATTTATCATAATTAAGTTTAAGAAAAATAATGAAATAAAAATATATTTAAATTATACAAATAATTATTTAAAAGATAATATTAATAAAATAATTACTTTTTATTTGAAAAATATTTAAAATATTAAATTAAAAAATAAATATAGACAACTAAAAGAAATTTTTTCTTATATATAAATATAAATTCATACAAATTTACTAAAATATTATATATATATATATATAATATTATAAATATTAATTTTTTGAAAATAAATATTTAAAATTATATATTAAAATATATAAATATAAAAAAAAATTTGGGGACCACGGCCCCTTAGTCCTAACGTAGGTCCGCTATTGTGTGCACCATATTGATAAAGTTTTTAAGTAAACTCATATACTAGTGGTCAATTTATAGGCCCTCCAATTTTTTTTTTATATTTATATATTTTAATATATAATTTTAAATATTTATTTTCAAAAAATTAATATTTATAATATTATATATATATATATATATATATAATATTTTAGTAAATTTGTATGAATTTATATTTATATATAAGAACAAATTTCTTTTAGTTGTCTATATTTATTTTTTAATTTTATATTTTAAATATTTTTCAAATAAAAAGTAATTATTTTATTAATATTATCTTTTAAATAATTATTTGTATAATTTAAATATTTTTTTATTTGATTATTTTTCTTAAACTTAATTATGATAAATGAAAATTAATTACAATAAAATTATAAAAATTATTTATATTTAATTTTATAATTATAATAATAATAATCATTATAATTTTATTATATTTTATTATCATGAAAAAAGTAAATACAATGTTTTTGCTAGTTTATATAACAATTTTGATATTACTCTTTTGGTTCCTATTTTCGTTCCAAAATATCAAATTGGCCATTCAGTTTTTTTTATGGTTCCAATTTTTGAAAAAATGATGCAATTTTGTCATTTTTTGTTAAATTTCTTGAATTAGATTTTTCATCAAAATTGAAATTATGAATAAGAATGATTGTTTGATTTGTTGGTGTAATTGACATAGTCCTAGTGTCAATTTTTGATGACAATTTTTTCTTCCACTTCAAAATATTTAATGAAAAATATCCAACTATATCAACTTTTTAAACTTCGAGATCAAATTGAGATTTTAAAAAATTAGAGGAGCAACTCAAAATTATTAAACAAAAAAATCACCAAAAAAGTAATTCAACCAAAATTTTGGTTGAAGATCTGCCACTCGGTGTATGTGTAAAAACTCTAGAGTTCTAGAAAATATAACCATTATAAATCAACATCCCATGCCATAACTACATGATTTATTATGTGGACATTTTGAATCTAGCGTATTTTTAAAAATAGTCTTAAAATGTGGAAATAACAAAATAAAGGAAAAAAGGATGAGTGGAAAATAACCTTTAAAACTAAACTTGATGGTATGTCTGCTAGTTAAGTTCTTCTGGCTTAACTAATGCGTCTAACACATTTATGTGACTCAAATATCATATACTTAGGTCATTTATGGATAAATGTGCATGCCAATGTGCAACATCATAAACATGTGTTTGAAACTCTCTAGGGATAAACCTTGTATGTTAACAAAGATAAATGCATATTTGCATGAGTAGAGTTAACTTCCTGAGATTTATTATAAGTTAAAGCATTTTAAATATTTAAAGTTTAAATATACGTTTAGTCTTTATTTTTGTTGTTTTTATTAAATTTGGTCCTCTTATCAATACTTTGTTTAGAAGACACATCTTACATACAACTTTGAAAAATAAAATCTTAGGTTTAGATCACATAAATGATTTTTACCCTAATAACAATTTCTCCTTAATTTTTCAAAATTGTAAAGTATCCCATTTAAGACTTTTCCATAAAAGAGATATGTGGGGATGACTATATATTTAATATTGTTTACTTTTACTTAATTAAATCCTTAGTACCTATAACAGACAAATGTTATATTTCTTACTTCTTTTGGCTTAATTGTAATTCATCCAATACAATAGACATTCATTTAAATTCGTACTCGCTTAAGTTTGTATCTTATCTAAATTTGCATTTGAAAAGGAAAAATTCTCGAATCAATAATTTTGTAACTTTATTTTTAGAAAAAAAAAAAGCATAAAGACATTTGATGACTATTTTTGTTTTCATTCATGTGTGATTTTTAATTGATCATTTTGTAAAATCAGACGAAAGATGAATAATACATCTTGAGCTTGCTCAATCTCTTCTAATGTTTATTATATAACTTATTGTTGAAAATATTTATTTAAATTATTTTTTAGGAAATATTTATGTTTTCAAAAATATTTTTCAATTTTAGAAAATAATTATTATTATTTAAGAATTAGGAAATCAAAATTAAGATATATAAATATTTTATATTTTATATTATGTTATATTTTGTTATATATATATATATATATATATATATTAAATTTTAATGAACTTAATAACCTCAACTTGTTGTAGGTACCATCCAAAAATAATCAACTTCGCAAGTCATATATTATCAAATAATATCAAATAAAACTAAGTATAAAATATCATATCTAAAATCTTTAAACCTTTATATATGTATAGTATAATAAAATTAGAACCACAAATCCATATCAAAACTCTTCACATTCTTACAAAAAAATATGTATTTTTTTAAAGTATCATTTAATGCAATCTTAATTTACCTATTATATTTTAATATTAATCAAGTTCAAATTTATTACCTTCCAAAACCTAAATTTCCTGCACCTAATATTGCATGGTCCTTTTATTTACTTTTATTTAAAAGTTACTTCATTGCCCCTTGTTACGTTAATTGGCTACACAAATTCAGTTGCATCCACCAATACAATTTCAATCAAGTAATGCACCATAAATCCAATTTTTCTCCATTTAATTAGAAAAATATCAATATTATACATTGACACTTTTATAACAATTATATATAATAATAATAATAATAATAATAACAATAATAGTAATAATAAATGTTCATCGTACACTCATTTCACATATACATTTCATAATATAGAAGAAAATTTGATTCTTCTTACTTATACATAACTAACATCAAACATGCATATTTTATATAATAATAATACCATAGAGAATTCACCTTAAATTAATTAAATTATTATAAAAATAATTTAATATATAAAAATATATTTTATACTGTCACATAGAAACTTCTTCTTCCATTTAAAAAAAAAAATTCTTAATACTTCCATCACCAATGAGGTGATCAATGTTTCCATCTTCCATTCCATTTAGTTTAGCAAAGAAAAATAATAATATCAAGATGAATGACATCTGAATGGCCAAAATCAAAATCATCATTTTTATAAACACAAAGTGTGTTTTTATGTTCTTCTCCTGTTTTTAGGATGCTTTGATGTAAGACAAGTACGACCCAAATGACTTTACCACCGTAGTGATAAATTATATTGTCATATTATTTGTCACTGTTTTCATCCTTTTTTTCCCTTTTCACACTATTGTTCCACTTCTAATGACAAAATGTCTCTTTGAAATTTCCTTTATGACCATGAAAATATGAATTAGATGTTGCTATATTCACTTCTGGAACAAAGCATAACCAATTTAGTTTGATGGATGTTGCTCCATTCACTTCTAGAAATGAGGCATAATCAATTTGGTTTCATAATTTTTCATTAAAAATTCATTGTTTTGTTTGGCGATAAGAAGGCATTCAGATGCTTTATTTCCACATTCTTTCTTTTTTCCTTTTTTTAGAGTATCATCAAGACTCATTGCATCTAGATGTATTTCACCTCTAATACTCAAGAAGATGAGTAATTTTTCCTTGTAATATCAAAAGTCACAAATTCAAATTTTGTAAGGTTTGACTTGTTTAAAATTGACTCATAAAATATTGATAATAATCAAATTTTATTTATGAAACTATAAAATTAATATAGACAACAATTATAATAATAATAATTAGACAAATATGAAAATTGATAAAGTCAAACACTTTTTTATCACAAAAAAGAAGAATATAAGAAAAATTGTCAATAAGAAAAAGATCATAAAGAGCTTGAATTGAGGTATGCAAAACATTGTCCTTAAAGAGAAAACATCTCCATTAACTCAGTTGGATAGTCTTCGTGCTGATAACGTGTTATAAAATAAAGTTAATAATAGAGAGAAGAATAAAGAGAAAGAGTAGAGCATCAAATACTAGTTTTTTGTATCTCATTATCAAGGGAGAAAAGTCCCTATTTATAGGTACAAAAGACAACCCAAAGGGTACAACTCAAGGGTTACATACTTAATGTAAATAATGTAAATATTATTAATAATAATCAAGCTGAGTAACTTTCAGCAACTCAATGGACAATCAATCAATTTCATAACAAGATTTGAATAATTTGTTAGGTAGTTCTAACTTGATCAAATATCGTGTCTTCTAAATTATTAATAATATAGTTAGTGTTGTTATGTGTAACATAATATTATGAGTTTAATGATCGATTATGTACTAAAATGTAACATCCAAAATAATAGATTTATATTAAGCAATAAACGAAACATACAAACATACAATATGTATTTTGTAGTTCTTTTTGAATTTTAATAAAATTCTTAAAATATATAAAGATTTTCAACCGATGGAAGAGCTATACAATATAAAACCAAAGAAAAAATTGTATTCTAATTGTCCATCAACAATCTTACTATTTCTCAACCCTGCACCATTATCTGTTTTTATATAATGTACGATCATTACAAACGAAAGATCACAAACAAACACAAAAAATAGGGTAAACTGATGTAATTATAACAATTCTTATTACTCAAATTAAAACATGGTATAGTCAAATTATTTTCCTTCAAATTGATCATTAATGAGATGTCCACAAAGCATGCTCAAAATGAGTCATACAAAACTAACATTTTACTCTACTCCTAGAAGACACTTGTATTGACTAGACTTAGAGATCATGCACTTGTCACCTCTCACTCATACCAAACACGAGCCATATCTATATAATTATCAAGGCAGGGCAACTTCGTCCTTCCATAAAGCATGATAGGGGAAATTCAATATTTGAAAGTTTAGTCAACAACCATATTTTCAAATATAGAACTTTCTTCAATTCTCACAACTAGACACCTTCCTCTATGTGAGTGGGAGTCTAATAGAATCATGATAACCCCTTTCTAGAATCAACACTCAATACACCCTAATCATAAAATCAATGTAGTATTCTCACATTGGGAATCTCTACATTATCCTTAATGCATACAATACAAAACAACAAAAGTTCTCACATATTTCCATAACATACAATTCGTACAATACATCTAGATTTTCAATCACATATCATTCATATGTAAGTCACCTCAATGTAAACTCACCTCATAGCATTAATCACGTAATATTTATTTTAATTTAAATATATAATAATTCATCATTTATTTTCTATTGCATTAGTATAATTTGCAAATAAAATATTACAAATAATAATATAGAAAATTTGAAGTGAACGCCCAATAACCCTGGAGTGGCGCCCAGACCATTGGAACCACTGACTTAAGAGTGCCTAGAAGTCCCAAGGTAGTGTTAGATACTTTGGACCTTTGATACTCATTAACTTGTGTTTTTCAGATGGTGCCTCATGGTCCTACGGTACTTCCCAATGTTGTACCGAAGTTTTAACTATCAAATTGACTTGAATAAACTGTCAAACATGACTATCTATGCAACTTTAGCTCTTTCTTAGTTTAAACAGCCTTATTTTAGTTAAAAACTAGTCTTCTCAAAGATCAAATTAGACAATCCTAGTCAAATCAATTCAGCCCCACAAACAATGATACTAAAATAACTAAAAAACCATGCTCCAAGCAATAAAAACACAAATCAATCTCATCATTATACTCAAACAATTTGCCAAAATAGTTGAATATTTGAGAGATCAACTCATAACATGAATTTACAACCAGTCCACATTTCTCATCACATATTAGTTTCAAATCAAACAAAATCAAAATCAAACAATTACATCATCTCAATTGAAAGCAATACACAAGTTAAAATAAATATAAGTAAGTGTACAATTATTGTTAGCTTCCCTTAGCTAGATAAACACTCATAAACTCCAAAAGGTGCTCTCTACAAAATCAACTCTCACATACTCCATAGAATCTATCTCACACAGGTTGCTCTACCTGAATGTAGAAAAGTCTGATCAACAATCATGACACACCCTAACAATCCTAACCGAACAAAGATTCATCTTGAGTCCTAAAATGAAACATGCAAGCCCAAAATACCCCACATGTAATAGATTTCTTAAAATACCAAAAAGAAGGAAAAACATTGAACTTACTCTGTTCAAGATTGTGATCGAGTAGAATTGTATACCTCAATGCCAAGAGTCCTATGGCGTACTCTGATATTCAAATAGATGAAATATGGAGCCAAAGATCTAGAGAGAAGGTGGAAGAAAGGCCAAAAAGAAGTTTAGAGAGAATGTGGTTTTATAAAATGAACTTCTATTAATAGAAAATTCATTTATAGTTTCAACCTTTTATTATTAAAATATTCTAGTATCATCTCTTAAAACCACCACTCTTAAACCATTTTCTAGATTCTTAAATAAAATGACTTTACGCTATCATTTAACTATAAATCCTTGTTAGTATGAGGTTTAAGATAATTGTATAGCAAAAGTTGTATAGTACGTTATAATTCAATGGCAATAAAAATTGTTTTATATTATTAATGTGTAAATTTTTATCATACTATATTGGGTTAAATATGTTTTTGATCCCTTAACTTTCAGTGAAAATTAGAATTAGTCTGTCTTTGAAACTTTGGACCAATTTAGTCTCTCATATTTTGAAATGCATGAATTTAGTTTTTTTAACCAAATTTTGTTAAGTTTATTTGGTGTTTCAAACGCATTTCTCTACTAACATTGTAGTGGAAATGTGTCAAATGGTGTAAACATTTAAAATGCTATCATGAAACATGTTTGAAACGTCAAATAAAGTTAAGAAAATTTGGTTAAAATGACTAAATTCCTGCATTTCTAAAATTGGGGGACAAAGTTGGTCAAAGTTTCAAAGATGAACTAATTTCAATTTTCACTGGAAGTTAAGGGACAAAAACATATTTAACCCTACTATATTTAAGTTGATATTGTTTATATTACTATAAACAAAATATACCTTAATTTGCAGTTGAAAACTTCATTTCTCTGACCATTTATTTATACATAATAATAATAATAATATATTGTGTTAATAAATATATAAGTTTATTTTATTTAACATGTATAGTTAAGTCTTTTTCCATCTTATTAAAATATCTAATAGTATCAAAATTATTAGTGAAGTAAAATAAATTTGTCTAAACTCATGAACACCTATAATCGAAATAATTATTATTTTGTTGAATTTTACACTTATATTTTTTAAAAGGAAAAGAATTACACTAAATATTTCTTTGTATTATAAATAACTATACGGGGCAAATGTGACCATTAAGATTGATATCAAGAAAGCTTTTAGCTAGAAATTTTTGTTAAAAAATACCGAATATTTTTTGGGTTTCATAATACCACTTTATGCTCTTATATTAGTTCTATTATGTATTTTGCCTTGTAATTTTTATATATTAATGGGAAGCTTGTTGGTTTTTTTAAGTGTTGATGAACATATAATATATATGTGTATTCATACATTAGTTTAGGCCATTTTTATTTATTTGTACATTATCGGACTAATTTCATCATGCATTATCTTGTTTCGGATCATACATTTGGATTTGTGCATTGTTCATGTAAACAAGTGTGGAGGGAGTTAGTTAGACACAAAATAACATGTTCCACAAGTGTTTAGAGAATTTTTCCACGACTTGTGGATTTGTCTAAAAAATGTAGGATTCAAAACAACGTGTTCCACAGGTTCCTGGTGGTTTTTCCACAATCTGTGGATTTTGTTTCAAATTGTAGGATACAAAACAACGTGTTCCATAGGTGCCTGGTGGGTCTTTCCACGACCTATGAGTTTTTTCAGTGAGAAATCTAAGTATGTTGTGGAATGACAATGATTTAAAGGATAAAGAAAATAAAAGCAAAAGAACGAGGGGGAAATGGCTAGAGGAGAGAGAAAATCACCCCAACAAAGGGAAAGAACGTGGAAAAGATAAAAGGGGAGGATCGTTCACGAAAAAGGGCTCTTCCTCAATTTCGTCATTCTCTTTTTCCAACATTTTTAGTTTTCTTTTTCATTATGCAGAACTAATTTCCCTTTTTGTTGGAGGATTGATGTAAAACTCTAGATTATAGGTTCTACTCTTTACATTTGATGTTTTGTTGATGTTATTCATCCTAGTGTTTTGTTTATGGTTTTAATGTTTATTCTATGAGCAATTTCACAATTGGGAAATTGAGGATTGTTTGCGATTATAAATAAGAGAGGTTAAGTTATGTTACAATTGGGAAATTGGGCATGTCTAATTAGTTTTCAATAGAGATGAGTATTGATTTTCATTATTCTATTGAACTTTTGTAAACTGACTAAAGGAATTTGGGGTTTGAATTCAATTAATAAATTTTACCTATTAAGGGATTTGGGGTAAAACAACTCTTTGAGTAAACTCGAGTGGATGATTACATTGCTGAAATCAATTGGAAAGGAGTAGAATTCTAGAGGAAATTGTACAAAATCAATCCTCTAACAGTTCTTATATGGATTGAAGCTTTTGTTATAATTTTATGCTTGCAATTTTATTGAATCTCATTTGCACAAAATTACGTAAATTAGGAATCTAGTATTCAACGAGTCAATCCCAGAGGATGATATTCTATTACTACATTAACGATTAGTTCACTTGCCAAACGTTCATCAAGTTTTTGGTATCGTTGTCGGGGATTGATTTTTTTGTTGATAAGCTATCTAATTCGCTTAAGATTTCAGTTTTAATTTTTAGGCAGTCAAAATTGTTTGTTTTCAATTTATTATTTTTTCTGTTTTAATTATTTTGTTTAATTTTTATTTCTGTTTTCACGTGATTTTTGTTGTTAGAATCTTGTGTTTCTAAGTTGTTTATGCAAGGTACAATTGCAGAAAAAATTTTAATTTTTGACCCAGAAATTGAACATACTGCTAGACTTAATAGAAGTATCGTAAGAAAGAAGAAGTAGAAAGAAAATCAGGATCATCAATTGATAAGAAAGATCTCATATCAACAATGGTTGAAGAACAACCTCTGAGGAGGACTCTACTTGATTATCGATGCCAAATACAAATAATTATCAAGGGAGCATCGTGAGACCTCCTGTTCAAGCCAACAATTTTGAAATCAGGCTTGCACTATTATAAGTAAGCAAAATCAATTTAGAGGTGCTGTTTTAGAGGATCCTCATTCTCATCTAAATTTTTTTTTGGCCATTTGTGACACTTTGAAGATTAATGGAGTTTCAAATGATGCAATTTGATTTAAGCTTTTTCCTTTCTCATTACGGGATAAAGCTAGAAGTTGGCTTCAAACACAACCTCAAGGTAGTATTTCTACATGGGAAGATATGGCTACAAAATTTGTAACCAAATACTTTCCTCCATCCAAGTCAGCGAGAATGAGAAATGAAATCACGACTTTTGTGCAACAAGAAACTGAATCTCTATACGAGGCTTGGGAAAGGTGCATGGAGCTATTGAGGAAATGCCCACATCATGTTTTACGAGATTGGTTGCAAGTCCAAATATTTTATAATGGTCTTGCACAATCTTTTAAAGCAATTTTGGATGCAACAATTGGAGGATCGTTTAATTTGAAAACACCCGAGGAGGCTTTGGAGACTCTTGAGTTAATAGCAAGTAATATAGTGAATATGCAGTTTAACTGGCAAAATAGAAAAGCTGGAGTGTTAGAGGTCAATAATTTGGATGTTATCCTAGCCCAAAATAAGTTGATAACACAACAAATGACCGAGTTGACTCAGAAGTTGGGGAATATGCAAGCAAAAGCAGTTAATACAACATCTTTAATGTGTGATTTTTGTGAAGGAATACATCAAAATGGTGAATGTCAAGTAACTCAAAAAGAGGCACAGGTGAATGCAGTGGGCCAACAATAAAGTCAATTTGCTAATAATTTTTCAAATTGGAGGAGCCTAACAAACAAACCTTGGAGTGGTTCGAATCAATATAATCAACCAAAGCCTCCTTATCAATATGAAGCACAAAGTAGCAACCAAGGAAGCAAGATGTCTACTTGGGAGAGTGCTTTGGCGAAGCTAATAGTGCAAACCTCAAGATTTGTGGAACAAACTTCTAATTTCATGAATGAGACAAGGACTAATTTCAAGAACCAGGAAGCTTTAATTTGAAAGTTGGAGAATCAAATTGGTCAACTTTCACGAAAAATCTCAAGCAGGTCTCCTGGAACATTCCCCAGTGACACCATTCCAAACCCAAAGGAACAATGTAAGACAACTCAATTGAGGAGTGGGAGTTTAGTAGAAAATGAGAAAAAGAGTGATGTGGGTAGTGTGAAAAATGAACGAGGAGATGATATTCTAAAAGATAGCAAAAAAAATGAGCAGAAAAATTGTAAGGAGAAGAGTGAGGGAGATAAAAGTGAAGAGAGTGAAAATGGTAAAATGAGAGAATATGTTCCTACTATTCCATTCAAGAAGAAAGATCAGGAGAAACAATTTGTAAGATTTCTTGATGACTTTAAGAATCTCCATATTAATATTTAATTTGCTAAAGCATTGGAGAAAATGCCAAGCTATGCAAAATTTATGAAGGACTTGTTGTCTAGAAAAAGGAAGTTGCAAGAAGATGAAACCATAATGCTCACATAGGAGTGTAGTGCAATAATTCAACAAAAATTACCTCCCAAGTTGAAGGATCCAATAAGCTTTGTGATTTCGTATGAGATTGGAAGTATAATGGTGAGTAAGGCATTGTGTGATCTTGGAGCAAGCATCAATTTGATGCCTTTATCAATTTTTAAAAGGTTGGGTATTGGAGAAGTGAAGCCTACTATGATAACTCTCTAATTAGCGGACCGTTCAATGACTTATCCATATGGAGTAGTGGATGACGTCTTTGTAAAGGTTGATAAATTTATCTTTCTAGCTGATTTTTTGGCCTTGTCATGGAAGAGGATACTAAGATTCCAATTATATTGGGAAGACCATTCTTAGCCACTGGAAGAGCATTAATAGATGTACAACAAGGTAAGTTGATATTAAGGGTGGCTGATGATAAAGTCACCTTCTCCATAAATGAAGCAATGAAGCACAAGGTGGAAAAGGGGGATTATTTTCGAGCTAAAACCATTGAGTCTCTGGTGTTAAAGGAAATGGATAATCATAGGATGAAGAAGTGGTGTAGTGTGCCTATCAATTAGAAGTTCTCAAGCCTTTATCTAAATCTACAAGAAGAGTAGAAGACCTTAACAGGAGTGAAGGTGGAGGAGACGAGACATCCAAGGTAGAATTGAAACCACTTCCTTCTCACCTTAAATATAGTTTCTTAGATGAGACAATGCTTAATCTTGTTATTATAAGTAATGAACTTACTGTTGTTGAGGAAGAGGAGCTTGTAAAGGTGTTGAGAGAGCACAAATCTGGTATAGGTTGGCAAATTGATGATTTGCAAGGTATTAGTCCTACAATGTGCATGCATAAAATTGATTTGGAAAAGGACTTCAAACATATTTGTCAACTACAAAGAAGGCTCAACCCCACAATGAAAGATATGGTGAGGAAAGAAGTAATCAAGCTATTAGATGCATGCGTTATTATCCAATTTCTGATAATGAGTGGGCGAGTCTGGTTCATGTGGTGCCCAAGAAAGGTGGGATGACAATAATGACAAATGAAAAGAATGAACTTATTCCCACAAGAAAAGTTACTGGGTGTCGCATGTATTGACAATAGAAGACTGAATCAAGCCACGAGGAAGGACCATTTCCCACTTTCGTTTATAAATTAAATGCTTGAGAAATAGGCTAGACATGAGTACTACTGTTTTCTAGATGGCTATTATGGTTACAACCAAATAGCCATGGCTTTTGAAGATCATGAAAATACAACATTTGCATGCCCCTATGAAGTCTTTGCTTACAAGAGGATGCACTTCAGTCTCTACAATGCACCCGCAACATTTCAAAGGTGTATGTATTCCATTTCTTCTTGTTTGATTGAAAATTGTATTGAAATTTTCATGGACGATTTTTCTGTATTTTTCTCTTCATTTGATTCTTGCCTATCTAATTTGACCTTAGTGTTGAAAAAATATCAAGAAACTAATTTATTGTTAATTGGGAAAAATGTCAATTTATGGTAAAAGAGGGTATTGTTCTTGGTCATGAAATTTTAGCTAAAGGTATTGAGGTGAATAAAGCAAAGGTGGAAATAATTGAACAATTACCTCATTCATGAATGTAAAAGTGGTAAGAAGTTTTTTTAGACATACAAGTTTTTATAGACGATTTATTAAAGATTTTTCTAAAATAGCAAAGTCTATGATGAACCTTCTTGAAAAAGAAGCTCCTTTTGTGTTTGATGATGCATGTTTGCAAGCATTCATAACCTTAAACAAACAACCTGCCTATGCACCTATAATTATAACACCTATTTGGTCTTTACCATTTGAACTGATGTGTGATGCTAGTGATTATGTTGTGGGTGCTATATTAGGATAGAAAAAAGACAAAGTGTTTCATGTTACTTATTATGCCAGTCGTGTGTTGAATGAAGCTCAAAAGAATTATGCCACAACTGAGAAATAATTGCTTGTTATAATGTTTGCTTTTGATAAATTTAGATCCTATCTTGTGGGGTCTAAAGTTATTGTTTACACTTATCATGCTGCTTTGAGGTATTTGTTTGCTAAGCAAGAAGCCAAGCCACGATTAGTCCGTTGGATTCTCTTGAAAATTCGAGATAAGCAAGGGAAGCAAAATCTAATAGCTGACCACCTTTCAAGATTGAAGGTTGGTGGGGATTCTCGAGAAGTACAACCTATTTCAGATGAGTTTCTAGATGAACAGTTACTAGCCATTACTTCTTTGCCATGGTTTGCAAACTTCGCCAATTTTCAAGTAGTTGGTATAATTCCTTATGACTTGACTTTTCAGTAGAGAAAGAAATTCTTGCATGATGATAAAGGTTATTTCTAGGATGATCCTCTACTGTTTAGAAAATGTGGTGATGGTATCATTAGCCGATGTGTTGTTGAGAATGAGTTTGAGAGTATCCTTTGACATTGTCATGGATCAGATTATGAAGGGGCATTTTGGTGTTGAGAGAACAACTTCTAAAGTGCTATAAAGTGGCTTCTATTGGCCTACTCTCACTACTGAAAATTAATGTTTTAGTGACCGAAATTAGCGACAAAAAAATATAGGTTGCTATTTGTGACTGAATTAGCCACTGAATGATTTTTGTTGCAATCTGCAACCAATATAGCGACAAAATATTATTGTACTTACATAAATTTAATCAACGACTGAAATAGCGACCTTAACATATAGTTGCTACAATTTAGTCGCTAAATCGGTGGCTATATTTCTACAAATGAACGTAAACTTTTTAGTAACAACATTAGCGATCGAATAAATTTTCCATTGGCGACCAATATCATGGTGGTCATTAAATATGTTTTTTATGATGAGTAGCGACTGAAAAGTATTTGGTCGTTAACTAAAATGTTTTTAATGCATGAATCAGTGACCAAAAGTATGGTGGTCGCTAAATTTGTATAATTTTGTAATTAGTGATCGAAAACTTAGTGGTCGCTAAATATTTATTACATGGTAATTAACGACTTAAAATTATTTGGTCGCTGAATATAGTGCTTTTAACGTATCAATTTGTGACCAATATGCAGTGGTCGCTAAATGTTGAACACATCATTTAACGACCGAATTGTTTTGGTCGCTAAATTCAATATGGTTAAATTCAATATGGTTTTAAAACTTAGGGTTAGGGTTCATGGTTAAATGTTATATTAAGATCCAAAACTTTAATGGTTGCTAAATGTTTATTGGTTTTAGTTGAAAAATAAAATTTAATATTTAATTGTGTCACTAAACATTGACATGTAAAATAATATTAGTTACGAGCTAGTTCGTCATTGATTTTTTTTTCATACAATAGGTATTGACAATTTTGAATTTAATACACTACAAGAATGTATTAAATTAGCTGCCATGTTAAAGCGTCAGTTAGTTTTTGGACACTTTGAAGAGTAGGTCTCACGACTCTAATTCTATTTCAAAATTTTTACATGCTTTAGATTGGGTTAAGCGCACTCTAAACCCATTCTAATTTATTTCAACAATTAAAAAAATATAAAATTTTAGGTGAAGATTATACAATATTAAAACAAGTTGATTTTAGAGTGAGTCAAACTCACTCTAAGCCCACTCTACTGTATATGAACGATTAAAAAAATATAAATATTAAAATCGGCTTAACTCAAATAGATGAAAAAATTATGAAAATATAGAATGAACTAAACCACGCTACAACCAACACAAATATATATTAAATTTAAATATTAAATAATTAAGTGAAATGTCATGTTTGGAGTTCAAAATAATTTTTTATTAAATAATTATAGTGTAGTATCAGACGAGCCCACACTTATGTTATATAATAGATTTTTTAATTAAAGAGATTATAAGTTTGATCGAGACAAAATAAATAATTTTAATAGAAAAATTTTCATGTTCCCCGTAACTCTGACGAATTTAAAAAAAAAAGGTGAGAGGAATGTAAAGTTAAATTCCCCCTAAACACTTTGAGATTTTTGTTTTCCCTCTCTACTTCGCCATTTCCCGCTGCTTTTCCTAGAGTGCAAAATTGTTTTCTAATCAAAACGAATAAGATTAGTCTAAACCTTACGTACTAAAAGAGACAATATCCTAATCTATAATGATTTATCTTCCACTCAACCATAGATATAAAATTATAGTTATTGGTTACACCGTAGTTGATCTTTGTATTTCTTTTTCTTGGACATCTTATTCATTATTCATGAGAAATCCTTTGTGAATAATATGTATATGGCTAATGATAGGCTTTACTTTCATCTCTCTCTCTATATATATATACACACACACACACACACACACACACACACACACACACATATATATATATATATATATATATATATAGATATAGATACTATAATTTGAGTTAGACCATTCCAAATCCATTTAATTTCAAAGAAAAACACTAGATTTAAAATAATTTAATTCTATCGAGCTCATATTTTTAACTTGTTTTTACAAACTATGCAAAGAGACTCAATCTAGATATCTAATAGTTTAATAGATGTATGATGTGTTTGGATGAGACAATTTAAGAGAATAGTTTATTTATTTGAAAGAATATGAAATTCCCTCAAAAATTAAGGAATTCCCTCAATTTGAAGGTTGAGTCGAGTCGGAATAGGTCGAAGGTCAAGCCGAGTCAATTCAGAATAGAGGTCGACACGAGTCGGTCCGGGCCCTAAGTCGAGTCAAGTCAGTTTAGGCCCTAGGTCGAGCCGAGTTGATCTAGACTGAAGGTTTAAACCAATTTACCCTAGTTGAAAGTTTTGTCGAGTCAAATTAGGCTAAATCGATTTGAATCGACTGAGGTCAAATTAATTCAAATCGATTAAGGTCAAATCAGTTCAAATTGGACTAGGTTGAACCAGCTGAGGTTGAATAAGCTCGAGTCGACTTAAACCAAAAGTCGAGACAAGTAGTCTCAAATTGAAGTTCGGGCTAAGTTAAGTTAGACTCAATGGTGTAGTTGGGTTCACCATAAAGTGGAAATTAAATTGCTTTATCCAAACAAGAAAATTGAAATTCAAGATATTTAGCCATAAATATTTTTTTCATCTTATTTAAATTGCTTTATCATAAATATTTTACTACATGTGTATTTTTTGATTAATTTTCAAATTGTATTTTTGTACAAATACTTATTATTAATTTATTCCAATAATTAAATTTTGGTCGAATAGAATTGAAAACTATTTTTTTGTTACTGTATTATTGAATACTTAAATTTGTAGTCATTATTATTTAGAGATAAAAATGACTAATTTTAAAAAGAAAGTACCTTCTCTCTGAAATATTAGTTTCCCTCTCGCATGCCACGCGAGCTTTCACTTTTATTTCCCCAAATTTTCTTTCCTCCAAGTACATTCTGCTTCGCCAAACCTTTCTCCTCCAAACCCTTCTCCTTTAACTTTTGTTCTTCGTTGTCAATCATCTTTGACCAAGCATTCATCTTTGCTATTGCCATATCTCCTTTTTGCCACCTGCTAGTACTCGACGTAGCCATATGAAGGATCCAAGTGTTATGGTTTGCCAAAGAAAAAGTGCATTTTGCAAGATTGTTATTAACAAGTGTCTCATTTTTGCAATCTGAGAGGAGCTATAAAAAGTTTCAAGAGCTGAAAGCCTGAAGATTCAACTATAGAAAAGGAGCTCTTTCAACTATTGCAGGCTCAAAGTGCCCTAGAAACAACTTATTCCTTCAATAATTTGGGTAACTTTTCAAAATCCTTGGAATTTATTGATAAAGTTGTTCTTGTTTTCTCTCTAGATTGCACTAAGTTAACTTTTTCCTTCTCTTTTAGTTTTCTAAATATACTTTTTGTTTTTGTGTCTGAATAGTTACAGTATAGTCTTAAAGTGAATGAATAAATAGGCATTAGGTTTGTTCTTGCATTGGGTTTGTTGAACCAACATTTCATTAGAATAATCTAACTTTATTTGTTGAAACAATAAGCTTTATTTATTGTAGCAGGCAACAAACTTTTTTAGTGTTATTAAAAGACAGAGTGAACTTCTTTAGATTTTGATACCTTCAACTCAAATAACAAAGAAAGTTATGATCATGATCTATATATTGTGCCTTACTTAGCAAAATATAAGTCTCATCTCATGAAAGTTGTTGCTTTATTGCATAAAGCTTGGAGATATCGAGGGGATACCACTCTACATGTTGCTACTTCTAGGGGTTTCTCAAAGCTATGTGAGTTGATCATAAGAATGAAGAAGGAGAGCATTTACTTGGTGAGACTGAAGAACAAAGAAGGAGAGACACCTCTCTTTCAAGCTGCTCTCAACTGGAAAAAAAAGGTCTTTGCTTATATTTCTAACCTTTCTGGCCACACCGCTCCATTGCAAGATCTTATGCAACACAATGGTGACACTATTCTTCACTGTGCTATAAGCAAAGAGTATTTTGGTATCTTTCTCATACCTATCTTCTGTTCTTGCTATATGAAAAAGATGCATGTTATTCATTCCTCTTCTAAACCCATTATTGGCAAACTCAATGCTAAACATGGCTTACTTAAAAATATTTGTTAACTTCTTTTTCTTTTGCAGTTTGAAGAGGTTGCTACATAGCAAGGCTGATGCTTTCCTTTCAAATCATTATTATGAGTCAGATTTGGCTTGGATGGATTTTGTTAGTCACATTCATTACTTTTATGTCACAATCATATTATCTACTTAGGTTGATTAACCATATATTTGATTAAGTAATAATTGGTGTTGTAACCACTTGTAAATCATTACTAATGTGATCAATATTACTAATTAATTTAATATGGTAAAAAGAACATTACATACTAATGTTTTAATTCTGACTTTCCAGTTCTAATGCCATGCATAGTGAATATATGTGTTTCAACTTCAAGTAAATAACAATGAAGTATTCTTTGATATGTTACGTGTCTTACCATTGTTCCTTTGGCTTAAAAGTTACTTTGAAGTTAAACCTTAAACTCTAAAATTTTTAAAGCCCTATTTTTAGAAATTTTCTTCATTTAAAATGCTTATATTTACTGTCTCTCCTTTATTATGTATTCATTGTCTCTTTATTTCCCCCTTTACTTATTATGTTTGTTTAGATCACTAAAATTAGTATTGAATGATGTGTGATACGTTTCACACTATGGCAATGGAATTTGATAAATAAATCACTTTGGTTCTTGACTCGGACCATGAAACACCTCAATTTATGAAACATCCAAATTGCATTGTGTGTGCTTTTATATGTATTATTTAGTTTTATATATTAGATTTTATTTTTAATCGTGAATTTCGTAATTCTTGGTTTTGCATTCACAATTTGGATTCACATGAGTGAATTTTTTTTTTACTTATCTAACATACTAGTCTTGTCATCAATTGGTTCTTGTTAACTTTCTTTATTGTATTATGTTCAAATTTTTATAATTTCTTTTTTATATCATTAATTGTACCAAAATAAAATAACGCCTAAATTGTTTTCTGTTTTTATTAAAATTTATACAATTAGGTTGATATAGAAAAATGTATTCATGAAATAAATGTATTCATAGAAAAATCTATTCATGAAATTTAACCACTCCTCTATTTGGATGGTAGAAATTGATTTTTTTTTTTTTTATCTTTGTTGTAGGTACATATTTTTTATCTTTCAACATTGAACATCAAATAGAATAAATGTGTGAGACTATTCAAAAGTTGAATGCTAAACTTATGGCAAAGAATGCCAAGGAGAAGACACTTGAAGAAAAGGTTGAACACTTACTGAAAAATCATGCCGAACAGAGTGAACGTATGCATGAAAAAAATGAATGTATGCACCAACAAGATGAATAAATGAAACTTATTTTGCAACATATTCATTTGAAGAATGTTGTGCCAGGTCCTAGTGATCCTCCTACTATTGGAGAGGATAGAGTAGACCATATTAGTGATAGTAAACCAGGCGATCATTAGTTACATGTTTAGTTATTTGGTGTGTTTCAATGTTGCACACTTTCAAACTATTTTTGTTTTGTTCTTTTGGATCATGTTATATATTTACCACTTGTAATGTATGTACTACACTTTACTATATTATGTAATGTAGTTTGTTATTACTTAGCTAGATTAAATTTTATCACTCATAAACAAGTAAAAATATTGTGTTTAACCAAGTAAAATTCGTAAATAATACAAAACAAAATTTTCATTTTTTTGCTAATCAGCGACCAATTTTATGGGTCGCTGTTAGTCTCCGAACTTTGCCACCAATTTAGCTACCAACCAATATTAGTCTCTGTTCACAAAAAAATTTGCCACTATTTCAGCGACCCAAAAAAAGTTGTGTATCAATACAACAATCATACTTTGGCGACCGATTTAATTGGTCGTTGTTTGTCTCATAACTTTGCCACCTATTTAGCAACCAAAATAAATTGTACATAAATATAATAATCATACTTTAGTGACCAAAATAGTTGGTCGCTAACCACCTACCTTATGCGACCAAACTAGCAACCGAATTTACTATCACTTCCGGTTGCTAAATTGGTCTCTTATGCTTAGGAAATGACCAAACTTTTAGGGACCAAATAGCGACCGATATTTTGGTAGCTATTTAGCAACTAAATAAAATAGGTCACTATTGTTTTTGCCACCAAGGTTTTTGTTACCCCGTAAATTTGGTTGCTAATTGAGTCGCTAATGGTATTAGCGACTGATTTATGTTATTTTTGGTAGTGTCTTTTTAAAGATGCCCGTGGTTTTATCAAGAAGTGTGATAGATGTCAAAGGGTAGGAAATATTTCAAAGAAAAATGAGATGGCTTTAAACAACATATTGGAAGTGGAAATTTTTTATGTGTGGGGTATTGATTTTATGGGACCATTTCCTTCCTCTTTTTCAAACCAATGCATTTTGGTTGTAGTGGATTATGGGTCAAAGTGGGTGGAGGCTAGGGCATTACCATCTAATGATGCTAAACTGGTAATTTCTTTCATCAAGAAATACATATTTTCAAGATTTTGGGTTCCAAGAGCAATCATTAGTGGAGGTTCACATTACCATAACAAGAAATTTGCAGCACTCTTGGAAAAATATGGTGTGAAACACAAGATAGCTACTCCTTACCATCGACGAACTAGTGGGCAAGTGGAAATTTCCAATATGGAGTTAAAGAGAATTTTAGAGAAAGTCATGAGCTCATCTAGGAAAGATTGGTCTAGGAAACTAGATAATGTACTTTAGGCTTACCGTACAACTTTTAAAACTCCTACTGGAATATCTCCATATCAACTGGTGTATGGGAAATCAAGTCATTTACTAGTGGAATTAGAACATAAAGCATTTTAGGCTATTAAATTCTTGAATTTCGATTTAAAGAATGCAAGTGAAAAGAGATTACTGTAATTGGATGAGTTGGATGAATTTAGACTACAGGCTTATGAGAATGCTAGCATTTATAAGGAAAGAACAAAAAACTGGCATGATAAAAAAATTGTGCATAAAGAGCTTACACTAGGGCAACATGTGTTGTTATAAAATACTAGGGTCAAATTGTTTCTAGTAAGTGAAAGTCCAGGTGGTATGCTCCGTTTTTTGTGACGTAAATGTTTCCATTTGGTACAATTGAAATTTCAGACCTCAATTTAAAAAGAAGTTTTATAGTGAATGGTCAAAGATTTAAGGTGTATTTATGTGGTGTTTTTGAAAAAAAATGTGGCCAATGTTGCATTAACATCACCACATACAAGGTATTTTGAATGAGTATTGTTTATCAGAAAAAAAAAAGAAAACAAAAAAGGAAAAAAATGGAGAAAAAAAGAAAAGAAGAGCAGCGTGAATGTTTAAGTGTGCTAGAAGGGGGGAAGTTTATTTCACCCAACCCTTAGTGCCTCGCCTGGTGTGCTCTACGCCTTTCACCAGCCACCACCGGTTAATGCCGGCGATGATGCACTATTCAAGTCGTCGTGTTATTCTGACAAGCAAGCCCCACTCCGCTCATGCCTCCGCGAAGGTCACCATTAGTTGCACTAAATCATCGCGACCTCTAGCCACTCCAGCACCTAGTCGTGTAGTTTTCACACTCTCTCAAATGGTGGAGACGTCCACTGTAACATCCCATCCGGATATTACGAATTTAATAAAATAAAAAGAAATAATACCTCAGCATCATTTATTTCTTAAAAAAATAATATAATAATGTCGCAGTTAATAATACCTCATTTCCCAAAATGCGGGAAATTTAAGTCTTTATTTCATATATCGATAATGAAAATTAAGACAAGTATTCGTCAATTATAAAATAAAAAGTCCAAGAACATAAATGTTTACAACTGATTCAAAATCATAAAAATAAGATCCCCAAGTTATCCCCTCTCCGTAGTTAAGCCTCACTAGCTCCACCTGCATCATCACCTGCTCACGTGTACCGCGTACATGATCATCGCCAAACACAAGTAGATAGGGTGAGCTAACAGTTAAAACATACAAGAATATATATATATATATATATATATATATATATATATATATATCAATATACACATACATGTTTAACCAGTACAAATAATATAACAACAACACCAATTCTCTCTTTATACGGCATGACCACCACCATATCAAGTATCCTTTATTTTCCCATAGAGTCTCGTTCTATTTCCATCACATGGCCACCACCATGTACACCGATGCACCTAATGGAAGTCACGTTACCTTCCCTCCACATGGCCACCGCCATGTATATTAAGTACATCAGGGAACCTCATTCCATTTCTTTCACATGGCTACAACCATGTTAACAGGGGTCTATATCTTCTAGTAAGTATCTCAACCTGCCTTGCTGCCACACCTATCGGCCACAATCGATAGAGCACGTGCGGGAATCATGCTACGGATCACACACCGTAACGCTAGGTGGAGTTCCCAAATACGAACATAGTCTGTAACGTCCAAGGACTACCAAACTCGTCAGCAACCACTGAGGAGGGCAATCCATTGGACCCATCCGTACTGGCCACAACCAGCACACTCACATCGGCACACTCACCAACCCGAGCCACAACTCAAAGTTCTTCGTGTTCATCCGCTATCTCGAGCCACAACTCGAGGAAAGTCATTCCGGGCTTAGAATGCCACGTGCTTAACCCCTATCCCGAGCCATAACTCAAGGATACGTTCCGGGCCACAACCCATGGAACACCAGCAAGTCCACCAAGAAGATATTTATTAAAGCCATGTAGAACACCTCTCACAAGTTTCATCTCGACTTATAGGCACAATAGGTACATCTTCCTTAAACGTACCCCTTCGCCCTTGCTTGCTTAAATTAGAACCTTTGTTTAACCATTACAGCCCACCTCTCATAGCTAGACCCCCAACTTGTGCAAGCCTCTAGAACCACTATAGCCTATGTTTTCTCGCTTAAGCGAGCTCATGCTCGCTTGGACGAGGCTCTCGTTCGCCCAAAATAAAAGTGCCTTGTCAAGGCCACGAGTCCCTCAACACCCCAGACCTTCCCTCGTGATCTCGCTTAGGCGAGAGGGTCTCGCCTAGGCGAGACGTACTCCCGCTCAAGACAACCACCAACCTCGCCTGCACGAGTTGTTCAAGCAAACCACACAAATGCAGACAGAGCCCTCGCCCAAACTCTAAAACTCTCCACCTGAGCGATGGCCACGAGCAGACAGAGAATACGCGTCCCTACACATCTCGCCTAGGCGAGCCTGACTCGCCTGAGCGAGAATTGCAGGTTTTGACACTAATTCATGCACACACCCACTGCACCAGTGACCCAAAATACATCTCAACCACACCAATTCTTTAAGCACAATTTAGATAAGCACATAAGCAATATTTGGACACTAAAATAGTCTGCAATCACCCAACTTTGCAATATCCCAGATTATACCACATACCATCCCATTATAGGCAACTATTAGGTCCAATCCCAATGCAATAGTCCCCCCAAAACCACAACCCCGAATCATGCAATAGTCCCCCCGAAAACCACAACTTTTAGGGCCACAATTCATCACAATCAAACAAAACAGTGCAGTAAAATTAAGATTCGGGTTCAACTCCCCTTGCTTAACTTCTGAAATTAGGGAATTCAAGCATTATCTCATACTGAGTGTGGCCCAACATATTATTAAAACATTAATAACAAAATACACATAATTGGCATACATAGGACTCGAACCCAAGTCCTCTCACACAAACCAAAGTACTCTCAACCACTTGAGCTAGTACTTTTCCACGTCATACATAACATAATTTAATGTCATAAATGCACTAGCCTCCCGCTTTTATTAATTAATTATTTATTTAATTAATTAAATTCTGCGGGTCTTACATCCACCGACACCAGAAAATGGATGCGATCTTCTTCTTCCTTTGAGGACAATAACCATGGTATTGTCTTCCAAAATGAAGAATGTAAGACCCGCGAAATTTAATTAATTAAATAAATAATTAATTTATATATGCGGGAAGTGGGAGCCTTTATGTCATTAAATCCCAACTTGTATGATGTGGAAAAGTACTAGCTTAAATGGTTGAGAGTGCTTTAATTGTGTGAAAGGACTTAGGTTCGAGTCCTTTGTATGCCAATTATGTGTTATTTAATTGTTATTATTTTTAAGGTTATGATTGATCATGTTGAATGATGAGATAACTATAAAACTATATTAATCATCAAGAAACATGAATTGGTGTAATGGTTGTACATTGAATTGGCATTGGTGTGGTTGTGGGTTCAAGCCTTAGAGAACCTAAATTAAACTTTATTTTTGCTAAAATTAGTTTTGGCTTGAACGTGAATAGTTGAAGGAAACCCTAGATGAATGGGCAACCTAGAAGTGGCTGAAGAACAATCCATAATGCACTCATGAATGGCAATAAACACTAGTTTTAAATCACTTTTGTTTTTATGCAATTAAACCACATTAAGACCCAATTAAAAGGCCAATTAGTGGTAAGAGAGAGGGTTTTGGTGGTTTGCCATTGTGCTAGCAGAGGAGAGAACGAAATTTGAGAGTTGTAAGGTTTGAGTGAATCGTTGGACTAAATTGAGAAGAGTCAAGGAAGGTCATTGGAATCAAGGGAGAATTTTCAAGTGCCAAAGTTAAGCTAAGGAATCCAGGTTAGGGGTTTTACCACGTTAGTGTTATGATTTTGATTAAATATATGATGTGTGACTTGAATATGCATGATTTCTCCATGATGTATGTCGAATTTTGTGTTTCTGGAAAATTTCTAGAAATCGCCTGGTGGTTATGAATAGTCCGCCAGGCGGCACATGCCATTTTAGTGTGTTTCTAGGTTCCCTGAGGAACCGCCTGGCGGTGAATCCCTGTACCGCCAGGCGCCACAAACCTGCAACCCATTTTCTGGGTTTTGTGATGAACTGCTTGGTGGTGATGAACACCTACCAGGCGACGCGAGTCGAATTGACTCGTTTTTTATGTTCTGTGTGTTTTGGGGTGATTCTGTTCGGGGAAAAATGAAGTCCTACTTGATTATTGATGATGTTATGTGTTATATTGTAGAATTATATATGGTTGAAGGTTCAATTTGATAAATTGCTATGAACACCTTTTAGGGTTGAATGTTGGTGTCTTTATTTATGATTCGAAAATGAATACTATGAATTGGCATTGGAAATTATTGATCAATGTGATTAGGTTATGGATTATTTTGAATGTGAATGAATTTGGATGGAGATTGATGGAAATTTGCAAAGAAGGAAGAATGGTGAAAGGTTGGGGTTATGGGTGCTGGGAGAAAAGTCTGGAAATGCCCAGATGGTATGCATCGCCTGGCGGCATGTGGCTTGCCACCAGGAGCCAGTGCAGAGGCTGTAATTATTCTTGGCCGAGAGAGAATTGAGGGTCTGGGGAGTTTTCTGTGAGAATTGGTTCAATATGATGGAACCTGGGGTCACTAGATTATGAGCGTGTAAATTGAAACTACCTAAATTGTGGATAGGTTATGTTGAGTTGAGTATGTGAGGTTAATAAGAAATAATAGGAGTTGAAATACTGGTGTGATACATAAACTGGTGGGAGCAAAATATAGGACCTTGATAGGTCTTAATTGGATACCATAATGAATACACAAAGTTAATTGAATAGGAGTATATGATGGTGAGTTGGATTTGATATGTACGTAAGCTATAAGGATGGAGGTGGAAGATCAAAACCAGTAACCATCATTGTACTAGTGTAGCGTCTGGCGACAGAGCGAGATATGCCAGGCCATAGCTACGGATCCAGGGAGCAACAAAGGTGTGGTGCCTGACGACGAGGGTCAATCTGCCAGGCGATATCGCTAGGATGAGTGGACTTAGATTACTAGAGTATGTCCGTCTGACAGTGTGGGCTGTCCCGCCAAGCGGTGGCTTCTGTGATTGATGGTTTTGAGGCGCTTGGTGCCTGGCGGTATGCGTCCCCCGCCAGACAGTTTGGAAGCGGCAGCGCCTAGCGGTACGTGTCCCCTGCCAAACGATTTTGTTGTTACAACTTTGGGTTGCTAGTTTTGTAGGCGTGATCTACAAGGCTTTTGGTGATGCTTCAAAGGTGGGATTGCTAGTGTCCTTGAGTTAAGCTCGGAACGTATCCCTTGAGTTGTGGCTTGGGATAGGGGATTAAGCAAGTGGTGTTCCTTGAGTTGTGGCTCGGAATAGCATCTCTTGAGTTGTGTCTCGGGATGATGGATGAACACGAGAAACCCTTGAGTTGAGCTCGAGTTGGCGAGTGTTGCCGGTGTGAGTGTGTTGGTTGTGGCCAGTACGAATGGGTCCAGTTAAATTTCCCTCCTCAGTAGTTGACTGACGAATTTGGTAGTCTTGGAACGTTGCGAACTATGTTCATATTTGGGAACTGCACTTGGCATTGCGGTGTGTGATCCGTAGCAATGGCTTCCCGCACGTGCTCTATCGGTTGTGGCCGATAGGTGTGGCAGCAAGTTATCTTGAGGTAATCACTAGAAGATGTAGAACACGAATAACATGGTTGTGGCCATGTGATATGGGATCAAATGAGGAAATCTCTTTGGGTGATTGTATGATATATATATATATATATATATATATATATATATATAAAAATATGTGTGTTTTATATATATGTATAAATATTCATATGTTTATTCTGTTAAGCTCACCCTATCTGCTTGTGTTTGGCGATGATCGTGTACGCGGTACACGTAAGCAGATGATGTTGTTGCAGGTGGTCCTGGTGAGACTTAACCACGGAGCGGGGAAAAGGTTGGGAGTTTTATATTTTTTTTATGTTTTATGATTGTGGAATAAGTTGTAAACTCTTATCAGATGTTTTTAGACTATTCCATTTTTATAATTATGGATTTTGGTTTTGTTATTGGAATTAATAAAAGTTTTAAATTTCCCGCGCTTTTTGGAAAATGAGGTATTATTAAATGTAGCGTATTTATTATTTTTCTTATTTATTTTATTAAAAATTAGTAATATCTTGACAGGATGTTACAAAGAACAAACACAAAGGTACGCTTCTTTGATTAAGAGGGTTATTCTCCCTACTCGATATATTGATGAAAATGCTTTGAATGCCTAAGGGATGTTAGAAGAAGTGATTGGGATGCTGAGAAAAATTGGTTGGACCACTTTTGACAACTTGAAACACCCTGCTTATGAGAGAATCACTCTTGAATATCTTAGTTTTGTTAGTGTAGATATTTTGTAGGGAAATAATTGCATAGAGGGGTTGAGTAAGTTTGGATTGCACAACACTAATTTTACCCTTGAGTTAGCTGAGAAGAATGCCATTTTTGGGTTTCCTAGCGGTAGTGAGAGGAGGTACCCTCGTGCTTTTGATGAACATTCATTTTGGTGTTGTTTATCTACCTCTAGTTAGTTTATTTCATTTGATTCCTAAGAATCCCACATCCATCACCCTTGTTTTCGTTATACTCATCGCTTATTAGCTCATACATTGTTTGCTTGGGGTGATAACACTGTTACTGTTAGGAAATCTGAGTTATTATTTATGTGGGGTATGGTTAATGATGTTCAATTAGACTCAGGTGCTTGGTTGGCTCGTTAACTCACTAAGGCTGGGAAAGCATCCTCAGGAACATAGCAATTGGTGGACTAATCACGACTATTGCTCTACATTTCAACATTCCCTTGGAGGATGACAAGCCAATATCTGGGACATCTTGTATTGATCTTGATATGCTTGTAAAGAATGACATGTTGGTTAAATGAGATGGTCAATATTGTTTGGTATTGAATTCTATAGAAGGCATGACACCTCAACCTCTTCCTAATCCTGAGTTTACTATTGTGCATGGTAAAGACATGTGGACGTTTCGGCATCTGATGCCTACAATTCCTCTCCTCCTACACTTTGTCCACCCTCTAGAGTGCTATCAAGTCCTACAGATTCTGATTCTGAAGCATTTGCTAGTATCAATCCCTTGCTGAGCTCCGCTTGCACCAACAACGCCATTACAATGAGTTCGAGCAGGTCCGCGATACTCAACTCCTCCTCCAGCAACGTGTGGAACAATTACTCCAAGACACTATGGCTTTGCTCCATCGCCACCACCAGTAATTTTGTGAGTTCTGTCCCTTCTATTTTTAGTTATTGTGTTTATGTTGGGGACAACTTAAACATCTAAGCTTGGTAGGGTCAATTGCATGTTAGTTGTTGCATTTGTATAACGTACACATCATCTTGACTCAAGTTTATGTTTATTCATTTATATTTTGTGAAGTACATTGGATAATTGTTGGGAAAATTACATACTACACAAGAATTCTTGACAATTGGCATGTAAGGAAGATAATTTTTGAGTGATAGACTTAAATTACTTTTTAGGTTTCTAAGATGACAATCACTGCATTTGGTTATTGGAGAAATGCCTGTCAATTTCACAAAAAAAGAGAGGGAGAATATAATTATTAATAAGAATAAGTGAAATGGACATCCCTTTGAGATTGTGTGTTAGTAGTAAAAGGGGCACTCCTTTGAGACTGTGGTAAGTGCAAAGCATTTGAGTGGAGGATCCATGCTTAGTTAGTAGGTAAGTGTTTTCTGGGCTAGAAACCTCAGAAGAAATCATTTTATGAATGAGAACAAAAATCAAAGATTTTCCTCCTTAATGTCTTGTGCCTTTACTCATTGAATAAATTTCCCTTAGGGACCCAACGAATGTGCAATGTGCGCATCTAGAATATTATTGGGTGAATTTAGATTTGAGATTAGATACTAACACATAATTCTGTTTGCATTTATTATTTTGTTTCATTACATTTTCTTTGCTTGAGGACAACCAAATGTCTAAGCTTGGGAGAATTTGATGAGCACATAATATATATATATATATATATATATATATATATATATATATATATATATATATATATATGTATGTGTTTGTGTGTGTGTGTTCATACATTAGTTTAGGCCATTTTTATTCATTTGTGCATTATTTGACTAATTTCATCATGCATTATCTTGTTTCGGATCATACATTTGGGTTTGTGCATTGTTTGTGTAAACAAGTCTAGAGGGAGTTAGTTAGATACAAAATAACATGTTCCGCAAGTGCCTGGTGAATTTTTCCACGACTTGTGGATTTGGCTTCAAAAATGCAAGATTCAAAACAGCATGTTCCACATGTGCCTGGTGTATTTTTCCACGACTTGTAGATTTTGGTTCAAATTGCAAGATACAAAACAATGTGTTCCACATGTGCCTAGTGGGTCTTTCAGCGAGATATTTAAATATGACGTAGACTGCCAAGGATTTAAAGGAAAAAGAAAATAAAAGAAAGAGAAAGAGGAGGAAACGGTTAGAGGAGAGAGAAAACCACCTCAGACAAGGGAGAGAACATGGAAAAGATAAAAAGGGGGGATCGTTCAGGAAAAAAGGCTCTTCCTCAATTTCATCCTTCTCTTTTTCCAACATTTTTTGTTTTCTTTTTCATTATGCGTAACTAATTTCCCCTTTTGTTGGAAGATTGATGTAAGACTCTGGATTATAGGTTCTACTCTTTACATTTGATGTAAGACTCTAGGTTGAAGCTTTTGTTATAATTTTATGCTTTAAATTCTATTGAATCTCATTTACTCAAAATTATGTAAATTAGGAATCTAGTATTCAACGAGTCAATCCTAGAGGACGATATTTTATTACTACGTTAACGATTGGTTCACTTGCCAAACATTCATCAAATGCTATGGATAGGTTTATTAAAGATCTTCTTTCTCCACTTTCTTGTTTTTAGATGAGGAAGTCTTGGATAGAGGCAAAGAGTCTCTAGGCAAAGAGGCAAAGATGATTTTTGTGACGAGTTCAAAAAGTATGTATATTTGCAATTTCTTCATACTTATGAGATTGCTTCGACAATGGCTTAATATTCTAAAAGCCATGATATTCTAAAAGCCATGTATGGCCTGAACATGGCATATGACTTTTAATAGAAAACTTCATTTTTTCACTTGAATTTCAAAGAAAACAGTGGCTTATGGTCCTTATTTTAGGTCTTCAAGAAAAAAATATGTCAAAATTTTTTTAGTACTAATTTCGTTAGATTTCTAAGAAAAAAATGCTTCAAATTTGTTTAAGTACTAATTATTTTTAGGTCTCTAAGGAAAAAAAAAGCCTAAAAAGACCTCATTCTTAAATTTACTTTAAGTTTCCCAAATCCTTCAGTCGGTTTTGGAAAAGAGTCTATTTCTTTTACATGTATATTGGGGCTCCAATTTTTTTTTCTACTGCCCATCTAACTCATTATCTTTGGCTAATAATATTAGTCTCAAACTTAGATTCTTGGAAAGGTAATCTGCGTAGCATTTTGAGAAAGTCCAATTGACTAATGTTGTTGTAGTTGCTCTATTTATAATTAAATCTATAAATGAGTTACAATTATTTTGAAACGTTAAAGGAAAATCCAACAACCCATGTTTTGATTAAGTGTTGTCAAATATCAAAGTGTAAAACATGATCATATTTTCTTTATAAGATAGAAGGTTTTTGTTCATAACAAATTATGTAAAATGATTAGCATTATCATGTTTTATTTTTTATTTATTTTTTATTTTTTTATTGTTAATTTATTATTATCTTTTTAGATATTTCAATTTTTATTTAATAAATTTGGAAAACATAAATATTTGGTTTATATTTTGTAAATAAGTGGAAATCTTAGAGATTTAAGGAGATTATCAACAGAATTGGTAAAGATTACTGACTATTAAAAGAATATATCAACAAAATTAGTTATCCACCGAATTGGTTACTTCAATTAAAAATTCTTATATTTGAAGAATATATCAAAGATATGAAATCTTTGAAGATTAAAAGATATATATTCAAGATATTCAATTGTAAAATTAAGGATTGGTTACTTCAACTACAAATCATAATATTTGAAGAATATATCAAAGATATGAAATCTCTGAAGATTAAAAAGATATAAATTCAGGATATTCAATTGCAAAATCAAGTAAAAAAGTTGCAGGTCCATTACAATTTGAAAAATCTATAAATAAAGGGTTTGACAGAGGTCAAACAACAATCCTTCAAGCAAAAAAGAAACCCCTTTTGGGAAAAAATAACCCTTTTAGGGGGAAAAATGCCTTTGGGTTCACGGGGAAAGAAGGTAGAAGCGTATTCTCAAAGCTGGAGGCATTCATCTTCATCATTATTCTAGTACTCAGAATGTTAAGAAGTAACTAACTTTCTTATTCATGAGGGTTGGGTGTAATGTATTGTGTATTTCACTATTCAATATAATTTTTTTCCATCACTCTTACGTTTTATTCTTGTTTTAACTGCATGATAATTATTGATTGCATATTTATGGGTCTCTAATTATTGGACACGATTTTAGAATCTAGACTAGAGTAGACAATTAATTGATTGTGCATCTAGACATAAAGTACATCATAGGTCATTCATAACATTAGAATTTTGATCATTAATGCGAACTTATAATAAAACTTGCTAAAACATTAGGATTTTTATTATTCAAGTTTAGACTTATCGCTAAGTGATAACGCTGTCGTTCACGCGATCAAATTAATACTACTAAATTATAGCAACTTCAGTATTGCTAAGATAGTAGTCAGGAAAATAGAAAGGGTAAAATAACCCTAAGTCGTCTCCCAACGAACACATAATTGATTTTTAACAAATTAGTTCTTATAAAACTATACAAATGAGTTAGTCAAATAAAATAAAAGAATATAGGGGATTAAGATAAACAAAGATAGAAATAAAATTTAAAAGATAACAAGAAATAAAAACAATAGTAAAGAAAATAGATTGATTCCATTATTTTTTCAAAATAGATTCATCATTGGTTATCTAAAGATTATTGCTCAATTAATTATTGTTATAGTTTTACAAATTAATCAATGTAAAGTCTCAATTAATTTATTGACGTTCTCACTTTTAACCAAAGTACAGTCTTAATTAAAAGTGAGAACTTTTAGATTATCCACAGTAAATTCAACCAAAGTACAGTCTCAATCAAATTTACTATGTCTAATCATGTCTATTCTTTTATCTCCTCACCAAATAAAAAGCTTAATTAATCAAAGTAAAGTCTCAATTAATTTTCGTTAGGGTAAATACCTTTAACCAAAGTAAAGTCTCAATTATTGGTAAAAACTCGTTTAATCACATGAAAGTTTCTAAATAAAATCAAAGTAAAGTCTCAATTAGATTTAAAAACCCTTGAACTCATATGATCAATATGCATATAGATTTAAAATCATTACTTTTTATATGATTCAAA
>Ga0214543_1002515_pt1 | contig 36037 bp, 21 predicted proteins | sample CNSS2metaG_FD_160094 | JGI IMG/M metagenome (GOLD analysis project Ga0214543, IMG submission 160094) | Root nodule microbial communities from cowpea collected in UCLA plant growth center, Los Angeles, California, USA - CNSS2 | ecosystem: Host-associated > Plants > Roots > Nodule | place: USA... | reverse complement strand
TTATGTTGTATCTAGTCCCTCACTAATTAGCTACAACTTTGCTACAATATTTGTTTGTCGCTAATTTGTCTCTAATTAGCGAGGGATTAGCGAGTAAAATTTTCCCTCGCTAATTTCCCTCGCAAATTAGTAAATTTCTTGTAGTGCCGTAGGGTGTCCCAAAGACTTCATTTCAGCCTCTCCGTTTTCCATTCTGTTCACTTTGCAAAAACAACCCTTTTCTCACTTCTCCTTTCCTCAACAGAGCTCTGCTAGGATTTGGATCTCGTTCTTCGTCAAGCTAGCAAAACTCCATTTCTATTCCATGTAAGTTGCTCCTCAACTCATACTTTGTCTTCTCTAGCTTAATTTTCGTGATTCCAACTAGGGTTCCTCTTGGTAACCTAGTTTTTGTTTTGGTGTTAGTATTTTCAGCTCGCTAAACTGTTCTTGGAGCTGTGGTGCTCCTCTGTAAGGTGCTTGTGTTGTTAGTTATCATCTATTCAAGTAAGGAAAGCTAGGGTTTCATGTTTTTAATGTATCTTGCTTGTTGTTCAGTTCTGTTTCATGTTATTGATGATTGTATGGTGCTTGTGATGGTATGAAAATACACTGTGCATTGGGTAAACTCATGTTTTTACATGCATGAACAGTGGAGAGAATCTAGTATTCTCGCCTAAGCGAGTGGGTCTCGCCTAAGCGAGAGTATTAGAAACCCTTGCAGGTTTTGGCTCGAATTGTCGCTTAGACGACGAGCTCCAATTTTGAGCGAGAAGTCATCTCGCTCAAGCGAGGAGGTCTCGCCTAAGGGAGAAAACACAAAAACCTCACTGTTCCACTGCTCGTGCTCAAGCTCTCGCCTAGGCGAAAAGGGCTCGCCTAAGCGAGAGAATCTCTCTTGCCTGAGCAAGTGCTTCCAGCTTAAGCGAGATTTGTGTAGGGACGTGCTCTAGTGCTATTTTCTTCTATGTTTTTGGTTGTTGGTTACATGATTGATTGGATTATCTTATTTAAAGCAGGAAGTGTGTGAATATGCATGTATTAAATGATTAATGGACTAGAATTGATGAGCTTGGCATGAATAAATTCATGAATCATGATTGGGTGGTTGGTTGGACATTTGTATGAGTTTGTTATGCATGATAAATCTATGGTTGGTTGGTGAGACATGGTTATGGTATGAGTTGGACATAATTCCGTGGACCTCTTGGTGAGATCTCATGGTGGTGCCGTATGTGATGGACATAATTCCATGAACCTCTTGGTGAGATCTCATGGTGGTGCCTTATGTGATGAACATAATTTCATGAACCTCTTATTAAGGTTTCGTGGTGGTGTCATACTGTATATAATTAGGTAAGGATTCAAGTAAGGATTGCATCCTGAAACTCTAAAAAGTTAGTTAGTCTCACGTAGAGCGGACTGACACAAGTGGTGAGATTAGCAGGACACTCTAGTCTTTGGTAGGATAATGGCCTTAGATGTTTGAAGGCTAACCTTGTGCATGGTAGGGTGAAACCCATTGGCAATGACTCTGCAGAGTAGTAGAGGCCACCACAAGTACAAGCATCCAGTGAATCTGACTGATTATATGTATCTGGATAATTGAGTCTTAGAGTCTTGTTGTTTGCTATCACATGCTTGATTGATTGATGTGTTCTTGAATTTTGAATTGTATGCTTAATTGTATGATGAAAACATTTTTACTCTAGCTTACCTTCTTGTTTGTATTATCTTTTTGTGCGGTTTTCCTTTTTGCAATGATCACCAATCCTTTGGTGTGAGCAGATATGGGAACTCATGGTGATCGCAGTGATGACGGAAATGCTGCAGCTTAGTTGGACATGGTTTGGTGTTTGGCTCAGTGTTGAGCCCAAGTTTGAAGAGTTTTCATTATTTTGTAATCTCTTGCTATATGAGCAAGCTTTTGGGCAACTATTAAACTTTTATATTTTGTTATTGGCAATGTAGTGCCTCTGTTCCTGGTTGGTATATTTGGATGACTATAAAATCTTGTATACTTTAAACCTCGTGCTCATTATATTATTTTATGTGTGATATTTCATTTAATTAAGTTCATCTATTAAATGGGATGTTACAGTTTTTGTTATTTTGATGACTTATTAGTGTGATGTACTCTCTCTAGTAGCAAGTTTTATACGAATTAAATTTTTGACCTTATTTATAAGTTTACATGTTTTATGGTTATTTAATATGTTGTTCATGCATAATAATTTTATTATATTTTGTTAAGTATGAGTAATATAATTTTATATGATTATGATCTTATATATCATGGACACAGTTTATGAAATTTTGTGTGAATGATATAATTTAATTATTTCGTTAATTAAATTTATGTTACATAATTACCATCATTAATTCTTAATATTTTTTTATTTTTTTATAAATGTTGTGTTAATTAATAATTTATTCATTTAAATTTATTTATAAAAATAATTTTAGTTATATAAAAAACATTTATCCCAATTTTTATTTTTATAATATAAATATTTTATCACTTTTAACTATTGATATTTTACTATTCTTTTAAATTTCATGTAAATTAATTAATTAAATGATTTAAATTTTATTGATAAAAATAATTTTATTTATATGAATATATTATTTTAAATTTTTTTCTTTTATATATAATATTTTTTTATCAATAAATAACTTATTGATAAAATAAATTTGGTTATAAGAGAATATTGATCCAATTTTCTTTTCTTTTATAATATAACATTTTTGTCACTATTAATTATTGATATTTTTTTAACTTTTGTGTTAATTAATTAATTTATTCATTTAGGTGTTATTGATAAAAATAGATTTAATTTGTAGGAATATATTTATTCCAAATTTTCTTTCTTTTATAATATTATATTTGTATTAATATTAATTACTGATATTTTATTATTTTTATAAATTTTGCGTTAATTAATAATTTATTCATTTGGTGAAAGTTATCGCTACCACACTAGGTTTTTCAAAAGCCCATTTCAAAAACACATAGAGTTTCTTTTGCAAACACAACACTAAATTTTTGAATGAAAAAGTTCATTTCGAAATAGGTTTTACCAAACATATATAGACTTACTCTTTTGAAAATTAGATCAAGAACTTGAAGAATCAAGTCACAACTGTCGCTGATAATCAATTATTGCAAGTGATAAATTATTGTCATATAAGCTTTTCTAAAAACATTTTCTCCATTAAATCTTTGATGCTATATTCCTTCGGTGGTGAACTCAATCACAGGGACGAAGGATAATTCCAATACAACACAATCGCAATTTTCTCCATTAACCTAAACCTTCAATTTCGTAAATGTATTTCTAAAATATAAAAATAACGAAGCACGTAATAATACTTAAAATTCTTGCACAACAAGAAATTTTGTATTTTGTTAGAGAAATTAGCGAGAAAAATTTTCTGTAGCTAATCCCTCACTATTTTGTGAGGGAATAGCGAAAAAATAAAATTGTAGCGGATTCCTAGCAAAATAGCTACAAATTTACCAAAACATATATTTGTAACTAATCTCTCACTAATTTGCGAGAAAATAGCGAATGAATACAATTGTAGCTGATCCACAGCAAAATAGCTACAAATTTACCATAACATATATTAGTAGCTAATACCTAGCTAATTTGCGAGAAATTAGCGATGAAAAAAAAATTATAACTTGTTCGTAGCAAAATAGTTACAAATTTACCATAATATATATTTGTAGTTGTTCCTTCTTAATTAAAATTATATTAAATTCAAAAATAAAAACAATTTTTAATTTAAATATATATTTTTTAAAATTTAAAAATTTAAAATTATTGTTAATTTAAATATTTAAAATTATTATTTTTAAATATAATTGTATATATTAAAATATAAAATATCAATATCAATATCAATATCAATAAATAAATTATAACATATTTTTTTTATTTAAATTGATAATTTAGGAATTTTATTTTTATTTTTTAATTAATAAAGTAAAATATTATTAGTTACCTTTGTAACTATCTTTTACACACTGAAATATTATAAATTTAAAAGAAATAAAAGTTCAAGTTATATTAGAAAGTTAAAATTAAAAATAATTTAAATATATGTAAGATAATTAACTATAAGTTTTAAAATTATCTTAATTAATAAAATCAAAAGAAATATGAATATTAATATAATTTTTTTTACTTAATAAGTAACACAAATATAAATTTTATTAAATGATATGGAATTATATTATGTAATATGGAAATTTCATTAAGATAGTGAAATAAAAGTAAACTTTAATTACTTATAATGTAAAAATAAAATATTTCTAAATAATAAAAAAAAATATATATATATATATATATATATATATATATATATATATAATATTTTATCTACGGAGACAAGACAAAAACAGTCATCACCAGTCGTCTACAATTTTTTAAATTTTCAAATCTTTCAGTGTCTTCTTTCTACCCTCTCCTGTCACTTTACCAAACTTTTATTTTTTTAAGGTTTTCATATTTTCGTTTTGCAAATCTGAATACATTAATTCAGCCAATCTTTAGTAACTTATAATTTTCGTTTTCTTCGTCTAGGAAATTTTTCCCCACTTGCGTATTCGAAAGCAACATCTTCAACTTCTACACCATCTTCAACCTCATAGATGCTCTTACGCTCTCATTCGGCATTCTCAAATGGTTTTTGTCAAGGTTAGACTCATGGTTGGATTCACATGACTGACCGCAATCGGAATCGGTTGGCTTCTCAGGGAAGGTAAGTTTAATCCAAAAATTTTTATATTAGGGTTTAATTTTTTTGTTAAAACTCTTGAATTTGCAGAACGTGAAGGTGACTCGAAGCTGATGCTGATAGCAAGAGCAAGGTTAATCGAAAAATCGACGGAAGAGGAGACAGAGTATCATTTGTTTCAAGTTGGCTAATCCAGAGTCTCCCTTACATCGATTTGTTTTTAGGTGTGCGATTTCACTTATTCATGCTTCACAATGTTTTGTTGAAATGTTCTTCTGCTAGATAGATAAAATCTACCTTTTTATTTGTTTGAACTAGATGAATATTTTTACATTAGTTTATTACAGTGAATTTATGTTAATGTTTTTATTTCATAAACTTTTATGAGATGATCGAATATGTGAAATTTATAATTGTTGCGTGAGTGTAATAATTTTGGGCACACGATTTTGTCTGAGGATTCACGTGAGCAATTGAGCTTTTGAGTTTCAAATAATTGTGTCTTTGACCTATGATCCTTATTGAATGAATCCGAAAGACATTCGTAAGTTATAAGCTTGGTTGCTTTTTTAGCTCGTGTACTTGAGTCTATGTGCAGTTTTAGTCCTCTTAGTTTTGGTTTTCTTGCATTTAGTCATCATATTTTCCTAATTGTTCAAAGTGATTCCCCCGCCCCAAATTTCATCCATTAATTAACAGAATTTGTACATAGATGGTCATCTATCATTGCTATGTTTAGATTTTAGTCCTCTTGGTTTTAGAGTCTTGCATTTAGTAATCATATTTTCCTAATTGTTTAAATTAATTCCCCCACCTCAAATTTCATCCATTAAGTAACAAATTTTTTGCAGAGGTGTAATCTCTCATTGATATGTATAGATCCACAACCGAAAAAATATAAAATAATTAAATAAAATATATTTATTTTATTTGATACATTCTTTATTATTTATATATTTTATAATTTTTTCTTTGCTAATTTATACAAAATAATTATATGCCACCCCATTATTTAATTTTTATTAATCATTGGATAACTTTTTTAGCTGAGTTGCTTTGAACAATTAAGAAACTGATAATGGGGAGAGAAAAAAAAGCCCAGAGTATAAAATAATACTACTATATCACTTGGGTTAATGATACCATGTAAAACACCAATCAATAGTATCCCAAATAACCATTCAACTTTTAATTATAATTACTAGTGCTCTTGAACCCTTCTACTGCTTGTAAATAGATACGTTGAGTACCTAAAGTTCTAAAGATTATGCCATGCTCCAAGTTCCTCCACAAATTTGAGCAATTACTCTTACTCATTTTTCTTGTGCATTACATGATTTGCTACGATAACTAATTTCTCCAAGTATCTTTGTGCAATGAGTGTTGATAATTTATTATCTTATCACAACTTTATTCTTTTGAAACCTTAATGTGAAGGGTAAATACAAAGTATACGATCTTTGTTTATAAAGTTTATATGATGGATCATTATTTCAAGGAAAGGTGTGATTTTCATCTTTATCTTCACTTTAACTTTAGTAATCAAATTGATGTACTGGTATTGATGTGTAATAATTTTGACTGTTACTTATCATTATTTATCTCTCTAGTGTGGTGCACCTGCTCTTTAAGTGCATTTGTTCTTTATGTTCTACTTAAGGTTGAAAATTTAAGCCAACTTGTCAAGAGCTTCTGATTGTTAATGTAACTATCTAGAGTTTGATATTTTTACTTGTTTTAAATGTCTGATCGTAGGAGAAAGAAAAATATTTGTAACAATAAAAACGAATTGGATTGCATAATGTTTATGAAGCCTTTTCATAGGTGCTTCACAAACTACATGTTAGGTGCCAAAAGTTTGAACTCACACAAGAAAGGAAATTACAAAGTCATTTCTAGAGTGGTATAAATATAAGCTTGAATAAGGATATTTTTTCTATTAGAGAAGGAAGAGTAAATGTTTCTTCCAAAAATTAGGGCTCAACTGCAATTGGATTGAAGTGGATGCTTAATCAGGTAAAAAGTGCTCACTATTTAGTCATGTTCTTGAGTATTGTTTTTTTTTATCGGCATTCTAGAGTGTAGTGAATCTGGTTTGTTTCATAAACATATTAAACATTTGTGTTTGTGTTTCAGGAAACGTTATTTCTTTTGTAGGATTAATACCTTCATAGAAACATTAATGCAAGCACAAATGAAAGCACAAGCAGAAATGCAAGCAATTATGCAACAACAGATGCAATAGCAAATGCAATCTTTATTGTCTGCTTTAAAGAAACAAGAATGAAGACATGTCTCAAAGAATCCAAAACTTTGTGTTTTAATTGTGTTGATGCATTACTTTTTTTTTTATACCCTTTGATGCTTTTGTGTCCTAAAACTATTATACATTGGTGGAAACTTTTATGTTGTTTTGTATTGTTTGATGGATATACTTTGATCATTGTAGGATTGATTATCTATCCTTTTTAAACATGTATTGAAAATATTGGAGGTATTTAGACATTTTTTGTGAATCATTTATTTTCTTTGTCTTCTTTTTTTATTATGGACATAGGTTCATGGACATAACTCATAATAGAGAGTGAATAACAGTGAAGTAATTGCAAATAACAAATAATATTTGAATATGATTAATAGAATTGAAATAAATTAGCGAATCAATTGTGATACAGATTAGTGATAGAAGAATTGCGACAAATTAACTAAATAACAGAGAGAATAAAATTGTGACAAATTAGCTACGGATTAGCGAGAAAAGAATTGCGACAGATTAGCTACAAATTAGCAAGAAAGAAATTGCGACAGATTAGCTACGGATTAGCGAGAAGAGATAGGCCACAAATTAGCTACGAATTAGCGAGAATAAAATTGCGACATATTAGCGAGAACAAAATTGCGACAGATTAGCTACGATTTAGCGAGAACAAAATTGCGACAGATTAGCTACGATTTAGCGAGAACAAAATTGCGACAGATTAGCTACGGATTAGCGACAACAGAATTGTGACAAATTAGCTACGGATTAGCTAGAAATTTTAAAACTTTTTTGCTTCAATTAGAGAGGGAATAGAGAGGGATTAACTATGAATTAGCTACGGATTATATCCCTCTCTAATTAGCTACCTGTATTTAGCTACGAAAAATTCCCTAACAATTTAATAGGTAATCTGTCACAAAACGTTTTAGCTATGGATTTGCTACGGATCAGCTACGAAATATTTCGTAACTAATATATAAAATTTTTGTAGTGTTGTTTTCTGATTTAAAAATAATTTCCTTTTGATTTAAAAATAAAAAGTGGATCACGTAAGATAAAAACCTTCTACGTAACACGAAAATGTAAATTGTACATTGTATTGTTAAGAATTTAAACGATGTTATCTCAAAAGAATTTAATTAAATAAAATTAACAAAAATAAAAACAAAATTAAAAAAAAAAAAAACTGAACAAAAATATGGATTAAATTTATATTTTAATCTTTATTTAATAAACGCTTGAACTCTACGTTAGCTAACCTATGCTTAAATATATGGTGGAGAAGTTGAGCACGCAAAATAACTTATATAATCTTCTTCAATAATGCAGGCCATGTGTTGATCATTGAGTTTTTATAATATAATTGGTCCATTTTCATTACAATACTCATTTTAGAGAATCGTCTTTCTTGTTAGCATGTCTTTCTCATAATCGTTTGTGTTGTTATTCAAATTTGACAAACGGGAATACTATTTATAAGCAATACATATATGCTAAGATTAGTTATTCTATAGTCAAACGTATAAAACATTCCATAAACACCTTATGTAGGTAGAAGATGTTTTCAACTTTATTATTTTTTGAATTTAAATGAAACAAATTATAGTCATATCGACTTATTGTATGCAAAAATATATGATAAAAAAATGTCTTAATAATAATTAATTTTAATAATAAGAAATTGTTAGCGATTATAGTGATCGATTAAGATACCAATTTATAAAATAAAAAAATATTAATTACTAAAATAGTCACTACTATTATGAATAAAAAATTATAATTAATCTCTTAAATTTTACACGAGACAAAAATTTAGAATATCAAAATTTTCAATTTTTTTGTGTAATTATAAACATTTGAATTCCTTTAAAAACATAACTATAAAAAAAAAATGTAAATATCAACCAATTTTAAAGACAGAAAATAATTAGTTATTATAGTGACTAATTTTGATATCAATTTATGACCTTCTAAAATAATTTCTATTATGAATACAAAATTATAATTGAGTATTGAATTGGTCTCTAAATTTATTATTAATATTAACTGATTATAAAAAGAATTAGTATATAAGTTGATCATTAATTATAATTTTTATTCATAATTTAGATTATTTTAAATACTAATAATCTTTAGTTTAAAAATTAAGCACAATTATTTTTTTCTAAAATTTATTACTATTTAAAATTTTTTTTAGTAACATTTAATTTTTTTTAATATTAGATGTTTAAGAGTTAATTTATTTTCCTTCTTCGAATAGCGTAGGAATGCTTTGTTCGTTTCTGAAAAAATTGTGAGGATCTACCTTGGTCTTTACCATAGCCAATCTCTTGAAATTGTTTCTGAAATACTTGAGACCCCAAATGCTGGCTTGGTCGTAGCTGGTGTAGCCATTGTTATTCACCCCAATGTCAAGATCTCTGTAATTCACATATGCAGCTCTTGGAGACTTTGAAACATAAGGTTCCATATATTTATACACTCTTCTTATCCAATTCATATGCCTTTGTGCAGCCTCGTGCCCTTCCTCTCTCCAATCGACCGCATAGTGAATATGAAATATGTATCCAGATCTGTGTGCGAATGGAATTTCAGATTCCGAAATCTCATCCATTCTGCCTCCATAAGGGGCGAATTCAACCTGAGCTATTTCAATCTCATCGTCATAAAGCAAGCGCCATAACCCTCGTAATCCAGCAACGGGAATGGGTTTCCTCACATAATCAGATTTTCCTTTGTATTTCATTAAATAAATTTGAGTTCTGTTCAGCAAAACTTCAGGGGCTTCATGGCCACTAGATCCACTCAACACACCATTCGTGAAGACAGCGGAGCCGATCCAACTCGTCTCAGTACAGTCCTTTCTGTCCAAACCCAACTCTGGTAAGCTCTTTTGCATCAATGGAATAAGTTCTTCTACACCTCCTTGAAACATGGACACAAAATTCGCTTCTATTGTTTGCTTTCCATGTTCACCTGAATTTACCTTTCTCACGTCCACCCTAATGAATATGCGCTCGTCCATTTTATTCGCCACAAGCTGCCACTTCTGAATGATCTCGGTTGCATTCTCTTCCAATGTCCTTGCAACATTGAACACTGTCACAGTTGATGGAACTGGAACTAGTTTTATCTTCCACGCCACGATGACTCCGAAGCTTGCTCCCCCACCTCCCCTAATGGCCCAAAACAGATCCTCACCCATGGCTTCTCTGTCAAGAAGATTACCATTCACGTCTATTATGTGAGCATCAATGACATTATCTGCGGCAAGACCATACTTACGCATCAAGAATCCATAGCCACCTCCACTGATGTGGCCACCAGTGCCCACAGTGGAACACACACCACCTGGGAACCCAAGTGTTTTGCTTTTCTGACTAATCGTGTAGTAAAGTTCACCGAGAGTTGCCCCAGCTTGAACCCATGCAGTTCGGCTTTCTATTTCAACCGTGATTTGTCGAAGGTTTAAGAGGTCAACGATGACAAAGGGGACCTCGGCAACGTAGGAGAGACCCTCGTAATCATGGCCTCCACTTCGGGTTCGAATCTGCAGGCCATGGCGTTGGGAGCACATTACGGTGGCTCGAATGTGGGAAACGTCGAGTGGCGTGACAATGACTTGGGGTTTGGAGTTTGGGTTGGAGAACCTACGATTTTGAATGATAGCATCTAAGACAGTGAAGTATGAAGAGTTTGTTTGGGTGTAAACAGCATCGGAGATTGAGTTGGTGATATGGGGATAATTGTAAAGACATTGAACAAACTTTTCATGAGTATCAAAAGAAAGAGGTTCAAATGAAAATAAAATAGCAATGGCAGTAGCGAAGGTAAAATATGAGCTTAAATGCTTCATTTATGTGGATGGTTTGTTGCTGACATGAGAAAGAGCGGAGCCTCTAATTTATATAGTTCCGGAGTTTAATGTTAAGGATTGTGTTCCACTGTTTCACTTTCTCTGAGCATGAAAAGGCAATGGAAATAAAAGAGCAATAATATATAGCAGTGAAGAAGGTGCAGGTGGAATAGGAGCTGACGAGATATGGATGGTTGGTTGTGTAGAATAAACATGAAATGGTGGAGGGTCCCACATATTTTCAATAATATCATGGATGATAGCCGGATACATTGAAGCTTTCTGCAACACCACATGGTTTTTGCGTCATGAAGAAAGTTTTTTATTTGTAAGGAGAAACTTTCCACAAGTGAACCAACCACAAGGAAGGTGAAAGAAGTGAAGCACAAATTGTTTATAGGAAAATGGTAGTTTGACACTACCATCTTATTTACCTCCCTCTTGACGCTGCTCAGTTGAAGTTTGAAATAATATTTTATTTGATAAAGAGTCTTTCTTCTCATAAAAGATTAAGGGTATTATCGAAAAAGATTAAGGGTATTATTGAAATATTTTATCAAGTATATCAGCAATGTTATCTTTCCTTTAATGTTTCCTTATAAAAGAAGAAATGAAGTAACCCTCATCATTAATTTTTATCAGAGAAGCTTTGTCTACATTTTTCATTGCACTTTCCCTTCTTTTTCAACAAAGCATTAAACATTCAGTTCCTTTTAATGTTTGAACGACAACAACAAAGGATCAATATCGGTACTCGACGGAAAGTTTATCATTCACAAATAAATAGTGTCTAAGGAACATCCTTTTAAAAGTTTTGTTGAAAAACTAAATATTCATGTGCATGGATTCTAGTTTCAATTTTTATTGCTCAATACTTTATTATTTTAGATTTTTATCGGCATATGATACCAAAATACATACTAATTCAAGACTTGAAATTATTGACCAGAAAAGAGAAAGAAATTATAAACGTTACTTTAATTAATTATTTTTTTTAAAATAACAAATAAATTCAATATAATGCTATTATAAAAGATACACTAATTACAAAAACACAACATTCAATTCTCTTTAAAAAATGAAAGCACGAAATTCAAAATTTGCACCATTTACATCTTTAACCTTATTCCATCCAAATAAGTGAGACCCACATTTTATTAAACAAATTGGTTTTTTATACATATTGAGTGTCAAATAGACGTTATATTATAACCGGTGTCAAGGTACCAGTACCCTTGTTTCTAACTACTCCCTGTACCCGTGCAATGCATGGACCATTTTAATAAATTTTGAAATAAAATTATTAGATGTTAATTATTTTGTTTAATATTTTATTAGCGGATGTGACAAAAGATGTAAATTAAATTACGTTATTAAATTATTAAAGAAAGATATTAAATATCAATTCATTAATACAAATTGCACAACATTGGGACGTGTAAACCAAGATATTAAGTATATTGAAGTTTCATTCATTAATAAAAGCAATGAAGTTTTGATTCTTGTCAAACTTGTCGAAATTCGATTAAATTATGTCCGTTTCCTTTCATTTATGGATCGCACTAAACTCCTTCCCACCTTTAAAATATATTCAAAAGTTTTATCTTATATGATAACTAATTAAAAAAATTATATTCAAACACCAAAGAAAATCTTTGAATAATGATTATTTTAGTTAAAAAAATAATCTATAACTATTATGACTAATTAATATATTAATTTACAAATTAAAAATTATTGATAATTAAAATAGTTTCTATTATAAATTAATCAAATTAGTTACCAAAATTTTTGCTACCAAAAAATTAATCTTTAAATTAATTTCTAATTAAAAAATTATTTTCTAAAGTTATTTTTGTTCATTAAAAATAATCATTATTTAAGAGTTTTCTTATAATGATATATCATACAAATATGTTTACATTAAAAGAAAAAACTATATATTTTATTTTGTTATAAAAATACATAAAGACTTTAATTTATAAAAAAATAATTTTTTTATATATTCAAAATTTATTGATAAACATCATTAAAGAAATATTAATATGAATGTTTCCTGGAGAAAATTATTATTTGTAGTTATTAATAAACATTTACATATTATATTTTTGAAAACAATATTGTATAATCTCTGGTTAAAACAATTTCACATCACAATAATTAAAAAATTAATTTAATATTTAAAAAAATCGTGTAAAAAAAGTAATAAAGTGTAATAAACTTTTTACACAATAAGTCCTAATGCAAAATTCGTAACTAAAGATAATAATAAGATGAATAAGTTAAAACAAAATATAATTATTAATTCAAATATAATGATAATATTAAATAATATTAATATTAACTAATAATGATAATTAAAGAAAAAAGTTACAATATAATTGTTGATTAAAATAATAATAGCAACTATAATAATAACTAAATTAATTAATTAATAATTAAATAAATAAATGAAGGGTTAAATATGTTTTTTGTCCTTCAACTTTTAGTGAAAATTAGAATTAGCTTCTCTTAGAAACCTTGAACCAATTTAGTTTATTTTCTTTAGAAATGCGTGAATTTAATCATTTAAACCAAATTGTTTTAAATTTATTTGAGATTTCAAACGCATTTCTCAACTAACATTGAAGCAAACATGTGTCAAACGGTGTAAACAAACTAAAACATTATAATGAAATGTGTTTGAAACATCAAATAAACTTAATAAAATTTAGTTAAAATGACTATATTCACGCATTTACAAAGCTAAAAGACTAAATTAATTCAAGGTTTTCAAGAGAGACTAATTCCAATTTCAAATAAATTATAATAGTATTTATAATTATGAATTTTGGATTATTATTGAGGTAATAAAGGTTTTAAAATTTCCCATGTTTTTGGGAAATGACATTTCATTAAATGCAGTTTTATATTTCTCTATTTTATTTATTTAAATTAGTAATATTCGATCGAGATGTTACACCGAGTATAACCAAATTTTGACTAAGGCCGACTTGACCTAATTTGGCGAGAGATGGCTCGACCAAAATTCCATCAACATTGACTCAACCAAATTTGGTCAAATTTGACCGAGTTGATCTGACCAAAATTCAGCCAAATTAGGGCAAGTCGACTTCATCCAAAATTGGGTTGCTTTCATCCAAGTGGACCCCAGATGAAATTCAGCTGAATTCAACCAAGTCGTCCCCAACAAAAACTTGGTTGAATGCAGTCCAAGTTGGACTTGGCCGGTTGAATTTCGCCGAGTCAAACATGTATGAAATTTGGCAAAATTTTCTCGAGTTGACCCTGGCCGGAATGTGGTCAAATTAGGTAGAGTCAGCCTTAGAGAATTCGACTAATAAGCCTCGACCGAAATTTTGGTCAGATAGACCTAGTCAACCTTGAGATAAATTCGGTCGAGACGACTCCGTCTGAAATTTAGCCCAATTTGACTAGTTGGTCACGACCGAAATTTGACAAAATTTGGTCGAGTCAACACCGACAGAAATTGAGTCGAATGTGACCAAGTTGGCCCTGGCCGAAATCAGTCGAGTAGACCCCAACCAAAATTTGGCCAAATTCGGCCGAAACGACGCCATCTGAAATTCGACTGAATTCTCCCTAGTCAAAATTTGGCAAAATTTAGCTGAGTCATCCTTAGTAAAAGTTTGGTCAAGTCGACTTCGACCGAAATTCAGCCAAGTAGACCTTGCACGAAATTTGACTAAGTCGAACTGTCTGGATTCCAACAAGTCGTGATAGCCAAAATTGGTCGAATGCAGTGGAGTTGGTCTAACCAAATTTGGCCAAATCGACCTTGACCGAATTGGGCCGAGTCGGCTTCGACCTAAATTTGGCCAAATTGGATTGAGTTTACGCCAACCAAAATTTTGCCGAATTTGGTTTAGTCGGTTCGATAAAAATTTGACTGAATGTAAATATTTTAAGTTGACTATTATATTTTTAAAATTTAATTTAAAAATTTTATATATTAAAATAAATATTGTTAAAATGAAATTTTATTTTCAGAAGAGAAATTCAATTATTTTATCCAAACAAGAAATTGAAATGTATGATATTGTAATAACTTTATCTAAACAAATTATTTAGAAAATGAAAGGAATTCAATTGCAAGAATTTCAAATGCAATGCATTTCAATGTCTTGGAAATTGAAATGTATGATATTGTAATAACTTTATCTAAACAAATTATTTAGAAAATGAAAGGAATTCAATTGCAAGAATTTCAAATGCAATGCATTTCAATGTCTTAGAATTGTTGAAGTGCTTTATCCAAACACAAGGTAATGGTGTGTTTTGATGAGACAATTTAAGAGAGTAATTCATTTATTTGGAGAATTTAAAATTCTTTAAAGGAAAATGATGTGTTTGGGTAAGGAAATTAAAAGGAAAATGAAATTAAAGAATTTTAAGAAGGTATTTCAAAAAATAAAATAGTAGAATTTGAAATTCTCTATAAAAAGAAGAAAATTGAAACTCCCCAAGATGTGGAATTACTGGTTGGCTAGGACAAAAAAAAGTCCAAAAAGTCAAGTTGGGCTGGACTGCGCTGAAGATCAACTTAAACTAAAAGTCAAGATGAGTCCTACCAAATTGAAGGTCAAATTAAGTTACGTTAAACTTAAAAATAGAGTTAGTTTACCGTAAAATAAAAATTAATTTGATTTATCTAAAAAAATTAAAAGTTAAAATATTTTAATTACTTTATCTAAACTAATTATTTAATTATTTAAGAAATGAAGAAATTCAATCGCAAATAATTTAATTATTAAGTATTTTAATTTATTGAGATTGTTAAAATTCCTTTGTCCAAGGTAAGTTTAATGAAGAAATTTGACATTGCAATGCAACGATGAGGAAATCTTGATTAAATGTTAAGCCTGTTAAAACTGTAAACAATAAAACCTAAAATATGTAAAACAAACATTGACAAGTAAAACTGGAACTAAATGTAACATAAAGCAATTAACTATAAAGAAAACTAAAAGTTGTAAACCGAAATTGAAACAATAAAAGTTAAAATTAAAATTCGAAGAAAGCATGGCAATAAACTAAAATGGAAAACTGAATTAAGGCAAAACATAAATTGGAAACATGAACTGAAATTGTAGTTGCAAGATTGAGACTAAAAATATGTGAGTAGTGGACTACAAGACTACTCTCCCTCTTTTCTATTTATAATGAAACAAGTACATAGAATATGAAAAGACTGCTCTAAGATCCTAGGCATGATTAGATACAGCAGTAGATACGGTAGTAGATAGTTTCCCACACTCAACACCCTATACATAGGGTTAATGATACAATAGAGGTAATAATTCTAACACTCCCCCTCAAGCTGGAGCATACAAATTGTATGAACCAAGCTTGGAACAAACGAACTCAATCTGAGGTCCTCTTAATGACTTGGTCAACACATCTGCAAGTTGGTCATTTGACCCAACGAACTCAGTACAAATTTCCTTGGTCATCAATTTTTCTCAAACAAAGTGGCAGTCAATTTCTATGTGTTTAGTTCTCTCATGAAACACTGGATTTGATGCAATGTGGAGAGCAGCCTGGTTGTCACAGTACATCTTCATGGTCTGAATTTCATAGAAGTTAAGCTCTCGAAGAAATTGCTTTACCCATATGAGTTCACACGTGAGAGACGCCATTGCCCGATATTCAGCTTCAGCGGTGGATCGAGCCACTACATTTTGCTTCTTACTTTTCCAAGAGATAACATTTCCTCCAAGGAGGACACAATATCCCGTAGTAGAGCGTCTGTCAATAGGAGAGCCTGCCCAATCAGCATCACAGTACCCATAGATTTGAACATTTCCTTTATCTTCATATAGCAAACCTTGTCCTGGAGCCTTCTTGAGGTACCTTAAAATACGGATGATGGCATTCCAATGTCCAATACATGGAGTCTGCATAAACTGGCTAACAATTCCAACTGCGAAAGATAGATCAGGCCTCGTAATAGTGAGATAAATTAACTTTCCAACGAGCCTCCTATATCTCTCTGGATCGGAGAATAATTCGCCTTCTACTGTTGTTAACTTCTGATTCGGGTCCATAGGACTCTCTACTGGTCTGCAGTCAATCATACCTGTTTCTTGTAATATATCAAGAGCATATTTCCTTTGAGAGATTACAACTCCATCTTTTGACTGAGCTACTTCAATGCCCAAGAAGTATTTGAGGCTTCCGAGATCCTTGGTTTGAAAATGTTTACACAAGTGCTCCTTCAGTTGAGATATTCCAGTAGTATCATTTCCTGTAATAACAATATCATCAACATATACTATTAGGTAGACACATTTCCCAGGAGAGGTATGTTTGTAAAAGACTGAGTGATCTGCCTCACTGCGTCTTAACCCAAATTTCTGAACAATGGAGCTGAATTTTCCAAACCAAGCTCGTGGTGATTGTTTGAGGCCATATAAAGATCGATGCAATTTGCATACCATACCAGACTCCCCCTGAGCAACAAACCCAGGAGGTTGCTCCATGTAAACTTCCTCCTCAAGATCACCATGAAGGAAGGCATTTTTGATATCCAATTGATGAAGAGGCCAGTGACGAATTGCTGCCATTGCAAAGAAGAGGCGAATAGTAGTCATCTTGGCCACGGGAGAGAAGGTGTCACAATAGTCAAGGCCATAAACCTGAGTGTACCCTTTTGCAACCAATCGGGCTTTGAGTCGATCAACCTGACCATCGGGGCCAACTTTAATTGCATACACCCATCGACAACCAACAGCCTTCTTACCCGAAGGGAGGGGCACGAGCTCCCAAGTATGATTGCTTTCAAGAGCCTGCATCTCTGCAATCATGGCTTGTCGCCATCCAGGATGATCAAGTGCTTCATTCACATTTTTGGGAATAACAACAGAAGACACTGAGGATAAAAGTGAACAATAGGAAGGCGATAATCGATGATAGCTAAGAAAATTATAAATGGGATGTGGATTTCGAGAGGAACGAGTACCTTTTCTGAGAGCAATGGGCCAACCTGAATCACCTTCACCAGGAGTCGTGGGATTAAGAGACGAGGGAGAAGAATCTGAAGTAAAGGATTCACCATGTTCTTGAACAATTGGACTATTCGTCGGCGTCCTGTATTGGAAAGAATCAATAGGTGGAGATGATGGCTCAGGAGGACTTTGGTCGAGACTTGGAGTGATAGGGACATTAGAAATATTGTACTCAACCACGGGAATAGGAAGGACCTGCTGTATGACATGAGCATCTTGAACAGATGGAGAGAAGTAAGGGGTCTGTTCAAAAAATGTGACATTAGCAGACATGTAATATTTATTGGTTTCAGGAGAGTAACATCGATACCCTTTTTGAAGTCGTGAATAGCCCAAGAAAACACATTTGAGAGAGCAAGCAGAAAGCTTGTCTAACCCGGGAGACATGTCATGAATAAAACATACACAACCAAAAACTTTAGGAGAAGTGTGAAAGAGAGGATTTTCTGGAAACAGAATGGAGAAAGGGACCTTATGATTGAGAGAGGAAGATGACATCCGATTAATAAGAAAACCTGCAGTTAAGATGGCATCTCCCCAGTGATGGACAGGAACGTTGGCACTAAGCAAAAAGGTATGAACAGTTTCAACTAAGTGTCTATTTTTTCTTTCTGCTATACCATTTTGTTGTGGCGTATGAGGACAAGTAGACTAGTGTAGGATACCATGAGAACTCAAAACATTAGAAAAAGCAGACGAAGAGTACTCTTTGGTATTGTCACTTCTTAAGATTTTGATTACTTGACCAAATTGATTCTTGATTTCATTAAAAAAGGATGTGAAGAGGGATAATAATTCAGAACGGTCTTTCATAAGATAAACCCAAGTACATCTCGAATATTCATCAATGAAAGTAACAAAATACCTAAAGCCAAAAGATGAGACACGACTAGGTCCCTAGATATTGGAATGGATGACAGAAAAACTAGAAATACACTTTGATTGAGACCTTTTAGGAAAGGTAGATCTAACAAGTTTTCCTAGTTGACATGACTCACATTCTAAAGTCTGGAGACTACTAAGTTCAGGAAATATTTTCTTTAACTTGGACAGGTGAGGGTGACCAAGCCGATCATGTAAGATTTTAGGATTGGGAGTTGCAACACATGACACCCATGGACGAGATCCAAAATGGTATAATCCGTCCGTTTCATATCCTTCTCCAATCTGTCTCCCCGAGCCACGCTCTTGTATAACAAAAGATTTATTATCGAAGGTTACAGAGCAATTCAATGTTTTGGTTAACTGACTTAAGGAAATTAAATTGAAAGGACAATTAGGGACAAAAAGGACAGATTTTAGATTTAAGGAGGGAGATAGGATGGCTTGACCAACTCCCTTTGAGGATGTTTTAGAACCATTCGCAAGGGTTATAAAATGAGATTTTTCTTGGAATGAAATGGTTGAGAACAAGGAGGTATTACCAGAAATGTGATCAGAAGCACCAAAGTCAATCACCCATGAATTGTGACCTTCCATAGATTGAGAGATGCAAACAGTTGATGTACTTGGAGCTTGAGATGACTGTGCCAAGCTGTTGGACTTGAGTCGTAGGTACTCTAGATACTCGTCCTCAGTGAACTTGGAGTCAGTAGTCTCTGCTTGGGAGACATTGATTGTTTTGGCAGGAAAACCATGTAAAGTGTAGCAGTTTTCTTGGGTATGACCCATGCTTTTACAATACGTACACTGAGGACGCCCACGACCTCCACGTCCACCTCCTCTAGTTTCACGACCTCCTCTTCCTCGGGTAGCGACCATGACAGATGGTTCCATTATAGTAAGAGTTTCTGGAGTTTGAAGAGTTGGAACACGTATCATGCGGGAGATCAAAGTTTCCATGGAAGGAACCTTATGAGAGGTCAAAAGCTGATCTCGGATATGACTAAAGTCTGGGTGTATAGCGTAGAGGATCATCGCCATATAGTACTTGTCAAGCTTTTTCTTCATTTCATCTAGAAAGTCAACTTCCAAGAACATTCGAAGTTCTTCCACAGTAGCTTGAGCGTCATTCATGAAGGAAATCATATCATGGTTAGTCATTTTCATAGATGCCAACTTGTTCGCCGAATCATAGAGGCGCTAGATATCATTTGCATAGATATTCTAAGTTCGCTTCCAAAACGAGTGGCATGTTTTGAAGGCCCATAGGGACATCAAAAATCGTGGTTCCACCGACTGCCACAATAGAGCACATAGTTGAAAATCTGCTTGTTTCCACTGTTCAGTTTTTTCAGAAGGTATGTGACTGTCATCTTTCTCAAGGTGGTTGTGATGTCCTTGACCGAGAAACCACATCTCGACGGCAGCGGACCAAGATAAGTAATTTTGGCCATTTAGTTTCTCGAAAGTAATGCAGGGGCTTCTAGAGAATGAAATAACACTCCCAGTACCTCCAGTGGCCATATCTGATCAAGAGAATAAACAAAAACAGAGAGGATCTCGGAAAACAGTGAAACAGTGATGATTTTCGAATACCTTAGGGAGATTTCAACAAGGGGTGCTACTGGACTTTACCGAAACAGAGGTTTGAAGGTCAAAACGGGTAGAGGAGGCTCCGGCAAAGACTATGGAGGTGGCGCGACGATGAACCGGTGACTGGACGGTGGCGCGTGGGCGGCACGTGCCTGACTGCAGCGAACAGAGATGACGCGTATGGAGGCACGTGATGACGACTCTGCCTGCAGCACCGGCGAGGTTGGCTGTCGCGCAGAGAGGCAGTCAAGATCCGGTGGTTTCTGGACGGAACTACGACGATGGACGGCGACGGACAGCGGCGGAGTACTGCAAACGATGGTGGATAGTGTTGATATGTTGTTTGACAGTGTTGGGTAGTTCAAAAACGAGGTTAAAAGAACTTGGACAGCTGCGGACAGCGGCGGTGACTAACGGCGGTCAACCGCGGACAGCGGTGACGGATGGTGCCAGACCAGATGAGATAGAAACCAGAGCGAGATCGACCCTCTCTCATACCAACTTAAGATTGAGACTAAAAATATATGAGTAGTGGACTACAAGACCACTCTTCCTCTCTTCTATTTATAGTGAAACAAGTACATAGAATATGAAAAGACTGCTCTAAGATCCTAGGCACGATTAGATACAACAGTAGATACGACAGTATATAGTTTCCCACACTCAACACCCTATACATAGGGTTAATGATACAATAGAGGTAATAAAGGAAAATTCAACAAACATTAATTGAGAATGAAAAGCAGAGATAGTTGTGAACGTAAACAATGAACAAGATTTCAGAACTACCCTTTCAGTAAATTGCCTTTGAATTCAAATTGAATTAACAAAAACAAAATGTACTGTATGGCCCATTGGTAGATCGGCCAAGCGGACCAAAGACCAGCGGTCGCAGGCCGCCCGCTACAGGCGAACCTCACAGTGGACGCTGAGGCGTCTGGCCCATCGGAGTCTTAGCTCTGAACACACTAAATCGGCTATCTGTCGACCAGACGAACTAAACACCCCCCCGGCCTTCATCTCCATTTGAACTTTGTTTCCATCTTCATGGAGACCCTCACCTCTAAGGGCAACCAGTCAGGCCGACGATTCTCGGTCGGTCGGCCAAACTATAACCTTGATCAATCAGTCAGACATTAATTATGATAAAACAAGTCATTAATCAAAATTAAAAAGCAATTGGGCCATGATTAAGGAGCCCTAATCATAAGCCCACACCAAAAACTATAAATAGGGGCCCAAGGTAGGTTGGTGAGGATCTTTAATTCGCATTTATTACAGCAGTTACAATTATCTACCAATCGGCCTTAACTGACTTAAGCATTAGAGCCTTTTAGACAGATACACTTCGCCCGCCTAACCGATCGAGAAAGAATAAAGATCGTGTGGAACGGAAAATAAGACGAGCCATTTGAGGAGAGCAAAGTGAAGATAAAAAGAGTAATTTAAGTGTTGATTATAGGTGCTTGGTCTCTACTCCCGAAACACAAAAGTTTAATAAAAAATTTCCCTTGCGTTGTTGGGCAAAACATTAACAAATCGGTTGACTTTTCAGCAATTATGTTACTTAAAAATTTGCGGTTGATTCACAGATTTTAGTTTAGAGAATAGTTTAAAACGAAATGATTATAAATGTGTCCTAAAGGAATCAAACAGTAAAACTCAAATCGTCGAACAAATAAACTAAAATAAAATTTAATAGACAAATAGTAAAGCCACGCAATGAATTCCGGACGCACACGATTAAATTCTGCACAAGTCGTTGAGAAATACTACTTAAATGGGAATTGGAGGTTCCCACGTTGTTTCAGAAAAGAAATTATTTAAATGAAGAATAAGACAATAACTCTATTTTGTACGTGGTAATCGTTAATAACTCCGAATTTCAACTATTTTGACTTAAGCATATATTTTAGATTTCTTTATAATTAGTTTTAATTAGTCGAATCATACCAATTTTTATTTATTTGGATGTGTCAGATTAGTACATATTTTTAAGAAGTGTCAATTAAGTTCTAACTTTTGAGAAGATGTCTTAATTAGGTCTCTTTTAGAATTTTTTTTATTAACGTCGATAACGGTATTGATATTTAAAATAAGTTACAAAATTAAGTATTGATATTTATATTAAAATTTAGTGGTAAAAATCATGAATAAAATTAACATTGTTAATAATTTTGTTCTGAAAATGACCTAATTGAGAAAAATTTTTAAAAATTAGGACTCGATTGACACATTTTTAAAAATGAGTATCAAACTGACACGTCTGAACGAAAGTGGATACCATCCGACTAATTAAACATTATAATTACTTTAAATAAATTAAAATTTTTATTTAAGTTTTCTTTATAATATTGTCTCTATAAGCTTAAGTTTTCCAAAATATAAAATAATAACATACATCAATAATTGAGTTTTGAGTTTGACTTTAACTAATTCTTATAGGACAATCAGAATTGTCTTATTTATATTATAAATTAGTTTTAGTTTTACGCGATCGTTAAAACGAAAAGAAAAAATAGATTAAAAAATCGAAAAAATATAATATTAGGAACTTGGGGAAATTATAAATATATTAGACTTAAAAAATAAAATTGAAATTTAACATTTAATAAATGTCGAATTATATATATATAAGGAAATATTTATTTTCAAAACTAAAAGGTGTGTATGGCCCATCTCGGTAAATTGTTAAAATTGATGCAAATTTGTCGTCTTCTACTTTCTTTTATCTTAAATACGCTATGACCGGAAGCAGAATGGTGAAGATAATGGCAGCAACTAACCAAGTAGCAGCAGTTTCTTCGGCGTCACCGCAAGACACCGATGGCACAAACAACAATATCACGCGCATTCATCCTACTCTATACTTTGCTGCACTGAAAGGAAACTTCCAAGAATTCATAAAAGTTCAGAATTTGGAGACTCTGGTGACCCCCAACAAAAACACCATCCTCCATATACACTTGACTTCTACAACAACACAAAAAATCGGAATCCCTTCATCTGCATCATTTCTTCTGCAAACAATTCAGGGAAAGCGTCCAGATCTCAGATTCAAAGTAGGTGTTTCAGAAGAATTTGTGAAACAGATTCTTGAGAAGTGTGGAGGTCTAGTTCTAATCCCTAACGCCAAAGGGGAAACACCCCTTCATATTGCTGCAAAGAATGGACACTCCGGTGTCGCAAAATTACTGGTTGAACATGTGAAGGCTTTTCCACCAGACATCGAGCATGGTGTTGGAGCAGAACAAAAGTTTATAAGGGCAACAAATAATGAGAAGGACACTGCATTGCATGAGGCTGTGCGCTATAATCACATCCAAGTAGTGAAGACCTTGTTAAAATTGGATCCTCATTACTCCTATCATGCAAATAAAGCTGATGAGACTCCTCTTTATCTCGCATCAAAAGGACGATATCAGAAAGTGGCGTATGAGATATTATCCAACATCAAATCGCCTGCATATGAAGGCCCCAATAATCAAACAGCATTGCACGCTGCAGTGATTAATCAAGATATAGGTAACAAACCTTCCTGTCTTTCATTTGAAGTTTTGATGGTTGTTTCTCATACCTTTTATTCCATAACTATATAAATAATCTGAAACATTACATCTTTACTTGAGGTTTAACTACTATTTTGTTTTCTATATTTTGTGTTTTACTTCATGTCTCGATATTTATTTTTGGTTTAATTAATTTTCATTAAATGTTAAATTGTTTTGGTTTAATTAATTTTTTTTAAATGTTAAATTGATTGAACGGAGTCTCTTCTATTAAATCAATTCAATGTTGTCCTACATGTCAATTGAATAAAACATTTAATTAATAATTTGATCCTTATTTTTATATGAAGACAATGTAATCCATTATTTGTCATTCTTCACATATCCTGAGAATGAATATAAAAAGTCACAACTAAGTTCATATTTCCATCTTTGACAATGTCATAGACAAAAATAAAAATTTTGGATAAATAATTCTAAATCTAAAGAAGTTAACCTTAAATCTAAAGGAAACGATATTGATGATGTGTCCTAAAAAAGGATTAGAGAGAGAAGAGAATTTACATTGACACATGATCACAACAGTAATGTGATCTTATGAAAAGTGACCGTTTCTATTTAATAACAAACCTTTTATTAAATTAACATGTAGTTACCTTCGAATGACGTCAATTTAATAAAAGGAATTACATTGAATTGAACCGATTTAATATATAGAACTTAATTAAATATAAAAAGTATCGAAACCATAATGAATCAAAGTTTAAAAGATATATAAATATTGAAATAGTAATTAAACTTTTGACTTTAATTTCTTCTGTAGAAATTTTCTTCAAATGTCGGTGATAGTTTTGTTTTTTTTTTTTTTTTTTTAAGTTTTCTAGTGACACCAAATGGGGTGTATGGGCAGATCAGTGACAAATAGAAGGGGTATAGAACTAAGATAAATCAAGAATAAGAATTGAAAAATATTTATGGAACCGATAGTTTTGAGTGTTAATACAAAAGGAACGATAACGATTTTACCAGACATACAGAAATGGCAAGAGAACTTCTGAAGAACGAACATGTGAAACCGGCAGTGAAACCTGCGGATAAGAAAGGTCGGAATCCTCTTCATTATGCGGTGAAAAAGAGGAACAAAGTTTTGACGGAGTTGCTGCTTCAACAAAATGCGAGCATTGCATACATGCAAGATAACGGCGGCATGACGGCACTTCACATCGCTGCTGCCGATGGAAGTTGGCAAATTATAGAAACCATCATAAAACGCTTTCCAGATTGTTCGGAGCTAGTTGATAAAAAAGGCCAGAATTTTCTTCATTATGCTATGAATAAGGGGAGGCTGTTTACAGTTTTTAGAATCACGCGCAACCTATCCATGCTTCATCTTTTCAATGAGCAAGACGTTGACGGAAACACACCCTTCCAAAATTGCTTCATGCATTTTGTCCCTGTTATCAGTTACCTCAGACGCAAAGCCACAGTTAAGTTTGTGTATGATAAGACAGAAGATTCAAATGCAGTGTTGACGACACAGGTATTAATATTAACTCCACTTACCAAACACTCTTTGCATTAAGTATATTAACTACAACTTTACCTAAATGCAGGAACCAACAGAGCAATTAAAATTTGGAGAAGAAAAACAAAAAGAGCAAGAAAAGAGTGCGGGACGATTTTTTACGAAGGAAGCAAAAGAGACTCATCTATTAGTGGCCACACTCATTGCAACGGTGAGTTTTGCAGCTGGAATAACCCTACCAGGAGGTACCATACAAGATGGAGAAGATAAGGGTAGCCCAATTATGAGAGAAAAAGCCTCTTTCAAAGCATTCATTGTATCAAACACAATAGCTATGGTTCTGGCAACTACTGCAGCACATATACATCTTTTCACGTTTCTCGTCGCCAAAGCCAATTGGAAGGAACAATATGTCTCAGAATTAGCACTCAACTTCACTTTATTCGCCTTATTAGCAATGATTGTTGCATTCGCTACGGCCACCTATGCCGTACTGGGATCTTCCTTGCTTGGTATAGCAGTTATCACTCTTGCATTACTATATTTCTGTATGATACCTTTGATAAAGGCATCCATGGCAGGGAATTAATCCATGTAATGAATCTTTTTTTTTTCTTTCTTTAACCAACTCAAATATCTATTTATTTATTTTTTTTAATTTTATGATTAATTCATTATAGACTTTATAACTTTAAATTTCAAAAATGAATGAGTTGAATAAAAAATAAATAAGTTTATCATGATTTTTTTTTAATTGGACTATCATCATTATTGACCATTGATTTGATGGCAAATATGAGATATATACAGCAAGTATTATTTTATTACTAACGGATAAATCTTTTTTACTAGATTAAAGTAGTCTTTGATGGCTAAATCGATCACAAAAATTGAAGAATTTAGCAACCAATATATTTTATTTGGCACGCCGGGGAGTAGATTTAGGATGTATATTATGCGTCTGCACACAAAAGGAAGAGTTTACAACACATTTATTCTTCTACTGTGAAATACCTAAAAGTGGTTGGGAGCACTGTGATAGGTAGGTAGGAGTGATATTACTAAACCATAATAAAGCCCAATTACACTTCCAACAATTCCGATTTTTTTTCCCTTATACGCAATTTACTTTGATTATTACGGAATTAGCGTTTTTACATGAAATCGTGCAGGGGTTAACGTTTTTCATACAGTAATCGATTACCGTATGTTCTAATCGATTACTGCATGCGTTGCAATTTTTTGAGTGTAATGTAATTGATTATGAATGAACTGTAATCGATTACATGCATAATTTTTTGAAAAAAAACGTTAACAAACATTTTACTGGATAGGAAAGCAATGACATATGATATAGTTGAATATGAAACTAAAAATAGTGATAATAATGAAAAAAAAAACATTATAATCAATTAAAGTACTAACATAATAATGTCAATGTGAAAGTGCATTAAACAAATACAAAGTTTTTGAATGAAATAAACATCAAAATGCATCTAAAAAGGAGGAAATTGGCGTCGCACATAAGCCATGTCTTCCTCAAGTTGACCAACCCGAGCATCTATACTGTCAAATCTTGAACCAACAAAAGCCCGGAGATCGCGAATTTCGTGGATAATATCATTAAGCATAGCAGCAGATGCATCTTGGGTAGGCTGAGGCGGTGGAGATGGTGTGCGATCATCATGAATAGGTGCATCCTGCATATCACGTTTATGAATCCATTCACCATTTTGGTTTTTTACAAAACCAAAGGAATGAATAACTTCAGCACCAATTGGACCTGTTCTCCAATTAACCTCCTCAAATGGTTCATCTTCTAGAGGAACATTAAACTTAATTAAAATGTCAGTAATGTGATTTGCATATGGTAAAGGGGCATGGTCTCTTAATGTCTTTTTCATGCGATATCTAACCTGATGACCCCAGTTAAGCTGTCTTCCGGTCAGCATTGCCCACATTAAGATAATGTCTTCTTCAGTAGCTTGGGCAAGGTTAGTTGATCGGGGCACCAAGCATCGACATAAGATGTAGTGCAGGATACGTGTTTCCACTTTCATTTGGCTTGCCAGTATTCTTCCTCCAATATTTACATTGTCACGACAAATCATTACTTTTGCATTGTGACTCGAATAATCATCTCTCCATTCCTCCACCATGTTTTCCTCAAAACAGACATCTTGAGTGCCCAACTGGGTTATACAATAAAACATATTTATATCCATTCTAATCTTGACATGCTTAACTTCACTAAGAATAACCCATTCATCAGTAATTTGTAAGTTAGAATAAAATACTCTAACTAACTCCGGATAATAACATTGACGATTAGTCAAAAAAGGTAATAATCCCAAGTTGTGCAGTATATCATAACACTCAAAGTTTTGCTCAGCAATAAAATCATTAGGATATCTGGGTTCAATAATATCTTTGCTGAAAAATTTTGAAGTATATCTTTCATATTGTGCTACGGAAGAGAAAAGTCTTTGTGGCTGTGAAGGTGCAATTATTTCTTCAGGTTCGTTGATGGCGGCACCACGACGGCAACGAGCACCGGTTTGAGTCTTGCGTTTCCTTGAAGATTCAGCCATTTTTAGGTGTTTCTGATGATTTTAATCGGTGGATTTTGTAGAGAATTGAAAATGAGAAAGATTGCAACGAACGAGAGGTGATTTGGTTAAGAAATGAAGGCACAATGGTGAAAACACGAAGGAGGTAAAGGGGGCGCAAGTTGGGTTTCTGGTGTGCAGTGGCAGAGAGAAAATGTTGTATTTATAGTGGAAGACGAGGTGTAATCGATTACAGGGTTTCTGAATCGATTACCAAGTTAGAAGTTATTTTCCAGGGGCTCCTGTTAGAGGTGTAATCGATTATAGGGTTTCTGTAATCGATTACGAAGCTAGAAATTATTTTCCAGGGGCTCCTATTAGTTCATTAATCGATTACAGCGGTTTTGTAATCGATTACCAAATTAGTAATTATTTTCCAGGGGCTCCTATTAGTTCGTTAATCGATTACAAGCTTTGTGTAATCGATTACATTTTACAATTTTAGACTTGTGTAATCGATTGTTTAATCGATTAAGGTAACACATAATCGATTAACTTACTCTGTAATCGATTACCTTCACATCAGATGTCAAAAATTTGATGATGGTAATCGATTACACTTTGAAGGTAATCGATTACAGTACGTATTTTTGCACCAAATTAATTATGGTGATGGATAACATGGTCCATATAATTGATTACAGCATAACATATTTTTGTGATAGCATTTCTACTCCATCAATAAAAAGTTTAAAATATTCCACTAATTAATGAAAAATAAAATGATTAACAAGTTGCACATAACTTAAAATGGAAAGCAAAGAAAATAAACTAAATGAATTACGGCAACCATCTGTATCTTCTTCTCCCCCGGTGATCCACAAATTATCCAGAATTGATATCTTCCTATTTTTCGGTAGGTGTTGGTGGTCTGATGTCTCTAGTTTGGATGAAAAGCTCGATATAGGAAGAGATACGCGGTTTTTTGACAGATTGGTCTAGACTTTGTACGTGTTTCCAACGACTGATCATTTGTGACACATCAAAGTCATATTTGATTTCCGCGGTGTCATGAAATAGTCGCCTGTTGCGTATTATTGAAAGGCGACGATAGTTAATTTGTTTGACAACTCTACGATCACCACACTCGACTAATTGAGTTACGGTTTGTAATAATTCATTGTAGGTGCAATCATGTCTGATGGAGAAGGTTTTCATGGCATCCGAACCAAACTCAAGACCAAAACCAGATGGACTCTCTATGATACTAGCACCCCTTAATGGTCTACCATACATAAATCAATCAATATAACAATGTATTAGTCATTGGAGTTTTACAAGTAGTCATTGTATTATACATGGGAGTCTTATGGATAATTATTGTGTTAACTGTTTTTATTTATTTTGAATACAACGAAATATGGAATTTATAAATTGTATCGTTGATTGTATGAGTAATATAACAACAACAAAGGTCAGAATTCGACTCTTTGGATTAAGACCTGCAACAAAAGTGTGCTATTGCTGTAAATGAGTGGTGTCCAGGTAAATTTGTTTGAAAACCTTACTATTGCAGAAAAAGAAAAAGTCTCCATGGTGGTTCCGAATATCGATGAAGATAGTTCTTTATCCAAGATTTTGGATCTCATCAGTTCCAGCTCCATGATTGACTCGGTTGAGTTACCTCAAACCCTCACCGAGTTAAACCTCACCGTAAATCGCTTGTCCATGTTGGACCTCGCATATACAAAAACCTCACCAAAACCAATGAAACTCCAACAGACTCTCGATTTGTGCTAAAAATCTAGTTGTGCTTTGTAGCTTGGGTAACGGTCATAGGTATCGCACTTTGTCATCTGATGGGTTTATGCATATATAATTTTTCAGATATGGGTTATGGTTATAATTATATTGAGAGACTGTGGTTCCATATAGTTATATGACATTAGTATTATATATATAAGACATTTGACACCAGTTTTATATCAAAACTTTAAGATAATCGTGTTATAGATTTTTATTTTTATATAGTGCTTAACTTTGTCTATTCTATTCAATGTGGGACTTTGACTCACACTTATTGCCAATAATTCTATAGCATAAAAAGGAGGTACCTTCATGAACATTGCAAAGCATGTCATTTTCGTCATTAACAAAGGTTTTAAGTAAAATTATTAATTTTATTTTCTCCAATTGTGACCCATTTGTCTTTTTTATCGATAATTGCGTTTTTTTTTTGTTTTTTTTTTTCTGTTGTTAAGTTACACATGCTCCTTTTTCATGCAAAGGTCAATGAATGCAAAGGTCAACGAAATCTCATACTGTTGTTATAAACTGGAGTTGTGAACATAATGTTGTTAGATGTGAATCGTAGTCGCGGGTTTTATATCGCAACTCGGATTCTCCACCACACCTAGCTGAATGGAACCCATTGGAACAACAACGTTGAGAAGAGCTTGAGCCCTTTGGTTATGGTTATGCGGTCAGTCACTCCGAACCATCGGCTCTGATACCACTGATAGGTTATATATATTTTTTCATATATGCATTTATAGTCATAGTCATGGTCATTGAGAGATTGTGGTTCTATATGGTTATATGACATTAGTCTTACACATATAAGACCTTAGACACCACTTTTACACCAAAACCTTAAGGCAATGTTGTTATGGGTCTTTATTCTTATACAGTGTTCAACTTTGTCTTTTCTATCCAATGTGGAACTTTTGACTCACACTTGGACTATTCCCAACACTTTTGTTCCCTTCTAAATCAGGTATGAACTTCAAGTCTTTCTTTGAAAAATGATTGATTTTTATTTAAGGGTGGACATGGACGGGATCTTTACATATCCAATCCAGATTCATTATGAATCTATGAATCTATATATTCACTATGAATCTATATATATGGACCAGATTTTTAATCTAGATTCATTTTTGGTGAAAATATAATTTGGATTTTTTAAAATTATTTGAATATTTTAAAATTCAGATCTAAAAATTAGAATCAACTTAGATATTTAGATTCAAATATTTGAATCAATTGAAAATCTATATCCATTTTAAATCCATTTTTAATGAAACTTAATTTTTTATAAATTTAATTTTAATTTTAAAAATGAAATAATTATTTCAATGCATAAATATTTTTAAAAAAATTAAAATAATATATCAAATAATAAAATATTATAATATTATAAATTTAATAATATAAAAGATTAAGATAATATATTATTTAAATTCTTAACATAAAAATAAAATAAATGACACTTCATCTACACAAAAAAAATGAAGAAAAATTGATGGATCACGTGTAAATATACTATACTGTAATACATAAACCTTCTATTTTTTCCCTTTAACTAGTTATAATGTCGAAGTTATATGTAAGGTCTTGAACATAAGTCATTAGCTGGGAATCAAATCAAAACTCAAGAAGTAATAAAACAAAATCAGAAGAAGGAAATTTTCATACGCCACAATTTAAACTGCTACATCAAAGGAATGAAGAACTCTCTAAAATCATTCTCTAATGCAAGTCAAGAGGACTCTCTAGATTATCAGACTGAGCAATATTTAGAAAATAGAGTTTCGTTACAACCTCCACGAGTATTATCCACCTTGTATTCAAATTCATAAATTTGCAACCCTCCCTCACAGATCTTTCTGCTATTATTATCAATTCAGCCTCCTTTGTACTTTCCTGAATGTCAAGGCAATAACAACAAAAGTTAATGCATCACACGATCATTTTGTCTCTACCCACCAATTCTAATAAAACCAATACATTTTTTGTGTGATCTATATCCTATCTCAAGTTGTTTGACTTCCATTCCGAAGAAGTATTTCATGTCTCCCAAGTCAATCATTTGAAATTCCTTCTCCATGACTCTTTTGAACTCCTTAATCATCTCTGCTTTATTTCCCATGAAAATAAGATCATCAACATAAAGAGCAATGAACATCACATTACCTTCCTGTTTCTTTATGTATAGGGCACGTTCATATGGACATTGTTCATATATATTTTTTTCTTGAAGTAAGTGTCAATGCGGTCATTCCATGCCCGAGGAGCTTGTTTCAACCCATATAGTACCTTCTTCAACCTTAAAACTTTCTTTTCTCCTTTGCTTGATTCTCGACACTTCTCATAAACGATGTCCTCGATTGTTTGCCAAGTAAGCATTCTTCACAAAACTTTCCATTGAACTCAATGCTCGACAATCCATGAATCATGCCTTCCCTCACCAACTCTATCAGTCCACCAAAATGTAGGAGTCTAAACCGAAAATGTCACATCATTGCTTTATCTTGCATATTAACTTTAAAGCATCTCTTTCAAAAAATCTTCAAATCTAGTTTGTACATCTAGTTTTTCCTTATTTGTACTCAAACTATCAAATGTCTGAGTTTGTCCTTCAACTGTAATACTCAATCTTGCATTAAAATCGAGTGACCTTTCTCCATCAGCCGCCTCATGCTAAGAATATTGATTTTGAGATTGAGTACATGATACACTTCTCAAATCTCCCCAACTCGGTCATCCTTAATAAATACCAAATTATTCTTATACCTTTTAATGCAACCTTTGAATCATCTCTAAAAAACACATGCCCGACATTAACTTTAGTAAGTTCTTCCAAATATTGCTCGTCTTTGCATATATGGTTGCTCGCTCTTATGTCAAGGTACCACACCGAGTTGATTGAATGTTTGAGTTGTACTACTGAGTTTAATAACTTAGTCATTTTTCCTGAGATACTAGTCAACACATCGACCTCATTCTCTTTGACTTCCTCTGTGAGAAAGTTGGTTGGCTCATCCCTCCTATTTTGAAAGTGATCGACCTTGCCACACCTGTAACAACTGTTTGATTTACAATCATTTACATAGTGATCGTGCTTGCCACATTTGAAGCACTCAATGTTTAAGGTGCTCGATCGACCTCTTCTCCATCGACCTCTTCGTTCATACCAATTTTGTTGGCCAGATTGACTTCTCTTTTCTTCATGTCTTCCTCCACCTCTACCACCACAACCATCTCCTTTACCTCCTCAACCTCTTCCTCTACTTCAAGTGTTTTGAGTGTAACATGTTTTCTCCTCTGTAATTGTTGCTTTTGATTGGAGTGCATGTTCAAGTGACTCCACCTTTCTCTTCTTTTTTCGTTGCTTGTGTGCCTAAAGAGACCAACAAGTTGTACAACCGTGAGCGTGTATAGGTCCTTATACTCCTCAATCGTACACACCACATTATCGAAGTCATCAATCAATAACCTCGAAATCTTCTCCACCACGCAATTATCGGGTAACGCCTCTTTATTTCTGCCGAGTTGGTTTGCCACGGTTTCAACCCGAGTAATGTACTCGACTACTCCCTCTGTCTCTTTCATTCTCATGCTCTCCAACTCTCCTCTGAGTGTTTGAAGCTTCACTTCCTTCACCCAGTCATCTCCCTTATATGCCTTATCTAGAATGCCTCACGCTTCTTTTGAAGCTTTTGCACTTTTAATCTTGTCATAGTCAAACTCGTCAACAACTTGATATAGGATGTACAAAATTACCTTGTCTTTTGTACACGATTTTTGCAACGCAATCATCTGGGCATTCGACCATTGGTGGTGTTTTTTTATTCTACGTGACCATTTTCCACCATCTCTCAATTTTCTTGGGAGCCAAGGAGAACTTTCATCTTGAGGCTCCAATTGTCATAGTTGACTGCCTTTGTCAACTTGGACAGGGGCACAATGTTTGTAAGACTCATCTCTTACTCTCTTTTTTCACTCAAACACTCAAGCTAACTAATTTTTGATACCATTTTTTTAGCAAAGCACTCTTTTGTGAATAATCTGATTTCTTTCACTGAATCTCATATCAATAAAACACTACAATTTATATGACTTACATTTAACTTTTTATCTCCATGATGTCTCCAATTATTGTAAAACATAATATTATAATGACCATTAATAAAACATAACACACAAAACTCCTTCACTTTGCTTTCCTAAAACATCAAAATATAACTGTCATAAAATCTACTCAATAACCCCTAGTTTAAGTTTACTCCAACAGTGTATAGATTAAATCCTTGCCATGGATGCCTTTAGACAAGGTACCATACAGAAATATAGTGATACAAGAGTGACAAGTGCTATACCAAGCAAGGAAGATTCGAGTACGGCATAGGTGGCCACAGCGAATGCAACAATCATTGCTAATAAGGCGCGCAAAGTGAACCTGAGGGCTAATTCACAGAGAAAATGCACCTTCCATTTGGCTTTGGTGATGAGTGGCGTGAAAAGATGTATATGAGCTGCAGCAGTTGCCAGAACCATAGCTAGTGTGTTTGATACAGTGAATACTATGAAAGAGGCTTTGTCTCTCATAATTGGGGTACTTTTATGTTCTCCATCTTGTATGGTACCTCCTGGTAGGGTTATTCCAGCTGCAAAACTCACCGTTGCAATGAGTGTGGCAACTAATAGATGCGTCTCTTTTGCTTCCTTCGTGAAAAATCGCCCCACACTCTTTTCTAGCTCATTCTTTGGCTTTTTGTCAAATTGCTCATTTTGTTTTTCTTCCCCCAATTTTAATTGCTCTATTGGGTCCTGCATTTAGGTAAAGTTTTAGTGAACTGAAGGACCGTGGTTACATCTAACTCAAAATGATTAGTATCTACTTAATGCGAAGAATGTTTTAATTTTAAGAGGAGATAATATTAAAAGTGCTAACTTCTATACCTGTGTCGTCAACAAGGCATTTAAATCTTCTCTGCTAGCGTACGCCAACTTAAGAACAATGGCTCTGCGTCTGAGCGCACTAATAATAGGAAAAAAGATCAAGAAGCCACTTTGGGGATGAAGGGGTGTGTTTCCGTACACATCTTTCTCATTGAAAAGATGATCCATAGATAGGTTGCGCTTGATTCTAATAACTGTAAACAGCCTCCCCTCAGGGCCGGGCATAATTTACTAAACTATACTAAACTATAGTTAATTGTACTATATTAAACTAAAATATACTAAACTATTCATAATAATAATTGAACTGTACTATAAAATAGTTCAGTTTTAAGAAACTAAATTTATGTTAAGTTAACTAAGTTAACTATTGAACTATAATAGATTGAAAGAGCAAAATACCTCAAAAAAAAATATTAGTATTAGGATAAGAATTAGACTTATGTGTTTTATATCTTACGTTCTATTCTTTCTCTTTCATATTGAAATATTTATTTTATTTTGTCTTAATTTTTTTCTTCACTCTTTCTTTGAGAAAATTATAAAATATTTATAATTAATTTATTAAAAAAAATTATAAATTAATTCAATATCTTATTTTATTTTTGAATGAATTTTACTATGTAATGTTATTTTTATGTTATGATTTTACAGAAATTATTTTTAAAAATTAAATTATGTGACAACTAACATTTTTATAATTTTTTATTTATATTAAAGTTTTTTGTAACTTAAATATTGAAATTAGTATAATAAATATAAATATTGGTACTAATGTATTTTTTATTTTAAAATCTTATATAATATTATTTTTTTAGTTTTAAAATATTCATTATGTGGCATCAACTTTTTTAAAGAGAATTTATTTTAAAAAATTCTTAAAATATTAATTTTAGAACGCCATAAAATTTCTATAACATTTTTCACACAAATATTAATGAATACAAATGTTAAAAAAAAATATTAATTTTGAGAATTTTCTAAAATAAATCCTTTTAAAAAATTTTACACAACATAATAAACATTGTAAAACTAAAAAGTAATATTACATAAGATTTTAGAATATAAAAAATAAGTTAATACCGATATTTATATTTATTATATTAATTTTAATATTTTAATTACATTTTAAGTTACAAAAAACTTAAATATAAATAAAAAAATTATAAAAATGTTAATTGGTGTATTGAAGTATGATGCATATTTCAAGTATTATTTTCTAAGCATTTTCAAATTATAAACTTTAGATTATTATTGCGTAGTACAATCATATGTAATTAGTGTAATTCGATTCAAAATAGTATAATTCAGTTCAAAAATAGTGCAATTCAATTCAAAATCAATGCAATCCGGTTCAAAAATAGTA
>Ga0214543_1002514_pt1 | contig 36038 bp, 12 predicted proteins | sample CNSS2metaG_FD_160094 | JGI IMG/M metagenome (GOLD analysis project Ga0214543, IMG submission 160094) | Root nodule microbial communities from cowpea collected in UCLA plant growth center, Los Angeles, California, USA - CNSS2 | ecosystem: Host-associated > Plants > Roots > Nodule | place: USA... | reverse complement strand
GTTGAAGATTAATTTTTTTATTTCTTCTAAAAAAGTAATTGTTCTTACTTATTTTCTATGCATACCAAATTTCATTTGGGAAAAATTTTAAAATATAATTTCACTTTTGAGTTTTTTTTTTTTTTAATTTGGATTATAATAGTTGAAATTTTCTAAAAGAGAGTAAATTGAAATAAAGAAAGTATTGTGTCAATCTTTAAGGACGTGTAACAGTTATCTTTGTTTATGAATTTGAAACTTTGAAATAAGTACTGATGGAAGAAATTAACCTTCTATAAAAAATATTAAACTACATTAAAAAAATTACCCTTTTTAAATGTATTCGTTGTTTATAAATTATTATTAACAATGCTTCTCAAAAGAATTTTTTTAGATCTAGTTTATAACCAACTAGGATACAAGATAATTGTTGAAAGAAATATCATAGAGTGAGATATCAAATTTTGTTTAGTATAGAACTTCAATAAATAAAAAATGTAAAAAAATGACAAAAGAACAAATTATTTTTAAAAAAATCAAACGTAAAATTTATGCAAAACCTTTAAATAATTAAGTATTAAGGTGTCTAATCAAGTTCATCGAACATTGAACTACTAAAACTTTTTTTATTTTATTAATATAAAGAGTCATTGAAAATTTGTTATATTTTGGGGGATTTTCCATGTTGATTTCTTATAAAGATTTGTAACAGAAGAACTTTCCGCTATTTTCCCATAGCTGGTTGATACGCAATTTCTCATAAATAATTAGTAATTTTATAATTTAAAATTTCGTAAGAAATTTTTAAATTATTTTTTATCAGAAAAACTTTATGCAAAATAAAAAAAAATGTAGAGTAAAATTTTATGTGAAAAAAAAAAATCATTGTAAATGACTTTCTGAAGAAAAACCATTTAAAAAATAACAAATATTTTTTACTGTAAATTTAAATTTGGTAGATAATTTTTTTGTGTTAATTTTGAATTGACATAGTTTGTAAAAGATTGTGACATGATGAATAAAAAATTGTATGGAGAAAAGGTATATACTATATGGAGTTGAACATGTGAAAGTATAAAGAGAGAAAAATGGAAACTTGTGTTTTGGCTTTAGATGGTGCAGAGATTGCTTTTCATGGACCTGGTTATGCTGCCTGTTCCTTTAGCCTCTGTTTCTCACTCATAAATAAATAATAGTAAAATTTCTATCTTAGGTAATAATTAAAATTTCCATACAAAACTCCAAAATTTTAGTCATCTTCTTCTCATTAATAATAGATTCTCTCATTCATTGTCAACAATCTATCACTGCAAAAATTTGTTTTTTCTCATATATGGAACCACAAGTTATGGCTATCACCATACTCAAATTAAAATTATATATAAAATCTGGAAATTCTTTTTTTAAATGGCTTAAATATGTTTTTAGTCTTTCAAGTTTAAGTGAAATTTAGAATTAGTCACTCTTCAAAATTTTTAACCAATTTAGTCCTTTATTTTTGGAAATGCGTGAATTTAGTCATTTTACTCAAATTTTGTTAAGTTTATTTGACATTCCAAACGCGTTTTACAATAATATTTGAGTTAACATAAAGAGAAAATGTGTCAAACAGAGTAAACAATTCAAATACTATCATGATATACATATGAAACGTAAGATAAACTTAACAAAATTTGATTAAAAACTGAATTCACACATTTTTAAGAATTAAAGACTAAATTGGTCAAAATTTTTAAAAAAATAACTAATTCTAAATTTTACTAAAATTTGAGAGATAAAAAACATATTTAACCCTTTTTAAATATCAGTGCAAACATGATGATAATAACGTTTATTTTCAAAGATTTTTTTTTTAAATTATAAGTATATTATAACCTAGAAAATGGCAACATTGTATATCGTATGAAATTGCCAAATAACCTAACATATACTATTATTATAACATGTTTTAATCATCATAAATAAAATGCTATTTATTCAAACTTGCTTTTGGACTTGATCAATCTAAAACTGACTGGTATAATTCCTTAATTCAAGTAACATATATAGTAAAAGTGTATCACTATTATTTCTAAATTCTGAATTTCAATCTAAAATTGGCCATCTTATGATTTTAATTTATGTATGTTACATCATGCTAAGAGGTAAAAGAACAAATTTGCATATGTTACAAAGAAATCAGACGTAAATTTTTGAGCAATTGTTCACAAAAATTTCACTATCTCATTTTTTAAGTTGATTATTTTTCTATAGAAAGCTAAGATAAAGCTCTCTATTTTTTTTTTCTTGAAAGCAAAACCTAGTTCACATATACATTTAAAATCCTAAAATTGCGATCATGTGCTCATTTTTTATGTAAGCCTAAGACTCTGGTTTTGTATGGTTAAATATAAAAATAAACCCATGTTAAGATATAAGTAAATGTTTTTTGTCTAAATTTATGTATGATCAATTTACATCAATATATAATCTACATTCATTTGATGATTAAGTTGGAAAACAAATTTGTATCCACATATATCTGTGGTCCGTGGATACTAAATATATATTCTGAGTAGTTGATATGATTAGTATTTAATTATGTCGTAAAAGATTAACTTTTTAAAATTTATATTTTGACATAATTCAATAAAAATTTATTTTTTAAAAAGACTTAATTAATTTGCATTAATATTTTATTGAGTAATTTGACTTAAATTTTATTTAAAAAATAATTTTAATCTGAATTATATTTTAAAGATTTATTTAAATAGTTTAATTTAAAATATTAAAAAATTGAAATATAGAAAAATCAATTAATATGCATGAGTAGTCAGGTATATAAAAGAAATTCAAGGATGTTTTTTGGTGAATGTATGTCCCCCACTTGAAATTAAATATTCTCTACATTGTTGGAAAATGAAGGGAAATATCTCTTATATTGTTAACTAACAAAATCAGAATAATTTAATCTCCATTTTTGTTTTATGATTATGATATATTGTACAGATTATCGAGAACTATATGGTTTCAAGTGTGAAAACCTTTCTCATAAACCCTAAACCTAAACTATATGTTTTATGATCACATCTACGGTCTTCAATTTCATAAACTATTCCTTTTCACTCTCTCTAGCATGTAAAATAAAACTAAATTTCCAATGATTAATTGAAACATAATTAATCCAAAGTACATTGAGATTTAAAGTAAATGGAAATAAAAAATTGGCACCGAAAGAAGATCCTTAAGTGATGGGATGTGTATGGTGGTAGAAGTGTTATAGATAGATAGATAGAGAGAAAGAATATGGAAAGAAAAGATGGTTAATTTTGCATCTTCATGAAATGAAATGAATGTTTAGTAATGCATGTCTAAGCTTCCATAGCCATGCAAGAATGGTCCCCCCCATACATGTTTTCTCATCTTCTTCTTCTTTCTCTTTTTCATTCTCACTGCTAAATTGCTTAATGAAATGAAATGAAGTGTGAGTGTGTAAAGGGTCCCCCACTCTCCCAACCCAAACTCCATTAATGCTCTTGCAATATATGTACATACAAAACACTCACTATCTTCTCCACAAAAATGCATGGTGTATTGTTGGGGTGACAACATTCATTTGGGACCACTTTTACCTACTTTCTTTTGTCTACCTCTTCAATTTTTTTCTTTTCTTTTCACTCCTTTCTACTTCCCTAACACAACTATATCTTCTAATATTCTATACCATATCTTCTGAGAGTTGCTATATATAATGCTCCTCACTCCTACTTTTCTTTCATCCATTCTATATATCAATTACACTTCCATCATTTCTTTTCTTTAGTTCTAACTCTTTCATCGTATCATCGTATCATGAGATTTTACTGGTTGAAGCTGCCAGCGTGATCTTAACTTTTCTTTATTAAAGAAAAGATTAGATTACGTGGTATCTTCACCCAGTTGTTGATTACATGAATGTTTTCTGTTTATTCCGGTAATATATCTTTATTAGTGTTTATTCATGTTAATATATCTTTTGTTAGTATTTAGAAAGGAAGAAACAAAATATACTTTTAGATTGATTTATCTCCATTTTTATTATTTTCTTTTTTTAAAATTTAATAATTAAAATTAATTACTCATTAAAATTATTAGATTTAATAAAAGTGAGTAGTTATAATAAGTATTAAACTCTCTTTGAAATTATTTTGGAATAGCTTGATCTATCTACTTGTATAAAAGGAGAGATCAAACTTTTCTAATTAATATTACTCCCCGTCTTAATCTTTTTTTTTTCTTTCAATTTAATGGGTTTACCAAATAAATCAACTTTAACTCTTATTAAATTAAAAACATTAAAAATAAAGATGAAGAACCAAATTTTAATTCTTATATTTAGGATGATCATATGTTTAATTGTTAAGCTAATTAATGAGTAATTATCGTCTTCTTGTTTTCTTTGAATCTAAGTTTAAGTAGTTATTCATTTATTTTCCCTTGATTAAAATTTGGTATAACATGGATATGCATTTGAATGATTGTCTTTTCTTCTGTTAAAGTCTAGACGACTTGTTATTTCTTAACTTAAGCATTTGAGCAGCATTTGACAAATTTCTTTGACAGAGAAATAAATAAGAAAAAAAATTATATAAATTAAAAATACAAAACATTAAAAAATTGATATGAAATAACTTTTTATAAATTAGTTTATATATGAGTTCATTTCTATTTATGAATATCATTTAATTTTTTATTTGAAAGTTATTTTAAAAATGTTTATCTAGAGATGTTCTCAATCCAAATCATTAATGGTTTTAAAATCCATTGTTTTTGAATGTTGATGTTAGAGGATGAATATATCTAAACTCAACTCTATGAATCAAGGTTTGCTTATGAGGATTTTAGAGGATTGAATTCGAAGGATGTATTTGAATAGAGGGTTCTATTGATCAATGTTTAATACTTGCCTCTTTAGTGTTAAAGTCAGAAAACGAATGTCTTTGGATTAAGAACTTTACGGGTCATGACGTTTTTGTGTTCTGTTATAAAAAAATATATTTTTTTAATATCATAAGTTTTAAACATTAAACGAGTTTATTTTCAAAATTGATATTTTTCATTTTAGCTCAGCCACCTGTTTGTGATTGTGGTTTCCACATTGTAATTTATTATGCGAGCATATGATCGTATAGGTTGAGAAAAATGCACAATATTAAGAAAAATGGTCATTATTAACAATGTTTGGGAACAATTTGTATTTTTTTCCTTTTCAATAAAGTTTATGGTTTTTTCTTTTCAATAAAATTTATGATTGTAAAACAATAATATTTTTTTATTTTTTATTGATATTTTTAATAAGTTGAGAATAAAGTTTTATTATGCAATTTGTGTTAACTATAGACTTGAAGAAAAAAAATGAGGAGTTACATTTTTAAAAATAGATATTTATATACATTTTTCTTATTTTATTGAATATGATTTCTTACAATAATTTTTTTTTGTTTTTTTTTTTGAAGTGGGAGAGATAGAATGAAATACGTTTTTCATAGGATATTTTGTTGTCTTAATTTTTGAAATTTAATTATGAATTAAAGTCTCATATCGTAAAAAATAGACAAATTAAATAACATATAAGAGGAAAACATAAAATATTATTTGAGAAGAAATTATAGATAATTGTTCATCAATTCTTTAGAAAAATTATAGACTTTCAAGAAGAAAGAAAACAAAATAAGTTTTAGGTACTTTCGATACTTAATATTTAATAAGTAATGTATTAATTTGTTGATTTCTGAAGGTGTTATATGGTACCACACATGAAAATATCAATCAATATTTCGTATTTATTGAAAATTACTAATAAAAAATAATGAAGTTTTTTGAAAGTATAAAAAGCTTAATTAGCCTTAAAAAAATGTTATAACTTGTCAAACAAATATATGTTTTTAAATAAATTTGTTGTAAAAAAAAAATTGTTATCATACAATATGTTTAATAATAACTTTGTTAGTGTCATTTTTTAATTGTGTTTATTATATTTATAACATTCCATTTCCACCTTATTTTTTTTTTATTCATTTTTCGTTTGGAAAACATGGTGCGAAGAAAGTTTAAACAGAAGAATACCTAAGGTGAAGTCATGCTGTGTTCTTTCACGTTGACGGCACCACCACCACCGCCACCACACTGCCTCAGCAAACGGAAGAAACACAGACAACTCTTGCCGCTCATTCTAGCATACACAAGTTCACGTCTTTGCCTCTCCGGTAACCCTTTAAACCATGTTTCACCATCTCCCTTTTCACTCCCTGCACTTCCATCATGTTATATTATGTTCCCCCAACTTTGTTCAGTTTGTAGCTATGACTCAGTCATTTTACATTACATCTATACACTGAAAATCAATCTCTCTTTATTAAAAAAAGAATGGTTTTCCAATATGTATGTGTCTGTATGCACTCTTTCCGTTTGTCAAAATGTCTCCCTATGATACCCGTTTGTTAGTTCCTTTTCTTATAGGATTACTTTTTTTGAGAAAAAAAAATAAAAGGTTGGCACATACCCATTTGGTTTGTTAACTTATATTTTTTATTTTGTTTTTGGTTATTCTGTTTAAAAATATTCATTGTATGTTAATTCATATTTTCCATGTTTTAGTTAGTGCAGAAAATAAAGAGTTTATGGATAAGGGAGCTGTTTTCATTCTTCCATGTAGTTCTACTGTTTTGTTGTTAAACCTAGTGGAAGGTCATGGGGAAGGACTGAGAAATTTAGAGTGAGCATATTGTGTTGTGTGTTTGGAGTAGAGCACATGTGGTATACGGCGAGGTATGCAATTCCTGAAACTTCCTCGCCTTCTTATGCCACATATGAGGAGGATACATCTACATTCGCAGCCATTGCCATCGGAAAGCACTTACAGAATTGGTGGTATTGATGATGCTGTGGCTTTGATTCATCGCATGGTTGATATGCATCCCCTGCCATCGATTGTGGAATTCACCAAAATCTTAGGAATGATTGTGAAGATGAAATACTATGCGACAGCTATTAATCTATATACCCTAATGGAATATAAGGGTGTTGTGCCGTTTACAGTCACTTTTAACATTTTGATCAACTGTTTCTGCCACATGGGTCGGATGGATTTTGCATTCTCTGTAATGGGTAAGATTATTAAGTGGGGTTGTCAACCAAATGTGGTGACTTTTACTACGCTGATGAAGGGATTGTGTGTTAATGATAAGATGCTGGATGCACTACACATTTACAATGAAATGGTTGCACGAAGGATTTTGTTCGATGATGTTCTCTATGGAACCTTAATCAATGGGCTGTGTAAGAGTAAGATGGGAAACACAAGAGCTGCCATTCAACTGCTTCAGAAGATGGAGGGACAGTTGGTTAAGCCCAATCTTGTAATGTACAATACAATTGTCCATTGTTTGTGCAAAGATGGACATATAAATGAGGCACGTGTTTTGTGTTCCAAAATGATTGTTCAGGGAATTTTCCCAGATATTTTCACTTTTAGTTCATTAATTTATGGTTTGTGTCGTGCAGGCCAACGGAAAGAAGTTAGATCTTTGCTGAATGGGTATTGTTTAAACAATAGAGTGGATGAGGCAAGAGAGTTATTTAATTTGATGATTGAAAGAGGTGAACAACATGACATTATTATTTACAATATTTTGATGAATGGATATTGTTTAAACAATAAAGTCGGTGAGGCAAAAAAGTTATTTCATAGGATGATTGAAAGAGGTGAACAACCTGACATTATTACTTATACTATTTTGATGCATGGATATTGTTTGATTGATAGAGTGGATGAGGCTAGAAAATTATTTCATGGGATGATTGAAACGGGTTTGGTGCCTGATGTTTGGAGCTATAACATCTTGATTAAAGGTTATTGCAAGATTGAAAGAGTGGATGAAGCTATGAATGTACTTGAACATATGTTTCTTACGAATTTAGTTCCAAATATTATAACTTACAATTCTCTGGTTGATGGTTTATGCAAATCTGGGGGAATCTCTGATGCATGTAAGCTTGTTGATGAAATGCATTATTGTGGTCAACCACCTCCAGATGTAACCACTTACAATATCTTGTTAGAATCTTTATGTAGAATTGAGCATGTTGACAAGGCAATAGCATTTTTTAAACATCTCATCTTCGAAAGAAGTTTTGCCCCTAATGTTTGGAGTTACAACATATTGATTAGTGGCTGTTGCAAGAATAGAAGATTGGATGAAGCCATGAATCTTTTTAATCAAATGTGTTTCAAGAATTTGGTTCCAGATATTGTAACCTACAATATCTTGTTAGATGCTTTATGCAACGGGCAGCAACTTGACAAGGCAATTGCATTATTAAAATATCAAATTGTTGATCAAGGTATTAGTCCAAATTTGCGCACATACAATATACTTATAAATGGGTTGCACAAAAGTGGGAGGCCAAAGACTGCACGGAAGATTTCCCAGTATCTTTTCATTAGAGGCTATCATCCAGATGTCCAAACCTATCTAATCAATGAGCTTTGTAAAGGCTATCATTAGAGGCTATCATCCAGATTGTTAGAATAAAGACAGGCCTCACTTTTACATTAAATGGAATGCAATCGGCTCCCTTCCATGATATCGGAGTCAGTTATTCATCTGCTTTGGAGAAAAAGGTAGGAATGATGAAGCTGAGAAGCTTTTTTGACAAATGATCACTACATGTGTGGAAACCAAGGTTAGAAGTTTTAGTTTCAATTTAATTAACTTTTATGGTCATCAAATGCTCGTTACTTTTGGGTTTCATATGTTGGACCAGATAAATGCGGTATTCCATTAATCTCAAATCCCAATTGTTTTTATCCTTTTCAAGTCTATAAATATCTGTGCATTTTTCTTAAATTCGTTAACAGAACTTCTTTTGGGAAACATGGCAAAGGAAAAAGGTTGTTTTATGTATATTTCTTTGACAATTGCTAGGCCTTCCCTGATTGCAATATGCATCGATGCGTTCACTGATTGTGATTTATGAAAGTTTACTGAGTGGAAATGCTGCTTGCAGTCACTAGGGCACCCTGTTCCAGGGAACTGCTCCCCCTTTTTTCCTACTGCCTTCAATTTCAACTCCAGGTAATATTTATTATTGATTTGGAGCTTAAGTGTATTTGAATGTTATTTTTAAATTTCACATGGTTTCTAAGGCAAGTCTGAAGTGACTGGCATCATATTTTGCCTTTATTATTATGAATTAATTGGCTTTAGTTATGGGTGAGGCCTGGATGTTGTGCTTAGGTGTACAGATTTTTCTTGACAGAAGATTGTTTCGTTAAGGCTTGAAGATTAAATTCTTCATTGACCCTTTCAGAATTGGAAGGAAAAGTCCTTTGTTTGTTACGTAGTATATGTTTGAAGAAATTTCTGCATAAATAATTTTAGAAGAGAAAAATAAGAAGGAAAAAATGAAACTAAGATCTCTATTTAAGTTAAAATTAGTTTATAGATGTGGTAAACATTAAATTTTAGAGAACTTAATAAGATATAGTTTCTAAAAATTAGTTTATACATCACTAATTTTACTTTATGCATTGTTTTTATTCTGAAAAAAATATAGAAAGAAGTTTGTTTCAAATAGACCTATATTATAATAGTTTTAAGAATCTGTTTGTTGTACATGTTTTACGTTCGAACCTCGTGTATATGTATATTTCAAATGTGATATTTCATTGCAGGCAATACTAGGGGCAAACAGCTAGAGAAGTTGCTTCGGCTGCTTTATATTCACTGCTCCTGCAAGCTTTTCAAGGTGCTATCGAAGAAAAACATGAAGAATTTTTTTTATGTGCATGTTGAATCGTGGTTTTTAACCCTGCGAAAAAGGAACATAACAGACACGAGAGAAAATTATTAAAAGGGATCTGCAAATAATATTCTTATGAATTTGGTTTTTTCCCGATTCTGGTGGCATAATCTACTCTATGTAATGGTATGGGGCCATTGTTGTTATGCATGGTGAGCAATTCCTGCTAAACGGTTATATGATACATTGTTTGAAGTCATTTATTCGATCAAATTTGATATTTATGCATCTATTTTGCAGATGGAGAATTCTTGGGCAGTTATAGCATCTTGATTATAGCTTCCACCCAAATCTCTTCTATTCCTCTTTCCTCCTTGTTCAGGGTCTTCATTGAAGAGAATTCTAATAAAAAGAAAAAAAAAAAAAAAAAAGGAGAGAAGAAAGGGAGATATATCTGGTTTTCATTGACTTGAAGGCTTTGAAAAAGAAAGGATTTTGCATTTATAGCCCATACACCAAGGAAATTAGAAAGAGGAAAATGATCGCATGGATAAAGTGTAGCACAAGATGAGAAGAAAAAATAGATGATCTAAGAAGTGTGTTTTTAGTTTGTAAAGCTAATTTCATTGTTCAGAAATTATTTATAACCTATTCCAAATGGATAACACAAATAGATTGAGATATCTTTTATATAGAATTGTCAAGTTTTAATAGATTAATGTTATTGCATTTATATATGAAACTAATGTCTCTTGTTGCAGAATTTTAATACGTTAAAACATGTTTTTAAAGGACTGAAATCACTAAACTATAAATTTTAAACCGTTTTATTCGATTTTTAGACTTTGAAGTGCTTAAGCAAAATTAACATATTAAAATAAAAATTTAAATTAATTAAATTATATTTTTCTTACAAATTAAACAAGAACATTTTAATAGGTTAAAAGCGTTTAATATGTTAAAATAAAAGTCAACATTTTAAACAAATTAAAATAGTTTCCCATGAAGTATTCACTTAAACAAAACAACATAAAAGAAAATAAAGAAATCACTTAGAATAAATTTAAACCACAAATTATAACATAAACCCATATTCTAGTACAAGATTTTTAATTCATGTAATATTATTATTATTATTAAATCTTTAAATTTGAAGCTTTTGTACCAACATCAACAAGTTACCATATAAAAGTAAAAATTAGTTCTTATGAAATTCTTATGTAAAGATAGATGGTAAGATCAATAGTTCTTAAGAGTGAACCATCTTCATAAAAATTCATGTAAGAATGTAGCACTCATTTATTTCACATAATGAGTATCAATGGAACATTTTTTCTATAAATATTTCTAGAAAAGAAAAAGAAAATTTAAATCAGCCTTTTCACAAGGTAATTTCTACAAAAACTCCGAACTCTTGGCATGTATTCCAAAGATTTCATACTTACATTTGCTTAAATATAATTTCTTCTTAGGAAAAGTTAATTAGGGGGAGAGAAGATACTGAAAATTTTAGGTGAATGACAAATTTGACCTCTTAATATATGAATGGTGATAATATAGTGTTTAAAAAGTCTTACTAAAAGTAAAAATTATAATTTAGTTGTTAGATATGTAAAAAAATATATCAATAATATTTTCTTGTATAATTTAAAGACAAATTGATCCTCTTTGACATTACAACATAATTATTATGTTTTTTACATATTGAGTAATTAAATCATATTTTTCACATTTTTAAGGACTAAATTAACTCATTCAAAGTGGTATGTATTCTGAAAATTTTATATGAAACCTGCTCAAAGATTTAACGACTTCATGTCTATTATATACATTTTTACTTTTTCTTGTTAACATCAACACTATAAGCTTTCAATGCCTTCTTATTTTTTACATTAGGGTATTTTGAAAAGCTTTCTTTTAATATATCTCTTAGAAAACTAAAATTAGTTTAGTAATAAATTTTAATTTTAGTAAAATTCTTGATAAAAAACTTCAAAAAAATAAAACTATTAGAATTAGTTTATGCACTAGCTCATAAATTCTTTAAATTTATTTAATTAATTTTAGTTTATAGAGAAACTCGTTGTATTTTTTTCCCTAAAATTCTTTATAAAGAAGCTAATTCAAACAAAGTTCATTTATACAATTTTTTTTTAATTTTTAATTTTAACTTGGGTAAGTTAATTTTAATTTTTGGAAAGAAACTTATTTCAATTGTTATTTCTTATTTTCCACTACTAAAATTTCTTCCAGACATGTTTGTCCAAGGACACATAATAATAAACAGGATTGGTTAATGAGTACCTAATTAAAAACTATTTTAGAAAATCTTTGATTTAAAATATAGGTATTTAAAATAGTCATATAATTGTTTTAAAATATACATAACATTGTAACAGGTTACAATCTTTTGTTCTATAAATATTTGTATATTTTCATGTTACATGAGAGGCTAATGCTGACACAATCAAGACAGTGTGCAGGTTTTTAAATCAAGGAGTAACTACTTCTATTGTTTCTGTAGCATGTTGTTCTAAATCATACCATATATTACTGGAGTTTCAAAATTTAAATATTATACTTTTGAAGGATAGTATTTAAATATTATACATATCAACTATCTGGAATATAACTAACCATTATCATCAACATATATGCATTGTTTTCTATAAAAATGAATCTTGATATACCAAGAAGACCTGCCTTATCATAAAGCTACCACAAACCATAAAATGAGGTGCAAGTGATTGCAAACTTGTATAAACTATGACATAACATGGATGACATGTTAGCATCATCATTTATTCATTACATGGATATCTCAAGCCATTTTCATCTTCAGGAGTGAACAATTACACTCAAAATTTATGAACAGAAAAGAATGAGAACATTACCTTTTTTTTTTGTAACTAATTTATCTATACAAATATTCACAAACAGAATTGGAGTACTTGGCAACGGATCAAGCTGATACTCAGACATGGTCAAAGTCACTGTTTTGGAATGTATTTCCCCTCCACCGCATTGTCAAGTTTCTGCAACACAGTCAATTTTTTCATTGAAGACATTATTCCAAGTTCATGTATTAGTATGTCACACCTATACAAAAGAAAACTAAAGCAGCAAATCATCATAAACAACCAATTCTTCCATTCTTTACTCCATTATTTTTTTCATGTCAAAGAGAATGGCTGGTGCAATTTAGCTTTTCTGACAAGTAACAGTTAAGTTGCTTAGAAGTGCTATACAGATATATAATGGAGCTTATCCAAAAAATACATATAAATATACACTGGAGATTCAGATACGTACATTGGTAGGTATATCAGCTGGAAACAAATTTATAGCTGTTGCATTGAATTCAAATTCACTGCAGATGACAGAATTTTCAAATCAGAAACATGCACAGACCAAGAAAACCATATTTAAAAGGTAATCAACAAAAGTTACAGTGAAAAACAAGATGATGAATTTAATATACCCCCATAATCAACAAAGTTCGAACAATAAATGAGAAAAAAAGTTGCAAATAGTCATCATGAGGTATGTGGATAAGAATCTCCATACCATTTGGAAAGTACTAGCTTCCAGACATATGGGATGAAGAACTCCTCTGGGTGACTCTCTTGTTCATACGTGAAGTGCAGTTGAGTAAACATCTGCCAAACAAGATACAGTCTTACAAAAGAAAAGAAAGTGATCATCACTAAACCACAAACCATAAAATATTTTCGTTTTACCTTCATCCCATCAACGCGCCAAGATCGACAGTTATCAATTACCACTTGGAGTACTTCATTGACTGACCATCCACCATCCATTCTTTGGGCATCCATGCGACTGTTAAAAAATTCTAACACCTGCAAATATGATAGGTTTGGAATAGTTTATAAAAGGAGGGAAAAGAGGAATAACTGACTATGACAGTTATAACCTCTGTAGAGTAATTCTGTTTTAGTTTTTTAAAACTGTCATGTAACTGATTATTATAAATAATCAGAGATTATAGGAAAAAGGAGTTTTTTGGTTTTTCCTGAAAGGATCTGGTAGGAGAGTGAGGATCTCTCAAAGCTTCCTCAGTTGTAATCTTGAGTTCTCGCTTCTTCTCTTTTGGCACATGCAGTGTTGTTCAATAAAAGTAATCAAGAATTAATCTTGATTGTTCTGTATTACTAATTGTATCAAAATATAAAATACAATACATTACTTGAACACTCTTGAGACATGATGTATTATACAAACACAATATTCACAAATGTAATGTAACTAAAGAAAGACTATGAAATGTGCTCCTTTAAAGTTGCAAGATTTTAAAGGGAAAAAAAATGTATGATGTTAGAGACTTAGAAGGAAATACATGAAACGTACAGTATAGATGTTTTCAATGAGCTCATTGAAGCGGGGATGGTTCTTGAACGGCTGAAAGACATCCTGCTTGTGCATTATTGCATACACCACCTGTCCCCGTCACAAAAGCAAAACATTTGATGTTAAAGGTCATAATGCAAATATAATTTCTTATTATTGGGAAACATGTAGAATTTGTTTTGCATATGTCAACTCTGAAATTAATCAAGTGCAACATTACATTGTACCTCAGGATTCCGAGGCAATGCATAAGTCAGAATTGCATTTATAATTTCTAGTATAAGCCTCAAGAAATCAGTATATATGTGCAACTCCGCTGACTGTATCAAAAGACACATTTAGAAAAAGGAACAGTCAAAAGTTTGTAGTCAATGAATGATAAAAGTGAAAAGCTTTTATCACATACCATATCTACAAGGCTACTTATTTCAATTGAGTTGTTTTCTGCATCGTTGAGCTTCTTATCTCTGGGATCAGATAATTTGTTATACCTAACGATAATCAACATTAGAATCAAACCTTAATACAATAAATCAGTCATTCAAGATATAAATATGAAATGGATATAGTTTATTATGAAATCCCAGAAAGAGTGGCAACATACTTCCTTGATAGCATGTGAAAGAGGCTGACTAGCCTCTGAGATGCATACGGACTCAAATGGTGGACATGAGGTGCCATGTTTGCCAATGTTGCCAGACACGTTGTATGAAGATATACATCCTATCACAATTCAAACAATATCCTTTTAGCCCAACATCTAAACATATCGAAGAAATAATTAAGTACATCATGTAAACTTAAAGGCTTACACACACAATAGTCTAAATTGTGCTATCAAGGTCAACAATCAAAACTTATAATTTACTGGAATAAAAGCATATGCATGTGTTCCTCAGGAACACATCAATCCATAACATTCTGAAATATGAAAAAAATTAAGACAAGCATTTTTTTTCTTTTTCTGCTGAGGATTGGAGTAAGGAGAAAAAAATTAAACTGTGAAGTTTAGGATCAGAAGCCAGCCCAATGTTTTTGATCTTCTTGAGTTGAAGTATCTTGAAATTGAAAAATGAGACAATATTTAAGCAAGACAATTCAACCCACAGCATCAATCAATTTATATATTCCATTAATACACTCATAAGAACAGTCAACAAGTCTCTCATAATAGCCATCTCAATTAGCCAGTGTACTAATAATATGAAACTTAACTAATCAGTCAGAAGAAAATGGAAGCTTAAATACATGGGGTAATTAAATTAATAGTTCCACTTGCATTAAGACTCGTACCCGGAGTTTAGACAAATTAAACTGTACAGTTCTGATAAGAATGATGACCATGAGAGAACCAAGAGAAGTCTGGAGGAGGAGTCGTTCTTTGTACCATGGAACGGTTGGTAGTATCTGTCCATAAACATACTAGATTACTATTGGCACAATCATTACAGAATAGACTTTGTCTAATGCCAAAAAACAAGTCTTACCAGCTTATGGACTCCCGCATTGAAAGAAGAATCTTGACTAAGTATGAGAAGTATAATCAACAACATGTAAATTTGATTGGCTGTTCTCCTTCGAGCATCATATAATGCTTCTAGAATGGGCATTAACTGTTAATTTCATTAGATAAACACAAAGATCAGATTATCAGACTGTGACTCAGTCCTCATTCATTTAGAAGCACTGGTAAGACTGGTATGATTAAGATATAAGAATGATTTGTCAGATTTTCAAATCAACCAGTTACATATATCAAATCATAGTCAAGGAATTCCACTAATATTTATCCATACAATATAATAATCAATTCATTCCACCTTTTCTCAAGAGGATTTAAGTTTATTTCTTCGTACCAATGTATCCAAATCAGTCCGGACCAAGACATACTCCAGAAAGGTGGAATTCCCTTGCAACAAAGAGTACAGAAGTAAGACAGCTGTTTCATCAGCTAAGCACCTAGAGAGGGAAAAATGTTGAAATGTTTATAATACTGTCATTTAAAATTCAATATAATGAAGAATACACTAAAAGTACGTTATGTATATATTACAGACACGCTTGCTATTAAAAAAGTAAAACAAAATATTAAGATACCACATGCATACCCATAACTCTATATGTGTGTGTGAGTGTGTGTGTGTGTATATATATATATATATATATATATATATATAAGTCCAACAAGGAAAGAAGTCCAAGAATTCTCGCTTGATCTACATGTGGTGGGAACAGAGAGAAAGAGGAAGGACATTCATCCAGTGGTGAACAGAAAAACATAAGAAACAAGTACTCTATCATCATAAGATTCACTTACAACTGATTATTGATACATTTTTCTGATAATCTCATTTTTTGAGAAACGGAAGTTACCATCTTTTCATGATAGTATGCTGGACATGTATATTCTATTTTGAATAGCATAACTCAACTATAAACAAATATAAGTTTGCTACAGATCTAGTATGTCAGTTATCAACAGCACACTCAGGCAGCCTGATACTCACATGCCAAGGGTATCAAACAATGGTGAAAAAGGCAACTTTACATGCTGATCACTGTGTGCATTATCCTCAAATTCTACACGATCCACTGCATTTAAAGCATTGGAAAATAAAATTATTGATCTCTCCAGTCAACTAAAAGAACACAAAGATATAAAAGATATATTACATTCACAATCAGTTGCATGCTCTAAGGCCTTGCAGTAAGGGTTGTCAGAAAAATATGTGTCCTCTTTAGGTAAAGAATCTGAAGAAGCAGATACTTGATTCTCTATGAGAGAATAGCCCTCACTCACAAGACATTTATGATAATGAATGAGAACAAGAAGCACATGAAGACTGCTATCCGCTATTGGATCTCTTGAACCTTCACTGCTTGAACTGATCAAATAACTGAATGGCAATAAAACAATATTTGCTGAATGGAGAAAAGGAAATGCCAAAAGAAGTGACAGTCAGTAAGTCTCCAACTTTGAACAAAAAGAAAATTATCACAACATTTGTAAAGGGTCTTTCTGACGGACACTGGTTAAGAAATTAAAAAGAGAAAGTTTTTATTAAAATAAAAATTATAGTCGATCACATTAAGAATCATAGGGAAGCACACTTTACACATCACAATAAAAATCTTTCTACTTTTAATTCCTTAATAAGTGTCTTTAGGACACTAGTTAGCATTTTCTTTTCATAAATAACAATGTATGTTCCACCTCAAAAGTCCGTATATAAAAAATTATATTCATTCCCCATACCAGCTGCAGAACCAACTCTCTTTAGCATGCTATTCTCACGTCCATCATCAAATATGGGATAAGAAGCTCTATTAAAAGGAATACGAGGACGGCTAATGTAATTTAAAACCAGTTTGCACACAACTGAACTAACCAGATGACCATCCTGCAAAAGATAAGAGTGCACTAACTTCAATTGCTAGCGGGAGATCGCGAGAAACTAAATAGCCAAATTAGATATTTAATTTTCAGCTTCTTACCTGAGCCATCGCTGCATCGAGAAATGGGTTCACATCATTCGATCTAGGAGATAGCCCACATAGAAGCTGAGTTGACATTGCAATAATCGTAAAATTAAGCAGCTCCAGATGTAGGAAATATGTATTGGGACTATAAGAAAACAATATATATAATCAGGGTGAAAAACGTTTGCAGTTTCACACAATAACTCAACAAAAGTTTATCAATTTATTATCCCTGGTATACCTCAAGTCTACAGATCCAATAAAGTTAAGCACATTCCTCATAACAAGAATTTCAATGGTCTGATCTGCATTAGAATAGAGCATCTGGATGAATTTTAATAACTAGAAGAGGAAATTTCAGGGCCGGATATCTGAAAATTTATTACCTTGCCACAAAACCAAATAAATGAAAAAGTTAACTTAATGCACTAACAGTGTAAAATACTTTTGCACTAGCATCAATCACAGGTTGCCATGAATAATATGCTTGTTGACTTTTATAATAACTAATTTGAAAGTCACGCTTTCTTAATGATTGACAATACAAAAAATATACTAATAGTGCATAGAAATTAAATTCATAAATAAATAAATAATAAAGAAAGATAAAAAAGCTTCCTAGATAAGGGTACTTAGCAAAGATGAATTTCTAAAGTTCTATGAACTTTATAGTACATAGTACTTACCTCCCAAAATACTTTTTGGTATCGACTCGTTATCATGGAGAGACAGGTACAACTCAACAACACCATCTTGGGCACTTTCAATCAAGTGTTTTAGGAACACTGAAGTGAAGCAAACTGCATTAACAGCCTTTTCATAATCCAACGGTGGCACACCAGAAGTAGACATGGATTCCTGCAAGTAGCATGCTAAATGAAACAAAATCTTCGCAAGATGCCTCGTCTTACAGTTGTTTTTTGCTGCAAAATGAAAACCAAACATTAGCAAGCAAAACAACACCTAATCAATAACAAACTTTAGCCTCCTCAATACCATAACTAGCATGCAAACTAGAATTCAACGCTTTCCTGCAGTCACATACCAATTCCTTTAAAAAGAACAGGTAATTATTAACAATTGCTTCTGAGGAACAGACGAAGAACTCAAATCACCACTAATTCATTAATAACACAATTTTATAGAGAAAAAAATTCCATATAAACAATTAAATGGTTCCTTATTGAAGTTTTCTCTTAAAACAAAAACAAAGGTTTAAACTATTCACTTGGTCGTATTTTAAATTTTAAATTTTAATTTTTAATCCCTATTTGAGAAAACAGCAAGTTTATGTACCTGTTTAGTTTTGTTTTTGTGTTTGTAGCAGTTTATTACTTTCATAAAGTTTTTGTAGCAATGTTTCTACACAAAAAAAAAAAAAAATTCCCTGGTGTTAGCCACATAACCCAAAACTTAACTTGAAAAGTGTTAAGAATACACTCTTCTAAACACATTCTTTCAATTTTATTAGTTAAATTTTATTGAAACCATGTAATCAGAATAAAAAAATCATTAACTATAACATGAGAGCCACAAAATTTTGTGATTTCTGATCAATTTCAACAAAACTGAGAGAGAGTGGATTAAAAAAATGTGCAGGGACTAAAACTTTTATGTTTCTTCCATGAAGAGACTAAAACATGAAAGTTAAAATGGGTCAAATATAGTACCAAGTGAATAACTTAACTAAAAACAAAAAGAATGATGAGAGAAAGCAAGAGTGTATGACAGACCTAATAACTGGCAAGCTTCATGAACACGTTGTGAGGGCAATTGGGCATCGAACGGAAGCTCGATAAGCTTTTGCCAGAAGTCAGAGGAGAGAGGTAAGGACTCATCACCGACGAAGGTTCCGACGAGATGCTCAACCGTGTACGGCGTCGACGGTGCCGCCCCCATTGATTCGTTTCTAATAAAAAACTATGTTTTTCTCACTCTTTTTTTGTGGCGGGTTCAGGGAAACAGCATTGAGATGAATCACGGTGAGAAATGAAAAGGGTTTGATGAGAAGATGAAAAGGAAGGTGGGTTTTGAAAATAAGAGAAGTTGGTGCACTACGACAAGAACAAGGCGAAGAAGAAGAAGGAGCAATGGCTTCCAAACCAAGGTTTTCAAACACAAGAACTATTTTTTTTGCATTTGTTATGGTATGGAGAATTGTCAGCTTTCATTCAGAAAAGACAACAGATTGTTACATTTTCTTCACAAATCAGAGTAAACAATTCAAGGAAAAGGACTAAGATCCAACTCAATGATAAATATGAAATTACATTGTTCAGTCAGAGTAAGAAAATGTTTTTCTTAGAAAATAGCATCACATTTTTTCTTAATGTAATTTTAATTTTAGCTAAAAAATATTGAGAATAAAAAATCACAGGTTTTACTTTTTCTTTTCACTAAATGAGTCATTCATAATTTGGTATTTTCTGTAAATTCAAGGTGTTAAAAAATACAATAAAAAAGGTGGTAAGAATATTGTATTCTTCTTAGTATTTCTCATAAATAGTATATTTATGTTTACATTGCAATATTGTATACTTTAATTTCTCATAAAAAGCTAAAACATTATACACAAAATTAAATATAATTTTTTAAAAGAAGTTAAGCATATTAAGCAAACATGTTTTCTTTTATGTCAAAGAGTAGGAATGTGTTTAAAACAAGTCGTACTCGAAAATTTGATACGATAGCCTAATCAATTTAAACTCAAATTGATCAAAACTTTACAATATATGAGATAAGATTAACTTCATTTATTAAATAATATATTTATCAATCTTAAATCTGAACCTTGTAAGAAGTAACAAGCATAAAATTGAAATTAATATATGTATATTCTATAGTTTTAAATGAATAATATAAGTATAAATATAGCATTATATTATATAAAATAGTATTGTAAAGGAGATTTTTTTTTATCTTCAAATTTCAAAATATCTAATTTATCCTTTAAATATAATAATTTATTAAATTTTTAAAAATTGATTATTAATTTTACAAATTTTTTATAAAATCAGCTGTTTCTTCTCTTTTTCTTTATTTATTAATGATTATTCTTTCATTTATTCTAATATATATTCTCACTTTATTTTTAATAAACATAATTTTAATTTATATATTAATTTAATAATATTAAAATATTATCACCTACTAATATAATATTATACATATTTAAAAAATCATAAACACATATGCGAGTATTTATAAAGAAAAACGATATTAATATATAATTTTGGAAAAAATTATATTCTTAAAAGTTTTATAATATTATGATTAAAAGACTTTAATATATCTTAAAAATTATGTATAATATCCTTATAAAATGTAAAACGATTGAGTAATAAAATAATTTTTTTGTTGTTATGAATACATCAGCAATTTTTTGTAACAGGAGGCGATGATGCAGACGTGCCACCAACACCAAGACACTCTCCTCGTTGACTCCGTAGTCCACACAACATAGTCAATGTTCCATCACCATTAATTACCAACTTTTTTTTTCCTATTATTTTACTTTATTTTATCAATTATCACTCCAAATTTTATAAATTTAAGATAATTTAGTGATAGATACCCAACCAACATCTTAAATATAAAATTTATTATTTATACAATCCTCAGTCAAAGAAATAGATAAAAACAATTAGCATATTAGATAATTTATTTTATAAGATCTCTCAAAATTTCAAAAATACTCAAAAGTTCATATTTAAAATTGTTCTTGTTACTGTGAAACTTACAAAGTTATACAAGAAGATATTTATGATCTTAAATTGATATTAGATTAAGTCTGATTAAATAAAATAATGAAGCTTTAACCACCGATTTATTTTACTAATAAACTCCCAAATTTAATAGCTTGACTCAGACAGATACATGGTCTTCCCTTTGGATAAGGTTTGGAAAATGAGGTAAGGTAGGTCCTCCCTTTCTTATCATTCCAACCAAAAATTTCTCTTATTTTATTTTATTAAAAGGAGTTCATTTTAACTTATTAAAGGGGCTATTTTTTATTGTTTATCAAAATATTTATTCAAACATGAACTTAATATAATTTTACTTTAATTTTTAAGTAGTTACTTGGAATTTTAGTTATAAATTTATAATCATATTTTTTTTCAAAATTACTGTTTATAATAATCTTATTCTACAGGAACTGTTAAATCCCAATAATATAAATAAAAAATGTCACCTAGATTATTATTATTTTTTATTTTAAAAGCCGAGGAAAAAAGGTTGGGCTGAAACCAATGTGCGCTAATTCATTCTCCACCTACAAATGCATTTAAAATATTCTTACAAAAGTTAAACTAATCTTTTGTTAATAAAATTACTGAAAAGTTCAGAAATAAGACACTCTGGGCGATGTGGGCCAATAGCTGCTTGCCCTGAGGCCCAATAGTACGCGTAGAAGCCCAATAGATATTAGTCATGGTCAAAGAATTAACCACCTCATTTTTTCAAATTTTCTGCTAATTTTTTTTGTATTATTTTCTGTTGAATATTAAAAACATATTATATTAATATTTTAAATATTTTTTAATATATTTTAAAACGTCAAAATTAATGGTAATTAATGTATTATAAAATCACAATAAAAATTCAAATTCTTTATAAGTAGGATTTGTATGTATCAAAACACTAGTATGCAATTATTTTTTATAGTTATGCCATTATAATTTAATTGAATGATATTATTCAAATCAATATATTTTTCTTAAAAATATTACACTTTTTCCCCTACCACGGATATTTGTAATATAATTATGCTTATGGTAGTATAATAATTATCACTTCAAAAAGCTTTTTAAACTCTCTAAACCTTTTTTAAAGATTTTCGACTAACATCATTAATCAAAATTTTGATATAGTTTTTGAATATAATATATCATTTATTTTCTATTTTATAATATGTGCTCTATATTAAAATGGACTGGAGAATAAAAATGTAATTACGTGATAGTAATATGAAGCCATTTTCATGTTATTAAAAAAATTTAAAACAGTAAAGGTAAATTCTGCAAAATTATTTTCCCTCTCTATTTTATATCCAGAAGCAGTACCTGTGTCACACACACACACCAATCAAAGCTTCTGTTACACATGCATGCATGCATGCATCTGTCCATAGTATGGTTAATAATGTATGATGATGTCCCTCAAAACGGGTGCTAAATTTTTTCACTTTTTTGTTTATCTTTTTGTGTACTTTTTGCCCTATGAAAATAATAAGGATGCTATAATGTTTTTAGCTTAATAGTATTTTCTTCTATATTTATATTAATTATTCAATATTTTCTTTTATTTATTTTTATTTAATGTGATCCTTATATTATGTAAAATGATTATCAATATTAATTCATCTGGATAATGATAAATTGACATCTATTAATATAATTACTCACTTTTCTTACGCATTTACTATTCAGGAGATAAAATGAAAGGAGTGATATCAATCCCAATTTAAGAAAAAAACCACCTTTAAAAGAAATATATAAAGATAATATTAAGTAAAAAAATAAATAAAGAAAACATTGAATAAAAATATTTATGAATTTATTAGTTATATAGAAACTTATTCTTTCATCATCCAACAAAAATAGAATCAATAATTTTGTTTGACATCCGCAACAGATAAATTTCAGTTCCTAAATTTTAACGAAAAATTATAATTTATTTTTATCTTAAATTTTTATATAATTTAATTTTTAAACTTAAAAAATAATAGATATAATTTTTTTAACTCAATTATACATTAAATTTTGTTGACATGTCAAGTAATTATCAGGCTTACATTTGAGTTGTTTATGTAAAATCTTGAAAAATGACATTTTAGAAGTCGTAGTAGTTTAAAATAGTAAGATTCGATTATATTTAATATTAAAATGTTTTAATATAATTAGTTTTGTTATAAATGAGTTTCATTATTTTAAAATATATCATCTCTCTGGAAATCATTTTTCTAGAGTTTTCTAACTTCTCTACAAAAGTTCTTGTTCTTTGTTCACTTGATTAAAGATTTCATACCGCAGAAGTGATCCTGGCAGTGAAGTCTTCAATTTGGACTGACCAGTTTTTTCAACCGTGTAAGTTGCTTTATGTTTGTTTTCTTGTGGGTCTTTCTGTCCTGACTTGCATTTGACCCTTCTTTTGGTTGCATGTGAGGTTTTAATCTTCTATATGAGTATTTGTTGATCAATGATCATAACGATATGTCCTTATGATTTGTGATGTTTTTATGTGTAGATAGAAAATCTTATGGAGTTAGAAGAGTTTTGGTGTTTTTAGAGCAATTTAAATTGGATAACAAGTAAGAGAAACTAGTCTTAAACTTGTGTATAAATGAGTGTTTATGATTTGTGCCTTTGCTTGGAATGATAAAGTTTTTGAACTTGTATGATTTTGGTTGGTTAATTTGGTTAATTAGATTTGTAATTCTTGTTGTATGTTGTTGTTTGATCTTGTGGTATTTGGGAGAAAATTGAATTTGAGTCATTATTGAAATTGGTGCTAGTTTTTATATTTTAAAAATTATATAGGATCAATATTTAAAAGAGGAGTACCAATTTGAACTATGAAACAGGTTCAGATCACCTAAAAACTCCAAAATGTATTTGTTGTTATATGATATGTTGTTGGGCAATAGGTTTCATTGTTGAACTCCACTTTTTGCGAATTGATCAACGTTGAGCAGCATTTAGGTGGTGTTGAGCGCCAGTGTCCACTGTAGGTTTGGGAGATATGAATCTAGGGCGATGAGCGCTAAACTTTAGCGTTGAGTGCCAATTTTTACATGCAAATGGCATTAAGCGTGAGATGACCTGTTTTGTTTGTGTTTTTTGTTTAACTATTTTTCTTTCTTTTATTGTTGTGTAATTGTGAAGTAAAGTATATGATTGGTGTATATTATGAAAACAAAGATATATGGTGAATTGTTGAAAGGTTTCCCGAGGAGGAAATTCCATTGATGATGTGTGTTCATTAAAGTGTGTCTTGGGGTTGAGACTATTCCATTTTTTGAGGCTATCCTAAACTCTACTGCTATTTATACTCATGTAGAGGAGAATGATTAGGTGGTGAGAGTAGCAGAATGTCATGTCATAAAGATAGTTCCATTGTTCTTATGATTGTAACAAGGATTAACCTTGTGTGTGATAGCTCAATAGAATAGTTTATATCACCACAAGTGCTTGACTTCACACGTATGATTCAAGTGCACATATCCGGATAATATAAAGTCTAGAAGAACTTGGTTGACAATATAATATGTTGAGTGGTTGTGTTTTATATTCGGCATGAAACTTATACACATGTGAGATGTTTAAAATTTATTTGTATCCTTTGTTCAACTAGTTTACCCTATATGTTTTCTTTGTTTTCTTGTATTGTATTTTTTTCTTTTACAATGATCACCGGCGTGGTGTAAGCATATGATGTTGTAGGTATAAAAACATCTTTAGATGAGAAACTAACACATAAAGTTGAAAAATGCTTTAGGAACATGACCGGTTAGATTTTTTTAAAGGGAATCGCATAAATGCAATGTTATATTTATATAATCATGTGGTTGGTTGAATTGTATAATTTACTTTATACTCTAGGATCTATTTTGAATATTATTATAAAAGGTCTTATTTTACTAGTTTTATATTACTGAAATGATATGCCACATTTTGTGTTGCTTAAAACGTTATCATTTAAAAATTAGTTTTGAAAGTTAAAACATAAACAAATCTCAAATTCCTATTTAAATTTACAAACTAAAATTCTATTTGACCTTATAAGAAATGAAAGCCAACTACATTCTTAAAATTATATATATATATATATATATATATATATATATATATATATATATATATATATATATATATATATCCAAATATCCAAGAATAAATGACAAATCAATAATGTAAATAAATAAATTTAGAAATATCATTAAAATCAATATATCTGGAGTTTAAAATTTTGTTAAACGTCTCAAAGAATTTAAAGAAAAAAAAAATGTATTCAAATTTACCGCACACCAATACTCCTACGACAAAACAATTGTGAATAGTTTTCACTACTATTTTTTTTTTCTTCTTATAAAGGGTAAATACATGACATTTACCCTAGAAAAAGGTGGTAAAGGAATAAGTAGCAGTTTGAAAATTCTAACTTCTTTGATTGGGTGCTGTAAAGTTAATGTCATGTTGATTCACACACTTTTTGAATATAGTAGATCGCACTAGCTAGAATGGTCCTTTTATTTTGGCCTAGGATGTGCTAGAATGCAAAAGAACATCAACATAATAGTTTGTTTTCAACAATAATGTTTTTATAATATCCAAAAGTAGCCTCTTCTGGATTTGTTTGGAATGTAACCAAGACTTTCATCTTCCAATCATATCTCAACACCACAACATCCACTTTTCGGGTCAAATCACTAAAACCCATCTAATATCTATCAACAATATTACAACAAAGCAAATTGGTTAGAAGAAAAAATACATTTTTTTCTTTTTATTTCAGAAGAGGACTTGTAGTGCATCTATCTACATATGGTTAACATTTTCCTTCAGCATTCGTGAGATATCTAATTTACGAACTTTATAAATTAATTCACTATTCACTCACTAATTATAGTAATCAATAACAATTCCAACTCAAGCAATTCAGGTAGCAACACAAAACCAAATAAAAAATAAAAATTCCAGATGCATGTAAAATCTGTCAGAAAAAGAACATAGTTGAAGTTATTTTTGACCAAAAGTTTTAAGATCATACCGCAAACACAACCTTGGACTGCATCAATCTTATTTAGGACTTGGAAGCTAAATAACCAAGTTCCTCAGACAACAAAGTTACATCTTCATTATCATCATCATCTTCCAATGCTAGTAGATCTTCTTCAACACCCTCATTCAGAAGTTCTTCCCACAGTACTTCCTCAATGCCTTCATTTCTACTTTCAGCTTCACCTCCTTTCTCCTCCTCACCACTTTGTTCCTCCATGTTCATAGCAAGCTCTATGTCAGAAACTTCAAGCTCTGACATTTCATCATCATACTCCTCTTGTTCAAGTTTAACCAAATCTGAGCATTCTTCAGCATCACAAATAGGCCTTCTTCTCTTGTTGGAAAAAGCTTCTTCCAGCTCCTTCCTCCACTCCCTTTGTTGAACCAATTGTTGCAAGAAGTTGGGGTTCTGCATTGCCCTTCCCAAGAACTTCATCATCTGCTGCTGTTTCTGTTCGGTCTTTCTGAGCCTACTTTCCATTGATTGAAGATGGTTCTTTGTGTTCTGCTGTTGGTGTCTGAGTTTCACCAGCTCCATCATCAGAACTTGCTTGTCACGTTTCAACCCATCCATTTCTCCATCTAATCCAAACCTCCCTACTTCAACACAATGCTCAAGAGATCGTTGCAGTGGCTGAGGTTGATGACTGCTCTTCCTCCTCCTTATCATCTTCAATAGATGCCTTTGTCCTCTGAGAAACCCTTCATTGGCAAACTCCCATTTATCAGGATCCACCTTTCTAAACCCCTACAACAACACCAAGTTCCTTCTTTTCAAATCCCTAAAATCTCAACAAACAATTCAGACACACACAACTGGAGAAGATTATATGGATTCGTGGTTGTAACATGAATGCAGATCAGAAGAGTTAATGAGAATACGATGATGTAATTAAAGTATACGTACATAGGTGTTGAGCTGTCTGACAAAGCTGGAGAAGTTGTTGTGTTTGAAGTATTTGGGGAGAAGAGTGATGGAAAAGGCTTGAGGATCCCACACAACGAAGCTGTTGTTTCCTCTGCTCCATGAAACTATGTCATCAGTGGAAACATCATCGACTATGTCGTAAGTCTTTGTGAGGAACGGTGGAGGAGCACTTTCATGAAGCCCCTCAAGCGGTTGTGGAGAAAACTCTTCCTTCACAATCACAGGACCATCATCATCATTCATATTTCCAATATTCAAACAAATCAATCCACACACAAGCTTCGATCTGGGTTGGTGAAAAACGATGCCTTTGCCTTTCGTTTTTGAATGTGAAGCTCTCTCTCTCTCGCTCTCTCAACAAGGTGATGATGATCGGTGTCTACTATTTAGTTATCTAAAATGGAACTGCTTTGGAGTGAAACTCAAAGGAAAATTGGATTCAAAGGGTGGCACCATAAGACAAAGAAAGAGTTTTGTAACGTGTGAAGTTTAGAGAAGTTGTCCCCAAGCTCTTGTGATCGTACATGGATTTGGAACACAATAAGAGGTGGTTGGAAACTCTTCCGAACAGCTTTTAATAAGAATTTTATAAAAATAAAATATGATAAATTTTAAAATCAGTCAATTTTAAAATTTTAAACTAATTTAGTTTTTTATATTTTAAATTACATAAATTTAATTTTTTTAATTAAATTTTATTATATTTCAAACATATTTTATAATCTTATTTAATTAAACATTAAAGAAAAATATATCAAACAAAATAAATAATATAGATACAATTTTAAAATGCATACGAAACATCAAATAATCCTAATAAAATTTGATTAAAAAAATTAAATTCGCATATTTCAAACAAATAAGGATTAAATTGATCCAAAATTTTAAAATAAACTAATTCTAAAATTTAATGAAAATTAAGAAAATAAAAACATATTTAACTCAAAATATGAATGAGTTCATGTGTTTAAAAAGTTGTTTTTTCTGTTAATAAAAATTAATTTTAATTTATATGTAAATTAATTTTTTATATATATTTTTTTCTAGAAGTTATTTTAAAGAAACACCTTCAATGATGCATCAAATAAGAAATAGTATCTGTTGTTTTTGTTCTTTCTCTTTTTTGCAGTCCTTTTATAAAGATCACATGAGTGTTGAAAGGAACAAGGAGGCAGGTGGCAACCTGATATTTCTCGTCTCAATGTTTCACTGTGTGATTTCATTAATTATTTTTTATTTTTTCCTTTTCTGTTTCATTTTAGAGACTGAGTTGAAGATGTATTAGTGTTCATTAAAGGCCATGTTGGCTTTCATATTAATGTTTACTAATTTATATGCTTTTTTTCTTTAATTCTTCATCAAGTTTTCAATTTCTGAATATTTCATTCTTCATCTTTTTTCACACATTTTATTATTATGGTTTCAGCATTTTCTATGTATTTTATCACCATAACTTTTTTATAAAAACATAATTATAAAAGAACATTGCTTTATGTGAAGAAGTTATAATATGAATAAAAGGAAAAAAGAAAAAAAGAAGAAGATGCATTATTATAAGACTTTACTTGTTAAGTTTAGAGTATGAGAATGTGGCAAGTCGTTATGTTATTATAAACAGAGAAGTTTGCAGAGAATTTTTTTAGGATATTTCCTCTTTGGTTCTTTCTTTAATCATTGTGTTCATCTCATTTCGTTTGTCCTTTTCAGATGTTCATAACTCTTGTGAAAATGAGTTGTCAGAAGTTTCTGGAATTTTGTGAAGGAAAAGATTGTAAATGGAAAGGATAATGTTCTTAATATTTACAACAAATTTAAATATATAGAAAAGGATTTAATGTAATAATAAAAAGTATGATTATTGTTGAATCTTTAGCATAATATATATATATATATATATATATATATATATAAATTATGATTTCAACCTACTTAGATAGTTATTTAAAAAATAGAAACAGAAAAAAAATTGCTTTTTTTTATAACTACGTTAGAACAGAGACAAACTTAAAACAAAATTGATAACATATATCAATTTTTGTATGTGTGTACTATAAAAGTCACGTATAAATAAATTATTTTTAATCATAGCTAATTTAGCATAAACAAAGAGATTCGTATTATTCTTAGATATAATGTGAAACATATTATGATCAAAATTATATTAATGTTTTGCAAATGTGAGAAAATTCCTTAACTTTTATTTTTGTTAAAAAGAGTTTTGTAAAATATTTATAATATATGATTTCATAACTTAACTAATTAATCGATAACAAATTTATTTATAAATATGTGAACAATGTTGTTGATTTTATTCTAATAGATATAGATGGTATAAAATACTAGTAATTTCTCACATGAGATTAGATATATTATTTTTAAATTAAAATTAAATGAATTTAATATTATATATTATTAAAAAAATAGAATCTGAGAAAATTAGGTGAAGACTCTTTAATGATTCAATAGCCAACAGTCAATTCCAATCAAAGAATGGTGTCCCTCTCAACTTAAAGGTATTTAAAAAAAATGCATTCAAAATTATATTTATTATTATTGTTGTTGTTTAAAACTAGAACTTTATGTTGATGTTTCACATATTAATTTAATTCGATTTTTTAGTAAATAATGACTCAAATAAATATAAAAATTAAATGTAGGCTGATTTATTTTAGTTTTAATTTAATATAAAATTTAACAAAAACGCATTTCACAGTTTAATTTAAGTTGGTTTAAATTCTTCAAGAAAAGCTGTTCGATATTTATAATACAAAATTTTCATGTTAAAAGATATGTTATGAATATTTGGTGTTCATACTAACTTCAGTGTTCTGTTGCTTGACAGAAAGAAAGAAAAAAGTAGATCGTAAATAAAAATTATTTGTCTGAAGAATTAAGAAAATAATATTACAATAATTTTGGGAGAGATAGTGGTAATTTTTTATTTTTTATTATCAATATTAATTTTGTTTTAAAAATAAGATTTGGAAACAATTATAATGTCTAATATAATCAATTACGGGATATTATTAAAAACTGAAAACATGAATACACATCAACATATATAAACACAACAGAAACAGTAATTAATGATAAAAAAAGTTCCAACAATAAGTTGAAAAACCTTTATTCACTCTATTATATGTAAAAACCAAAAAGTTTGGAATCAATTTTAGTATACAAAATTCCAAGTTCCTAACATCACTTCAACTATGGTTACTGGTTTTTATGTCTGTCAAATAGTTCTATCTTTGGTCTGTCAAATAACAGAAAAAGACCAAATGCAGTATAAAAGAAAGAGCAATTTATTAATATCTTGCTCAAGATGATGCAAACTTCACTTGTAACTCAGAAGTTGAGTGATATGTGACAAGTGTGATAATAGCAAAAATATGAATTTGGATTTTCGGTTGATTTTTATATACTGTTTCGTTACTGTATTTTTATAATATACTGATTATCATCTATTTTAACGTTTTAAAATCATTACATAATATTCAAGAGAAAACAGCAACAAAAAACACCATCAGAGAATCCGAACTCAGAAATATAAGGTCTACATCTTCTGTGAATTTGACAGATAAGAATCAAATTTGAACTCCAATGGCAGACTCACATGCCTGTCTCTGATACCCAACAAGTCCCCATAATCATCATGAAAGTATGCTTTCAAGAATGCAACAATAACTCCTCCAACAAACTTTCTCATTGGTTTTCTGGACTCTCCATTTTTGCATGAACAATATGTAACTTTCCCTCTAATTCCTTTGGTGTCATCATCTAGCATGTCAGAGTGGCCATAATCCTTGGCCACAAAATACCATGCAGGTTTCTTACACTCGCTGAAGAAATTCTCATGGTTCACACCCTTAGGTGCACAAGGAGGAAACAATGGATTCCTTTTCACTTCACCAAGACCTGACCCTATCACCATCACTGGCATGTCAAAATCAAATGAGTGAGGAACGTAGGAGAGAACTGGTGGGGGAGTTTGCTTTCCTTTGTCCATTCCATCAACTGGGTCCACTCCTATCAAAGCTGAAAACTTTATATCAGTGCTGATGTTTAGTTTCCTCAGAGAAAGAGCAAATGCTGTTTTTCCTCCACGACTATGCCCAGAAAGTGCTACCTTGTTCAAGTTTGGTATTACATCTGGTGGAAGAAACTTGCACAGTCCTTCTGATAGCCAATTTGTTATTGCAGCTGCAGAATGAATCTCATCGCTTGTATCAGGTCCTGCCACTGTGTACAACTGTCAAACGCAAACAAGATTGAAATTTGTATCTCCATTCATATGGGATAGTTGCATCAAAAAGGGTTAGTCACATATACTTGAATCTCTGTTAAGAAAGTTGTGGTAGAGGATCAAGGGAAAGAAGCCAATTTGTTTGCAAAGGCCAAGGTGTCATCATGATGACTTCTTCCTCAACATCAAAACCAGACCTAATATCTAATGATTTCCCATAATTATGATGCTTAGGACATGCATATATCCTTATTTCTAAAGGGGAAAAAAAAACTTACATTGTACTCATGCAGTGTAGTAAACACGGAAATGATGATGATTGAAAAGAATAATCTCTTTTATGCCTGTGTTTGTTAATCAAGTAATGGCATGATAAACTATAACCTCTGAGAAATAATAATCCCAAATCGATTTTCCCAATCAATTAAACACTCTAAGATAGCATGGTCAACCACTGAGACAGTATAATATTATTCACTAAGATGTTTTCTCATAACTGATACATGAAAAAGCAAGTAGCTTTTTACAATAATTAAGGAGTAAAATGGTAAGTAGTGACCTGAGGAGCAATGACGATGAATCCATGAGAAGCAACATGTTGTATCAGCTGAGAATAGAAGACGTTGTAAAGAAGATAGCCATGTAGGAACATCAGAAGTGGGAATTCTCCAGCTTCAAGAGGAGTAGCAATCAAGAGAGGTTTTGGTGGTGGAACTGAACGCAGAAAAACAAAAAAAGTTACACAGAGAACTGAGTTTTGAGTAACCAAAAATTACAGAAACATAATTGTAAAAGTTAAGGAAACCATAGTGTACCATTGTTCTGTGTACACGACGAAGATTCAACCCTTAAAATCTCAGTTGTGTACTTTCCGATGTCAAAGACAGTGGTAGATGAATAAGAACACATAACTGAAAATTGAGCTTCTGCTAAGTTTTTGCTGCAGAATTAGATGATAAACTTGTGGCTTTTATTTAGCCTTGTTGTGTACTTTAGTTTCTTTTGATATTTTGGTTTGGCTGAAGATGATATTTTAACTTTTGTTTGACTTTTAGTGGACCAAAGACCCAACAACATGTTTGAGGCTAAAGATTCTTTATGCACAAAAACTAATGGGGCTTTGCTAATTCCACCCCCTGTTTAGCTAAGTTCACACCTTTAATTTCCCGTATTTTTTTTTACAAAATACTTTTCATTCAGAGAAATACAAAAATATGCTGACTATGTTAAATGAAAAATAGTAAATCTGTGATATAAAATAACACTTTATCGATAATTGATAACAGTGAGAGAGGTACAACCTTTTTATCTAAGAGATAAAAATACAAAAATCAAGTTATAAACATAAAACTAATATTTTAAAATATATAAAAAAACAAAACTGTGAAAAAAATATGTGACAAGTTCTACATTAATTATCCTAATATGATAAGTCTAATAAAAATGAAATTAAGAAATATTGTTACACATATCTTAAAACTCAATGAACATACATTTGAAAAAATACAAAAAAAATATTAAATTTAATTTTTTTTTATTCTTTCTGTCAAAAATAGTGTGAAATATGTTCATGACCTATTCTATTTATGTATCTTACACATAAATATTTATTTCTAATTTTTTTAGATGTTGTTGAATATATTGTTAAAATATATTAAGTTATACTGACGGTTTAAATATAATAAGACATCATTTATTGTTTACTCCTATTATCCTAAAATTTGGTCTGATAAAATTTAGCAATAGTTATTAATCGAATTGGAGTTTTTTTTTTCTTTTATTTAAGCATCCATTTCTAACAATAGCTCTATTAGTATTACTACCAATTTTCTTTGTTTTATCTTCTTTTTCATCTTTGTATCACATGAACAATTTTTTTTTCCTTGCTTATTGTATCTTCTTTTTTTCTTTTATTAACATTTACCAAAAATAATAATAATAATAATAATAGTAAACATTGTGTTTCTGATGAAACTATTTACATTTTCTATAACTAATCATCTAATATTTTAGTTTCAAAATTTACATTATCATAAAAAAAAAAAAATCTTGAAATTAAAGGTTATGTTATTTTAAAATTATTATAATATTATTAATTATAACATTATTACATTATGATAAGAACAAAGTTTGATAATGGAGGTGGAAAATAAGCATACTACAAGAAAAAAACTGATCATCTCATTTGTGAAGATTTGGATTGAAAAACCGAATCCTTTGGATGATGATGACATTGAAAGCATAGAGAAGGGAAGAGAGAATTTGATAAATAGATTAAAATGAAGCATCCAAAAAGAAGAACATTAAGGGAAAATTTCCAAAAATAAATAAATCCCATTAATGTTCATTCATGTTAAGAGGTTGAGCCAAGAAAATCACTTAACAGGAACCAGCTTAAGATTTGGAACATAAACACTTTTTTCATTCTTCTGAGAGGGGCTTCTCCAGAACCCAGATTCGTAAAATCTCTCCCACATCTCTTTCTCCAGCTCCACCATGTCCGAGTCTTTCTCCGCCACGCTCCGCCGCCGAAGCGCCGCCACGTCCTCCTCGTCCTCGCTGCACAGCGGGTACACCCGCCCGGCGCCCATGATGTCGTCGCAGCATCCGCACGTGCACCGTCGCGAGTGATTCACCATCTCCAATCCATCGCTGTTGCTCCGCAGATGCCGCCGCTTCCGCCGCAGCGCCTTCTGGCAGAGTCTCGCCGGCACCTTGTACATCGTCAGATACATCATGTTCGCCAGCCCGAACGAGAAGCAGCAGCACACGGCGGCGGTGCCGCCCACCGCCTCCCCCAGCCTCGTCCCCGTCTGGGGGAAGCTCCGGCTCTGCGTCAGCAGCGGCTGCCCCGGGCGAGACACGGCCGAGCGGAGAACAACCTTTTTCGACATAACTGACGTCGTAGCCGCTACCTGACGGCAGTTATTAGTTTGTTTTTTTTTTTTTTTTTTTTTTCCCCTTTTCCTTCTCTCTTCCGTTTCCGTGATAATCCGCACGGGGTGTGGATGTCTCTTTAAATTTGAAGAAATAAGGGAGAAAAAGTTTTATGAGCGAAAGGTTTTATCGTTTTGTTCTGTGCTTGGCCATGGCATGGGAACCAGGTGCAGAAATGGTGAGTTAAGAAAATCAATATATAGGGAAAAAATTTGCTTTTTATAGGATATTTAGTTTTGGGAGATGATGACTAAGCTAAAATGTAGGAGGAGATGAATAAGGTGTTAACTGTGGCCGTTTTTTTAGGGTTTAGATTGACTTAGTTCCTCGTCACATTGCCTATTTGGTGAGTTTGTTTCTCAATATATACGTTTTACCAATACAAGATCTTATTTGAATAGAAGGAAAGAGAATGATACTTTTTAATCCATCATTTTTTTACCTACTTTTAACTCACCACTTTTATTATTAGATTATCACATTATATTATTAAAGAAAATATAAAAGAAATATGATTTAATAATAATTAAAATAATAAATTAAAAGTAGATAAAAAAATGAATTAAAATATCATTTTTCTAAAAAATAATATATAAGAAACAAAATGAAATAAAGACGTATAGAGAGACTAAATTACTAATTATACATAAATTTAAATTTTATCAATTTTATTATTAATTTATAATTTTCTATCATCACGACTATTTATTTGATATTTTATTAAAATTGAGTCACTATTATAAAATGATTAAATAAAATCTGATCTCTCGGTATCCATATTTACTTATTAGAATTAAATTGAATTATTTCTTTCACCTCAAGTAAGGAAGTGTGAAACTTCAAATGTTGGGCCACTAAATTGGAGAAAAGCCCAGCCCAACCACCAATTACTTGTTTCAGCTCATTAATGGTCTTGTCTTGTTTAGACACCAAACAAACATGTGTTCACAACACAATACACAACTAAATAAGTCCCGTTGTATAGTTCAGTGGAAAAAACCAACAATATTTATTTTTACTGCTAATATCAACAGTATTAAAATTATATTGAACGGTATTAATGTAAATGTTTTAATCATTTATTAAATATAATTATGTTTATTAAAATTAACTATATATATCTCTTCAATGATTACAAAGTTTATGCTTCGATAACAACTGTGTATGCTTTGATTCCTATATTACTTATTCATTATACAGAATATTATGAATTATTTTCAATTTATATAAGTATTTATAAAATTATCATTTTGAATTAGTAAAAACACATATATTATTGCACATTCGTATTCAGTAATAAAAAACAGTTCGTATGATCAAGAAAAAATTATCATTGTAAAATAATGATATTGGTAAAATTGTAAAACTAAATTGTACGTCAAAAGTACATTTATAAGGGTGTAAATTAATTGTTGTAGATATTGTTTCTTGTCTAAAGTCTAAATGGTCTAAATATGTTTTAGATAATGAATGAATCATTTTTGTTAGTCTTCGTAATTTTTTTAGTCCCTGTGTAATTGAAAATTAACACTTTCATTGTCTTTATATATATATATATATA
>Ga0214543_1002513_pt1 | contig 36040 bp, 38 predicted proteins | sample CNSS2metaG_FD_160094 | JGI IMG/M metagenome (GOLD analysis project Ga0214543, IMG submission 160094) | Root nodule microbial communities from cowpea collected in UCLA plant growth center, Los Angeles, California, USA - CNSS2 | ecosystem: Host-associated > Plants > Roots > Nodule | place: USA... | reverse complement strand
CGCCGACCGCGCCATCTTCCTTGATGTTGGTGTAGGTCGTGCCAAGGACGAGTTCAGCGGCGATGTTGTCGGTGAAGAAGTAGCTGATGTCGAGCTCCGGGATCAGCGAGTCCGAATAGGAAAGGTCGGAGCCGGGCACGCCGTTGATCGAGCCACTGTCCTCAGTGAGGACGCCCAAAGCGCGCACCCGGATTTGCCAGGGGCTCAGCCCAGTCGCCACATCCTCCGCCACCCGCGCAACAGGCTGTGATGTCGGGTCCGCGGCGGCGGCCCCGAATGCAAACAAAGCCGCACCCATGCCCGTGATCCATCTCAGATGCCGTGCGTCATTCATGTTCATTTGACGTCTCCTTGAACCAGCAATAATTGAATCAGCAATAACCGTTGCAAAGAAGACCGGTAGGCTGCGCGTGGCGGCGGCATGTTGATCGAGATCAACCGTGGTCAGGAAAAGCCGGTTTATCGGGCGGAGAGGGCAATGTGTCGCATGAAGGCCTTTCGGCTCCAGCTGTGATTTGGCCACGTTGAAGTACAGATAGGTTGGGCGAGCCGGCCTCAGTGACCGCTGCTCCCCGGCCCTACTGCCTTCGCGGGCCCACGCCACATGATGCCGCCTGCACATGACGGACCGGTCAAATCGCCCAGGAGACCGATGTCTCGCCCGCCACGATCAACCGCGTCTCAAGCGCGTGGCCCGAACAAAGTCAAGACCCTGGCGCAGGGTGAGCCGGCGCCCCGCTGCGAGCGCGACAGGCCGGGAGAGCTCGTACATATCGACAACAGGTGAATCGGCAAATTCAACCGAACCGGCCACCGCGTCGCCGGCGATCGCACCAGGCAAAGCAACGGCCGCGGCATCAGTGGGAATACGGCATCTGGCCAACCACGACCGCTCACGCCTGGCCTATTGGACGTCCCCCCGACGAGAGTCGGCGCTCGTTTGCGTTTTCTCTTCAACGCCTTTGTTTCTTCAAGGTGTCAAACCTTGGACTTGCGCCAGCCTGCCGCTCACGCCTCACCTTCGGAACAAAACCAACGCTCGCCGAACTGCGGGCGGATGCGGGTCTGCCCATAATATTTCTGTCCAGGAACATCAAATATCCGTTCCCCGGTTTCCATGCTGATATTGCCTTTGATGTTGCAGGCCGGCGCCGCTGCGGCTATCGACGAGAGCAGGTCGCTCGCGGTATGCCGCCGGCAGCACCGACGGCGAGCGCTGCAATCCAGGGCCCTGGCGCCGATACGAACCCGGATCGCTTGCGCGGCCGATGATAGTTCCGGCGATCGCGCATACCCCTCCCCCGCGATTTTCGTGCAGTGATCGTATAGCGGAATTCATATTAGCGAAAGCTGCATAATCACGGGCAAGCCTCGCATCCACCCGCCTTGGCCAGCAGCGTCCCTATCAGAGGAGGCCCCTGCGTTCTGCGCCATCAGATGCGAACTTCCGGCAGAGGGAAAGCAGTGAATGTATCTTCGTCGAAGCGCGCTCTATCCTGACCGGCTAAGAAAGGGGGAAGCCGCAGAGAGGGCATAGCGCCACCCGACGGGCGGAACCGGGACGGACTGATCGTCCGGCACCCGGGGCTCTACCACCACGACACATAGAAGACAGCGAGGCCGGCCGCGAGCGCGTCGCGGGCTTTGGCGACAAAGGCGAGATCATCGTCGACTTCGCTGTCGTCGGACACGCCGAAGAAGAAGCCTTCGGTCGGCGGCAGGGTGCGATCGCGGATCGCCGTTTCCAGGCGGTCGAGATCGTCGGAGGTTAGCTGAAGATTGAGGCAATTGAAATTCGCGTGCGTGCCGCCCTTCTCGCGGTAGAGCCGTTCCATCCAGCCGTGAACCCTCCAGCCCCTTCCACGACACGGCATGCATTGTGGAGACTCTTGGGTTTTTGAGATGGCGCTCTGCTAACTGAATCCATAGAGGACTGCCGTCACGGCCGACGCTGTCGCTGACTGCCAGCGCAGATCTGAGGGCCGATCATCGCGAAGGGCAACGCCAGGAGGCAGCCACGCACCGCAGCTGAGCACTATCAACGACGCGCTCATCCCTGCATCAGCCTCTAACACCACGGCAGATCAGTGGAACTGAAACCGAGAAGGATTCGGAGTTCCTTGTATCCGGGGGAGAACGCCCTGCGTCAGCCAATCGTCAGCCATGCGGTCTATCCAGATTGGCTGCGCCTTCTCGACTACATCGGAGCTGGAAATATGACGGGCATTGATCGATCTGGCAGATCGCAGATTGGGGCTGCAGGCGCGAACAGCGCCGGGGGATTAAGCAATTCGCCATCGGAGTCCGCTCTCGTCCCTGGGGAAGGCAGCCAACATTTCGACTCCGCCTTGGAGCGGATGCGCTCTGGGCCCCAGGATCGAGCCGCGCCGCGCGCCAGCCGCCCGCCAGCTTCGGGTACGGCAACCCCAAGAATCGGCGAGATCAGGGCAGCGAAGCGAAAGCTGGGGCGCCTGCTTGAGGACTTTGATGCTTCTCAAACTGCGGCCAGGCGAGCCCGGACCTCGTCCGAGGCGCAAGAGCTGATCGATCAAGTCGTCAAGGCAGGTTCAACAGTTCTCGACTACTACGCGAGCTTGCCTCAAGCCTTGGCGCGTCGCATTCTGCCCGACGATCAGGCTCGCCGAGTCCGCGACGAGACGCTCGAGGCAGGGGACCAATGCAACACCCTGGCCACCAAGACTATCTACGAGTTGGAGCCGAGCAGGAAGAGTGCGGCAGCCGTACTCGAGCGGATGCTCCAATCCAACGCTCCGCCAGACCAGCTGAGCCGCGCCATCTCCAGCGTGGCCAAACGCTATTCGGCTTGTATGGAATGGTGGGGAAAGAAGGCATTGCGCATGGAGCGGATGCAATCGGTCTGCGCGGCCACGGTCAATTTACCAGGCACCTCGGCCGAGATGCGGAAGGCCGACGAAGCCGCACTAAGGCTGCACACCGGCTGGGCATTGCATACGAACTGCATGTATCTGCAATCGCGGATCGCTCTCGCGCAGGTCATGATTGAGCCGCTGGCGAGCACGCTCGATCCAGCCGTGAGCGAAATCCTCATGGGCGAGAACGAGCGGGTGCGTCTGCTCGGGACCTTCATCGAGGATATTTTTCCTGCATTCCGCTCGACGGCCGACGCGGTTCTGAACAGCGACGGACGACCACTCGACGCAGAACACTGCGCCGTTTTGGAAGGAGTCATGGAGCGGCTTTCGGAGTTTGCGTCGGCCTTGCACGGCATCGTTGCCAGGCTAAGGGTTGTCGGTGCAGGTGCCGACCTCCCATTGGAGCTGTTGGACCAGAGCGTGGAAGGCGCGTGGGTCACTGCGCATGAAGTCATGCGCCTCTTGGCAGTGCAGCCGAAGGTGCCGGCCTTGATTGAACAGCCGGCCGAGGCTGGGGCAGCAATACCGGCCAATACTACCGGAAGCGCTATCGTGGCTGAAGGCACTGCGCGCAGGAAAGGGAAAGGCAAGCGCAGGCCGGCCGCAGGCGCGGGGAGTTCGGCGGCCGGCCAGCCTGAGTCGCAGCTCGCTACGCCGGAGACCGGCACGGCGCCAATAGCCAAGGTTATCGTACTCTCGGATCTGGGCACGAAGAAACTCGCGAGCCCGGAGGAGGCACATGCGAAGGCGTCATCGTCGGCGAGGGGACACTTGGCGATCTGGCAGGCACCGCCGTCGATGGAAGCCCTGACGCCCCTACTCGAGCGATTGGACGAACTTTTGCAGTTCGATCTGGCCAGCCAGCAAAGGGCCGTCTCGCAAGCGCGCCAAATGAAACCCGAGGATGCCGACCACGTCGTGGACACTGTCGTCGAGCGCCTGCAGACGCAGGCCATCGAGGTTGAGGCTTGTGTAGCCGCGCTGGAGGAGCCCCGTCGACGCGGCTTACTTACCCCTGTGCAAGTGCGTGACGTGCACAACAAAATTGTACGATTGAAGGGAATGTTATCCGAGGTGCAGGGGCAGGCAAACGCTTTGAGGGCGCGAAAGGCTACGATCAGGATGGATTGCATGAAGACCTATGCCTTTCCGTCGCAGAAGTACCTTGAATATCTGCGGGCGGCGGATGAGTTGGCACCTGCAGATCCACCGCGCGCGTTGAAGGGGGAGCCAGGGACGCTGTTCGAGATCAAGCTGCAGCCCAAGGCACTGAACAATGGTGCGATGCCCAGTCCGGTGTGGGTGCACATCCATACGAAAAGGCCGGTACATGCGTGGCAATTGGCGACGCTGGATGACACCGAGTTCGCCGCTTGCCACGTGAAGTCTAATGAACAGCGCGGCTACAATCGCCTCTGGCAGAACGCTCGAGCTTCGACAGGGCAGGAAAGCGTCGTGATCCACCGCGGCAAGCTTACGGCTGCGTTCTGCAAGTCCTTGTTGAGCACAGTTGGCGGCCAGCCATGGTCTCCCCGTCTCGGGGCGGAGTTCGGCTCCATGCAACTCGCTCGACACGGGATGTAGTGCGCGTATCTCGCGATAGAGTGCCGCTTGTGCCGACACCATCAATGATGCCTCCGATTCGGATCCAGGCGGGCCGCTGAACCGCTCCAGGACGTCCGGAGGCTTCAGCTCGGGCGAGGACGGAGCCCTGACGAGGAGACCACGCCATTCGTCCACTGGAGGCTGGCGAGCGGACGGTCCGGATGGTTTTTGGAGGGGCGAGTACACCTTGTCTGACCGATTACTGCCCGTAATTGGCTTGCTTGCGAAACTACAACTTGAATCTAGCCGCTCAGACTCTTCTGGAAATGCGGCAATCATCGCCGCAAACAGCAAAAATCTTTAAATTCGGTTGGGCCGTCTCGGGCGCAGCCCGACCGGGCGCTACGGCAGCCGCCGAACCCGCAAGCGGCTTCGTCCATGCGGGTGACGACCCCCCTTCGAAATTCGCCTTGCACGGTGCCGTGCTCGAGCGTGTCCTGGAGAAGAGCCTGGAGGCGGCATTGACGAATGCCAGGCGACCGGTCAGCACGGCGGAAAGACTGATCACGTACTCGGCCAAAATCGGTTCCTGCTCGATAGCATGAGAGACGATCGCAACCTGTTCGACCTCATGGTCGTCGGATAAAAGCAACACTGGCCAGCCGCTGAAACACACGGTGACCAACTTCGGCTGGTTGCCCGCGATCTCATTCAGCAAGGTATCAAGGCTCACGAATTTCCGCAGCAAGATAGCGCGCTGGCGGCTGACTGCTTCCGCGCGGCCACGATGATCCTGCATCACTCCCCGAAGGTGCAAGAGGCAGCGTCCCGTGTTCGGTCGGTAACGCCCGACGGAACATCGATCTCGCTTAACAGCGTCGTCGTCTCAATCCCTCCGGAGCGGAACCGCAAGATCGGAGAAGTCCAGTGCCTCGGCATGTGCCGCCTGTTCCCGAGAAGGAATTCGCGGTGGTCGATACCGAAAAGGTCGCCACGGAAGGACAGCTTCTCAAGTGGGTCCGCACAAATCGCGGTGCAAAGCGCCAGGTGCTCATTTTCGTGCACGGTTTCAACAACACCTATGCCGACGCCGTCTTCCGCTTTGCCCAGATCGTTCATGATGCCGGCACGGACGCCACGCCCGTCTCTTCACATGGCCGTCGCGTGCCAGGGTTTTCGACTACCTCTACGACAGGGAAAGTGCCAACTACTCACGGCGGGCACTGGAAGATCTCATTCTTCAGGCCGCGGAAAGTCCCGACGTCGACGACGTCACGATCCTTGCCCACTCGATGGGCACCTGGCTTGCGGCGGAGGCGCTGCGCGGCGTTGCCATGCGGAATAAGACGATCCCGGCCAAAGTCCGGAATGTCGTGCTGGCCTCGCCGGACCTCGACGTCGATGTGTTCCGCCGTCAGCCCATCGAGATGGGGCCGAAGCGGCCGCAGTTCACGATCTTCACGTCCAAGCGGGACAAGGCTCTGGAGCTCTCGCGATGGCTTCCGGACGGCGTCGACCGCGTCGGCGGCTCCGACCCCGGCCTTACGCCGCCATTCTGAAGGAGCTCGGCATCCTGGTGATCGACACAAGCGCTCTCCGTTCACACGACCCCCTCGGCCACAATGCCTTTGCTGACCGCCCCGAACTCATCGGTCTATTGGGACGACGGCTGATGTCGTGCCCGCCACTTCAAAAGGCGCGAGACCTGCTGCGACGTCGAACGAGAAAAATGGGCATGTCTGTCGCACCGGGCCAGCGCAGAACACGGGCGGTCGCGGCCGACGCTGTCCGGCGGCGGATCGCCATCTAAGTGCCTAGCCCGGTAAGGTCGTGTGGCAAGTAGCGCAGACCATATTCGACATAGTTCTGTTCTCGTTCTGCACACGGATCTGCAGTTTCTCGTCGGTCGGCCGGGCCCGGCCCGTTCGAATGCGTCAACGCTGTCACCGAAGGCGTCGGTTCCGGTAATCAGCCGGTTGAGGCCGATCTTGCCAGAGGCGATCAGCTCCACGGCGTCGAAGACATTGGCTTAACGGAATACGGTCTCGATGCGTACCTTCCTGGAGATCACGCCCGGCAAGTCGAAACGCACCACATCAACCGGCAGGCCGACCAGAACCACGGCACGTGCTCGGCCGCACCAGACCGAGGAGCCCCTCGAAGCCATTCGCGCTGCCGCTTGCCTCAAAGACCCCGTCGGCGCTCCAGCATTCGGTCGCGAAGTCGATAGCGGGGGCAAAGGTGGTTTCATTGAGTTCAGTAGGCAGTGATCGAAATGTCAGGACTGGGCAGGAGCGGCGTGGACACGCTTGACGATCCGCTGAGCCGGCGTGGGAAACTTGCAAGCGCTGATTCGCGCACCTTCCGAGCGGCTCAACGATTAGACGCCGGTGGTGGAGGTGTAGGGCGTCATCACTCCAAAACTGCCCGGCACAATCCGAATCCTGTCCGGTGTCTGATCCGAATGGCGTCCGGCTTCAATCGGAATCCGGACTAACGGCGAGTCGCCAGCCCAATCCATCAGGCTTTATTGCGGATATAGCTGCGGAGCCGGAAAATCGAGCACATTGTTCGTATAGCTTTCGACCACGGCACTAAAAGGCGTGCCATCTTGCAACTTCAGCACCGCATGATGTTCGAGAAGGAATGGCGGTGGGATCAAGGGCCCTGAGCTCGGTACTGGTAATTCGGCTGACATGTCCCAGCCTTCCGGAAGAGGGGACCAAAGCAGTTTGGCCGTTAGGTTGGTTCGGGTGAAGTTCAAGGACCGAACGGCTCGACCGAACGAGATATCAGTCGTATTCAGCACCTCGTTCATCTCGACTGTCAGTCTTGCAGGTACATACCAGTTGTCTGCTTCCGAAAGGATGCGATCACCGCATGCCAGGCGGACATGGCGATAGACGATCGGCTCGTTAGTCCCGACGTGCAGCAATTCACGAATATGAGCGTTAGCTGGCTTGTCGTGTCCCTGTACACGTTTTGCTACGATCTTGGAACCCGGTGGTGCAAGTCTATGCGCTTCACACCAGCGATCGAGCGTAAGCGTCGCGCTGGCATTGCTGAGGAGATTCGCGTTTAGAGTCTGAAGAACCGCAAGGGCTTCTACCCGTGACAGGGGGGTTCCCGGCCACTGCTGCCGGGAGGACAGGTCATCCGCCGTCAAAGGCTGCACGCTCACGATGGCAGTTATGACGGTGAAGGTGACGAGTCGAATGAATGTGGAAAATGAAGAGACCATGGAAATGAACTCCTTTACTGCAGACTTACGAACTTCGTGGCGTTTTTGTTCTGAACTTTTGCGGCAAGCCAGGCGTTCGTCGCGCAAAGCAGCGACATGCGCGATCGCGCCGCCTGCGCGCCTCGGGCCGGTTTCGATGATTGGAATTCCCGCGCATCACATCCTTGGCCGCCAAAAGGGCAAATTCGCGGTGGTTCGGCGGATCGTCATAAACCGATGGACTGAAGGTGAGTTCGACGCATCAGACCACCTCCAACAGCGCTCGCAAAAGACATTCGCCCTTGCCTCTTGAAGTCAACTCTCTATACCGGCGTTCGGAAGATTGCCAAAACGGTTTGTGTGGATGGCAATGATCCACTGCGTAGATGAATGCGTTTCAAAGTCGGGTATCGTTGACTGACGTCCGGTTCCGGCGAAACGGTGTCTTTCAACGGATCATTAGAGGGACGAGATAAGTCCGGCGGTTATCGAGAGTACATCCGGAGGCGACGGAAGCGACGCGGATATGGATGTTAACCTCATCGTCGACCAGCAGCGTCACGTCTTCGATGAGAAGGCCGAGCATGCGCTTGCGTTCGACGGCACCAGTGCGTTCGTCGTTCCAGATGCGCGGGAAATCGGCGGTCAGCGCCCTGATGCGCTCCTGCGCTGGCTCGTCCAGCAGTGAGCGGTCGGCCTCGTTCTGGCTCGTGCTCGCGCTGGAGTGCATCGAGGTCGCGCAGCCGTGCGTTCCAGTCGGCGTCCAGCGCGTCGGCGACCAGGCGGTTGTCCGGATCGACCTTCAAGTAGCGCCGGCGGGCCAGTTCGGCCTCATAGCGGGCGCGTTGCAGCTGCGTGCCGCGCGGCGCCGCGGCCTGCTCGACACGCTGGGTGATCTCCTGCTGCACGGCAAGCGCTGCCGGCGCCATCGCCTCCAGCAGTAGCGTGCTCACCGCCTCGTCGACCGGAGCGCCGCGCACCCATTGGCAGTGCTTGCCGACGTGTCGCACGACGGCTTCGTTGCAGACGTAATACGGGCGCAGCCGCCCCTCGAACGGCTCGTAATGAGACGTGTGCGCGGGACGCGCTTTGCGTTGATTTTGTTTGATTTTGTCGGGTTTCAGGGCAATGGGCAGGAAGATATTCGCGCCAACGTGGTTGGCTGTGGTTTTCGGCGCTCTTGTGTGAGCGCTAGTGGTGGTCTTGCCCGCTATCCAGCCATAGCGATGACCTTCAAACTGCGTTTCATATTGTAGGCGATGGCGGTGAGGCGAATTTGAACGCCTGCCTTTGCAAGCCCGCGCCATCGCATTCGGCGAAGGCCGTAGCTTCGCTTCCAGGTGCCGAAGATCTTCTCGATCCGGCCACCAATGCGGTGGATCGGTTGGTTCCAGGCCTCAAGGCGCGCCAGTGTTTCAGCTTCGTCGCGTCCCCACATACCGGTGGCGAGGATGCGTGGCGTTCCACCCTTGGCGCGCACCGCGTCGCCGAAATGATTGCCGCGATAGGCACTGTCGGCAAACACCTCACCCGGATCATCGGGAAGCGCATCAGCACCGGCCTTGCCGTCATTGATGTTGGCGGGCGTGATGGCGATTTCTTCCACAAGCGCCGTATCGGCGTCGGCGTCAACATGGGCCTTGAAGCCATGAACGGCTGGTTTGCCTTTGTGCTTGACCCAATGGCCCTCTTCATCATCCTCACTGGCCGAGGCGATGATCGTCGCATCGACAAGCGTGCCGGTCTTCACCTGGATCGCTTTGGCCTTGAGCGGCGGTGATCGCGTCGAACAGGGTCTTGTCCAGACCCTGGGCCACAAGAACTTTTCGAAAACGCACGAAAGCCGTTCGCTCCGGTGTGGGCTCTGAACCCGAAAACCCGCAGAACCGTCGGAACGAGCCTCTGTCGTCCAGCGCCTCGGCAAGTTGACGTCGGATAAGTCGTACCAGATCGACAGCAGCATCGCCTTGAACAAGGCCATTGGTGGCCAGGCAGGTTCGCCCTTCGCAGAGCAGGAAATCACACCAAGGGCTGATCGGCACCCAGTCAATCGGCTTGGCAAGCGCATCCAAAGACGAAGGCTGGCCACGATCAACGGCAAAACCGACCTTTTCCTGACCAATGCGCCGACGTGCCATCGCATCCCTCAATCCATTGTTCAGATTGAGAGAATCACAGATTAACACGCTAGTCCAGACACCCGCGCACACGTCTCCAGAGAATTCGCATAGCGCCACCCGACGGGCGGAAACCGGGACGGACTGGCCATCCCGGCCCCGCGGGCCTACCACCACGCCACATAGAAGACGGCAAGGCCGGCCGCGAGCGCGTCGCGGGCCTTGGCGACAAAGGCGAGATCATCGTCGACTTCGCTGCCGTCGGACATGCCGAAGAAGAAGCCTTCGGTATGCGGCAGGGTGCGACTACGGATCGCCGTTTCCAGGCGGTCGAGATCGTCGGCGGTTAGCTGAAGATTGATGCAATTGAAATTCGCGTCCTGGCCGCCTTTCTCGCGATAGAGCCGTTCCATCCAGCCGTGAAGGTTCGGATGCTTGCGCCAGTAGTGGAGCGCCGTGGCCTCTTCGACCTCAAAGTCGACCGGCGCGGCGGGCGGTTCGCCAAGCGTGCAGGCGTACATGTCGAGTCCCATGATTTTCTCCTTTCGTTGCTCGGTCCCGAAGGACGCGGCGTGAAAGGCCGGGCGGCATCGGCCGCCGCCGTCATGGCCAACACGGGCCTTCGCCGGGGCTTCCCGTCCCCGAAGGCTGGCGCGGGCAGGCCATTGACGGCTAGGCGCCGTCCGGCAGAGACGCAAGCAACCAAGGGACGGCAACGCGAAGGAGTCTGGGACCGACCTCGTCTTGCACCGGCGGATCCGTTCCCCGCTCACGGGACGCGAAGAAGCGCGGCGCAAGTGGCCCACGTCAAGAATTCTCCAGCCATCTGGCGGCTGAAATGCGAACGAGCGATTGATTTGCATGGTCGGCTGTCTTCGCAATTGGACCAGGAGAATGCCGAGATATCTGTCATCACCAAGCAGGGTCAAACCCCGGACGGTATGCTCCAGTTCGTGCATTTCGATCTCGTCGGGCTCCCGCGGCAGCGGAGGATCGTGATCTTCAATGCCATGTCCATCGAATGCATCGTCTTCAGCCATATCTGGGCCTTTAAATACTGACGCTCTGACGCGAATACAGCACTTCGTGCCACGACATCAAATAGCGTTGAGATGCCACGCGTGAACATAGCTGGAACAGTTCCCTTGACTTTATCATTTGAGTTTCATATTTTTGTATTGCGAAACCGATTTGGAACGCCACCATGGCCGGCAATAACGTCATAGCCTTCCGCAATCCAGCAAGCTCGCTCGCGCATTTCATCCGTATCGGCGAAGCCCATAAGAAATTCGGTGAGCTTTATGCCGCGGGGCGATTGCCCATCCGAAGGGTGGTCATCGAAGCGTCCCGCTTTCCTTTCCAGAAGGATTTCGTTGCAGACCTTCGTCGCGACGGGGTCGAAATCGTGCTCGACACACAAGTCGCAGAACTTGGCGCGCGAGCTCGCTTTGCAGGCGCAGTCCGAAACGCACCTTGGGCCATTCAGGGTCAGATTTTGGGACCGGGTCACTTTGCGGCGAACGCGTCTACCGATGTGATCGGGCAGATCGCGCGGTTTGCTGTCGCCCAAGGCGTCGATACGGTTCTTGCCCCAACCCATTTCCTTGCTGATCCAGACAATTCTGACTGGCCGTCAATTGACCGTGCTTCCTGCCTTGCCTTGCGCGCAGCTCTCGATCGTGAAGGAGGCAAGCACATCGCCATTGACTATCCGGTCATCCATTCACATGTAGCGATCAACGATGCGTCCCAGCGCAGCGAGGTCGTGAGTGCCCTTAATGACCTGCCCTTCGATAATCTTTGGCTACGTCTCTCCGGTCTCGGACATGACGCCCGGCCGCAAACCACCCGGCAGTTCCTGTTGTCGCTGCAGGGCATCCATAATCTCGGCTGCCCGATCATCATTGACCACCTCGACGGGTTGCTCGGCCAGGCTGCGCTGGCCTTCGGCGCCGCTTCCGGACTTGCGCACGGCATTATGGAGCGCAATCAGTTTGACGCGAGATCCTGGCATAAGGAGCCCGAGCCGCGCGACGAAGATAGCGGCTTCGGGAAGATGACGTACGTTCCCATTCCCGGTCTGGCGAAGTCCCTCAAGCGGAATGAGCTTGAGTTCCTGTCCAGTGCCCGGGGCGGCAAACGCGCGGTCGGATGTCAGGATGTATGCTGTGCGCATGGTGTGACGAATATGGTATCCGATACCCGCCAGCATGCCGCTCGCCAAGCGTTCGCAGCCGTGGAAGTGTTTATTCCCGTTCCGGATCATAATAGGGAGCAGTTCTTCCTGGAGAAGCCGCTGCGTGACACCGAACGTATCGCCAGGACCATCAAGGACCTCAGGCCGAACATCAAGGAGGCGCCGAGGTTCGCCATCGACCAGAAGGGAGCCGCGAGTTTGACGAAACGTCTGACTGATCATCACGGCCGTGTCGTTAAGCTGAGCGATACCCTGGCCTTAATGCATGAAACCCGCGGCAAGGGCGCCCCGCGTGCCAAGACGGCGGCCGGCCCAAGAATTTCCGGTCATTCCGACAACATACAGCAGATGCGATAATCACCATGCAGGGAGCAGTACCAAGATTTCTCAACGAGATTGGCGAGGCAGGCGGTCTAAAAGGGACCGATATCGCCAATATTATGGACGTGTCGAAAGCCACCGTCTCACGTTGGCGCGCAGGCGACATCAAGCCTCAGCCACGCAACGAGCTAATTCTTTCTGACTTGCATTATGTCGTGACCCGCCTCACAGACTATTACTCGGCGGAGGAGATCCGGACTTGGCTTTATGCCCGCCATCCGCAACTTAACGGCGAGCGGGCAATTGACCTTATCCATCAAGACCGTGCTATCGAAGTGCTGAAGGTCATTGACCGACTCGATAACGAGGTTTTCCTGTAAGGCATGGTTCACACTCGTAGAAGCCGGGACAGTGCCCTAATCGATGCGATCGAAGCCGTCACGCCTGTCCATTTCGAAGGCACGGTGTGGCGCGTCGTACGGCAAGGAAGATCACCGGTTGATTGTGCACGTGCCGGCGGCCGGTGGGACGACGGAACCTTCGATGTGCTCTACACATCTCAAGAACGGGACGGCGCCATCGCAGAGATGTATTTTCATCTCGGACGCGGGCAACCCGTCTTTCCCTCGAAAGTCGAGTATGGGGTGCATGAGCTTGAGGTCACGGTCGATCGCGCGCTTCAGCTAGTCGACCTAGAGGCATTGCGAGCTGTTGGCCTCGACACAGCCCGCTATGGGCAACTCTCCTACGACCGCGTCAGCGACGAGTACCCACGGTCACAAGATATCGCTGAAGCTGCGCATTTCCTGGAATTCGATGGCTTGATCGTTCCGAGCGCCCGTTGGGATTGCATGAATGTCATCCTGTTCTGCGATCGCGTGCCCCCCGATGCCATGGAAGTCGTCGCCGACCACGGCCTCATTATGTCTAGCTGGATCAAGGCCAATCGACGCTAATATAAAAGCGCAAAGAACCATCAACACAACCGCCTTCGCCGGTCGCAGCAACGATGCTATGGCTCGATTGAGCCCATTGTAGCCGTTCGGTTCGTCGCAAAGCGAGCGCACCCCTGCCGGACGTGATTGTTCGGGCTTGAAGGGATCGAACAACGGACCCTGCGACGGCACATGGATGTAACCGCATTGACGGCCTCCCCGCCCCAGCGGGACGGCCAGTTCCCCCCAGACCGAGGCCGTCAGGTCAAACCGCCGTTCACATGCAGCGTCTGGCCGGTAATGTAGGAGCGTCAACCGACAGGAGGAACTTGATCGCCGCTGCGACATCGTCGGGATGCCCGGCGTGGCCGAGCGGTACCTTTGCAAGATTCGTGTCAAGCTCCTCGCCTGATACGCTATCTTCCGCCCCAGTGGGTTTTCGGATGAAGCCCGGCACGACGCAGTTTACGGTGACTCGCGCCTCGGCAAGATGCATCGCGAGACTGCGAACGGCAGTTTCCACCGCGCCTTTCGATGCCGCCGACATCGGGAACTGTCTAATGTCCGTGTGGAATACATGCGACGTGAAGCTGCCCACCGCTACGATGCGTCCGCTTGGCGAGGCTTTCAGATAGGAGGCCGCCGCACGGGCAAGTGCAAGGAGGCTGTAGACATTACCCTTGAAGGCCCGGTCGGCCGGAGAACCTTCGTCGAACGACTTGAGGTTCGGAAAGCCACCGCCGCGAATGTTGAGACCCGCTAGTCTCCTGAATCCTTAGTTCGGTTCATTGTTTTTTGGCAGAATCGTTTGACGGCGGCGAGGATTTCGTCGGCGGATTTGACCCATTTGTAAGGCTTGGGGTTTTCGTTAGGCGCCTTGATGAAGGCGACGATATCGGCTTCGAGTTCTGCCGTTGATCGATGGACGCCGCGTTGCAATTGCTTGCGCGTCAACTCTGCGAACCACCGTTCGACCTGATTAATCCAGGAGGCCGATGTCGGTGTGAAATGAACATGCCAGTGCGGCCGACGCGCGAGCCAAGCCTTGATCTTCGGCGTCTTGTGGGTTGCATAGTTGTCCATGACGAGATGGACCTCTGGTCCTTCCGGCATCGCGACGTCGATCCGCTTGAGGAAATCGAGGAACTCGGTTGCCCGGTGACGTTTGCAGCATTTACCGATCACCGCACCGGTGGCAACGTCGAGCGCCGCGAACAGAGACGTCGTGCCATTGCGGACATAGGTATGCGTGCGCCGTTCCGGCATGCCCGGCGCCATGGGCAAGACAGGCTGCTCGCGATCCAACGCCTGGATCTGCGACTTTTCGTCCACACACAGCACGATCGCCCGGTTCGGCGGCGACATGTAGAGACCGACAATGTCCTGCACCTTATCGACGAACAGAGGATCGGTCGACAGCTTGAACGTTTCCGAGCGATGTGGTTGCAGCCCGAACGCGGCCCAGATCCGACGAATGGTGGTGTGCGAAAGCCCTGTCTCGGCCGCCATGGAGCGGATCGACCAATGGGTGGCGTCCTTCGGGGTCGTGTTCAGTGTGCGCTCGATCACCTTAGCAACTTGCACATCCGACACTGTGCGTGGGCGACCCGCACGATATTCGTCGGTCAGCCCTTCAATGCCATTCTGCACGAAACGCCGCCGCCATTTGCCAACCGTGTGCTCGTGGACACCGAGGCGTTCGGCAACGTCCTTACTCTGCAATCCATCCGCGCACAGAAGGACCATCCGGCATCGATCGGACAGAGAACGCGGCGCCTTGTGCCGGCGAACCTGAGCTTCGAGAAAAGTCCGGTCCTCACCGCCTAATACGACAATATCCGCCGTCGTCCCGCCATACCAATGCCCCCGTCTCTCCGAATACGGGGTGTACAATGATACTTACTTCAGTTCCAGCTGACTAGGGCCTATCGGCTTTCTATGACTTTCCTGCCGCGCACCAGAGCCAGCTGAGAACTACAATCCGATCGAGAGCATCCGCCGCGGTGCGGCAACCGAGCGTGCGAGCCAAGGAACCGTTGTCACCACAAAACGTGAGATTTATGGTGCAAGCTGATCGAGGTGGCGTCGAAGTTGGGTTGACGAAGAGCCCCAATTAGTTGCCGAGATCGTGGCGTCGCCAGAGTGCCTACGGCGTTGAGCTCGTCCCGAACACGCAAAGCCATACCGCCCCCTCGGCTTCCTCACCAGTCGCGGTCAGGAGCGGCAAAATGACTGATCTGAGATCACAATCCGGTCAGTCTCTAAGCGCGTCAGCTTGTCGACAGCTGATCCCAATAGAACGAGAGAGAGCGCCACTATCGGCTCGGCATTGCGAACCGACTCAAACCCCGGGGAGTTGACATGGACCCATTTAACAGCATCAACCCATTCGACCGTGACCACGCCGCAGTGTCACAACCACAACAGCAGCAAGCAGAATTTGAGCCGTACTTGGATGAAGTGCCGCAGCTTCATGCCCCTGCCGTTGCAGAGTTTCCTGCTTCTTCAGATCGCTACTATCCTCATCTGTCTGAGGAAGAGCGTAGCCTCATCGAGGCTTTGGAACTTGGGCACCAGGGGGCCCACGGTCCTCATCCCGAAGACGCCGTCACCAGGCACCTTGCGGACACCGCTGCCCAGCACAGCGCGCCGCCGGAAGCTTGGACTTGGCCGAAAGAGCTGCCTGCGGAAGGTCACGATCAGGACCCGCTGCGGGGGATGATGAGCGAACCCACCCTAACATCGTCTCTCCCGACCGCGCGCGATCACCAGGGACTGGATCGCGGAAAAGCCGTTCGCCAGTTCAACTGGAGCGACGGCTACCAGCCTGCTCCCTACGAGCTGACCGGGAGCGCTCCCTCTTCAAGTCACGAGGTCCTCATGGGTGAGGATTACACCGGGGAGTTGAGGCCTGCGAAGAGGCAAAGAACACTAAGCCATATGGAAGGAGATGCCGTCGGACGCCAGCTGAGCGAGCCCGGCAGTTCAGTCGTTCGCGAGCTGATGGAAGACGCCGGCGCACCGTTTCAGACCAGCGATCGGCTCGTCCTTCCTGCGGAAGGCTACGATCAGGACCTGCTGTGGGCGATGGTGGAAAACGCCGGCCCATCGGCGTCTCTCGAGCCAACCGAGGGTCATCACCAAGGGCTGGATTCAGAATCGGCCGTTCTTCCCTTCAATTTCCGGCAGGGCGACCAGCACGCGTCCGCTGCGCTTGACCGTAGCAACGTCCCGCCGAGCCAGGACAGCCGACCCAACAGTTTTATCGTTCACAATGACCGCTACACGGCGTTGTTTGTGCCCGCGGCAACGATGAGGCGAAGCACCCCACTCAATCCGCCAGGCGCTGCCATTCCTCTGGGATTTCGACTGGAAAACTTTCCGCAGCCCAGCGCGCAACCAGCAAATCGAGCCTCAGCGCTGCTTGGACGGTCGATGGAGCAAGCCGCTCCGGCGTCCTCCAGGGCTGAGAGGGCGTCCCCCGCGCCCCGCGAGATTTATGCTGCATCGTTCGCCGTTCCCGAGAATTTTTCGCACGGCGACCAACCAGCCCCGGACACGATGCTCTCGAAGCTCCGCCGCTGGGGCCACGTGCCGAACGAGGCGCAGCCGGCAATAAACTACGACATTCGCGGCGAGCGTTACACCGCCCTCTTGGCGCCGGGAGGCCCCAATGACGTTCAGCTCATCCATCAGCCGAGAAATGTAGATGCCGAGGGGCAATCCCCACGCTAGGAACCCGTCCACATAGCTCCGGTGTTGGACTTCTTATTGGAGCATAGCTTGCTCCAGCGAGTCTTGCGAGCTTGGCGCGGTTCCCGGTGGTGCGGGTGAGCGCTACCCGGCCCGAATAACTTGCGCGATCATCGCTGTGCGGCTCCTCGTTGACCTGGCTGCGATCCTGCGATTTACGGCGGGCAAGAAGAACCCCGACTTCCTTTCGGAGGCCGGGGCTCTGGATGGCTTGCTATCGCAAGCATCGGTGGTTGCGGGGACCAACGATTCCTGCGTAGAAGACGTGTCAGCGCCGCGGACCTATCTTGAGCATGAACTCGGCCACCGCTTCGATCCCATCCGGATCGACGCTTCCTTTACCACGCCCTCGCATGGTGTCGTTCTTCGAGCAAAAGACCGCCCTTCAGTTTGCTGACGGAAATGCCATTGCCGACATCCATGTGGACCAACCGGGTGCCGGAACAGGCGGGCGATCCGTCGCCCCTGCTCCCTACGACGCACGGGCACTCGGGCCACTTCTGAAGTGCCTGCGAAACACAATGCGGGAACGGCGTTCATGGGAATGCCGATAATGGCCGGTCCTGATCTCGGGGCCTTTCTGACCGCAGCCCGCTCGCTGAAGTCATTCGCCCATGTGACACGCCGTCTTGCCCGCCATGTGCGGGATCTCGCAATTCATGGGGGGCGATGCACCTGGTCAAACGGGGTTGCCCTCGTTGCCCGGCTGATGCGGTCGGCAGATGATCTCGGGGTTGATCTCAGAACCGGCTCTCCGGTCGTGCGGCTGCTATCCCAGGATGGCAGGGTGACCCGGGCCGTTATTAGGTCAGGCCAGAGTGAGCGTATCGTGAACGCCAGATGCGGTGTCGTGCTTGTCGCGGGCGGGCCAATGACGTGGCACGCCGGAAGGAGCTCTTCTCTCACGCACCGTCAGGATGGGAACATTGGGCCCTTCCGCCGCAATGCTTTTCCGGGGATGACTTGCGTCTCGGAGAAACGGTGGGTGGCATCATCGATATCACGCTGGCGGCCGCCGGCGCGTGGTGTCCGGTTTCGCTCGTCCCGCACAGCGACGGTACGATCGGGCACTTCCCGCACATCATCGACCTCGGCAAGCCCGGCGTGATCGGGTGCTTGCCAATGGACAAAGGTTCGTCAATGAAGCAAGCGGCCATCACGACTATGTGGAGGCGATGATCTCGGCCGTGCCGGAAGGCCAGGAATTCGCCTCATGGCTGATCTGTGACCACAGGTTTCAGCGTCGGTATGGCTCAAGGTATTCCCGCCCTGCCCCCATGCCGCTTTTCCCGCATATCCGCTCCGGCTATCTGAAAACCGGAAAGACCATCGAAGACCTCGGTCTCGCCCACGGGATCGATCCGCATGGCCTGCGCGCAACCACCGACGATCGCCGGCCGGCATGCTGCTGCTGGCGTGACCGCCTTCGAGATCGATGATCCGGACGCAGTCGTTGGCTGGTGAAAGACGACTACACCCCGGACACTATCAGCGGAATCGGCAAAGCAGTATTCGCCTCATCGAGAATATCGAAGCTGTACCGCCCATCCGGATCGATGCCGACTGAATAGCTCAGCCGGTCGACGACGTGATTGTTCTCGTCGAAGGTGAGCACCTTCGGCTTCAGCGACGTGATCTGGCTTTCTTCGAGATAGACGGAGTTACAAATAATGATCTGGTCACCGGGCTGACAGGTGCGTGCCGCAGCGCCGTTCAGGATGCAGCACCTTGAACCGCGCTTGCCAAGAATGACGTAGGTGGAGATACGTGCGCCCGAATTCTTGTTCCAGATTTCGACAAACTCCATCGGCAGCATGCCGGCTTGCTCGCAATGATCAGGGTCCAACGTGATTGACCCATGATAGTTGAGGTTCGCCTCCGTCACGTAGATGCCATGCAGTTTGCCTGCGACCAGTTTCTTCATGTCCCTGACCCTCAACTTCGTCGGCGCTTTATTAGAACAAAGCCCGTGCGACCGAAAGTGCGTACTTCCGCAACCAAATCGTTTCGCACGTTGATAGCGTCCGTCCGAAACACCGTCGGTCCGACGAAGCGCAGGCGCGCTGCGACTATCGTTCCGCAACCCGGCCGCCCGCCTGGCCCGCGTCAAATCGTTCAAGCATCGTCTTGAGCCGCATGTTCTGAGCGTGAAGCTCTGTCGCCAGTAGCCGCTTGAGCCGCTTGTTTTCCGCCTCGAGGACAGCAAGCTCATCAAGCAACGGATCATTGACAGTGTTGGTTTGCGGATTTTGATCTTCGCGCGAGCCCTTCGAAACATCTGAGATCCGATGCGCCAGGGTGCGCTTGGTGCGCTCCCGACGAGCGTTCATCGGTGTCAGTGTAAGCTGCGACACGGCCTGGCTCTGCTGCACCTGTTCAACAGTTTCGGCTGCCGGACCGGCCCCATCCTCGCCCGACACTGCGAACTGTGCACCATCGAGGGGTGGGGTCACTTCTCGTTCTTCACCCGCATCGCCGGCGGGACCGCTCGAAGCGTTCACGACCACTGGATCGACCGGAGTGGTGCCACCCGTGTCGGGCTTTCCCGGTGGTTCATCTGCACTGAACAGATGCGGCGCTTTCTCTTCCACTTCCCGGGCCAGAGCCTTGAAGTCCGTGTCGCCCCAGATCGATTTCGCCCGGAAGCCCTTGGGCAGGACATGGAGCAGGAAGCGGCGGATGAACTCGGCCGGCTCGAGCGTCATGGTCCGGTAGCGCTCCTCCCCGTTGCGGCGGTAGTCCTTGACGCGGAAGGTCACGCCAGCCTCGTCGAGCGCGATCAGGCGGCTGTTGGCGATGGCGACGCGGTGGGTGTAGCGCGACAGGTAAGCCAGAACGGCCTCGGGTCCGGCGAAGGGCGGCTTGGCGTAGACGAACCAGTTCTTCTTCTTGAGCGGCGCCAGGAATTTAGCGAAGGCGCGGCGCTCGCTTAAGCCCGCATGATCGCCGAAGAACGTCAGCCGGCCGGCGGTATGGGCCTCAGTGAGCTTGTCGAGAAAGAGCCGCCGGAACAGTCTTGACAGCACACGCACGGGCAGGAGGAAGCCGGGCCGGCAGGACACCCACCGCTCACCATCGAGCGCGATGCCGCCGCCGGGCACGATCATGTGCACATGCGGATGATGGGTCATCGCCGAGCCCCATGTATGCAGCACGGCGGTGATGCCGATGCGGGCGCCGAGGTGCTTTGGGTCGGCGGCGATGGTGAGCATGGCCTGCGAGGCGGCGCGGAACAGCAGATCGTAGATCACTGCCTTGTTGTGATAGGCGATGGCGGCGATCTCGGCCGGCAGGGTGAAGACGACGTGGAAGTAGCCGACCGGCAAGAGATCGGCCTGGCGCGCGGCAAGCCACTCCCTGGCCGCCGCGCCCTGGCACTTCGGGCAATGCCTGTTGCGACAGCTGTTGTACGCAATGCGACTGTGGCCGCAGTCCTCGCACGCCTCGACGTGACCGCCGAGGGCGGCGGTGCGGCAGGTCTCGATCGCCGCCATCACCTTCAGCTGGCCGAGGCTCACGTGGCCGGCATGGGCCGCACGCCAGGCGGCGCCATGGCGATGGAAGATGTCGGCGATCTCCAGGGACGGGCGGCGCACCGCCGCCGCGTCAGCCGTCCGGTCTCGTCTCCTCGTCTGCCAGCAGGCTGATCCGGTCGAGCGGGCTCATCACGGTGTGGAGCGTCTTGGTGGCGACCTGGGCATAGAGCGCGGTCGTGTTGAGCCGGGCATGCCCGAGCAGGACCTGGATGACGCGGATGTCGACGGCCTGCTCCAGGAGATGTGTTGCGAAGGAGTGGCGCAGCGTGTGCGGAGTTACCCGCTTCTTGATCTCGGCGGCCTCCGCCGCCGCATGAATGGCGCGGTTCATCTGCCGCGTGGAAAGCGGTGTGATCGGATTACGGCCTGGAAACAGCCAGCCCTGCGGCAGCATGACGCCGCGGCGCTTGCCCTCGCGCCACCAGGCGCGCAGAAGCCCGAGCAGTTGCGGCGACAACATGGCGTGACGGTCCTTGCGGCCTTTGCCCTGCTCGACGCGGATCAGCATGCGCGTCGAGTCGATGTCGCTCACCTTGAGCGCCACGATCTCGGAAACCCGCAATCCAGCGCCATACGCCGTGCCGAGGGCGGCCTTGTACTTGGGACCGGGTGCGGCTTCGAGCAGCCGCGTCACCTCCTCGACACTCAGCACCAGCGGCAGCTTGCGCGGCTCGCGGACGACGGTGAGACGGCGGGAAAGATCGGGCCGGTCGAGCGTCACGGTGAAGAAGAAGCGCAGCGCCGAGACCGCACTGTTGATCCCCGGCGGCTGCAGGCCGGCTTGCCTCTGGTGCAGCTGGAAACGGCGAAGATCCTCAGCCGTCGCCGTTTCGGGCGAGCGGCCGATAAAGGCTGCGAAGGTCCGCACGTTGCGGATATAGTCGTGCTGCGTCTTTTCGGTGAAACCACGCACGCACATGTCTTCTATCATGCGCTCACGCAGCGGGCTGCCGGAGGGATGCGAAGGGACGGTCATTGGATGCTCCTCTCAAGCTGAAGGTTGACACTTCATGCTCGGAGGCCGATGGCCGTCCGTCACCCCTGATCGATCACAACCTCACCGGCGCTGCCGATAAACTGCAAGCCTCGAAGCCCGCGCCCTCCCGCGCGAGCGGGTTCGTTCTCGGGTGGGAACCTGAAGCTCGCGGGCAGTCAGATGAACGGCCGCTTTGCGGGCCCTCTGCTGCGTTCCCACAGTGCCCGCCATTCAGTCCTGGTCACCATTGCCCTTACCTTGCAGCTTGCCGAGAAGCGCTTGCAGAGCAGAACGCAACACCTCCAGGTCCCTTTCGCCAAGGAGCTGCGCCCACACTTCTTCGACGCGCTTGCCGGTGGCCATCGCGAGCGGACGTATCTGCTTTCCGCGTTCAGTAAGGAACACCAGGCGTGCGCGCTTGTCGGTTGGATGTGGCCGTCGCTCGACGTAGCCTAGCTTCTCCAGCTCCTCCACGGCTTGTGCCATGGATTGCTTGCGCACGCCCGCCTTCACCGTCAGTTCGGATACCTGAATCCCTTCGGGCGGCACGAAGCTGAAGACATTCGCGTGGTGTGGGCGGATGTCGCCGAACCCCGATTGGTCCAGCGCCTCATCGACGGCCGAGGAAAAATGTTGGTGAGCAAGCCGCAGCAGGACGCCGAGAGATTGCGGAACTGGAATAGGGCCGATGGGCATATTGACAGGTGCCTGTCTATTTGATTTAAATAGACAGGCACCTTACTAAATTCGACGCAAGGAATAAAGCCATGCCTTCGCTGCAAGTTCTCAATTCCACAATGTTCTACCGCGAGTCCGGGACCGGAAGCCCATTCGTGTTCCTACACGGCAACCCGACATCGTCCTATGTCTGGCGAAACGTCATTCCGCATCTCGGCTCGCATGTCCACAGCCTTGCTCCTGACCTCATCGGCATGGGCCAGTCCGGCAAGCCGGACATCGCCTACCGCTTCTCTGATCATGCCGGGTACCTCGACGCCTGGTTCGAAAAGTTGTCGCTCGACCAAGTGATCCTCATTGGCCACGATTGGGGCGGCGCGCTCGCCATGGACTGGGCGGCTCGGCATCCGGAATGCGTCCGGGGCGTAGTCCTCATGGAGACGATTCTGCGGCCGATGACTTGGAATGATTTTCCCGGCTCGCATCGTCTCCGATACGAGACGATCCGCGCGGCCGGCAGCGGCGAGGCCAAGGTCCTCGATGAGAACTTCTTTATCGAGCAGGCGCTGACGGTTACCATCCAGTCCGGCCTGAGCGCCGTGGATCACGACATCTACCGGCAGCCTTATTCCACTCGAGAAAGCAGGCGTCCGCTGCTCGCCTGGCCGAGAGAAATGCCGATAGAGGGCGAACCCGCCGATACAGTGAGACGCATCGAAGCCTACGACACCTGGCTGGCGAATTCGCCGGAAACACCCAAACTGCTACTGACCTTCGATGGCTCGGATGGCACCCTCATGATCGGACCGGGAATGTCACGTTGGGCGCAGGAGAACATCTCATCCCTGGAGGTGGAGGCATGCGGACCGGCTGCCCACATCTGCCCGGAAGATCAGCCGGAGATCATCGGCAAGGCCATCGCCGCGTGGGCGGACCGTCATAAGCTGCGTTGAAGCACGTGCGGTTATCGCATTGGTGGTGGCCGCCGATATCATCGGGGAGGAAAATCGGCCCGGGAACGTCGGCAATGCGATCATCTTGCGCGCCATAGCGCACTGGAACCCGAATTTCAGGAACGGGTCGATACTGTTGAAAAAGTCGGTTTTCTACAACGTCTGATTTTTTGGAGGGTCGTAGAGACCGATACAGAAAATTGACGTGGGGGAACCTGCCAATTTTGCGATCAAGCAGTGGGTGAGCCGTGTCGCGGATTTGAGACTGCATCGAGCGGAATATTCGCTCAGATCGCGAATTGGCCGGCTTTTCGGCAAGCCCCGATTTTGGACTTTTCAACACTATCGGTCGAAGCAGGTCTTCGGCCCTATCCCCCGCGACGCCGACATCGGTCGATTCAGTCCACAGGTTGGGGAGTTTTACAGGTCGGCCAGCCAGCAAAATGCGCGACCGAGAAACGCCTGTCCGCCGTCGGTGATCGGGGTGCGTGGGACCAGCACGTTTCGGTAGCGTGCAACGCCATATCCCTTGCGGTGCGCGGCAGCCGTTGCGCGTTCAGCCGCACTCCGCCTCGCCTGTCACGCGCCAGATCACATCGCCGACATCGTCCGCCACCAACAGGGAGCCGTCCGGGCCGATGGCAACTCCAACCGGCCGACCATAGGACGCCCGCTCGTCAGGCGAAAGGAACCTGCTCAGAATGTCGCGCGGCGGCCCGGCTGGACGTCCATTCACGAACGGCACGAAGACAACCTTGTAGCCGCGCAACGTGCTGCGGTTCCAGGAGCCATGCTGCCCGACGACCATACCGTCCGGGAAGCCGGGCAGAGTGCCTGCGGGAAGCCAGCAAAGCCCGAGCGATGCAGTGTGCCCGCCCAAGGCATAGTCCGGTCTTATGGCGGTTGCGACCATCGCCGGGTCCTGCGGCACCCGGTCGTCCACGATCTGCCCCCAGTAAAGCAAAGCACAGAGTTTCTCACGACAACGCGGGTCGAGCGCCGAGAGCGCAAGCAGAGGCCCGCGCCGGCGCGAAGAGCGTTGGTTTTGCAGATAAAGATCGACACGTAGAACCTTCGCGCTCCGGGGACCCCTTCTTCAATGACGTGGTCATCCTCGACAAGGAAATCCAGGAGCTGAGAACCCTCCTGGCTCAAAAGCTTCATCTGCAAAACAGGCAGCTCAAGAGAATGCTCGAACGTTTCGACGTTCGCTGACGTCCAGAGGTTCGACTTGTCGTGCTTGTCGCCTGACCGTGTTCTTGCGATGGTGGTCGTTCACGCAAATTACATATGGATGGTCTGGATGAGCTCAGGTATCTGCTCGGCGGGGAGGGGGCGTGCGAACAGGTAACCTTGCGCCTCATCAAACCCCTCTGCCTTGATGGCACGGAGCTGGGCTTCCGTCTCGACGCCCTCGACGGTCGTTGTTATCCCCAACGTGCGACCAATACCGGCGACCGCGCGGATGATCGCCAAAGATTCATTGCTCATCGGCAAGTCGGAAATGAAGCTGCGATCGACCTTGATCTTGTCGAAACGAAAGCTCCTCAGATAACTGAGCGATGAATAGCCGGTCCCGAAATCGTCCATGGCGAGCTTGACGCCGAGCTGACGGAAACTCCTGGAGAAGTCGGAGGTTGTCGTCGCTCCCCTCGAGAAACACTGACTCGGTCACCTCGAGCTGCAGTCGTGACGGGTCCAACCCGGTTTCGCCAAGTATCTCGCGAACGTCGCATGCGAGCCGCGCGTTTCTGAACTGCAGCGGAGACAAGTTCACTGCCACGCTGACATGCGATGGCGATTGGGTCGCCTCCTTGCACGCTTGCCTCAGAACCCAGTCTCCGAGTGGACCAATCAGCCCCATCTCTTCGGCGATCGGGATGAAGTTAGCTGGCGATATCGGCCCGAGCTCTGCATGTGTCCACCGTACGAGCGCCTCGCAGGTCGTGACTCCGCCTGTTGGCAGGTTGACCAGCGGCTGGTAGTGGACCTCCAGCTCGCTGTTTGCGAGCGCACGCCGAAGGGAGACCTTCATCTGCTGTTTTGTCTGAAGATCAGCGTCCATTCCGGGCTCGTACTCCACATATGAGCCGCGCCCGCCGGCTTTGGCCTGCTCAAGCGCAATGTCGGCAGCCTGGATAAGCTCGTCAAGTGACTGGTCAGCCACCCGGCCGGTCACCCCGCCGACGATGACGCCAAGATCCACCTGCGTCCCGGCGAGCTCATACGGGACTTCAAGGGCACTGATAAAATGCTGAGCCAGGTTGCGCGCCTCGTTGCTGCCCGTGGTGCCCGTGCGCAAGACGACGAATTCGTCGCCACCGAAGCGGCAGAGCATGTCGGCGTGCTTGACACACTTTCTAAGCCGCTCAGCCACGCCACGCAGCAGCAGGTCGCCGGTGGTTCGGCCATAGGCGTCATTAGTCGCTTTCAAATTATCGAGAACAAGGCAGAGAATTGCGATTTTCGTGCCTGGCGCGATCTTCTCCGAAATCCGGTCGAACTCCTCGCGAAGAAACTGGCGGTTCGGCAATCCGGTCAGCGAATCGTGTCGGGCCATGTGGTGGATTTGCTTCTGTGCCAGTAGCCGCTCCTGTTCCGCTTTGCGACGTTCCGTGATGTCGAGCGCAATGCCGACATAGCCGAGAAGACCGCCGTCAGAAGCAAAGCGTGGCTGACCGATATCCATGACCCAGGCTAAGCTACCATCGGCGCGCCGAAGCCGATATTCCACCCGAACGGGTTCTTTCCGCCGCAAGGCATCGTCAAAGCCGCGTTCGACCTTTTGGCGATCCTCTCGGTGAACGGCCTCCGCCCATCCAAAACCTTTGGCCTGCTCGACGGTCTGTCCGGTCGTCGCGAGCCAAAGACGGCTGTGGTAAGTGGCACCGCCGCTTGCATCCGTCACCCAGATCATCACCGGCGCGTCGTCGGCGATTGCCCTGAAACGAGACTCGCTCTCCTGAAGGGCCTCCCACGCTTTGCGGCGATCGTCGACATTTTCGAGAATCCCGTACCAGCGAACGATCGTGCCATCTTGCGCCTTTCGTGCAGCAGCACGGTTGCGAAACCAACGATAGCCTCCCTCTGCGGTCGCCAGACGGAACTCGACATCGAGCGCCTCGCCCGTCACAAGCGATCTTGACCACAGCCGCTGCACGTCATCGAGGTCGTCGGGATGTATCGCCTTCGCTCTCTTCAGCCCGTCAGCGGCTTCGAAGCCGGTGATGTCCTTCCAACGCGGGCCTACTTCCAGCATCTCTCCGGACGGGCTTGCGGTCCATGGGACCTGAGGATGCAGCTCGACCAATGACCGATAGTGCTCTTCACTGTTGCGCAGTTCGGTCTCGGCCTTGCGACAGGCAGTGACGTCCTCAATCGTCGCGACGACAAGCCTCACCTTCGAGCCTCCACTGGCGAGTTCGACGCGACGTTTTTGCGTCACAAGGTTTCTTACCGTGCCATCCGACAGGGTGATGTCTTCCTCGACGGAGAGATCAGTACCCGTCCTGAGAACCTCCTTGTCCATCTCGCGAATGCAATTGGCCTCGACGCCGGCCACGACGTCGCAATCGGTGCGGCCAATCAGATCTCTGCGCGCCTTCCCGACCAGGGCACATGCGGCAGTGTTCAGGAAGCGGAAGCGAGACAGCTCATCCTTGATGATAATCGGCTGGGGAATAGCATCGAGAATGGTCTCGAACTCGTGGTCAAACAACTTCATCTGCTCCGGCGACTTGAGTTGCGTCTTTTCCATCATGTCTTCGACAATCATTTTCAGGATTTTGGCGGAGTGGCTCTGTGGCCCCCGTGGCGGAACACCACCGACTGCAGCGAAGGTGCTCATCCGCGCATTGTCAACATCCTACGGTAGCAACCGTGAACAAGAAATAAGCAAGTGTGCCTTTTCTAGACAATGCCCGGCCGGCAGGCGTGTACCAAGCGCCATACCTCGACAGCCTCGTGCCGGGCGCTGAAAGATCATGCAAAAAGTCGGAGTTTGACCATCGTGCCCACTCTGGTGTTCACTGGAGCAGGAAAGACGCTCATTAAAGGGAACATAGGATGGCGGACGAGAACAACTTAGGCCCGGTGACTGCGGATCCAGAGACAGTCACCGATGTGAAAATACCAACGGCTAAGAAGCCGAAGTCGCCACGGCGCCAAAAGGCGGTCGCTGAACCGGTCCAGTCAAAGACGGCGGCCAAACCGAGGAGGTATAGCGAACAAGAGAGAAACGAGAAGCTCCAACTCATCGAGACGCAAGTCAGCGAAGGCAAAGGCACACTGAAGGACGCCATCAAGGGCGCCGGCATTTCGGAGCAAACCTACTATCAGTGGAAAAAAACCGCCAAGTCCGTGGAGCAAAAGGCCGAGAAGCCTGTTGCGACCGGCAACGAATTCGCAGATCTCGTAGCACTCGAAGAGGAAAACCAGAGGCTCCGCAAGCTTCTGGCGGAAAAGTTGCGCGCGGAAAATGCAGACCTGCGAAAGAGGCTCGGTCTGGATTGAGCAAGTTATCCGAGTGGGTGAAGAACCGACTCCCATCCCCTTCGGGCTGATCGAGCGGCTTCACCAGACGATTGCTACAGCCTAGAGCGGATGACCGGGAAGGAATTCCCGCTCGACATCGCGACGAGTTCCTCAAGGGCGACGCCGAGATCGATCTCATTCGATGCGAACTCGAAGACGTCATGCGCAGCACCTGGAGGCGTATAGCTGATCTTCTTGCGGCGCAGCCTGAACTGGGAGATTACCGGACTGGGGCTTGTGTCGCTCGATCCTGCAATGCCAACCTCGGCTATCATGGATCGACCACGGTAAACGCGGATTTCTGCCGGAAAGTAGGAATCAATCCGCTCACATCCGTGGATATCTGGAACAAGATGATCGAACACATCATTGAACGTCAGCCGCGGCTCCTGGTATCGGCTCTGAAAACGAGATCATCAATCGCATCACCCATGCGGTCTTTCGTCGTTCCGATAGATCGCTGGACATGACGGTGACGACAGAATTGGCCGACAATGACCACGGCTTTCCATCGGCCCGCGAGGCAAGCTCTGGGAGTTGAAAATCAGAGAGTTACCGCCAAGGGCAGCTCCCGAGCCCGTCAGAGCGCGCTTCTGACGTGGCATGTCCAGGACGATGCGTTTCCGACGCCACAAGTACAGCCCACTTCTCAGGTTCATGTTCTCCCATGCGCGCGTGCGCGAGATCCGAGACTCTCTCTGGCATCGGACCAGATCTCAGCCGTCATATTCTTCCCACAGGCTGAACAGGCAGTATGGGCTGACCGACGAGGGCGGCGTCCCCTCGTTTTCAAGCCAATCGAACATCGTGACGGACCCACTGCGTCTCCCACTGTCGACTCCGATGCCGTTTTAACCCTTTTTTACCGTCCCGAAGGCCCGAGTTAACCGCGGGCATGACACCAACGGCGCAGCTTTTCTCTCTCACTATCGGTGACCGAGATCAGCAATCGTCTCCAAAACGGGTCATTGCTCATGGCTTTCACCGCTCCTAGGAACCGTTCGACTTACCTGTCTCGCATTGAGGCCCACCCCAGAACACGCGCGTGCCTAAAGAGAAATTGTCATTTCTTAGTAAGGCTTGTCTATCCTGCAAAGGCCTTACGAAACTTGACCATAATCAAGGCCGCGGTTGTAGAAATATCTGAGGGCGGTGCACGAATAAGATCGAGCCACTCTGCAATTCCGGACCACCTCTACATCGCCCTTGGAGACTACGAGTATTTCATTGGAGCAACGGTATCAAACCGTTCAAAGAACGAAGTCGAAGTGGAATTTATAAAAGAGCAGCCTTCTCGACTTATCAACGTTCTGTCGCGTGTCCAATTCCCACTCGCGACCATTCATGACCTGAAGAGAGTTCTTGAGGTCGACTGATACGTTTTCCGTCACGTTTAGCCCAGACTGCCGCGCCCGACGCAAAGCGGCTTGCTTCCCCTACGCGAGGAAAAATTGAGAGTTTAAGGGTTAGCTGGATCGGGTCGCGGAGGGGGGCCTCAGGCTTGGATATCCTACTAATTGAAGACGATGATTTGGTCGCAAAAACGATCATCCACTGCTGGCCAGTGCCGGGAGACCATATTCGCTTGCTTTCGAACTACAGCCGGTGTCTGCGGACAATACATAGTGGGGAGATTGACGTCTTCGATGGCGCGATCGTTGACATCCATTTGCCAGACGGAAACGGGCTCGAGATCCTGCGCACTGTAAGGAGGCACTCGGCGATACCTCTGATCTTGATTTCGGGGACAGGAACCGCAGAAAGTCGGGCAAGCGCCTTGGATGCGGGAGCCGACGACTATGTGATGAAACCTTTTTCGGTGCGTGAACTTCAGGCGCGCCTTACCCGCGCTGTGGCAAAGTCGGTGAGCATGCGTTTCGAGATTCCTCGATACGCGTTGGCGATTGGAAGCGTAAACTGCGATTTGACCAGCAGAGCCTTGACGTGCGGCGGCAAAACAGTGCCCCTCACCGATCTTGAAGCGCGGTTGGTTTCGGAACTCAACAGAAACCACGGCCGCGTGTGTAGCAAATCGCAGCTTTCGAAGCACGCTTGCTTCAGGGAATATGATCCACGCGACAAGACCCTGGATGTTTATATCTCAAGACTGAGACGAAAGATCGGGGAGTTGGATTCGCAGAGCGTGGAGTATGTGCAGACGGTCCGTGGCGTCGGATATCGTTTGCTCACGCCAATGGGAATATCCGGTACGTCAAAGACACCAAAATCCACGTAATGGGCTTCAGAGCATCGAACGCAATTGCTGAATCGATTGCGAGCTGTGGGAGCCCTCGATTCCGATTGCAGCAACCTCCCAGTTGAGGCGGATACGGTTGCAAGAGGTAGCGAATTCTAATCTAGGAGAGTGCCAGTTTGCGCTTTGTCGATTTGTCTCTCGGGCACGACTGTCGACTTGTTGTTTCCGCACTCGCAGTTGCCGACATTGTCCGAGACGCGGGAGGGCCACCGCTGTTTCGGACATCAGCTGTGACGCCGTGGAAGGTTATCTCTTAGCAACTTCAACCGTAATCCATTTGACCTGCCACTGAACTTTCATCCAGCGGCGATTAGAGCCTCGGCGGTTTTCGATACGCCACTTGGCGCGGTGGGAGCAACCGGCGGAAACGCGTAGCCTTCATCTTGCGCAGCGTTGGAGCCGGTTGCGGCGATGGTTCCGGCATAGCTTGCCGGGGTCTGATATCCGAGCGATGAGTGCGGCCGGGAATGGTTATAATCGTCCGCCCATTCGGCGAGGGCGCTGCGGGCATGATCGAGACCGAAGAACAGGCTTTCGTTCAGCAGCTCGTCGCGCATCCGGCCGTTGAAGGACTCGATATAACCGTTCTGCATCGGCTTTCCCGGCGCGATGTAGTGCAACTCGACCTTGTGCTCCTTCGACCAGGCAAGGATCGCGTTCGACGTGAACTCCGTGCCGTGGTCGGAGACGATCATGCTTGGTTTGCCGCGCCGCTCGAGGAGTGCCGTCAATTCGCGAGCAACACGACGACCGGAGATCGAGGTGTCCGGGATCGCCGCCAGGCATTCGCGCGTCACGTCATCGACGATGTTGAGCACGCGAAATCTTCTTCCGCAGGCGAACTGATCATGGACGAAATCCAGCGACCAGCGGGCATTGGCCTTCGCTTCGACGAGTATCGGCGCACGCGTGCCGACGGCACGCCGTCTGGCTTTCCGCTTGCGAACCGAAAGCCCTTCCTCGCGATACAGCCGATAGATGCGGTTGACGCCGGACGGCTCTCCCTTCCGCCTGAGCAGGACGAATAGTCGCCGGTAGCCGAAACGCCGTCGCTCGTTGGCGAGGTCGCGCAGTCTTGCCTGCAGTTCGGCCTCTGACGGTCGGCGTGACCGATAGCGCACCATCTTCCGGTCAGCGGATATGATCTGGCAGGCCCGCCGCTCCGAGAGGCCCATGACGGCCTTCAGATGCGCGACGGCTTCACGCTTGGCGGCGGGCCCTACCATTTTTTTGCAAGAAGCTCGCGGAGTGCGGCGGCATCCAGCATCTGCTCGGCCAGCAGCTTCTTCAGCTTGGCATTCTCCTCTTCGAGCGCCTTCAGGCGCTTCGCCTCGGAAACCTCCATGCCGCCGTATTTGGCTTTCCAATTGTAAAATGTCGCGTCCGAAATCCCATGCTTGCGGCAGAGGTCGGCCACCTTCGCGCCTGCCTCCTGCTCCTTCAGCACCGCAATATTCTGCTCTTCCGTAAATCTCTGCTTCTTCATGCGTCCGTCCTTTAATAGGCCGGACTCTAATCCAATCTGGAGGAAATTACCCGTGGCAGGTCACATTCTCCACTCGAATGCTGTGCCGTGCGGACCGCCCCTATCATTATGGCGAGCGGCCAGTGCAAATCGCGCTCATAATTTTTCAGTCTTACCTTCAAGTATGACGCGCAGCTTTGCAGCCAACTCGCTTGGTCGATAAGGTTTGCTGAGAAAGTGGAGCCCGCGATCGAGTTCACTTCGATGAAGGACCGGCTTTCCTGTGCATCCGGAAGTCAACAGAATAGCTATGGTAGCTTGAATCTTGCGAGCTTCTTCGGCCAGCTGCCTGCCATTCAGTCCACCCGGCATGATGACGTCAGTAAACAGAAGGTCGATATCAGGGATATCGCGCAGAAGGCTCAACGCCTCTGAGCCGTTTCTAGCGGAAATGACGTGGTAACCAAGCTCTTCGAGCTGTGCGGCGGCATAGTGAATCTTCTCCCACCAGGGGGCAGAGCGGGCTTATCAGGGCGCGATCTCGTCTCCGTCTCGCCCTGAACAACCCTCGGAACGTAGATCTTGACTGTCGTTCCCTGGCCGAGTTGCGAGGAGATCTTGACATGCCCGTTCGACTGCTTGGCAAAACCGAAGACCATGCTAAGGCCGAGGCCGCTCCCCTTTCCGGCCTCTTTAGTTGTAAAGAATGGCTCGAAAACGCGCGCAAGAATGTGAGGTTCGATCCCAGTACCGGTGTCAGAGATGGCTACCGATACATATTGACCGGGCGCAATGTCCGCGTTCCAGTCCGCATGGTTTTGATCGACCGTGCTATTGGCGGTTTCAATGGTCAGATGCCCGCCGCGCGGCATCGCATCGCGCGCATTGAGGCAAAGGTTCAAGATTGCAGTCTCAAACTCCGAGGGATCGACAAGCGCATTCCACAAGCCGCTATGGCACCTGAATGCGATGTCCACATCCTCGGAAAGTGCTCGTCGCAGGAGTCCATCCATATCCTTCAACAGCGAATTGAGATCGACCGCTCGCGGCTCAAGCGCCCGCTGGCGCGCAAAGGCGAGCAGCCGATCAACGAGATCAGCGCCGCGTTGAGCGGCCGCAGAGATCATGTCGGCAAAGCGGCGAAGATTCTTGTCCTCGCTCAGCCGTTCAGCGAGAATCTCGGCGTTGCCCAAGATTACCGTTAGAAGATTATTGAAGTCATGCGCAATGCCGCCCGTAAGCTGCCCTACTGCCTCAAGCTTTTGCGCTTGCCGCAGTTGCTGCTCAATCGCTAGCCGTTTCGTTATGTCCGAATTGATCGAAAGAATGGATTGCGGACTCCCCGCGCCGTCGTGCATCAGCGAACAGCGGGCCTCTACTGTAATGCGGCTCCCATCCTTGCGCCATTGCACGATCTCGCCACTCCATTCACCGCCTGCTACGACAGAAGCGACGTAGGCGAGGGGATTAGAGACACCGCCATAAAGCAGCGCGCCAAGCGATTGACCGACTGCTTCCTCCGCCGTCCACCCGTAGATTCGCTCTGCGCCTTGTTCCAGAACAGAATCCTGTGCTCGACGTCATGGACGATAATCGCATCTCGAGCCATATCGAGAAGGGCCGCCTGCTGGGCAAGCCTAACTTCAGCTTCCATGCGGGCTGAAACGTCGGTCATGCCACCGACGAATCGAACTGGCCTCCCTTGGCGGTCGTAAATGATGTATCCGGAGTCCTCGACGTGAGCGACCGAGCCATCACCACGGAAAAACCTGTATTGATCTTCCCACGTCTGTTCCCCGGACTCAATCGCGGCTACGGTCGAACGCAAGACACGCTCCAAATCATCGGGGTGAATATGCGCCTTCCAAAACTCTAGGTTTCGGCGGCTCTCTTCGGGAGAATGGCAGAATATGTCTTTGAGACCTTCGCTCCACCAGATCTTATCCGTAACAACGTTCCACTCCCATATTACATCCGCCGTTACATTTGAAACGGCCCGGAACAATTCCTCGCTTTCACGAATCTTTTGTTCAGCAGCAAGGCGCTCGGTAACATCCAGCGCCATAACCAGCCTTGCGCATCGCCCCTCCAAGTCGAAGGCATGGGACGATGTCTCTGCGAAGACGATCCGACCATCGTTGAGACGATGCCGCCAGATGCGACCATCGCGGCCGTTGGCTACACTTTCCAAAAAGGCGGGCACCTCCTCGGGAGGAAGAATGTCCCTCATCGTCATCTCGAGTGCTGAGAGTCCATAGCGGGCAACAGCAGCGTCGTTTGCCATCAGGAAACGAAGGGTCTCATATCGTATATACCCGCGACTTCGCCGAGCGGCGCGGGATCGCGGAGCAAATGGGTCTGCGCAACGAGATCGACCTTGCTCCCGCCCAGAAACTGTCGCAGGACTTCACCTCCCGTCTGGCCCATCCAGGACAGGAGCAGCAGGACCGGCCATCCGAACGTCGGCATGTTTACGAGGAACGTGCCGACGATCTGGGAAGGCTATAGCCGGAAGGCGGTCGAGAGCTTGCGGCTGGATCGGCCGCAGCCGAGACTTGAGCCGACCATTGCATCGCCCGGCCATGAGCAGGCCGAGAATCGCCCGCAGAGAGCCGAGACGCAGAAGCGCAGCATGTTCGCCGGCCTCAAGCTCAATGCGGGACGCGGCGCCGCACAGGAACGCGGCGCGGCCTCGCAGGCGGCGCGGCCGGGAAGGGGAGAGAGCTTGCGGCCAGCTCCGGCGCAGGACTGGCTTGCGGAGCGGGTGCGGCCGCTCTCGGGCTTCGAACAGGCCGTCGATCATTATGCGCGGGCGTTCAGCGCCGCCGACAAGCAGCTTCGCCAGGACCTGCCCATTCTCGAAACGCAGAAGCAGGAACTGTATGTAGCATCCGAGCGGCTCGATCAGTCACGCCGGGATCGCACGAGCTGATGAAATCGGCCTTGCAATACGATCCGAAGACGGCCGCGGCGATCACCGAGCTTTCCGGCCGCCAGCGCGTCGGCGCGCTCGGCGCCGGCATGGACCGGGAGCGGGCGGCGCTTTCCGACCCGAACGTCAGGGCCGATCGCTTCATTCAGCGTTGGCAGAAACTGGAAGCCGAGCGCCGGACGCTGACGACCGGCTGGCATGTGGAAGCACGGGCAAAGGTCGAAACCCAGATGAAGGGCCTCACGAAAAGCCTCGAACGCGATCCTCAGCTTGAATCGGTGCTGCGCAATCGCAGGAGCTTGGGCTCAGCCAGCTGCGGCAGGGGCAGAACATCGCCCGCGAGATGGAACGGCAGCTGACCCGGAGCCGCAGCCAGAGCCTCGGGCTGGGACGATAGAAGGGAGGCGACATGGCGGACGAATACCGCGACGGCGGGCAGGATTTGGACCCGGAAGCATTCACCGAGGACGACGCCGGCGATCCGGCCGCCGTCTTCGAGGCCTTGCGGGCGACAGTGGAAGAGCTTGCCGCCGACCTCGGCCGAGAAATGACGACGATCCGCAAGGGCGTCGAATCCGCCTTCGACCAGCTCGAGCGGCAGGGGGCGCCCGTCGATTACAGCGCCGATCTCGGCCGCATCGTCCAGGGCCTTGCCGCCGTCAACGAACGCATCCACGCCATCGAGCGAAGCCCCATTCTCCGGCAGGGTGCGGAGCACTACGCCCGCGCGCTCGAGCGCAGCGGCGAGGGCCTGGTCCGCACTGCCGTTCAGCAGCTCGAGCGGCAGGCCTCCGACCTCGAGCGCGCCGGCCGCAATCTCGCCGCCCACACCAGGAGCGCCTACGACCGCAAGAGCCAGGACCTGCGCATGTGGACGGCCGGCGGCTTCGGCATCATCGCCGGCATCTCCCTGCTTCTCATCTTGCCACGCTTCCTGCCTTTCTCCGCCGACAGCCACGTCGCCAGTCTCATCATGGGCCGCGATCGCGTCAGCGCTGGCCATGCGATGATCCAGGCGGCCGATCCGGCGCGGGCGCGGGATATTTCGACGAGGGGCTGGGTTTACGAGACCAATCGCGCGGCGATCGACAAATACATCAAGGAGATGTTCCAGACCAAAAAGGAACAGCGTTGCATACTCGCCTTGCCGGTGGTCGAGAATGTTCGGGGCGGTAGGCCACCACTCTGCTGCTCATCGCCATTCGGAGGGGCCAAGTCCAAAGCTGAGCAGAAATCCTTGTTCCAGATATCCATTTATATCGAAACCAAATCGATCAACCCGGTTTTCTCCCCCTATCAGACGATAATGCCGTATGATCGAGTTCGCCCAATAATGCGCGCTGGCACAGGCCTCCAGACCGACAAGGCACGGCTCCAACTTCCGGAAGAATTCCAGCACCTGGGTCGAGGGTATCCATCCGAGCAGGGCCGCAGGATTTTTGGCGCCGCGCGTGGTAACGTCGGTTCATGGAGATTGATGAGGACAAGATCGACGATGCCGTTTGGCGCTGTTATGGCTGACGCTGCATAACGAGCGTTGTGCCTGGAAAGGCGTCGACTGGGCAACGACGGATCGGCTTCACAAGAAGGGCATGATCGCCGACCCGGTCAACAAGTAGCTCGATCGATAACGTTCGATGATCGCCTCAACCAGTTCCGTCCGTGTCGTCATGCTGATCCGCCGTGCCATCTATCCCGCGAGCCGGGACAGCGAACCATAACCATCCC
>Ga0214543_1002511_pt1 | contig 36051 bp, 10 predicted proteins | sample CNSS2metaG_FD_160094 | JGI IMG/M metagenome (GOLD analysis project Ga0214543, IMG submission 160094) | Root nodule microbial communities from cowpea collected in UCLA plant growth center, Los Angeles, California, USA - CNSS2 | ecosystem: Host-associated > Plants > Roots > Nodule | place: USA... | reverse complement strand
TTGCAAGTTACTTATTTCTGTAAGCACACTTTTACCTACAAGCTTTATAACATCGTATCTATAAGATATTACATTGTGTTCTTTTTGGTGTTTAGGTAGGGGTGACAATATGGACTTGGTTTGGCGGGCTGACCCGTAAAAAAAATGCGGACGGGTTGAGATATTGAGCTCGTTGACTTGCAAAAGTTTGACTTTCAAAATTTGCATAAAAAAATTTACACTTATCTATATTGGTCACTTTCTTTTTGGTCTTTTGTATGAACTTTCTAAATACTTGTATGAGTGAAAAAAACAAATGTTATGTATTTTTGAATATGGTAAAATTTGAAGGATACACCGTGCATGTCAAAGTACGAATATCAATATGATGAAAATGTTAAATTATCAATTTATCATATTTATCATTCAACTTCTCAAAGTCTTTGCTTAATTTTGTGAATTTGTTAAGGTTTTCCAATTTATTGAACATTAAAAGATTTATCATAAGGGCTTTTTAAAACAACAACGGACAACCCGTGGGCCCGCTGGTCAAAACTTATGCGGAGAAGGTCAGACTTTTCAGTCGCATTTTATGAGCCAAGTGCATGGTGGGCCTAAATGGGCTAGGTCGCATTGTCACCCCTATGTTTAGGTGGATATTCATCAAAGTCTAACATAAAATAATATAAAAAAATGTTATAATAATGAATATTTAACTCGAGAAATGTTACCACAAATTAGTAAATTTCTTGAGTGTATAAGATTTGGGTAATTGTGTCTTATAAGCGGGTTTACAATTTTGTTAAGAAAAATTGTGTTTAATAATAATAATTTTATTCGTTGATATAGGTGTTGAGGCGTTGCATCATGTTAAATTTATATTGTGTTTTTATTTTTGCTCTTATTTGTAGGTATATCCACTATAAAAAAGTTATTTTCCTATTTTATGATTCTCGACATTGACATCATAGTTGAAGTTGTAATCAATTCTTATTCAGGAAGGTAGAGGAATAACTTGACATCTCAACCAAAACAAACTTTACATGTGCTTGAGGTTAATCTTGATGATTTTCTTTTTATGCAATTTGTTGATGAATGTGTGTTTGGATCTGACTTGATTGAGGTGATACTGATGATAGATTCTTCTTTGAGTATCAATGAATTGTCAGCAACAATGACGTACAAGTTGGATATATATATTTACCAAAGTCTCACTCAAGTAATATGAAAATGGAAATAAAATAAAAGTACTACAACTATAAAAAAAATTAATTTTAAAGTTTATAAGAAATTTGGATAATTGTGTGTTATTTGGTGGTTTTCAATTTTTTCTAAAAAAATTGTATGAGAAATTTTATAATTTTTACCAAAGAAATGTATAAGATTTACAATTTTCATCCAAAAAGTTATTTGAGAAGATTTGAAGTTTTTATTAGAAAAATTGTATTAATGAAAGCTTTGAAGTGATAAACTACGTTATATCTATTTGCATATATGCTTATTTTAGAAAATGTTAATTTCCTATATTGTATAATTCCTGGCCATTATTTAAAAAGTAAAAATATACATTATAATGAAAAATAATAACATGTTTGGATCTGTATTGTGTGAGATAATACTAAAGTCCACTTTTCGCATTCAAGATAAAAGTTACATTTTGGTTGGGGGTTTCGTATCTTATTATGTTGTTGCTCTATCCTATGTTCTAATAAAATTCACCATGCTAACAAAAAATATATGTTCTAGACAAATTACTTTCAATGTTATAATTTCTTAGTTCTTAAAGTAAGTTTTGAGTTTTTGGACATTGAATCAAAACATGGTAAACTAGTTAATATATCTAAGTCTTAGGGTGTGTTCCTTTGAAGATATAGATTTGGGGAGAGTGTGAGGATGGATTTGCATGAATTTGAGTTGATGATTTTTTGTGTTTTGAAAGGATTTGAGGGTGAAAGTGAGTGGATTTTGGGATGAAATTTATGAGAGTTTGTAAGTGATTTGATTAATATGAGAGATAAAAAAATAAGTTTAATAGAGTAAAAATATAAAATTAGTATTTTACCTTGTAGTTAAAATTAATATATTATTATTATTTAATATTATTAATATTATTTAATATCCTTATAATTATTTATTATAATAATTATTCAGTGTATCTCACTATCTTCTTTACATCCATTTCATCTCAGAAAAAGAAAAAAAAAATGAAATATGTGAGTCCTATGAGTGCATGTGAGGAAGGATATAATGGTAAAAACATTCATCATCCATTAAAATTTGCACACCTTGAAGAAGGTAATAAATTCAACTTATCCTTTAAATCTACTCTTTGTCTTTCTTACAAATCAGCATATAAAAACATAAATTAAACCTCAAATTTGTCTCACCAAACTCCTGTCTACAGGAATATCTTCTCATATGAACACATTGTTAATGATTTTATAAATATTTTTAATAATTTAGCATAATATATGTATAATTTTGGTCCAAACTATATTTTAGAATTCAAAATGAATATATACTATTTGTTCAAGGTTAAATTTCATCAAACATCGTCTTTTGATTATCACTTTGACCATTTGTATTTAATTTTCATATCTATTGTACCTATCATCATTCAGGTTGCAAAATAATAAATACTAAAATATCCCTACCATAAATATATTTTCACATAAATATTATTAAAGTACATGGCAGTAAATATGATTATGTAGGGCTAAAGGTACACTAATACTCACTTCGTTCTTCTTGTCACATTAATCGTTGTTTTCTTTCTGTTTCACAATCACCTTCCTTGTTCTTTGGTCCATTTGAGGGGCTACTTGTTGAAGACACTTTGACGTTTAAGTCAGTGTTCGGTTAAGACAAAATTCAATAAATGCAATCGATTCAAATCATTAAATGTCTTACCTACATACCATTTTTATAGGTCTTTGAATGAACATTTCTATCCTAATGTTGACCTAATAATGATCCAACTACCTTTTAATAATCTTGTTTAGCATAATAATCTCATAATTAATTAGCACATTTTTCATCACAATTAGTCGACCATGAGATTTGGGGCCAACTGATATATCTCTTATATACACTGATCGATATAGCTCTCTTGTTTTCTATTTCACCTGACATTATAATTTTGATTAACCTTTGCTTGTAAATACAACACATTCTCATAATGAGTACTCATTCAATACTTCTTACACTACTATACTTATATTTTTTTACTGACTTGAATGTTGGATGATTTTGTGCAAGTGAATCTTCCTTGAATTCTTACTTAAAGATCCGATGGTCAACCTTTTCTACTTTACCTTTAGCATTCTTTTCAAATAAAACATTTATTGATGATATTTTTTAATTTATAATTATTGTTTTACATTTAATCACTAATGTCAATATTTCATTTTAAAATAAACAAGCAACATCATCACACAAAAAAAAGTCTTAAAAAAAAATAATAAATTTGTAAGTTATAGCATTTTCTATATAAATTTCTTAAGAAATCAATGTCAAAAATATGACATACATACTACGTGACTTTTCTTTAATAGAGAATGTAAAAAGTACATATTATATTGGTAACTTACCTAAAATATGTAGAAAGTTCAATATCACTTTCACGTTTGTGTCTCATTTCACACATATCATTCCTCTTCTTTATCTCATCTTTCAGTTTTTCTCCTTCTTTCTCACCACTTCTCCGATATGAGACATTACCTATATTGAGACATCATCTTTAATCAAAAGTACATTTCTTAATTTTCAACTACTTTCATCCCTAAAATTTTTGTTTCAAATTTATTTAATCCATAATCTCTTTTTTTATTTAAACCTACTTGAATATCATACGTGCATTTTGATTCAAAGATATATATTTACTCTACATGTAATCTATATGTATCGTCACTTATAGATTTGTATGTTTGTTTCTAACGTTTATAGATTTTGAGATCTAAATTGTTTTCGTGTGTTTTCTTATAAATCTATAAAGTATAAGTTTGCTTTCATTCTCACAAATTTAAATATTTGAAATTTCTCAATATGGTTATTCGTCTAGTAGAAATTTTCAAGAGCACAATATTTAGAAGAAATATCATACTTTGACTAGAATAGATACAAAATGTGTCTATATGAATTCTAGTTGCAATTCATATAAAATGTACTCTTAACTTTTATAGTTATTAATAATATTCCCATTTAATAAAAACTCTTTTTAACCTATCTGTAGTTAATACCTTTTGTCCTTTAAGTCTCTGATATAAAATTGATATAAATATCCTATAAAAATGTTAGGTCGTGTTATTCAATCTTAATACATAAATTACCTCGCTAACAAGCACACTTTTAATATGACCATACTTTTTATAAATATTCTTACACGAGACATTCCTCGCTTTCCCTTTGTACTGAACTTGACCCCAGAACATTCTAATATGAATTATTTAATCAAAGACTATTGTATATTTTACTCTTCACGTGTTCTCTCTTGTAGAGTTAAGTGGAAGAAAACTTAACTTCTATTTAGATAGTATGTGATTAAGGGTTGACTTTCTAAAAATAAATCTCAGCTCACAACTAACTATTTCCGCTCTTTGAAATAATTTTAGAAATTATTAATCTTTTATTGTTTTTAAGCTTAACTAAATCAAATAGTTAATATACTTTTCATTCTCGGAAAAAATTATGTTAGAATTTGAAGTTCACGATTATTCACGTATTATAAAGTGTTTTATCCAAAAATTGAAATCCTCTTTTTTCTTTTATAGTAGAAAATTCTAATATTGTGATAAAATCAAATTTAATTAAAAGTGAATTTTACATTTATGAATCTCTTCGTCAATATTGAGTATAAATAAACATTCATTTTTCTTACCAGGACAACTTCTCTCAAAGAACACCGACGAAATTTGGACAAAAAATTCAAAGTGCCAATTAGATATTTTATACATAAATTAATTTTTTTAATAAAATAAAAAATCTTCATTTCGTCAACTAAAAACATATACACATAATAGTAAAATTCAAAAAATATAACTATCATTCACTCTCATATCATAGATAAACCACAAAAAAACTATCATTAAATGTCAAACATTACTTGATATAAAATAAACTGAAATAGTTGTAGTAATATCCAAAATTAATTATAAATAATATATAAATATAAATATAAATATAATTTTAAATTTCATATAATATCTATATAATATTAAAATATATAAAAAAATAAAATGAAAAAAGTTTGGAGGAGACGTGGCTTATATGTCCTAATCAAGGACCGTTCCTCTCAATGAAAATTTAAAATTAAAAGTTTTCGATGATGATGGTGCTTTTATATTTTTATGTAACCAATAAAATAATCCTCTATTAAGTAAATTAATCTTTGAAATATTTTTTAATTTACATCCTTTTAATCGTTTTCTTTACAATAAGGAGGTGTTCTTTTTCTCCCACAGGTAGATTATTTTCACAACTTCATGTCATCAAATCAATATTCAGACCTGTATTAAGAAATCCAAGTACAAAAATCATAATTTACTTTCCATAATCCCATTTAACCTTTCATAGATATAAACCAGAATTTAATTAATCAATGCATGAAAACACTTATCATAATGTCATAAAACACATATTTCTTATGCATATGCAGCAGTTAATTAAGCAAAGTGTAGCAGTTTAAGGGTTTAGGGTTTGTATGTAACTTAAGATTTTACCCAACTTGAACCACTGCAGGTTTTGAAACAGTTTGAAGGACCACTGTGAGGCATCTACAAATTCTCATTCGTACATACACTAGTCACACTATTAATTTTCAAATTTCAAGTTTGTGTCTTCTATCTACCATATTTCTCCAAATTGCCATAAATTTAGCAGTGGAATTAGAATAATCCAAACTGTGTGAAAGGTTAAGAAAGACTGAGTCACGAAATTATGGGAGTAAAAAAAAGTGGAAGAATGCCAAATGAAGAAGGATAAGATTGATAGAGTGGGAAATCCAATCGAAAATGGACATCCCATGAAATCCGGTTGAAACTTGTAAAAAGAAAGTTTGAAAACTAGAGTCCAATTATTGGTACTACGCAAGAGAAAATTGAAGACCCCATTGCACCAATGGAAGTTTGGTTTGCATTAATGGGAGTGAGCAAGGCCAAAGAACAGAATATACATAGATGTATCTATCTAGCTATTCCCTGTCAAAGAATACACCATTTTCTTACACAATATTTGTCTACACCCTTTTGCTTTTGGAATCTGAGCAAATTGATGGACTTTTTGAACAGTCCCTTTGACCAAACCCTCATCACATCCCTTTCTCTTTTACTATCTGTCATGTATCAATGGCTTCAGTGTTCCTCAGCTCACACTTCCTAACAACAACACATCATGCTCACACGTGCATCACCAGAGGCTAGTCTTGTAAATACATGCCTTGTTCCTCCGTGTGAGAACTGGCCCACACTCTAAGGTACCTAGCTGCTAGAGCATATTAATACAACCAGATATGCAGGACATTTTCAACATCTTGTACTTTTTCCCATTCCCAAAAAGTCCCACTGGAACCGTGGTGAACCAAAATATTGTATTTATCTCAATTATTAAGTACATAATGAATCTTTAATGCAAGTACCAAGATATTCCAAAACCTTTGCATATCTCAACGGGGGTTGAAAATTCAAGCTCCACCTTTTTATTCGACTCTTTTGAATTATATTTGTAGATAGAGAAGCATGCAAATCCATTTGTGGTTAGAGATAATCTGTGTCGTTTAAGAAAGAGATTGGTGGTTATCATGTGTCTTGACATTACATGTGAAAAGGAGAAGCATTAATGAACTAATGAAATGACGGTAGAAAAGAGAGGATGGAAGGAGCAGTTAAAAAGCGAAGCTGGTTAAAATTGAAGAGGGTTGCCCATGTTTCTGTTTAGAGGAGAAAAACTATATACAGAAGGAGAAAAGGCAGAGAAAAAACAGAGGGAAGGTGAGAGCAGGAGGCATATATCAGAAGAGTGAAGAGTTGGTGTTGCTTTTGCTTTTCTGGGTTTGGGAATCGTTGAAAGACAGTGGAGAAAGCCTGCAAGAGAATCCGAGACCTAAACATGGTAAAGCTTAGGAAGTGATGATCTGCATAGATTCACCTTTGTTTTTCTTCCTTTCTTTTTAACCTCTCTAATAAGTACTGTGCACACACTCACACACACACACACACACCTCTCTGCCACAACACACACCTCATCAGATAATCAGATAAGCCGTACCACTACCACACTCCTTCCAAATTTTCCACTCTCTCTACTCCTCCCTGCACCTTTATTGCACACTGCTCTCAGAGACAAAATAAAAGTGGTGTGAGAGAGTTGAAAAGCACAAAAGATTATGACTTTGTCCATTTGAGACAAATGGGCTAAGTGTTAGGTATTTGTTTAGCTCTTATTTGCATGGAACGTGCAAGCCTTGGGTTGCAAACCCTACTATTTGCTCGTAGCTTCATACACTACTCTTGATAGGGTCATAGAGTGAGAGAGAGTGAGTGTGTCATATATCTGCAAGCATCCTAGTGTTGGTGTTGCAGTGAAGGAATTTTGTTCTTGTTCATGGAGAGGAAGAGAAAAACCCCTTCCCTTGTGAACAGAACCCATCTCTCTAGTGTCTCCTTCTTTTTCCTGCTCTCAGTTTCCACACTTATCTTCAGCAGTAGAATTACCACTGCCTCCACCATTCCATGTTTAGGTATGCAATTCTTCCACACTTAATAATTACTCTGACATTTCCTCTATAAATTTTTCACCTTTTCTAATTCTATCTAACCCCGTGCCATCATAAATTTATAACTTCTTCTTCCTATTCGTCCTTTCTCCACTGCAGATACTAAGTGTCCCATGTTCACCAAAGCGAACACAGATTTTCAGGTATAGACTGGTCCTCTACATTCTTTGTCCATACACACACACTTAACTCACCTTCACTTATCGCATAATTAACTAACTAATTAACTTTTCCTAGGTCTAGTTCTAACACTACCACTGTAAAAGTCATTTTTTTTTCGTTAGTATTTTTATCTGTAGTTAAAAAGAGTAATGCATTTATTATAAGTGACATTTATTAGCGTGTTTTGAGATGGAAAAAGAAGATCGCAGACAAGAATCTGCAATTAATTTAGTGATAATTGAAAAGGGATGTGATTTTTGGAGAGGAGAAATAAATTGTGGTTGCGGATGTGGGAGAGTGTGATCTGCAACTAACTGGAACAAGGTTTGGATGGTGACAGTCTCCAAAATTACAGAGAGACACTGCTGGAGAAAACTGATAGTGGCTAACATGCGCCAAAACAGTTGCAGGGGTGTCGTGGGACCCACTTCAACGTGAGCCGTCAGATGCATGGACTCCACCGTGATTACGAAACACACGTGGTGGTGGTACCATCTGCCTCCCCACTGCTTCCATCGTCGTTGCGCCGGATAAAATCCCCTGCGCTCGACCGATTCACCCTTCATCCATCACCACCGTTCGATCAAAATCAAACGGCTCGTGGAAAAGGCACGTTTATAATTTAGTAAACTGTGCGCTGTTTCATCAAGGGGTTGATGAAACACGGGAAATGTATTTGCCGCTGTTGCTGGATACTTCTGCTCTGACCCATGTATATATATTATTCTATCATGTTAGGCGCAACACCACCGGCGCACGTTAGAACGAGACAGGGAAATTAGCTGTCGTGTTTGTTTCCTCATAGCCACATACACGAGTCTGGGTAACGTGCGCGCACAGTGTACAATGCTCAGCACTTTCACCGCTAAAACGTAACCACAGTTGTATTATGGCCGAATCATGGTCATATGGTGCATGTCACCCTCCTCTTCTATATATTATCTATCACAATCAAATAATAATACGTGTCTTTTCTTTATAACTCAACTTAAAATTTCAAAATAATAAATTTATAAAAAAACTATTTAACTTTTTATATTTCTATTATATTTTTGACTCTTTATCCATAAGGTTTTGAATATTTTAAAACGAATTTTCATAAAAAAAATACTAATTTGTGTAGTATTGGTTAATTACTTAATTATGCAGGTTGGGAAGGAAAATAATGGGAAAATTGGAGAAAGCTTGGTGTCTGGAGGTAAAAGAGATGTGTTATCAATGGGGTGGCCCAGAAGAAGGCTTCTAGGTGGGCCTGGGTCGTCGCCGCCGCGGTGCACTTCGAAGTGTGGCAAATGTACACCATGCAAACCGGTTCACGTGCCGGTGCCGCCGGGTACGCCGGTGACCGCCGAGTACTACCCGGAGGCATGGAGATGCAAGTGTGGCAACAAGTTGTACATGCCATGAATATATAATATAATATATTAATTTCTGAGTATGATGTATTTTGGTTGGGTCTAATACATAGTTGATTTTATTGACTATAAAAGACTCGCAGTTCTTAGTTTGATGAGTTACGTTAGCTTTAGCTTGTGGTGGATATTGGATATGAAAACAGAGTACAGAACTTGATTTGATGTGAAATATATAATATCTTCACACTGATTACGGATTAATGTTATTAACAATAATGATGTTATTACATTTAGCTTCTTTTTTCTTTTTCTTTGATTTGATGAATTGTTTAATGCACTAATTGAGGAATCTGTGAAGAGTGGTTCATTCAAGAAGAAGAGGCCCATTTGGCAGTGTCAGTTCGTTTTAGGTTGGCAGAATGTGATGTGGTCTGAATCTGAAACAAGTACTCTTGTCTGCTATTTGGAGTTTCTTCTAGTTTTCACCTTCTTGGACTCATTTGTATGATAAGTACATTTTTATTTTTTATTTTATTTTAAGCAGTGGTAGTGATCTTAGACCTTAAATTAGTGAGTACAAATTTAGTGATGTATTTGTATATTTTTAATTATACACAAATCTAAACAAGTTTAAATATATAAAATTAGAAAATGCAAAAATAAATTCCGTTCACTTATTCTAAGTAATAATGCCATTAATGGAGATGTTTGGTTAGGTGTTTGAATTGAACAGGTTGATGAAATATAGTCAGCAAAATTTGAGATAGATTGATGTAAATGTAACAACAAAACACAGCGGTTTCTGAATGGAATATATGAATTGAAAAACTTCACGTGCAACCATTTGTCTGCAGACATGAAGCCTGACACGATATCATTAACACAAATTCTGTTATTACCATGATGTGTGTTTCATAGTTTTCAGATGTAAAAAGTAAAAATTCATTATATATATATATATATATATATATATATATATATATATATATTAACACATTATAAATATAGTTTTGTCCACATATTAAGACATTGACCATAAATACAACGTAAAATTTAAAAGTAAAAGTTGAAGAAAAAGCCATGCTGGCAACTCCGTGAATTGTTTTTGTTTTCTTGTGCTGTATTTATAAATCAAGAAACAATAGATTTTTTTTATTTTTTACTTTTTTCTGAGATTGACCATAAATTTTTTAGGTGAAGCAATGAAATCTGGAGAGAAGAGAGCAATGAATGATTCTAAAAGTAAATGAAGTGAAAGACGAAGTCACAAGCAAAGGACAAGTCAAGATTTGGAAGGTGGGACATGCTCCTCATTATAAAAATATTTTACGTGAAAGCGAATATATTAAAATAATTTCATCGACAACTATAATTTTAATATTAAAAATTAGGAGTATTCGGTAAATTTCATCGATTCTTCAAATATGATAACTCAGAAAAAGTATTGAGCTTATTGTTCTCAGTTTAAATCTATCGAACCACTAGGAACGGTTTTATAAGTTTTAAATTTATATATTTTGGACTTAAATATTTTACCACTTTATTTTTTTCTTTATTTTAATATACTATTAAGTGCTTTGAGCTTGTTGATGTAAACAAACCGAAGAGATATCCAAAATAATACTTGTGAATGCCATATAAGTTTCTCTTAATAATCAAACTTTAAAACCTTCATATAAAATATTTAAAACCTACCATGTCCAATAGTCTCTCGCATCACTTAGAAGTTGAGGTTTAAAGTAATCTAAATACTCATTTCTTCTTTCACAGACTCCAAAACAAATAATATCTCAGATGCAAGGTGATTGACATTAACGATATCACTCGACGGACTTAGATCGGAACCTTGGTGCCTACTGTGTGATCGATAACGAGGTTCTTAGAGGAACCATCAGTCCCTTAAACCTTCCATTGGAGATGAATTGCCTTTGGCCTCAACTCTGGAGTGATGTGAGATTGTTGAGTGTGTGTTTGTGTGTGTGTGTGTGTGTGTATGTGTGTGTGTGTGTGTGTTTGTGTCTATGTCTCTGTCTGTATGTTTGTGTCTGTGTGTGTGTGTGTCTGTGTCTGTGTCTGTGTGTCTGTGTGTCTGTGTGTGTCTATGTGTTTGTGTGTGTTTGTGTGTGTGTGTAGTTAAGGAAAATAAAAGTGTTTTTCATCAATTACGAAATTATTCTCTTGTAATTAACCTAATTGATTTCCTGCTTTTAGATTCAGAATCATTCTCCTAAAATTAAGCTAATTGATTCAAGTAATTAGGTTAACAAATCTTCTATAATTATGTTGTGCATAATTACATACCTGAAATTATATTGTTATATATAATACCTATCTCCAATGCATAATCAGACATATATTCAAATCAATTTGACTCTTGCATGCTACCACGAGTCTCTCTCTAATCCATACCTTGTCTCGTTGCATTTGACATCGTGCACTCCTTCTCTTTTCTGCACCGTCTCACACTATAAAGCTCTCCCTTGCACTATCGTCATTGTGCCTTCCCTCCACCAACAACATGCTTACACACCCTCCCTTCCTTCCATCTCCAACTTGTGCAATGTTCCTCCTCTTCCAGTAGTCATGACTCATGTCCTACCGTTGACGTCATGTCTTCAACTAACTTCGTCCATGGCTCCTCACTAATCACTCTAGCCCTCCTCAAGTCAACATGAATTTTACTTGGCACTCACTATCTATAATATCGAAAATAACATCCCTTTTGTGCAAGAAATGGAGAAAGACCATTGTGCTATGTGGGTTGAACTTTTTAAAACTCATGCTTGGGCAACCAGATTTCTTCACCATATTATCCCTCAACTTAGGAAGGAACGTTCGACTCCAACCGATGTTGATCACGAATAGTGCACCACTCTTAATTCCACCGTACTTCAGTGTATCTACTTTATCACATCTTTTAATATTATCGCCACTGTCATGAAGAAAGGTTCCACGACTATGACCCCTTAGAATTGTTTAACTTCCATTTTTTAGGATAACAAGAATTTTCGTGCTATTACTTCGAGCAAGATTTCTCTTTCAATCGCATGGTTGACTTTTTGAATATTTCTGCATACTTTCAGCAACTCAAACAAATCTTTGATCAGTTGACAAATGTTGGTTCTCCTACGAGCAATCATCATTTGGTATTACAGTTAGTCTCTAGTTTGTCTAAGCCCTTTCGTGGTGTAGCCACCCTAATTCATTAGAGCAACCTTTTGCCTTCCTTCCTTTAGGCCTGTTCTATGCTGACTCTCGAGGAATGTGGTCTGGCGAAGATGCAAATCACAGTTTCTCATATTGTCATGCACACTTTAGTCCCACAGGACCCTAATCACTCCTCACAACCACACTCCAACTGTAACTTATGGGTCTAGCCGCAATTGCAACCATTTATCTATTGGTAATCGTATGCAGCATCAGTGTACCAAACATATTGAGATGGATATTCACTTTGTTCGGGAAAAGGTAGCACGTGGTCAGGCGTGACTTATTTATGTACCTTCTTGTCACCAGATAGTTGATTTTTGTCAACTAGAAAATTTGAATTCAGACTATTCAAAAAATTCAAAAGAAAAAAAGAATTGAGACTTTAATTGCATAACGAAAATGAGCTATGAACAAAAAAGAACAAATATCTTGTGTATTACGGTGTGTAGATATTTCACTTTTGAAAAAAAAATGCTTAAACCTTGAAAAATCTTTAAAATATGATAATTCGTTGGATATTGATGGATTTGATTTAATTTTAGAATTAAATATCTTGATAGAAATTATAGGTTTGGAAAATGATAAACCAATTGACATTCTTAATTATATAAAAAGAATAAATTATTTTCTAAATGTATATATAAATTATAGAATAATATTAACAGGTTTAGTATCGGTTGTTTCAGCCGAACAAAATTTCTCGATAATAAAAAATTATTTAAGATCAACAATAAAATAAGTAAAAAAACTCATTTTTTTAATTTGCTTTAGATGTTCCACGTCTTTGAGTCATTCCTGTATACAATCAGGTAATTTTTTTTTATACATACCAGATTAGTTATTTCGGAAGCATATTAATGGATACAAGAGAGAGAGACCTTGTATTTAGTGGAAATGTCAATGGCTCCAACCCAGAATTGGAAGTAACGTTGCCAAGGTCGCAACTGAAAGAATTAACATGTATTGATATATATGATTAAAATGTGCATTTTTTAACTCTGATAAATAGTTTCCTGACAAAATAACTCCATCATTGATAAATATTAATTTATGTTATTATGGATAACTGAAAGAAAATATTTGATACTTAAAACATTTTATAATGTTATTTGATTAAAAATAAAAACAACTGATCTAAAAGCTAATAATATAATTAAATTTAGAAATATTTATGTAAAAATTTCGAATTTCGTGGGTGGATAACTGATAAGTATCGATGGATCAAATTTAAGGGAAAAAAGAGGTCGTAAAATGTTTTCTTAAACACCAAGGTAGTAAGAATTCCGGAACTAATCTTTCAGTAACAAAACACACACAGTAAAAGTAATGATTAAACATTTTACCTCATGTATTGCACGTGCTATATATTTATGCCCATTGTTCCGCGTAAAACCTCTCTTATTAAGTAAAACACGTGTTAATCATGATTAAGTGTCCTCTCTCTCTGTGAATAAGAAAAGTTAAACAATAAAGCTTAGTCTATACACGTAATATACACTTTACGGCCATTTTAAACTGCAATATCTCACTTCAGATGGTGGTCAAACCTACATTTTGATTTTGAGCTGGACAAAGTTGATTTAATCTAATCTTACTGTAATCACAATTTAATTAGAAACAACGTGTATTTAAATAAATAATCTACTACAGTTAATTTGGATTTGAATCATCTAGAATTAAAATAGATCGTGATTTGCCTTATCCTTAGTTAAAAATAAAAAAATTTCATGCTTTGCTTTATGCTTACACTGTGTTTGGATCCGTTAATTTACTCTTTACATAAAAAGCGGGTGTGGATCATGTTTGATTCAGTTACTTTGAAGTGGTGGATTCACAATTGAATCCTAATTCTTGACACTCGCTCAAGCGATGCAGAAAGAAAGCTACATTGAAATAAATTTACGTCAAGGGAAATAATTAAAGTTTTTATGAATTTTATTATGATATACGAAATAAATTTCAAAAATTTAATCACCTTATGAATTTAATTATTGATATTTAAAATTATATACGAAATAAAATAGTAATAACTTAATATTATCTTTTAAAATATTTTTAATTAATTATATCTATCATAATATATACAAAATTTCATAAAATTTTATCTTCAATCTACTTAAATTATCCATATTTCCATTAATCCAAAAAATCTCATATTCACTTTCTTTAATTCCTTCTCAAATCTATTCAAATCGACTCTCTCATCCCATCTTCCCATCCAAACATAACTTTACATTTTGTATAACCAATCCGAGTTAATTATTGATAAAAAGTCATTGTATTGTACTACAAATTTTAGTAAGATTATACAATTTAAATATGTGTATGAAAGTAGTTATGTATTTAGATTAATCGAGAAATTTTACTTCTAGTTTCAAATGTTAAGTAAAAATAGTTTACATGAGATTTTATTAAAATAAATAGAACAAGTAATTTATTAAATCAGAATATATATATATATATATATATATAAATTGATTTATATAAAAAAAACTGAATAATTAATTATATATAATATCTATAATATTTAACTATATTTTACTCTAATAATTTTGAACTAAAAAACGGAACCATTCAAATGGATGTAGAGACTAAAATATGAATTTTGATTAAAAAGTATTTATTATTTGAAAATATAATAATAATAATAATAATAATATTGATTACGTATTAAAAAATATATTTATAATGATTAGGAATAGATTAACAACAAGTATATTATATCTATCAACGATATATATTAAAATATTTATTCTTCAAATTTTTTATAATTTAGTGGGATGTGAATGTACATTAGAAGTTAACATCATAATATACGACTCAGTACTACTATTTTACAGTGTTCTTGATTATTTATATCTAGTATAGAAAAAAAACAAATCCCATTATTTATATATATATATATATATATATATATATATATATATATATATATATATATATATATATATATTAACATAAAAATAACTTTGATACTAAATTTACATCTGAGATGTAAATAACCGATTAAAAATGTGGAACGATATTTTGTTAATTAAATGATCGATATTTATGTCATCTAACCCGAAAACGTTAGATCTGGAAAAAATGTTATAGGTCAGATATAGATTTACTTCTATTAAATATATAAAAGACAAAAATTTATGTTTAACCTATAAGTGCTAAACATAAAGACCGATAATTGATATTATTATATTTTTATTTTATTTATGTTTATATTTAATTATTATTTTGTTTTTGGATTTTATTTAATATTTTAGAATTGAGGTCAAACATAATTTAAATATTACTTCTTCATTCCATCTTTTAAAATGTTTTTTAAAAATAAAATAGTGCCTTGACAGAACCTCAGTTCAAAGCGATTTTGTTTAACCTTCCCTGGTAAAAAAAATTTCAAGAACGATGATGTTCAAAAGTCTGAACTATATCTATTTTTATACTTTTTCATGATCATTTATTTATTTTTCATAAACAAATTATGTAAAATATATCGGTAAGAGAGATATTCAACCATAAGTTGTAACAAATAAAGAAATGACATGTATACCATTTGATTCCTTCACAAACTAAATTTTGCGGTAGACAATGTAAGTGGTTGGAATTAGATCTTTGTACAGATAGAATCATTAATTAAATTGATAAATATTTTGTACTAATAATATATTTATAAAAACAAACTTATAGTTAGTCGTTGTTTTCTACTTCTTAATTGTCTTTTCTCTTCTATTTTTGCTCTTGAAAGGAGAAGAAAAATAATAGTTTACAACTCGTTTTAATATGCATTATAATTTTAAATGAAAAAATAAAATAAATATGAACAAAACACTAATATATTAAGTTTTCACATAATTTATTTTGTGTGTCAAAATATCCCTTTGGGAGAAACCATGAACACTCATTAGATTCCATTGCGCATTGTAATGGTATTTTGAAAGTATCTCACTTTTTAAAGTATATTCTCAGTTCTTGAGAATCATTCTTATTTCTTAGAATTTTATTTTAATTTTCTAAAACCACATATATTATGCTTTTCTGAGAGATCGAACATTATTTTTTTTAACAAAGATTAAAAAATATTATCGTTTCAAAGAAAGAGTCCAAAAACACTGGTAAACTCCTTTTTTAATCTTTGCAAGAAATTCTCAACATATTAAAGCTCAATTTCAAAGCGCCCCAACTGTACAAGAGAAAAAATCAACTATTTTGGTAAAACCGGCACCGACGTGGCAATATCTTATTGCAAAGTCAATCTGCCGTCCCAATCACCACCGCCCACGTGTATGGCCACAATTAAAACCTACGACTGTTGGAAAGAAGAGGGGAATCACGTTCCCATTCAAGCAATGGATCCACCTAGCGATCTCCTAAGTCCAACCCACACACGCACCCTTCACGCGTGTCATTAAACCCTTCTTCTTTACATGTGTAATTTTTTAATGATTCCCATTCTTATTAAGACACTAATTAAATCTATTATTTTAGAAACTACTTCTAATATTTATCATATTGGTTGTTTTTATTCTCATATTTCAATTGTTTATTTATTCTTTTAATGTTAAGAGAGAAAATAGTTTTAATATAATTTATCACAACTCATTTTTTCCAATTTTAATATGAGACGTTACCTCACTAGTTTTAATATTTATTTTTTCAATTAAAATTTCTTGAATAAATAGTAATATCTTGTGGAGATATATAACTGATGATGTATCAGATAATTAATTAAAAATCTTATGCAAGAGATACAAATATTGTGAAGAAGATTTAAAGGTGGGGAATCTTTTTCCTTCAATATCTACAGTTCATTTTTTATTTTTGTATTTTAAATTTTGAAATATTTCAATTTATATTTTTCTAACGTTATTTTACATTATCGCTCATAATTTATATTATCTAATTGACTTTGAAAAAGATAAAAAAGATATATCGAAGCTACAAAACTACAAAAATTACAGCAAATAATTTTTTGTTTCTCTTAATACATTAAATAATTAAATAATGAGAAATAAATAGCCACCCCCTCTTCCCCTGCTGAGAACCCATTTAGTCTTAAGTGGAGACATTAATCACCACCAAACCAACTCATATACGTAATCTTCCAATGAAGTTCTAAAGCAGTTTCTTCGTGAAACCTCTCAAACAGCCAATGCCAGCAAAACCTCGTTTCCTTATAACGTAATCGATCCCTTCCAATTACGCTTCCACCAACCACAACAGCGGAAAAGGAAATAAATCCCAAAAGCCTCAATCAACAATTTCGCGAAATTTCTAGATCCCTTTGAACCGCTCTACACTAATCCCCCAATTTCTCAAGACCAGAAACGATCGTGCTAATGCCGGAAATTGAACAGGTGGCGGCGGAAAGCACCGTCTTGTTCGGAAAATACGAGGTGGGAAGGCTCTTAGGATGCGGCGCGTTCGCGAAGGTGTACCACGCGCGTAACATCGACAAGGGGCAAAGCGTGGCAGTGAAAGTGGTAAGCAAGAAGAAACTGGCCGCAACGGGGATGACCACCAACGTGAAGCGCGAGATTACCATCATGAGCCGTCTTCACCACCCCAACATCGTGAAACTCCACGAAGTGCTGGCGACCAAGACCAAAATCTACTTCATCTTGGAATTTGCGAAAGGAGGCGAGCTCTTCTCGAGGATCGCGAAAAGTCGATTCAGCGAAGATCTCGCGCGACGGTTCTTCCAGCAGTTGATCTCCGCCGTCGGGTACTGCCACGCGCGCGGCGTTTTCCACCGCGACTTGAAGCCGGAGAATCTACTGCTGGACGAGCAGGGAAACCTCAAAGTCTCCGACTTCGGACTCGGCGCGGTGAAGGAGCAGCTGGCGGTGGATGGGGTGCTGCACACGCTATGTGGGACCCCTGCTTACGTGGCACCGGAGATTTTGGCGAAGAAGGGTTACGATGGGGCCAAAGTTGATGTTTGGTCTTCCGGGGTTATTCTCTTTGTTCTTGTGGCCGGGTATCTACCGTTCAATGACCCGAATCTTATGGTGATGTACAGGAAGATTTACAAGGGGGAGTACCGGTGTCCGAGGTGGTTTTCGACGGAGTTAAGGAGGTTTCTGGCGAGGTTGTTGGATACGAATCCCGAGACGAGGATCTCTGTGGATGAGATTTTGAAGGACGCGTGGTTCAAAAAGGGGTACAAGGAGGTTACTTTTGGCGATTTGGGTTTGGAATGGAAGAGTGAAGGGGATGGGGTGAAAGATTTGAACGCGTTTGATATAATTTCTTTCTCCACAGGCTTGAATCTCTCTGGTTTGTTTGATTCGTTGAAGGAGGTGGAAGAGGGAGAGAGGTTCATACTGAAGGAGTCGCCGGAGAAGGTGGTGGAGAAGTTAGTTGCGGCGGCGGCTACTGTGGAGGGTATTATCGTGCGGAGAAGGAAGGAGTGTGGGGTGGAGTTGGAGGGGTGTAATGGTAATTTCGCCGCTTTAGTGGAGGTTTACCGGTTATCGCCGGAACTGGTTGTGGTTGAGGTGAGAAGGAGGGATGGGAATGGCGGAGTTTTTAGGGACGTGTGGAGCAATAAGCTTAGGCCGTATCTCTGTGCAGCGAGTAGCAGTACGACGTCGGATCGGGAGGAAACCGGTGCGAAACCGGTTGCCGGTGAATCATGATTCAGCGTCATTATTATTTCTCAATTAGTAAATTTTAAATAAAATTGAAAACAAATTGGAAGTGGAGAATTTGAAAATTGAAACGAAGTAGGGCACAAATAGACGTGGAACACATCGTTGATTAAGCGTGCAAATTCGCTATGTATATTATTTTATCATTTATCATGCTTATATGTAAAGTATTACAGTATTTTGCTTAGCCTTATTATTTTCAAAGTGGTTGGTTGAAATTTATTAAAGCAACAATTGTTGTTCTAATAAGTTAATTCTTGTATTTGCAGGTTATTACAATCAGTTCCCCAGGATTCCCTTGAACTGCTTGGAAATTCAAAAGGAATAGAGGAACATTTGCATGAACTTTTTTATGTTATGAAAATAGCTTACAATTTCATGATTTCTTCTTACCCCATTTCAATAAATTTCTACCTTGCTAATCATTACTTGAAAAAAAAAATACTTTTTAAGTCAGTCTTATCAATTGGATACATTAAAATCATTTTAATACACAATGCAATGATGTAATTTCCAAAGAAAAAAACATGAGCTTTTAAATAACAGATTTAATAAACTAATTAATTTTTTCCGCCATTACTTCACTCTTTACAAATTACAGATAATACCCATGGGGTGGTGAAGGGAGGGCCCAACTGGTAGAAGAAGAAACTAGTATCCTTGAGGTTTTGCTGCACTTACAAGAAAAGTAGACAAAGGAAAAAATAAAGTTATAATTTGATTTCTACCATTTTCTTCAAAAACATATTCCTCGTGAACTTGTTTGTCGCGTTCTCTCTGGTAGAAAGTGTCAGCACTTTCCGTAGATTGTCCTCATCGTAAGTTTTCTAATTTGATTCTCACTTCTTTAAAATCTTGGTATGATGCTTAATTCTGGAATTTGTTGAGTTAAGCTTATAATACATATTTATCTCTGCGGTTAGATTTAAATATGTGGATTGGCCATTTTCTTCCTGACATGTTTTCTTCTAGTACGTGCCTTCTCTTATTTGATTGCATATAAAGTGTTCGATTAAATTCTAGCTTCAGATCTAATAAAATGCATTTTTGTAATGATTTGGCGATGGCTATCTATGGTCCATGTGCCTGCCTCCCAAATGGATAACTTCTTAGCATTTTTTCACGACACTTCTCAATGACCACAAAAGTAGTAACTGATTATGTGTGCCATTTGTCGTATGAATAGGTGGTTAAATCTTGTTGGACAGGTGGCCGTCGTGCTGGTGTAGCAAATCTATGATCAGTGTTGGTTCCTCGGATATGTTTATGTAGTCTATTGGAATTGGTAACAATTCATAAATAAAGTTGGATTGTATATTTTCTCTCATGTTTTTATGAGATTTATATAAGTTAAAAATCAATTCTCACAAAATTCAACTAATTAGATGAAATTCTACGGAAAACGTACAAGAGATATAACAACACTATGCACATGAAAATCATGTTCAACATTTATTAAGAGCATAACAATATGATATTTATAATAATTATTAATATATTATTATATATTATAAATTGAATTAAAAGAAAGTGTGGCTAGACTAACACTAATATTTAAGTTTTTTTTAATTTTTTAATTAATTGTTAAAAGCGTGTGGTTAGGTCGATGATACTAGTATTTTATTTTATAAAAAATTAAATAACATAACATATAGAATAAATTTGATGCGGTTAAAAAAGTATGGACAAAAAATAATAATTTTGAAAGTGCATAAATCAAGTTTCAACCAAGTATCATTTTTAAATTAAGTTAAAATTTAGAGATTAAAATCATTTTTTTCCCTTTCTTTTATAATGAAATTAGATTTGAACAAATTGTTTTTTGGTTAGATCAAAATTCCATTGAAATAAATAGACCTAAACATATGGTAGAGACAATAAATATGGACATCAATTTCAGTAATTGCATGAACTTTGTTTTAAAGGAAACACTAATCTGAGCGATGTATCATTGTCAAAGCCACATTTGAAATAAACAAAACTTGTAGTATGCCTTAAATGTTAGACATAAGTACTCTCAAAGAGACATTTACCTTGTTTAAGTATATGCATATAGTATTATTCAAAGATATGTTTAACAAAAAGGTAAGTCTAATTTCTAAAAACTACCAAATCCCTAAATTATTTGATGAACAATAACCTACACAATCAAAATAAATAAGCAAAGATGTGATTGTGTTGAACTTTAAACTCTCCCATTTCTTTACTCTCATTATTTTTTTAATATTCTTTTTACCATTTACACATCGAACACATTTATTAATGTGGGAAAACATTTAAGAAATTTTTGAAGTTTATTTCAAAATTGACATTATTGTCTCCATATACTAATTTAAATTCCATTATTAATGTGGGAAAACATCATTTGGGAAAACTAACGACTCCACTCAGTTCATATCGATATAGATATGCTAATTATAAATACGTAAAAGAAATTATTTATTTTGTCAAAATAAAAATTACACTTGTATTAATTATCTATATACAATACAATATTTCACCCTCTATCAATATACAATTATTTCAAAATTGTCCAAAACTTATTCTAACTCTCTCTTTTTTTTCACTTTGAATTTTTATAAGAAGAAAAATAACTTCAATTACCCTGAATTACAAAAAAAAAAATTCAAAATTTCACCACAAATAAAAAGATTAAAATAACAAAGTCGTACTTACATGTTCTACTTTAACTAAATAATAATAATAATAATGATAATAATAATATAATAGCCTAAAATGGTGCATCTTAACATGCCTCATACTTTTCTAGGAAGAAAATATCAATTATCTAAAGTTGTGATATGTATTGCTTGGGTGCTTTTGTCCACAAATTACACCAACAACAAAGTATAATGATTATAGTAATATAAATCAGAATCATAAGTACGATTCCTGAACTCCATGATCATGTTCAGTCACATTCACTTGCTCTTATATTGTGGCCTTTAATTAATAGCAAATGGACACGCCGCAGTACCACCCTGCATTCTCTGCTACTTCAACAAGTGGTCCAAATTGAAATAGTACCCTAACTTTTCAAACTTGTTCAAGTTCAAAAATTATTAGGTGATTCAGAAGAATCAACACACAACTTTTTAACGTAATTTTTAACATTATTTATCCTAAATTTATTTTCATTCCTTATCTTCATAATTAAGGTATGAAAAGAAAAAAAAGGAGGCAACGAGGTATGGTACACGCGACAGAGCTAAACAACCATCCAAATTTGAAGCATAGCAGCATGTGAGAAAGTTCGCGTAGAACTGAACCATTCAATTAATTGAACCATGTTACTCTCTCGATCTGAACAAAAAAAAACATTTAAAATACTATTTTTTTTTGGATTGTTCCTCCATTAATGCATGCTACGTTAAGTTCTTTGTCGCTTTTCGTTGGCTGCACAGACAAAATATGGTTGCTGTTGGAATCCATTTTTCAATCATAAACTCTTGACACCAAATATCAGTTTTCTTGTTGGAAATTTTAACTTTGGATTTCATATATAGGATATATAGTTTGAAAGTGAGAATGACTTAAGGTAAAATATTTATCATAAAATAAAGTCTTCAAAAGTATCATATTTAAAGAGTATATATAAGATTATCCTCTGTGATATTACATATCTACCTCAAAATAATAAATAGAAGGATAACTGAATACAATAATGTGGTATACCTAACATGGTTGTCTGTGATGAAAAAAAAACATGTATTATTATTGTTATGTATGTGTCACTACCTTTGGTGCGGGACATGTCATGCATGATAAGTGTAAATTAGTGTGTTAATCACACTATAATTGCGATTAATGATTACTGACAAAATTTGCTAAAAATAATTGCCAAACACAAAATATTCCCGCGGACCCACAACAGAGAATCATGCAATAGTATTTATAGTGTATCTTATAGAATATATAATAATTGTGACCATGATGACGTCTTTTATGTAATTATGATATTTAAAAAAAATTAAGAGTTAAATATATCTTTTATTTATTTTTTCATCTTTAAATTAAATATATAGTGTTTTGTTTTGACAAATTAATGAAAATAATGTAAGATTTTCAACAAATTATACGTGTACATTATATTGTAGTTTGTGCAATTTTATAAAAAAAATAACATTTTTTTTTTCAATAGATTGTACTCTAGTTTATTGTAAAAATAAAGTGAACATAAAATAAGTATATAGTTAGTTGTTTTGAAATAACTTTTGAAAATAATTTAACAAACGAAAAATATATTTAACTTTAAATTTAATTTAATTTTATAAAGCTTAGTTTTAAAGTAAAGTTTGTTATTATTAATATATTGTAATAGAGTATTTTATTTAATTTATGTTTGATTTTACATTAAATTTGAGATAAATATTTATGGATAGTGATAGGAAGTAACAAGTTTGTTTGTATTTGAGAGTCTATTTGAAGTTAAATTTGTAAAAATGGTATGTTTAATTTTTCTTTTGTCAAAAGGGATTAAGTCGTCAGGATGGAAGACGACATTACAGGGGAAGTTGTCCTCTACCCAGCCAGTTTCTGTTTTTTCGCATAGGAAAGTAAAATCGGCTGCAATGGTGACAACTTCTCATTGAGAACCGGCATGGAGCACAACGAATTCAATATACCATTTAATGGAAACCAGCTGCCGTGGTGACGACTTCATATCGAAAAACGTATGTTTTAATACCGACTTTGCTTTGTCTAAAAATGTTGATACAGGCACGCGCTACTGCAATATGCACTGCACAATTCATATTCATAGGCATGGGTTCACGTACATAGAAATCGTCCTGTACAGGGACAACTTTGCTTTTTTGAAAGAAAAAAAACAGAAATTGGTTGGATGGATGATGACTTCACCTGTAATTCGTCTTCTACTCCGACGACTTAACCCAATTTAAAAAAAAAATCAACAAACCCTATTTTACAAATTTATGATCAAATGGACTCTGAAATACAAAAAAGTCGAAGTAACACTGTATATTTAACAAAATTTTATTAAATTATAGTATATTAGAAGAGAGTTTATGTTTATATCAATCTCATAAAATAAATTTATAAAGTGACAAAATACTTGTTATATATATAGTGTAATTTGTCTTTATGTTTAATATATTAAATATCCAACAATTTTTTATTTCAATTTAAGTGATTCTAATGCCAAATTTAATAAAGGAAAATATTAATTCATTTTATTAAAAAAAGTCAAAAATAACTAGAAAAAAATGAAAAAAAAATGAAAAGAAAATTATTATAACAATAGAACTTAAAAAAAAAACTATTAATCCTTTATAATTAAATCAAAGTTAAACAGTTTTAGTTACCTTTCGTTTTCTTAATTATATTTAATGAGGAAAACAAAGTTGACCCGTAGTGACGGTAACAGCATGAAAGATGCACTTGACTTGACGTTGGACAAACTATTGCTACTATTTTGGCCACGAATGACCTTAAAAATAAAGAATTAATTTCTTGCGTGTGATGGTTGACATTTGCGACTAAATATTTTAAAGAATAGTTAATTAGTCGGCAACTGAAAAAAAAAAGAAAAAAGTAAAAAGTAGGGAAAATCAGAAATGAAAAATGAAATTCAAAAGAGAAAAAATGTATTGAAAATTTAGAAATTTATCTTCCTCTTATTTAATCATATAAAAAGTGAAAATAAAAAACTATGTGAAATAATACAAATATCGCTAACTATATGATGCAGCGTCATAATGAATTTTTAAGTAATGTATATTAAAAATAATATTTATATAAAATTATAAGTAATGTATATTAAAAAATATTCTTTATAGAAAATTTTCTATTTTATATGCTTTAACTGTAATATTTATTTATCTTTTGCAAAAACACTTTAATATATTATAGTTATTGAATGAAATATAAATTTGTAGTAGTTGTTTCTCTTAATAGGAATTGAATGCGCATGTAACATACAACGACTCACACACTTCACTCAAACAATTATGAGTTAGAAACCTTTAACACAATTGTTAAATTTAATAAAACTTAAAGGATTTTAATTATATTTACAAAAGAATAAACTATTTCATAATAATAATACTTGTCACATAAACATTAATGTAACATCAGTATTACAAATTTACTTTTTTTTTTCATGAATATATAAGTACGTATTTTATTTAGTGTTAATTACTAAACTTATCAAATATAACATATTTATTAAATTCAATAGTTATCAATTTATTAAATGTATGTTTAATGTTTATTGTTAACATTTTTTATGTAATAATAATAATAATATAATAATAATAACACATTTGTATTTATAATTGTCAGTTGAAATTTTTTTATTTTTAATAGCCAAAGATTAAATATAATTTTAAAATTATTTTCTTAAAAAAAAATTCGTGATTTTAATTAAAAGACGTGATATTTAAAAATGAACAGAGAGCAATTTTAAAAGGGACATTTAGTTGAATACACTATACATCAATGGAATAATCTACAATAATAAAATATAATTAATTATTTTCAGAAAAAAGTTTACATTTTAATAAATATTAATTAAATTGATTACATTAATTACACAATATCAAGCTCTTAGTAATATAATTATGATCTTGAATAAAGGTGTTTTTAGATCTCTGATATGTATCTATTTCTTACGATAGATTTCAAATGCATATAAGTCCCACGGAGGAAGAATATATATATTTTGTTTACTTAATTACTTTTCATCTAAGTAGTTAATATATAAAACATATTATTAGTAAAATTTTATCTTTTAGAATTAAAAATTCCAATTCGCATGAGAGATAAGATAAACAATTCACAATATCAATTGTTTATGAACTAACATAATTACTAGTATTTTGATAAAATAATTAATATTAAAAAGTATTAAAAAATGTCTTGGAAGGAAATATACATAAAATAATAATAAACAGACAAAACAAACTATGTGGAGCAGAACCTAAAATAAATTATCAAAGATGTGGGAGTGCTAGCAAAGACACTTCATGATTGGTTCAACTTGCAATCCAAAACTTGCGATAGCTACTGTCACAATTGGAGGAACTGGGCCCACTTAAAAACAAGCCCATTTAGACACTAGAATGGCAGTTTCTTCCTACACCTCCACAATTTCTTCCTGCAGCTTCATATATTTAAAAAATTCAAATTATAAAAAGAATTACTTGTTGAAAGTATTATGTGGTTCAACATGCAAGACTATAAGTAATTATTGATTTAGTTTTAATATTCATTCAGTTTGTTCAATTTTGGTTATGATATTCCTTCAACTTTTTCAATTTGGTCATTATATATATTTTTTTTTCAATTTGGTTATAATATTCATCAATTTTGTTCAATTTGTTTTTTTTCTAACATTGTTAAAGTAATTAACGAATTGTAGATCTGTCACGTGTTATTTCGTAATTTTTTTTAAAAGAAAATATGTTCACGTGTTAAGCCCATATCATGTCACATGTCAAATCAGTTTTATATATTCAATTTGGTATATTTGTTATTATTGTTCAGTTTGCTCCTAATTTTTTCTTTGAATTCAACAATTTTTTTGTCTCTCTCCTAATTGAGACCAAATTTAATTTTTACATAAATGTTATATTGATATTCTTATTAAAATTCTCATTTTTATTAAATATATTTAATTTAGAGTTAGAGTTGGTTTAAAATTAAAATCAAAATTTTTAAAGTAGAGAATAAGACCATTGATTTTAAATTTTAAGCCGTTAAAAATAATATAAAGTAATACAATTGATTAGTATAATGTTTATTTGATTTTTAATATTTTATGTGATTTTTATCCTCTTAAATTTTTAAACCAGTAAAATTCTTCACTTTTACAATTTTTGACCTAATTTTACACCAACTTTAACCCTAAACAAAAAATATTTAATAAAAATGTGAATTTTAAAAAATATTAATATAACATTTATATAAAAGTTAAATTTGGTCTCAAGTGAGAGAAAGATAAAATTTCTCAATTTTTAAAAAAATTGGGACTAAATAGTAAAAAAATAACGAATATCATGATAAAACTGAATATAGAAAATTGATTCTAACACATGACATGATATTGACTTGACACATAGTCATTTTTTTAAATAAAAAATATTAAAAAAATTAAAAGAATGTAAAAAAAAATTCACAAAATGACATGTGATCCTCACCGTTCATAATCAGTTAACTATTATTTTAAGGATGTTAGCAAAAAGAACCAAACTTAACAAACTTGACAAATATTATGACCAAATTGAAAAAAAAAATTAACATCAAATTGAAAAAACTAAACGAATATTAAAAACTAATAAGTATTTAAGCCTAACATTTATTATTTTTACTAATTTAATTAAATAAAAATAAAATTATTAAATTTGCACCCTAATATTGTAGGGAGGAAAAAAAATTATACAACAAATAATTTTTTATGTAGACAATTACAAATCTTGAAACCAAATATTATGTCGGGTGAGTCACAAAAATTAATTTGTATTTCTTATGTAGGATAGGTCAGCTCAATTTGTTTTTGACTGGCCGGTCAATGATAATGAATGAAACAAAGCTGAAAGGTCCTTCTTTATTATTTTCCCTAATTTAATCTAAAATCTTGAAAATATTAAAATATTAAATAAATTTGTTTTAGTTAATATTACTCAACTTATTATAGGATTCTATCCTGAGAAATTCACATTTAAACTCCAAAATAGGGTAATGAAAAATAAGATAAATTAATGTGAATTTTTTTTTCATTTTTAGTAATGTTCACTAACTATAAATAAAGACTATGATACTTTGACACCACACCAATTTTTTTTTTCCTCTTTTCAAATTATATCAAACTTTTTTTCATTTGATAAGATGGTATGACGTGGACATTGTAAAAAATTTATAAAAAGTCAGTCAAAAAATAATTTTAAATAGATGAGATAAAACAGCCCACCATGCTTTTTTCTTCTTCTTAGCCATCCCTGTGTTTAATTTAAGGAAGAAAGAAGTAGCATCAAGTTATGCCAGAAGTAAAGTATTTGATAATAGGACAAAAGTTGATTGTGACCAACCCACCAACATGTCTTTTATTTATTTTTGGACTGTCAAGTCCATTCCCACTTTCAACTTATGTAGTGTCTTCTTAAATCAGCTCGCACCACAAGAGAGTCATACCCTGATTCCTCTGATATACACACACAAAAACCGAGGAAACCATGTGTCCTCTCAGGTTCATTCTTGTAATCTTGTCGGCAACTCTTGCCGGTTTCTTGGTCCTCAGAAATTTCAGATCTCAACCCCACATCACTGACACTGAGTTGGATGCAAACAATGAAAACAATGAGCACACCCAAACCTTAAAGAATGCAACTTCCAAGGTACCAAGAGGACCCTTTTCCATTCCTTTTTGTTTATGCTTTAGATTGTACAAAAATGTTGTCTTTTCATGTGGTGTATTGGTGAGTCTACAGGTTCGTGATGCATTGCAATCTGGGTTCTGGACCTTCCTTGACATGGCTAGCGGTCGCTATCTTTGGAGGCACTTAGTCTCTTCCTCTTCCCCAAAGTCTGAATGAATTCTTATGGTATATAGCTGCTTTTAATGGTGATAATAATCATAACTTAGCTGCAAAAATACTACAAACCACTTCCTTAACATGTGGTTTAGACTTACATGCCTGTAACTGTTTGTTACTTTTTTGTTTAGCTGTAAATGGAATACCAATATGTTGCAGTTAATGGGCAAATAACCATGTTTCTTACTCACTATTAATTTAGGAGAACAAATATTTCAATAGAAGAGTATTTTACATATTAGTTTGAGTTTTTGGAATGAAAATATCTCAGTTCACGAAAATCCTGTGAATTAGATATGGTTCTCCTTCCTTAGAATTGGTCTTCTTTTCCTTATGATTTTTTTAGTAAACTAGAGACTGAAATTCCATAGAGTAGAAGACTAAAGTGATAGATTCTCAGGAGAGTAGAACGGGTTTCTACAAGTATAATCCACCTATGACCAAATGATAATGCTTCAGGTACTCCAAAGAAAATATCTTAGCCTCTGAAATTCTTCATACAAGGCAGGTATAGGTTTTTGAACATTTTTATCCTATAATTTGGAACTGATTTAAAATGCTACAAGGATACTTTTGCGCTTTGCGGAGTATTGTCTTTCTTAGAATATGATCTAGATTCCTAGTTGCGGACAATATATAACCTAATTTGTGAAAGTTAGGATTTTGTTTTAAAAAATAATTATTTATAATCTGTGATAAACATGATTTTATCCCAACATTTTGAAATTGTTTGTGAAAATCAGTTTTAGACATAGAAGAGTGATGATAATGTGTTGAGATTGATTATGTATGATATGATTTGTGAAAAAATTGTCTTAGCCTGTATCAGAAGCAGGTCTTTGTATAAGAGGAATTGATAAAGAAACTACAGAATTTATTGATTTCTCTTAGGCAGTATGTATGACACTCATTAATCACTCGTGTCCTTAAAACATTTGGAGTCAATACCACTACAAACCGGTTTTTAACCAGTAAACTTGCAAAAATATTCAAACTAAACATCTGCTACCTGAAGTTGAGACTCTATGTATTACAATAAGGTCATGACATTGTAAAGAACAAGAAAAATATACAGACACAACATCATTTACAATGGGATTTCATATTATTGATGCACAAATAATAAGGTTTGAGGCACTGGAAACTAAGAAATATTGTTTTTGGGACTGAGATTGTTGTTTCTGCAGTTGCTCCAACTGTTGTGTGTGATTTACTGTTGTTGGTCACCTTGCCATACCCAAACAATATCTTTAAGAGCAGGCCTTATGGCTTCTTTCAATATTTTATCATATTCCAGCGTATCTCCATTTGATTTCTTCACCTCCACCAAGTGCAGAAGTGGAGTAACCTCAAAGATCTCTGCATCAATGGATAAGATCCCCTTCCTACCTTCATGAAGGGCCTCCAATTTCAACAAACCCGCAGCCCTTTTCTTTATCTTCATCTTCAGCCGATTTGCAATTTCTTCTAGCCTGAAGATGATGAGAGATGCTGGTTGTCTTGAAGTAAATCTTGCTTCCCTTTTCTGAAAGCTGTCTTCAAAGAATCCACAAAGATTGAAACCAGGTGAAAGGGAGATTATATCAAAGGCATTTATACTTATTGGCACAACTGACTCTTCCCTTGCTTCTGCTGCTAAGACATTACTTCCATCACCACATTGTTCAGAATGATTTGTATTTGAAGGAGAGATACTCACACTCCTGTTTTCCTCTGCTTGTGTTGTCTGTGTACCATTTTCCCACTTCCTAAACCAAGAACATTGCTTAATCTCATCTATGGAAATCCTAGTGTTTGGATTTGGATCCAACATCTTGCTCAATAGCCTCCTAACTCCTTTTGGGAACCATCTAGGACATGTAAACTCTGCCTTGCTTATCTTCTTATACACCACCATCAAATTAGGATCTTGAAAAGGAATGTAACCTGCTAGTAAGACAAACAAAACTACCCCACATGACCAAATGTCAGCTTTGGCACCATCATAACCTTTCCTTTTGATGACCTCAGGAGCAACATAGGCAGGTGTTCCACAAGCTGTGTGCAACAAGCCATCTTGGTGTTTGGAATCAGCCAGAGCACTTAACCCAAAATCTGAGATCTTCAAATTATCATTTTCATCCAACAGAATGTTCTCTGGCTTTATATCTCTATGGCATACACCTCTACTGTGACAAAAATCCACTGCATTCACTAGCTGCCTAAAATATCTGTGTGCAACATCTTCTTTGAGTTTTCCTTTAGCCACCTTCTTAAACAGTTCTCCCCCTTTAGCATATTCCATAACAATGTAAATCTTACTCTTTGTGGCCATGACCTCAAAAAGCTCAATAACATTTGGGTGCTTGACCAGTCTCATAATAGATATTTCCCTTTTAATGTGATCAACCTGCCCAGCTTTTATAACCTTGTTCTTGTCAATCACTTTAATGGCCACACTTTGGTTAGTTCTTGTACAACGGCCATAGTAAACCTTTCCAAAAGTTCCTTTACCTAGTAACCTTCCCAGTTCATATTTTTGCATCAAGATGCTTGATTTGTTCTTCCTAGGAGACATTGAAGTTGGGCAAATTAAATTTCACTCCCTCAGCCAATTAAAATATCTGTAGTATAGAGATCAGATGATAGCAAATAAGCTATTCAACCTTCTTCACGCAGGTGATATACTAACACAACAGGCACATCAAAATAACATGTGTTCCAATTATGCATCAAGGGATACTGAAAGAATGAGCCAACAATTTTTGCTCCACTGTTACTAATTAAGCTGGGCAGTAATAGCAAGAACATAACCTTATGGATCTCAGAGACAAAGCTCATTTTCATACATCTCTTCCCTCTGTGTATGTCATGCACTGCTGAAGAATATATACATATATGTGCGCCACAGATAGGTGAGCGAACTTCAGAACTGTACTGAAAACTGAGGATGATTTTCCTGAGAATGTAGTCAATCTGAAAATCATAGAAGCATCAAACTGAAATCAATAACTAATGTTTTATATGATAATATATAGATATCGAAAATAAAAAAGACTAATCATAGATTGATAGTTCATGAAAGATAGTACACTTTGCAGATATTACTGTTCAATGTAAGATGATTTTAATAACACACATAAATACAGAGTGACAGTAGTATAGTTATAAAATCTTAGAAAATGATGTATGTTTTCTGCCCCACAGTAAGCATATGTAATTAATTGATCTTTAGCAAGACAAATTTGTGTGCTGAAATAATGTTCAGATAATGAGAGACATGTTGGTGTAATAGCACAATCCAAATCATAAAATAAGACCAAAAAAATCCATAATAAATAAATGAAAATAACCTCTAACCTTCAGAATTGAGATTGAACAGTTGTAGCACCAAACATAGTAGAGATATAATACAGTGGTTGTATAGAAAAGTAAATTAACTAGTAAGTACTAGAGCTGTTACTTGTTTGTGTACAACATTCATATATAATATGAATATTTCTGTGATGTTTTGGAATTGGTGATGTCATGGTGTGCTATTTTGGCTATTTGAATCATCACAAGAAATGTAGTAGAACACGTGTGAGAACATTAATGCATGAGGAAAAGGAATGAATTTGGAAGTTTCCACGTCATGGTAGTGAACGTAAGCAAAATTGAGGATGTTGTGCCATGTGGATTGTGACCGACACGTTGGCAGTCATGATCATCTCGTGTTGCTTAGTTAGGTGATTGATTTGGACCGAATAACCGATGCACGCCATCATAAAAGTTTCCAAATTCAGACTATAAATGATTATTTTTTATTATTTTTTTCTCTCTCCTTAGGTTAATGGTACTTTTATTTTATTGTTATAATATTTTTAACTTTTTGCATATATAATTTCAATTCAAGAAATTATATAATTTCATTTTTTTAAAATGAGCCTCGATTAAAAATATTTATAATATTAAAAAGAAAATAATAAAAGTATTATATTATAAAAGATATTGAACTCTTTTTTTATGTATAATTTGATTTCTTTTATAAAAGATATCAAAATAAGAAAAATTTTATTTTGTAGGTGTAACTAAATAAAGTTAACAATTTTGATAGTCTGATAGTTAATACTATACCAATGATGTATTGTTATTTGAAAGAATTGTTAAAAAAACAAATATAAATAAACTAAATTTTTTTCGGAAAATTTCCCAATTAAAAGAAAATGGACAGATTTTAGGCTTAAATGTATTGTTTTAAAGCAAACTTTCGTGGACATCGTAAAATAATAGAATATTATGAAAATGAAATGAATAACAAACACATTTGAGATTAAAACAAAGAAATAAAAAGTTATATACATTTTAAAAAAACATAATTACATGAACTAATAAAGTATTTACAACTTGATTTCACTAAAGTTCCCAAACTTATAAATAAATAAGTTATTTGCATATTTAGAATAATATTTTTTGTGTCCACTAAAACAATTATTACTTATAAGTTAATTTCTTGCAAATGTAGCATATAAATTTGAGTTTTACCCCTTCTGATATTCATGTTAAAAATTAAAATCTTTATTATCGTTCTTTTAATAACTTAAACGATGTTTATATTAGAAGATATGATAAGACACAAACACAAGGTTTCATATTTATTTATGCAATTATATTACATTTCATGTGTGCAAAAGAGATGCACGTTAATTAAAATTACATTTTTATTCGTGTTAGTATAAATTCAAAGTTTAAAACATTATAAATCACAATAAAATGTGACACTACTTAATAAATAAAATATACGAACCATAGTTATTTCAAACTATAAGTTAAATCCTTGCACTAAATAAAGTTATATTTTTGTCTAATTTGAGCTTAATTAAGAAATATAAAATACCGAATTAATTAATCTCATATAAACATAAATAAAATATTATTAAAATTTTTAATATTTTCGATGTTGTGATTATAAATGTTTATGTTAAGTTTAATTAATGTTGTATTTGTTTTTGAATAGATGAATATCAAAGTGTGTGAATAAATTTGAGTAAATTTAAGTAGGTGAATTTGTATGTTTCTTTGAAGAGATTTGAAGGGAAAAGTAAATGAATATTTGAAAGTAAAGTTTGTAAGAATTTGCAAATGATTTGATTAATACGATAGATAATTATTTTTTTATTAAATTAAAATATAAAATTATTATTTTATCCTTATAATTAAAATTAATATATTGTAATTATTTTTATAATAATAATAATCATTATATATATATATATATATATATATATATATATATACGGTTAAATATGTTTTTGATGTCTTAGAAAATTGGAATTAGTCACTTTTTAAAATTTGAGTTGTTTACACATTTTCAGTTCAATGTTAACTGAGAAATATGTCTAGAACATTAAATAAATTTAACAAAATTTGGTTAAAAAAACTCAAATTCACGCATTTTTAAAGATGAGAAACTAAATTAGTTAAAAATTTTAAAAAAGGACTGATCCCAATTCTCACTCGAAGTTAAGGGACAAAAAACATATTTAACCCTTATATATGTTGTTGTTATTATTATTTATAATTTTTATTATTTATTATTGATATTACTAATATATATATATATATATATATTTATTTATATATATATTTATATATATATATATAATTATTTATATATAACTGGCTTCCAACAGGGATATTAATGTAAAATTTTCATTCATCGTCTCAAATCTTCTCTACATTGGTGAGATGAGAAAAGTGAGTGATCTTTTAAATTCGTCGTTTTCTTCTCTTGCCAATTCATACCCTAAGTTTGGCGATAATCCAATGGTTTGATTATAACTAGGGGTGTAAATGAACATGGCCAAACTCTTAAATTTTGAACTTGATTTTAAAAAAAATTAATGCTCAAATTTGACTCATTAATCTAATTAAATAAAGTTAAACATTTGAGGTAAAAATAAATAATAAAAGATGAAAAAGAATAAAGTAGAAATAAAAGTAAAATAAACGGTAAAAAATAAAGAAATAAATAGATAAAATTATTGTTAAAGGTAAAAATATATAAATAAAAATAAAGAAATAAAATTATGAATAGATGGTGGTTTATGGCGCATATGTTGAAAGAATGTAAAATGTTAGGTAAAAGACTAAATAGAAAATTATTTTAGTTTATATTAATGGTATTATAAAAAATAATCATTTAGCAATTCATTACTATTTTAAAGAACTACTAAGGTTGATATGTGCTAAAACTCCGAAGGCCTCACTATATCCACATAAAAATGTGGTAAACTTATTTTCCTATTTGTATCAATTGATATAAATAGGCTTCTATGTCAATATCTTGATAATTTCTTCACCTAATCCGAATTATTCATAAAATATTATTTATTTAAATTTTTAAATAAATACTCAAAAACATTGTAATAGATAATTATTTTATTATGTAGCTAAAATAATATTAAGATTATGCTTAAGACAGCGAATGGTTCATAAGATCGTAAATTGTGAGATTATATAGTAAATTTTACTTTTTATATAAACATAGTATATATATCATCAACACACATGAAAATAAAATTAATCCGTTATCAATACTTAATCAAACTTAAATTTACAAGAAATATTGATTTTGTGAGTGCAAGGTAACAAATGTTTTACCCATATACTACTAGACAAAAAACATTTTAGACACTAACAAAATAGGTGGTGAAATGGGTAAAATAGATGACAAACACCCTTAGCCATCAAATTAGCCACAAAAAATAAATAGTGGCGAAAACTTTAATCGCAAAACAGTTAGTCACCGATTTAAAAATCGGTGGGTAAATAGCCACTGAAATTGCAGTCGCTAATTAGTCACTATAAATTTGGTCACCTTAAAGTATTGGAGACCAATTTTGCAACTACACTTTCAATCACTAATAGGGATGTCATTTAATTTAATGAAATGATTTTCGGTCACTAATTTAGTCACAATGGTTTACCAAAAATTCTCAAATAAAATAACTTTACCCATGCAAACACTAGAAACCCTAAACCCCAAATCAAACCCACTTGTTTTTCACCGCCACCCTACTCGAAGTCTAGATCACCCTTCACATAATGGTACGTCCCTTACCTAGTACAAAGCAACAATGGACAACCACACCAATGGCAACCCAAGGTTTCACGAACAAACAAACCTCACCCACAAAACAATCCTAGACAAGTCTCCCAAACACAACACTAACATCACAAATAAAAAGTTATTTTAATTTTAATAACACATACCCCTATAAAAATGTACATGTCATCTCCACCATTTACCTACTCATCATAAATTTAATGTTGATTAAGATGGATGTTTTTCGATCATTTTGAAAGTAAAAGAATCATATATATATATATATATATATATATATATATATATATATATA